>Ga0194132_10010452_pt1 | contig 12333 bp, 10 predicted proteins | sample TA2KigOf80mmetaG_FD_148612 | JGI IMG/M metagenome (GOLD analysis project Ga0194132, IMG submission 148612) | Freshwater microbial communities from Lake Tanganyika, Tanzania - TA2015054 Kigoma Offshore 80m | ecosystem: Environmental > Aquatic > Freshwater > Lake | place: Tanzania: Lake... | reverse complement strand
CGGCGTCCCTCCGGCGGGAGCAGTCCGAGGGTACGGCAGGGGGTCCGGCGGCTCCCCTAGCCTCGCGCCGTGCCCGACCCGCAGCCGGCGACCCCCGATACGGAAGCCCTCGACGCCTGGCGGCGCTACTGCCGTCGGCTGGAGGCGCTCGGCGAGCGCGTCTTCGCCGACGACTGCCCCTCCGGCGCCGCCGACCGGGCCGACGCGCTCGAGCACCTGGCCGGGCAGGTCCTCTGCTGGACCGGGTGGTCGGTCTTCCACGCCGATCCGCGACGGCCGCGTTTCCAGCGCCAGAACGACCCGATCACGGCGTGGGGCGGGCCCAACGCCGAGAACGTCTACCGCCACGCCCGGGTCGACTCGGGGCGCCGTTACGTGGTCCGCGGGCGGATGCACTCGTGCGAGGACTTCATGCTCGCGGTGCGCCTCGGCTTCATGCACGAGCCGCGCTGGGGGACCGTGTTCCAGGTGGCGGGTTCGGATCTCGGGATCGGCCGAGGCGACGAGTTCGAGCTGCTCGTGGGCGGCGACGACCCCGGAACGGGCCGGTGGGTCCCACTGCCCGACGGCGCCGCGATGGTCACCTTCCGCGAGTACTACTTCGACTGGGCGGTCGACGAGCCGTTGGCGATGACCATCGAGTGCGTCGACGACGACGTCGCCGAGCCCGCCGCCCGCCTGACTCCCGCCGACGTCGTCGCCCGGCTCGACGCCGCCGCCACCGGGGTGGAGCACTCGGTGGAGTACTGGATCGGCTACATGAACGAGCACCGGTCGGCCGGCACCGACAACGAGTTCGCGCCGCCCATGAGCGTGGCGAAGGGACTCGAGGTCGCGCGCTACGCGTTCTGCTTCTGGAACCTGGCCGACGACGAGTACCTGGTGGTCGAGAGCGACGTGCCGCCGGCGCGGTATTGGAGCTTTCACTGCTACGACATGGGCCGCTACCACCTCGTGGATCCGCTCGACCGGCAGTCGTCGCTCGACCACACGCAGGTCGCGGTCGACGGCGACGGGCGCGTCCGGCTGGTGTGCTCCGCCACGGATCCCGGGATCGCCAACTGGCTCGACACGGGTGGTCGCCCGGTGGGGAACCTCACGCTCCGCTGGTTCTGGTACGAGGGCGACCCCGCGATCTCGACGCGGGTGGTCACCCGCAACGGGCTCGACGCCCTGCTGCCGGCCGACACCGTGCGGGTCGACCCGGCCGGGCGCCGGGACGCGCTCGCCCGCCGTCGCGCGCATCTCGGCTGGCGGTTCCGCACGTGAGCGGCACCGACGCCGGCGCACGACCGGCATGGGTCGAGGCGGTGAACCGGGGCGACGTGTGGCCGATGGCCGACGTCGCCGCCGCACCGTTCACGGTCGACCGGCTCGCCGGTGAGGCGGGGTCCCGGTTGGGGTGCACGCCCGCCGAGATCACCGATTCCCTCGGTGCGGAGTCGATGGCGGCGCTGGAGGTCCTCCTCCCGGCGCTGGAGGACGAGGCCCGCCTCACCATCCTCGGCCGGTGGATCACCCACCGGTTCCTGGGGCGCCTGGTCGAGCAGCGACTCGCGCTCGACGCCTACTGCGCGCGTGACCCCGGCGTGCTCGACGAGCCGATCGACGAGCCGTGGTTCGTCGCCGGCGCGCCGCGCACCGGCACCACCGCTCTCCACGCGCTGCTGGCCCAGGATCCGTGCCATCGTGTGCCGGAAGGCTGGGAGCTCCTGCGCCCGGTGCCGCCCCCGGACCCCGCCACCCGCGACGCGGATGTGCGGATCGCGCTCGCCGACGCCGAGCTGCGCACGCCCCAGGTGGTGGTGTCCGGCATCGTGGCAATCCACGAGTACTCGGGCCGGATGCCGAAGGAGTGTCTCTCGGCGATGTCGCTGGCCTTTCGGTCGGAGGAGTTCGTCGCCCGGTACGACGTGCCGTCGTACGACGCGTGGATGCGGGCGTGCGACATGCGGCCCGCCTACGAGACGCACCGGCGCGTGCTACAGGTGCTCCAGCGCCGTTCCCCCCGTCGCCGCTGGGTGCTGAAGTCGCCGGTGCACCTGCAGAACCTTCCGGTGCTGCTCGACGTCTACCCCGACGCGCGGTTGTCGTTCACCCACCGGGACCCGCTGGTGGTGCTCGCGTCGGTCACGAGCCTCATCGCGTCGATGCGGGCCGCGCACAGCGACGTCGTCGACGTCGTGGGGATCGCCCGGTCCCACGCCACGCTCTACGGCGGATCGCTCGACCGGCTGGTCGACCTGGTCGACTCCGGCACGCTCGACCCCGCCCGGACCACGCAGACCACCTTCGCCGACTTCCTCACCGACCCGCTCGCCGTGGTCGCGACGATCTATGCCCACCTGGGGTGGTCGCTGCCCGACGCGACCCGCGCCGCGATGGCGGCCTACGGCGAGGCGCATCCCCAGGGGCGCCTCGGCCGCCACGACTACTCCTTTGCGGGGCTCGGGCTCGACGCCGCCACCGAGCGCGCCCGCTTCGCGCGGTACGTCGACCGCTTCGCCGTGCCGGTCGGGAGCGTGTCGTGAACGAGCCCGACCTGACCGCGGTGGGCTCGGCGTCGCTCCTGGGCGAGCTGTTGGGCGACCGGTTGCCGCCGGCGGCGTCGATCCCCGCCGCTGCCGTCGACCTCGCCGGCGCCGCACGCGACCTGCTCGACGCCGTGGTGGGCACCGAAGTCGACGACGGCACCCGGGCCCGGCTCGCGGCGCAGCTGCGGGAGGTGGCGGCCGAGCTGCGGACGCAGCGGCGTGACCCGGTCATCGTCCTCGTGCGCCGCCCCGACGGACGGATCGACAACCTCACCCAGGCCGGGTGCGGACCCCTGAACCCGCGGGCCCCCGAGCTGCGCTTCGCGCCGTTCCCACCCCCACCGGCTGCCGACGCGCCCTTCCACCCGGTCGAGGTCGAAGGGACGGTCGTGCTCGACGCGTCGTTCGGCGGCGGACCCGGCCGGGCCCACGGTGGCGTGGTCGCCGGTCTCTTCGACGAGGCGCTCGGGCGGGCCAACACCGCCGCGGGGCTCAACGGCATGACCGTTGCACTGGAGGTCCGGTTCCGGGCCGGCGCACCGCTCGGCGTGCCCCTGCGGGTGACCGCGCGGTGTGACCGGGTCGACGGGCGCAAGCGCTTCAGCTCGGGCGAGCTGTGGTCCGGCGACACCCTCGTGGCCGAGGCGCACGCCGTCTACGTCACGGAGCGTGCCCCCGGTTCGTGACCGGACGGCGACGACCCCGGGAACTACGCGGGGTGTCGTGACGACTCTCCCTGGGTGCAGATCGACGACAGCAGTGTCCCTCGCCCGCGCGGCGGGCCGTCGCGGGGTGAAGGTCGAGTGGTGACCCGTCGCGCCCCGAGGAGCGCGAGCACATGAGCACCCTGGGGTACGTCGACGATGCCAGCCGGTCGTCGTCGGAGACCGGAGACGCGCGCCGAGTCGAGGAGATCGAGGCGGACCGGGCGAGTCGGCGCTGGCGCACGCTCTGGCGGACGCACTTCTACGCCGGGGTCTTCGCCGCGCCCATCCTCGTCATGTTCGCCATCACCGGACTGGTGATCCTCTATACCCAGCCGATCAACGACCTGCTCCAGAACGACAGGCGGGTGGTCGCCGACGGCGGCGACTGGCGCTCCTTCGATGCGCAGCTGCGCGCGGTGGATCGGGCCTATCCCGAGGCCGAGGTCGTGTCGGTCGTCGTTCCGCGCAACGACACCGCGTCGACCCAGTTCGGGCTGGACTCCGGCGCCGTCGTCTTCGTCGATCCGTACACGAACGAGGTCCTGGGCTCCGCCGACCCGGACGGCGGGATCGTGGGCCTGTCGAACCGGCTGCACGGGTTCCTCAACAACGAGCAGCGGATGATCCGGCTCCCGACGATCGCCTTCCTGTTCGACGACGGCCCGGTGATGCGCGACTTCGTCCTCGGCGACGTGGTCCTGGAGATCTTCGCCTGCTGGGCGATCGTGCTCGTGATCTCCGGCCTCTACCTCTGGTGGCCTCGCAAGAGTCGGGCCCAAGGCGGGCGATCGACGAAGGGGGTCATCGTCCCGCGCGTGGGGAAGAAGGGGCGGGCCCGCTGGCGCGACCTCCATGCGATCCCCGGGGTGCTCGGACTCGTCGGGGTCCTCTTCGTGCTGATGACCGGGCTGTTCTGGTCGTCGTACTGGGCCGGGGCGTTCAACGCCGTCGCCGACAAGGTGTCGCCCAACGAGTGGGTCGATGCGCCCGACTCGCCCCTGGTCACCAAGGGGGAGCTGAACCGGCTCGGCCAGGGCATCAACTGGAACACCGCCGACGCGGTGGTGCCCAACACGGAGGGGACCGGGATCGACCCGACCGACCTCCCGGCTCGCCTGTCGCTCGACGATGTGGTGATCATTGCGGAGAAGGAAGGGATGAAGCCGGGTTTCCTGGTCGCCTTCCCGGTCGACGGGACCGACGACGTCGGCAACCCCACGTTCGGGTCCTTCGGGATCGAGAACTCCTGGCCGCGCGCGACCCAGGACACCCGCACCGTCTACCTCGACCAGTTCACCGGGACGACCATCGACTCGATGGACGTGTACGGCTACGGGGCGGTCTCCCTCGCGGCCGACTACACGGTGAGTGTTCACATGGGTACCCAGTTCGGCCTCGTGAACCGGATCGTCATGACCCTCGTGTGCGTGCTCGTCATCTGGTCGGTCATCAGCGCGGTCGTGATGTACGGGAAGCGGCGCCGCAGTCGGGGGCTGGGCCTGCCCCGTCGGCCCGAGGACGTCGGACTGGGGACGACACTCATGGTGCTGTTCATCGGTGCGGCGCTGGTGTTCCCGCTCTTCGGGATCACGGCGCTCATCGTCCTGGGCCTCGACCGGTTCGTGATCCGGAGGATCCCGACGCTGCGCCGCGCGTTCGGTCAGCGATGAGCCGGCGCGCGCGCCCGAGGGTCCTCCTCGTCGGGATCGCGATGCTCCTGCTCGGCGCGTCGGCGTGTGGCGGGCGTGCCGGAGGGGAAGCGACGGGGGTCGAGGTCGACGGCGCGTGGGCCCGTACCACCCCACCGGAGGCGGTCGACGGGGCGGCCTACCTGACCGTCACGGTGCCCGCCGACGATCGGCTCGTCGCCGCGACCGTCCCGGGGTCCGTGGCCACGGCGGCGGTGCTGCACGCCACCACGGGCGGGGACGCCAACGGGGGCGGGGACGGGCACCACGGAGGCGGCGGTGCGTCGGGCGCCGTCACCATGGCCGAGGTGGGCGGCGTCGATCTGCGGGCCGGGGAGGCGTACGCGTTCGCGCCCGGCGGGTCGCACGTCATGCTGGTCGGGCTGCGGGGCCCCCTGGTGACCGGAACGCGCTTCCCGATGGTGCTCGAGTTCACTCGCGGGGCGCCGTACACGGTCCGGGTGACCGTCCGCGTCAACCCGCCCCGGGGGTGAGTGCGGATCAGCCCACGCGGCCGACCGGCACGAACGCCTCCACTGCGGCGTCGACGCGCGTCCACTGCTCGGCCGTGAGGGTGATCGTCCCGGCGGCCGCGTTCTCCCGGATGTGGGCGGGCGTGCGGCTCCCGGGGATCGGCACGACCACGGGGCTGCGGTGCAGGAGCCACGCCAGGGCGAGCTGACCGGGGGTGACCCCCGCGTCGGCAGCGAGCGCCCGCAGCGGGGCGAACCGGTCGAGATTCTCGGCCAGGTGCCGAGGGGTGAAGCGCTCGATGCTGGCCCGGAAGTCCGACGGGCCCACCGCGGTCACCGTTCCGGTGAGGAACCCGCGGCCGATCGGTGAGTAGGCGACGATCCCGACCCCGGTGGCCTCGCAGTGCGCGAGCAGCTCGGCGTCGATGGGCCACCACATCGACCAGTCGACCTGGACGGCCGCGATCGGCGCGACGGTCTGCGCCCGGCGGAGGTCGTCGACGGTGGGGTTCGACAGGGCCAGGTGCCGGACCAGGCCCTCGTCGCGGAGGGGGACCATGGCGGCCACGGTGTCCTCGATGGCGACCTCGGGGTCGGTGAAGTGGGGCTGGTACAGGTCGACGTGGTCGGTGCCGAGGCGCTCGAGGCTGCGTTCCAGGTAGGGGCGCACGAACCGGGCCTCGGCGTTGATCACGAACTCGCCGGTGCCGTAGGCGACCGGGAACCGGTGCCGGGGCGCGTCGGGGAACGGGCGCATCCCGAACTTCGTGGAGATGACGATCTCGTCGCGCCGACGGCCGCTCGCGAGGAAGGCCGCGATCTGGAGCTCGTTGGGCCCGTAGGCGTCGGAGGTGTCGACGAGCGCGCACCCGGCGTCGATCGCGGCGCTGAGCGCGGCGAGGGCCGTGGCGTCGTCGGTGGCAGGGTTGTAGGCCCCGCCGAGCTCCATGGCGCCGTAGCCGATCGCCGGAACGGTCAGGGCCCCGAGGTCGCGGGTCGGCCGCGGCGAGCGCGCGGCGACGTCCGGGGGAGGGCTCATGCGCCGACCCTATCGACCAGGGTCTCGCGGCCCCGTCGGAAGGGCCCGCGGCCCCACGCCGCCGACCGGGCCGGCTACCAGAGCTCGTCGAGGTAGGTCGGCGTGCCCGGGACCACGGGGATGAAGGGGGCCAGGAGCCCGAGGGTGGCCACGTCGGTGGCGGCGAGCGCCTCGGTGAGCGCGGTGGCGATCTCCGGCCACCGGCCGCGGGGATCGTCGTGCAGGAACCAGGCCACGAGCACCCTGTCACCCACGCCCACCCCCGTGCCCGGCGCGCCGGGGAAGTCGCGTGGGGTGAACACCAGCGCCTGCGCGACGGGGCTACCGTCGGCGAGGACGGTGGGCGCCCACGTGTCGTGCACCCAGGCGACGACGGCGTCGAGGTCGGCCGTCTCGGAGCGGTCGAGCCAGGTGACCACCAGGCCGTCGTAGCGGTGGTCGAGCGAGACCTCGGCGGGCACCGGCCACCCCGGCCGGTTGACCGACCCCCGGAAGTCGTAGAGGGAGGTCGACACGTGCTCGCGGTCGGGGTTCATGCGGCCCTGGGCGGTCAGCTCCTGGGTGGCCGGGAACGACCAGGCGAAGTGCTCGTCGACCTTGCCGTCGAGGTACCAGTAGAACGCGATGAAGGTCCCCTGGTCGAGCGGATCGGCCACGGTCGGCCGGTCGGCCCGGCGCAGCGGCTTGAGATCGCGCGTGGCCACGAAGCGCCCGTAGGAGAACGCCCACGGGCCCACCATCACTCCGGAGAGCGCGTGGTCGTGCTCGTACCAGCGGTTGTACTCCGCGAGCCGCGCCGGGTCGCGGGTGGGCTCGACCATGGTGATCATGGCCTGCCCGAGGTCGACGTGCGTGCCGTCCGCCATCGTTGGTCCCCCTCTCGTGGAGGTGGCAATCTACGTCGATCGCACCGGGACCGAGGGGGAGCCGGATGACGCAGGTACGCCAGCCCGCCCACCCGTGGGTGGAGCAGCCGAAGGCGCCGACCGACGCCGACGCGCCGAAGCTGCTCCCCGACCCGGAGCCCCGGGAGCGGAGGTACACGATCATCTCGGTCGACGACCACCTCGTGGAGCCGCGCGACCTGTTCGAGGGTCGGATGCCCGCCCACCTCGCCGAGGCGGCGCCGAGGGTGATCACCAACGACGCGCAGCAGGAGCTGTGGCTCTACGAGGACGTCCTCTTCCCCCAGATCGGGCTCAACGCGATCTCGGGTCGGCCCAAGGACCAGTGGAACATGGAGCCCGCGCGCTTCGACGAGATGCGCCGCGGTTGCTGGGACATCGACGCGCGGGTGCACGACATGGACCTCGACGGGGTCTACGCGTCGTTGTGCTTCCCGTCGCTGATCGCCGGGTTCGCCGGTGCCGTCTTCTCGCAGAGCACCGACCAGGAGCTCGGGCTCGCGTGCGTGCGCGCCTGGAACGACTGGCACCTGGAGGAGTGGGCCGGCCCGCATCCCGACCGCATCATCCCGCTGCAGATCCCGTGGCTCTCCGACCCGCAGATCGCGGCGCAGATGATCTACGACAACGCGGCGCGCGGCTTCAAGGCCGTGAGCATGGCCGAGAACCCCGTCGACCTCGGCCTGCCGTCGATGCACACCGAGCACTGGGATCCGTTCCTGCGCGCGTGCGAGGAGACGGAGACCGTGATCTGCCTGCACAACGGATCGTCGCGCTGGTCGGCGGCACGTTCGCCGGGCGCGCCGCTCGAGCTCTACAGCACGCTCTTCACGGCGAACCCGCTCGCGACGGGGGCCGACTGGCTGTGGGCGCAGGTGCCGGTGCGCTTCCCCGACATCAAGATCGCGTTCTCGGAAGGGGGCCTGGCCTGGGCCATCGTGCTCATCGACCGGGTCGAGTGGGTGATGGACCACTCCGGATCGGGCTACGGCGCGTGGAAGGACCCCGACCTGTCGCCGGCCGACGTGATGCGGCGGAACTTCTGGTTCTGCACGATCGACATCCCGCCGACGATGGCGCTGCGCGACCGACTCGGCGTCGACCACATCATGATCGAGAGCGACTTCCCGCACGCCGACTCCACCTGGCCCGACACCCAGATCAACGCGGCCCGGGGGCTCGCCGACCTCACGCCCGACGAGGTGCGCAAGGTCACGTGGGAGAACGCGTCGACGCTGTTCCGGCACCCCGTGGCGGCCGAGTGGATCGTGGCCTGAGTCGGGTGGCGTCCTCCGTCCCCGTCTCGCGCCGGCGCATCCTCACCGTCGCCGCGGCCGGTGGCCTGGTCGCCGCCACGGGCTCGTGGCGGGCCGTCGCGGCACGCGCCGCCACCGTCGCCGGGTCCGCGCCCCGGCTCGCCGTCGACCCGTTCGCCCTCGGAGTGGCCTCCGGCGACCCCGGGGCCGATGGCGTGGTGCTCTGGACGCGCCTCACCCAGGACCCCGCGGCCGTGGCCGGCGGCATGCCCCCGGTCGACGTGCCGGTCCGGTGGATGGTGGCGCGCGACGAGGGGATGCGCCGGATCGTCGCCGGCGGGCGGGTGGCCGCCACGCCCGAGGCCGCGCACTCGGTCCGGGTGGTCGTGGAGGGCCTGGAGCCCGACCGGCCGTACTGGTACCGGTTCGTCGTCGGCGACCACGAGACGCCGGTCGCGCGCACGCGGACCTTCCCGGCCGCGAACCGGCGGGCGGACCGCCTCGACTTCGCGGTGACCTCGTGCCAGAACTACCGCGACGGCTACTACAACGCGTGGGCCGACGTCGCCGCCGACGAGGACCTCGACGCCGTGCTGTTCCTGGGCGACTACATCTACGAGAGCGGCGAAGGCATGGGGGCGGTCCGGGCGCATCCGATCGCCGAGGTGGTCACCCTCGACGAGTACCGCGCGCGGTACGCCCTCTACCGCGGCGACGCCAACCTGCAGGCCGCGCACGCGGTCGCGCCGTGGCTCGTGGTGTGGGACGACCACGAGGTCGACAACAACTACCAGGGCACGTCGCCGGAGGTCGGCAGCCCCACGTCCGACCCGGCCGCGTTCCTCGCCCGGCGCGCCGCCGCCTACCGGGCCTGGTGGGAGCACATGCCCACCCGTCTCGCGCCGCCGACGGGGCCCGATCTGCCCATCCACCGGCGGGCCGACTTCGGTCGCCTCGCCCGCTTCCACCTGCTCGACACCCGCCAGTACCGCAGCAACCAGCCGTGCGCGCCCGCCAACGACGTCGGGCCGGTGTGCGCCGAGGCGCGGGGGCCCGACCTGACGGTGCTGGGCGACGCGCAGGAACGCTGGCTCGACGCGGGCCTGCGCTCGTCGGGGGCGTCCTGGGACCTCCTCGGCCAGCAGGTGACCTTCTCGCAGCTGGCGTTCAGCCCCGGTCCCGACGGTGTGCGCAACCTCGACCAGTGGGACGGCTACCCGGACGCGCGCCGGCGGATGATCGACGCGTGGCGCCGGGCCGGGATCAAGAACCCGGTGGTGCTCACCGGAGACATCCACGCCAACATCGTCGGCGACGTCACCGCCGACTTCGACGATCCCCAGGCGCCCCACGTCGGCACCGAGCTGGTGGGGACGTCGATCTCGTCCTCGGCGCCCGCGGTGCTCCAGCAGGTCCTCACCGACGTGGTGGGGCGGAGCCCCCACCTGCGTTGGGCCGACGCGACGGCGCGCGGCTGGCTGCGGGCGACGGTGACCCCCGAGGTCCTGCAGGCCGACTACCGGACGGTGGACGACAACCGGGTCGAGGGGTCGCCGTTGCGCACGGCGCGATCGTTCGTGGTGGAGTCGGGCGGGTCGGTCACCGAGGCGTGAGCGCGTCGAGGCGCCGGCCGCGCTCGCCGCTCACCGGCCGGATACGGATCGGGCAGACTCCCCACATGCAGGCGTGGGTGGTGCGAGGAGACGGGGAGCCGGCCGCCGTGCTGGCGCGCGAGGCCGTGGCCGAGCCGGACCCGGACCGCCTGGCCGGGCTCAAGCTGGACCTCGCCGGCTGGGTCACCGACCCGGCGCTCCTCGGCAACGACGACCCCGAGGAGGCCGCCCTCTTCGCGACCCGCACGGCGGCCGTGGCCGCCCGCCCGCCCTACGAGGACTGGGTCCTCCTGCGGGTCGACGTCGCTGCGCTCGCCCTCCCCGACGTGACCATGGCCCGGGGCACCTACCCGGTGCGGGTGGCCCGGCCGTACATCACGGGGCAGGAGGCGGTGGGGGAGGTGATCGACGCGCCGCCGGCCAAGGCGCACCTGGTCGGTCGGCGGGTGGTCGCCGTCACCATGCAGCCGTGGGGGAGCCTGGCGCCCGTGTGCGTCGGCGTGGGGCCGGTGTTCGAGGTGCCCGACGGGATGACGGCGGCCGACGCCGCCGGCCTCGTCATCCCCGCCCACACCGGCTACCACGCCGCGGTGCGTCGGGGTGGGGTCGCGGCGGGTGAGCGCGTCGTGGTGCTCGGCGCGGCCGGCGGCCTGGGGTCGGCCATGGTCCAGATCGCGGCCGCGCGGGGCGCCGAGGTGATCGCCGTGGTGGGCGACGACGCCAAGGCGGCGCATGTGACCGCGCTGGGTGCGCGCCACGCCGTCGTGCACGGCGGGGGCGACGTCGCCGCCGCGGTCCGGGCCCAGCTGGGCGTCGCGCCCGTCGACGTCGTGCTCGACCCGGTGCAGGGGGACATGGGGCCGAGCGCCCGCTGGCTCCTGGCGCCCGACGGCCGGTGGGTGGTGTGCGGCCATGCCGGAGGCCTACGTCCGATCGATCCGCACTTCTACATGCAGAACCACACGATCGTGGGCGCGACCCTCGGGGGCTACACGCGCGACGTGATGAGGGCCATGGAGCACGAGGCCCAGGACACGGTGGTCGCCTGGTGGCGCGAGGGGCGGTTCCGGCCCGTCACCACGGAGGTGGTCTCGTTCGACGCGGTGCCGGAGGCGTGCACGGCGATCGCCGAACGCCGCACCCGAGGCCGGGTAGTCGTGGAGGTCACGCCGGGCGCCGCCGGTCAGGCGTAGCCGGCCCGGAGGAGCGTCGCCGCCTCCGTCACCACCGTGTCGTCGTCGAAGACCTCCTGGTCCCGGGCCGGGGTGCCCGCGCTGAAGCCCACCAGGAGGGGCACGCCCGCGGCGGGGGTGAGGTCGTAGAACTCGAGGAGCCGGCCGGTCGGGGGCACGAACCCGATCCACTCGGCGCCCGTGCCCCAGAAGCGGGCCGGGAAGCGCAGGACCACCTTGTCGAGGAGGCCCATGCCCAGACTGGCGATTGCGGCCTGATGGGCATCCGGGAGCGACGGGTCGAAGGCGACCGAGCCCGCCTGGAGGACGCCGAGCGGCAGGGTGACGACCACCGCGGCCGCCTCGATCGGACCGGCGGTCGAGTCGAGCGTCACTCCGTCGTCGCGCAGCCGGACGGCCCGGAGCACCACCTCACGGTCGATCCGCAGCACGGCGGCCAGGGGTTCGAGGAGGCGGTCGTAGCCATCGGGGAGGATGACCTCGTCGCCCCGGATCGCCACGCCTTCGTCACCCTCCCACGCGCTCAGTCCGTCGAGGTCGGCGGCGAACTCGTGCTCCACGAGGCGCCGGATCTCGGCCATCACGAGCGGGAGATCGGCGGCGGAGACACCTCGCCGGTCGATCTCGCGCGCCACGGCCGCGGCGACCGACTCGTCGGCGGAGCGCCGCCACGACCCGCGGAGGCCGCGGCGTAGCACCTGCCACGCGGTGGCCTCGATCTCGGCGACCCGGGCCGGGCTCAGGGCGAGGTTGGCCTCGTCGAACGCGGTGGTGCGGGTGCCGTTGGCGACGAGCCAGGGCGTGCCCGTCTCCTCGGCCAGCTCCGCCACCGGGTTGTCGCGCACGCCGTGGATCCAGGACGCACCCAGGTCGACCGGAACGCCGAGTGACCGGTCGGTGTGCACCCGCCTGCCGATACGGTCGC
>Ga0194132_10010451_pt1 | contig 12333 bp, 10 predicted proteins | sample TA2KigOf80mmetaG_FD_148612 | JGI IMG/M metagenome (GOLD analysis project Ga0194132, IMG submission 148612) | Freshwater microbial communities from Lake Tanganyika, Tanzania - TA2015054 Kigoma Offshore 80m | ecosystem: Environmental > Aquatic > Freshwater > Lake | place: Tanzania: Lake... | reverse complement strand
AAGAGGTTGTGCGAGCTGTACTCGCCGGCTTCCGTCGTGGGTCGGCAGGCACGGATCTCACCATCTACGCGATTCTCTCAGCGATGCGCACTGCCGCTCGCAGCCAGGAGATCGCCGAACTCGCCGTCAGGTTCCGCGATGAAGGCGTCGTCGGCTTCGACATTGCCGGTGCCGAAGCGGGCTATCCGCCCACCCGACATCTTGATGCATTCCAATTCATTCAGCGCTCCAACTTCCACACCACGATTCACGCGGGTGAAGCTTTCGGTCTCCCGTCGATTTGGGAAGCGCTACAGTTTTGCGGAGCGGAGCGCCTCGGACACGGTGTGCGAATCGTCGATGACATCACCGGCGAGCCCGGCCATGAAGTCCTTGGGCGGCTCGCCGAATTCGTCCGCGACCGCCGCATCCCGCTCGAGCTCTGCCCGACCTCGAATGTGAACACCGGTGTATGCGGATCGATTGCCGAGCATCCCATCGGCATGTTGCGACGCCTGCGATTTCGCGTAACGCTGAATACCGACAATCGACTCATGAGCAACACCTCAATGACGCGCGAGTTCACCCAGTGTGCTGATGCCTTCGGTTGGACGCTGGATGACTTTCAGTGGGTCACGGTGAATTCGGTAAAAAGCGCATTCGCCCACTTCGAAGAGCGACTCAGGATCATCAACGAGATTGTGAAGCCGCGTTATGCCGGGCTGCGCAAATAATCAAACAGTCATTGGCTTTTCCTGGCGAGTTTTCTAGTTCACCCGCAACCTGGGTTTGGCTTAGACCTCAGCTGGCTCGCATTCACGCCACGTTGCCCATCTTGCGACAATGCTGAAACCACAAACGACGTGTACCGAGAGGGAATCATGTCACCTCCAAAATTTACCTCGCTGCCGATTCTCAAGATGCAAGTCCCTAGCTGCCTCAGCTCGTAACACGGTTGTATCTAGATACTCGAGGTACGTCGTGGCACCTGCATGTGGATAGCCAACTGAATTGACTAGGCACACTATCCCTACCGCAGACTTACCTCACTGAGTCTGAAAGCCATCATCTTCACGCCAGAACGAAAAAGCAACCTTGGAATCATCCTAACTTATTGAAAAAGAACTCAGGTGTGAGCCCATCAGCAACACATCTCAAAGACAACGGACGTAGCGACTCGCCGGAACTTCAAGTGTTATGAACTGGTCACCTGTGACTGAGTGTTGAGAGAGAATTGGAGCTGAGTCCGTCTCTGAGGAGGCAAAGAAAGCGGCGACACCTAACTGCATCTTGCCAGAGACAAAGAAAGCAATTGTCGGCGTGAATCCCCAGTATCTCGGGAGCAAGGAACCAAGTAGAACAACTAGGTTTTTCAAAACCGCTGGTCGCGGATTCGATCCCAGCCGGGGGCGCCACGACCGCCGACGTATCGGGAGATAATCTTCAATGCTTCGTTCATCTCAGCCGACGAAGGGATGAGCCATCCACTGTGACCAGGAATTATCCCGAAAATGCTCGCATGTCTCCGGGTGTCCAGATAGCAGTCGCGCAGTAGCGCGAGGTCGGTGTTCGGCTGACCGTCTACGATCCGGAGTTCAGATCCAGACATTATCACCGCCCCGTTTTGCTTGGGTGAGATCTAGTTGTCAATGCCGATAGGCGCCAATCGCCTCCACACTGATGCCGAACGAGGACTTGCTCTTCAAATCCAGCAACATCACGGATAAGTTGGTATCGTCCGCAATCAAGGCACCGTTCCGAAGGTTGCCTCTCGAAAGGGAAACCGATGCTCCCAAACTTTATTATCGCCGGTGGTGTCGCTACGGGAACCTCCTTCCTGTCCGTCGCGCTTCGTCACCATCCCGATATCTACTTGCCGAAAGTTGAACGACCCGAGCCAAACTTCTTTCACTATTCGTGGAAATTCAAAAGAGGCATCGATTGGTACCAGGAGACCTGGTTTCACGGAGTTGGCACCCAACGTGCAGTAGGTGAACGGTCGTCTCTCCTGCTCACGAGCGATGTCGCGGCGAAGCGCATCAAGGAGACTTTGCCCGATGTCAAGCTCGTCTTCTGTTTGCGCAATCCGATAGAACGGGCGTGGGGCAACTACCGCTTCACTGTTCTTGAAGGGCTGGAACCGCTGTCCTTCGACGAGGCGATCCGATGTGAGCCAGATCGGATAAGGCGCGCGGCCGACGAATGGGCGGAGGTCCAGCCGCACGCCTATCTGACCCGAAGTCGGTATTCTACTCATATATATGAATTCCTCACGTTGTTTGGCGAGGAGCGAGTTTTGCTACTCAAGTCGGAGGCCCTCGGTCGCGAGCCCCTGGGGGCCATCAAGCGAGTCTGCGAGTTTCTCGATGTTGACCCTAACCTCTCGCTGCCATTGTCCCCGAACTACTCCAGTCCGTCGATCCTCGACCGTGCGATGCAAATGCAGCTCCGCCAACACTTTGGCGACCGCTTCCCGGAGTTGGTCGAGTGCATCCGAAGGGAAGAGGATGTTTCCGACTTGATCGTGGCCGCCAACGACGCGGAGAACATCGATCGACTGCGCGCAAATCTGCGCGGTGGCAAGGAGCCACTACCGGAGGCGACCCGCAATACCTTGAGGCAGATATTTGCCGACGAGATTACCTGTGTGAAGAGCCTGGTCGACTTTCCCGTCGACGACTGGATGTAGCGAACCTCCCGTGCCGCACGTCAGCGTAGTCAGCCCCGTCTATGGAGCCGAGGCATGCATCGGAGAGCTTTGTGGTCGTCTCAAGTCGACCCTCGAGTCGATAACTGAGGACTTCGAGATCATTCTCGTCGACGACCGCAGCCCCGACAACAGTTGGGCGGCGATTCAGAATGAGTCCCAAAAGGATTCTCGGGTTCGTGGTATCCGGCTCTCGAGAAACTTCGGGCAACACTGCGCGATAACAGCGGGCCTGGACATAGCGGACGGTGACTGGGTCGTCGTCATGGATTGCGATCTCCAGGACCCACCCGAGGGGATCGCGCAGCTCTACGCCAAAGCGCGGGAGGGTTACGAGATCGTGGTGGCCCGATTCGAGCAACGTGCCAAGGCGGGACTACTACGGAGCGTGTCGCGGATCTTCTGGGCGGGACTGACCTGGCTCGCTGGAGTCCCATTTGATTATCGAGTCGGCAACTTCCGGATCATGTCGCGGCACGTGGTTACCAGTTTTCGTGGATACCGCGAGCAGCTGCGACTGCTCGGAGGAATCACCGCCCTGATGGGATTCACCACAGCGACGGTGCCTTTGAAGCGGGACCAAAGATTCGCGGGAGATTCGAGTTACACGTTCAAGAAGCTGTTCGCCATATCGGTCGACATCATCATGGCCTATTCCTTCAAGCCGCTGAAAATCTCGGTCATATTCGGTTTCTGGATCTCGGGCCTGTCGTTCCTCGTCGGCATCGCACTGTTATTGCTCGGAATCAGCGGCGTGACCGATGTCCCCGGCTGGGCCAGTGTGATGGTTTCCCTCTATCTGATTGGTGGTTTCATCATCGCGAATATCGGGATTGTTGGTTACTACATTGGCAAGACTTTCGACGAGACGAAGCGAAGGCCCTTGTACTTGATCGAAAACAAAACTTTCAACTCCCCATTGACACGTGTCAAATCCCTACGCAAGGAGACAGGCAGAGTTTTGTGGATCACGGGACTTTCCGGCGCGGGCAAGTCATCACTGGCTCGTGAAATGGTTGTGCGTCTGCGCGCCGCGGGTGAGGAAGTCGTGATGCTTGATGGCGATGAACTTCGCGACGCATTCGGCGCCGCAGGCGAGAGCGCGCAGAATCACGGTCGCGAGGGACGCTTAGCACTGGCAATGCGATACGCCCATCTGTGCCACCTGATCGCCTCACGAGGATTGACCGTAGTGATCGCCACGGTTTCGTTATTCCGTGAAGTTCACGCATGGAACCGCGCAAATCTTCCAGGCTATTTCGAGGCGTATCTCAAGGTGCCGGTGGATGAACTGCGTCGACGTGACCCCAAGGGGATCTACCGTCGCTTCGACAACGGCGAACTTAGCCACGTGGCCGGATTGGATCTGCAAATTGACGAGCCGGTAGAGGCGGATTGGGTCATGGAATTCGTGCCCGAGCGCACGGTCTCCGCGTTGGCGGATGAATTGAGCCAAATTCTGTTTGAAGGGAAGTGAGGATGTCAAAGACAATCAAGGCGGGCGACTTCACAGGCTTGGCCGAGGACTACTCGCAGCATCGCCCTGACTACTGCCCATCCGTCGTCCATGCGTTGCTCGGGTTACTCGAGAAACCGGTCGCAGAGGTTGACTTCGTGGACGTAGGGGCCGGCACCGGAATTTGGACGAGGATGATTCAGGCTGTCGGAGTTCGGTCTGCGACCGCCATTGAACCAAACGACGACATGCGGCAGAACGGTATGACCGACAGCCGACACACCGACATCCGTTGGCTTTCGGGTAGCGCCGAGGCCACCGGACTGAAGGATTCCTCGGCGGATTGGTTGACCATGGCATCGAGCTTCCACTGGGCAAATTTTGAAGCCGCGACCACGGAGTTTCACCGCGTCCTGCGTGCTGGGGGGCGCTTCACTGCTCTGTGGAATCCTCGGCTAATCGAAGTGAATCCCCTGCTTGTCGAAATCGAGGCTCATCTGGACAAACTGCGTCCGAACATCAAACGCGTTTCTTCGGGCCGCTCGGGCATCACCGAGGGCCTGACGGAGCAACTGTGGGGGTCGCCGCACTTCGAGGATGTGGTGTATGTAGAGGGGCGACATGTCATTAAGATGACCCCGGATCGCTACCTTGGCGCCTGGCGATCCGTTAATGACCTGCGAGTGCAACTAGGCCCAGAAAAGTTCGGCAACTTCCTGATCTTTGTTGAGCGCCGAATCGAGGGCCTGCGACGTATCGAGGCCACTTATCTCACTCGAGCCTGGTCGGCGTGCCGCAAGGCTTGATGAACATGGCAGTGGGGTTCTCCACCAAAGCTGGCACTCTGGTCGCACTACAAGGCGTGCTCAAGACGGCCCGCATCGCCCCACTGCGTGTCTTTACGGTGGCCGAGTGGCGGGAAAATCGAGCGGCCTGTCTGTCAGAGATCACTGTTGATGTGGGTGCGGGTCCTTGGATTGTTCGCTCCAGTTGTGCTCGCGAGGATAGGTCAACGTACTCCAACGCCGGAGCGTTTGTGTCCGTGCTGAGCGTCGAGGAAGCTGGGCTGGAAGCGGCGGTGGAGCAGGTGATCGCTTCCTACGGTGGGGGGCAACCAATCGATGAGGTGCTGATTCAACCGATGCTGACGGAAGTGATTCGCTCGGGCGTGGCGTTCTCGCACGACCCCAACACCTGCGCGCCCTACCGCGTCGTGAACTGGTCGGAAGGCAGCGACACGGCAATCGTCACCGGCGGCGCGGGTGGCCAGTTGTGGCAGCAGGCTGCCCATAGCCCTCTCCCGCCACCGCCGACGTTGGCACCGATTGTGGCTTTGATCGAGGAATTGCTGGCGCTGTTTGGCAAGGTTCCACTGGACTGCGAATTCGCGGTGGCGGCGGAAGCCGATGGTGAGGTCCTCTCGTTGCTGCAAGTCCGACCGCTGGTCCTATCCAGGCAACCGGAATCAGAGGCGGTTCAGGCTGCCCGGTTGGAGAACGTCCAGCAGAAGGTGGCGCGCGGCATGCAGCAGCACCCGTTCCTAATGGGGAGGCGCACCGTATATGGCGTGATGCCGGACTGGAACCCAGCGGAAATCATTGGCATCCGTCCCAAGCCGCTCGCCTTATCTCTTTACCGCGAACTGATCACGGACGCGATCTGGGCTTACCAGCGCCACAACTACGGATACCGCAACCTGCGCAGCTTCCCGTTGATGCCGCACTTCTTCGGGTTGCCCTACATCGATGTGCGGTTGTCGTTCAACTCGTTCATCCCGGCCGACCTGGATGAGGGACTGGCCGGTCGGCTGGTTGATCACTACATCGACCGCCTTCTCACCGAGCCGACCTTGCACGACAAGGTCGAGTTCGAAATCGTCTTCTCGTGCTACACCCTTGACCTGAGGCAGCGGTTGGCGCGCCTGGCTGAGGCCGGCTTCTCGGAGCGCGAACGTGATGCGATCGCCGACAGCCTGAAGAAACTTACCAACCGCATCGTCGATCCAAAAGAGGGTCTGTGGCGCGGGGATGCGACCAAGATCGACATGCTTAACACGCGGCGCGAGGAACTTCAGGCATCGAGCGCCGATCCACTGGAGCGCATCTACTGGTTGCTCGAGGATGCGAAGCGATACGGCACCTTGCCCTTCGCGGGACTGGCCCGGGCCGGATTTGTGGCGGTGCAGATGTTGAGATCCCTGGTGGCCGTTGGGGTGTTCTCGGAGGCCGATTACGACTCCTTCCTCGGCGGATTGTCTACTGTCAGCGGACAACTGGCGCGAGATCGTGCGACCTTAGACAAGGCGACGTTTCTGGCTCGCTACGGTCATCTGCGTCCGGGCACCTACGACATCCTGTCGCCGCGCTACGACGAAGCACCCGATTTGTACTTCGATTGGAACCAACGGCCAGCGACCCCGAAACCCGTGGAGCCTTTCGCGCTAACCCTGCCTCAGATGCGCGACATCGTGAAGTTGTTGGAGGCCCACAACCTGCAACCCGATGCAGTGGCCTTGTTCGAATTCATGCAAGCGGGAATTGAAATGCGGGAGACATCAAAGTTCAATTTTACTCGTAATCTCTCGGATGCCCTGGCGTTGATCGCCGAGGTGGGCAGCGACAATGGATTTAGTCGGGAAGACATGGCGTACTGCGACATCGCCGCCTTCAAGGAAATCCACATCGCTGCGACCGACCCCAAGGATTTGCTCTCGCGCGCCATTGAACAGGGCAAGGCGCGGTACGACCAGACATCGAGGATCGCGCTGCCGCCGTTGATCGCCAAGCCGCTGGACGTCTGGGCATTCGAATGGCCCGAGACGATACCGAACTTCGTCACGCAGAAGCAGGTCATCGCGCCGGTGGTTGACTGTGGCGCCCGCGAGCGCTTGGCGGGATCGATCGTCTGCATACCGAGTGCCGACCCTGGGTATGACTGGCTGTTCGCGCACCCAATCGCCGGCCTGATTACCGCTTGGGGCGGCGCCAACTCGCACATGGCAATCCGCGCCGGGGAGCTGAGGTTGCCCGCCGTGATTGGTGCCGGTGAAGTGCAGTACCGTCGCTGGTCGTCAGCACAACGCCTCTTCATCGATTGCGCCGGGCGACGGGTGGAGCTGTTGGAGTGAGGGTGGTCGCTGTCAGTCAGCGAGTGGACACGCATCGCGTACGAGGCGAGCGCGAATTGTTGTGAGAGCCGTCATCCTCGCCGCCGGTCGAGGGAGCCGCATGAAACACCTCACCGATGAGCGCCCCAAATGCCTCGTCGAGGTGCGTGGCAAGGCGCTTCTCGATCGGCAATTGGATGCCCTACGCGTGGCAGGCATCATGGAGATTGCAATTGTCACTGGCTACAAGCGGGAACTTCTGGCAGATCGGGGGCTGGTGGAGTTCCACAACGCCCGGTGGGCCGAGACCAACATGGTCTCGTCGATCGCCTGTGCGGAGGACTGGATGCGGGTGGAACCATGCATCGTGAGCTACTCGGATATCTTCTACGGGCCGGCAGCCGTGAGGTCGTTGATGACCTGTGAGGCAGCTCTGGCGGTAACCTACGATCCCGATTGGCAGGCCCTATGGACGCGGCGCTTCGGCGATCCGCTGCTCGACGCGGAGACCTTCCGTCTGACCCCCGAGAACACTCTGGCCGAGATTGGCATGAGGCCCACCTCCGTGGATGAGGTACAAGGGCAGTACATGGGACTGCTGCGATTAACCCCTGAAGGATGGGCGGAGGTGAGCCGGGTTCGCGCGGGGCTGACATCCGATCAACGCGACACGATACACATGACGGGCATCCTGCAGGAGGTAGTCGTCGCCGGGCGCGTCGCCATCGCAGCGGTTCCCTACACCGGCGAGTGGGGGGAAGTCGATTCAGCGGACGATCTGGAGGCCTATCTATGACGCGTCCGGGCGGGTCACGCGGAAGCGGCGCAGTCGATCGGGGTATCGCTCTACGTCTTCGTATAGACCGTCACAATGGATGTATGCACTTTCGCGTGAAGATGACGCCGACATATACCATCGCCAAGCGAACCAACTATTAGGACTTCTGCAACTGTGTCAATAACTTTTAATCGTCCTGACATTACTCATGCTGATCGCGGCTTCTTGGCAGATGCCATTGTCGGTGGACACTGTTCAGGTAATGGCATATTCACCAAACAGGTCGAGGAACTTCTATCTGAGACCACTGCGGCGCATCGTACGTTGCTGACCACCTCTTGCACTCACGCGTTGGAGATGTCAGCACTACTGGCTCAGATCAAGCCGGGTGATGAGGTGCTCGTGCCTTCATACACATTCGTGTCGACGGCTAGCGCATTTGCCATGTTTGGTGCAAGGCCCGTGTTTGTGGACTCTCGCTCCGACACGTTGAATATCGATGCGTCTTTGATTGAGTCAGCAATCACTCCCCGCACACGTGCAATCTGTGTTGTCCATTACGGAGGAGTTGCCTGTGAAATAGAGGAGATTCTGAGGATTGCTCACAAGCACAATCTTCTTGTGATTGAAGACAATGCCCACGGTCTCTTCGCCAGGTACAAAGGGAAGTATCTCGGCACGTTCGGTACGATGGCAACGCAAAGTTTCCACGAGACAAAGAACCTCACCTGTGGTGAGGGTGGGGCACTCTTAATCAACGACTCTGGGCTGATTGACCGCGCGGAGACCCTCCGTGAGAAGGGTACGAATCGAAGCAAGTTTCTGCGCGGTCAGGTCGACAAGTACACGTGGGTGGACATCGGGTCCAGCTGGGTAATGAGTGACCTATTGGCGGCGATTCTTTGGGGCCAACTACAACGTGCCGAAGAGATCAATGCTCGGCGTGTGATGACTTGGAACCAATATCACACACAACTAGCCGACTGGGCTCATCAACACGGCGTCCAGTTACCAGTGGTTCCCGAAGGTTGCGAGCACGTAGGCCACGTGTACCACATGCGTTTCAGAACCCCCGAACAGCGCAGTCGGTTCATTGACCATATGAAGGCTCGGCGTATCTCATGCGTCTTCCACTATCAGCCGTTGCACGCGTCGCCTGTTGGTCAACAGTTTGGCGGGCGAATCGGACAGTGCCCTGTCGCAGAACACGCCGGAGTCTGCCTGGTGCGGCTTCCGATGTACAACACCTTAAGCGAGAGCGATCAGCAGCGCGTGATTGATGCGGTCTGCAAGTTCATTCCGTAGTTACACTACGTTCGCCTATCGCTGGGAGGCAGTGCTCAGCACAACCACTAGCTTCGGCGAGATGACGACGCCCGCACCCATCAGCAAGCATGCCGAACTCGCTGAGAAGATCATCTCGCGACAGATCGGGGCGTCTTCACCTGCTGTTTCGCCCGACGGAAAATATCTCGCCTACGTCGTCACCCGCATCGACTACAAGGTCAACAAGTACCGCTCACAGGTGTGGTTGACTGCCACTGACGGATCTACCGCACCGCGACCCCTGACCGCCGGCGAGAAGCGCGATGGCAACCCGAATTGGTCACCTGATGGAACGTGGTTGTGATTCACCAGTGTCCGCAGCGAAGGAGAGGTAGGCCGCGTTGCGCATTATTACCAGCGGCCCGATCGGTGAGATCCGAACGATTCCGACGATGCCTGATGGCGAAGGGTCTAGCAAAAGGTCGCCGAACAGCAAATTGATCGACCTATCTTCGTTCTGGAAGATAACCTCGGGTGTGGCCGATAACAAATTGCTGAATCATCAGCGCTTGAGAACAGCTGCACTTCCCATTGAGCTATTCGTTGCCGCAACGACCTCTTTATGGGTCTTTGAACTCAATCTTGTTTCTGCGCTTTTGATTGTAACGATACTCGCATGTCTCGCGATAACTGGGCAACGAATTATTGAGTGGTCGGGGGCGAGAGAGTCTGGACTTGGTCTCGGACTCGTTGTAGGTTGCAGCACCTACACCCTCTTCGCCCAAGTACTTCTTGTTTTGGGAATTTCACATTCTTTCGCTCACTGGGTTGCCGTTGGAGTGCCATTGGGGCTTGCCATCTTGTCGGGTCGAGTGCAGACCGGCAATCAACTTGCTGTTTCGCATGTCGTCAACTGCCTACCACTCTCTGCCCTCTCCGTAGGACTCCTGGTCGTCGCGCTTCGCCAAACATGGCTGATGCCATTCGCACTCGGTGTTGCGAGCTATGAGCGAGTAAGGGGGGCAGTTAACACAGGCGCACAATGGCGAATTCTCTCGATCATTGCAACCATGCTGGGAGCGGCTGCTAGTGCCTTCCTGCGACCCAATTTATGGTGGTACTTCTACCAGGGAAATGACGCTCAGTTCTTCGAGTCACTTAGCTGGTCGGTTGCACGGTGGAGTGTTTTGGAACATCCCGGATTTTCAGGTGGTTCAATTGCGGGCTATCACTGGCTCACCTATGCATTCTTTGGCGGACTCAGCGAATCGGCTCGATTGCAACCTTGGGATGGTCTGCTCAAGATTGGCATTCTCATTATTCCCACGACTTTTGCGCTGCTGATACTCGAATCGCAAAACAGTCGCGGGAGATTGTTGACAATTTCCCAAGGACTACTTGTTCTCCTCGCCGTAGCTGCCACGCCAAGCACTCGAGTTGACTCCTTCACATTCTCAATTCTCGTGTCGTTTGCCTTTATCATTCTCTCGGGAATGAAATTCGATCAGCGCCACAGGGTGATGCGCCTCGCACTGTTTGTACTTATGTCTGTTGCGCTCATCTTTGCGAAGGTCTCAACAGCCGCCATCGTCGGCGCGATTCTCACAGTCTCGATAATCTTGCAGATGATTCGAGGGAAACTGGTCTCATTAGTACCCACACTCTCATTGGCAGGAGTATTTGTAGTTCTCTATCTGTGGCTGTTTCGTCAAATTGAAGCACAAGCACTCTTGGGTTTTCGGTTGAATATCACATCAAGTACAAACGAGATTAGAAGTCTGCTCGACAATCCATTTCTGGCTACCCATTTCCTCATTTGGATTGTCCTGCTGAACTATTTTGGAAATAGGAAAGAGTGCATACCTTCTCCAATTGCACTTGCAACTCTCGGAATTGCCTTGTTTGCACTACTCACACACATTGCACTGGTCGGACCCTATACGTCATACTTTGGTCTGCCAGCTGTGTACTTGTTCACTCTCTACGCAACTCGAGAACGATGCGAAAGTCAAGTCGTGCAAGTCGAAATTAATCGGCGACTGAAGTCGCTGGTACTTCCCCTCGCTCTATTCTGCGCGACTGCAGCCGGGTTCGGAATTGAAAGCTTCACAAATCGAGAGGTATTTCAAGGCTCAGGATTGTCGTTGTTGATTGGTGCATCACTGCTTCTCGCGTCGATTCGATCTAGAAGCCGAAGACCAATTCTGTGTGCGATAGCGGTCGTCGCTGGACTTGGCGTCTTTTCAGGCCAACTGATAAACGGCTACAAACAAGTTGCCACTTTGGGTGCTGGCATCTACACAACACCTGGGGAAAAAAATGCTGCTTCATTCGGTTCTGACGGACTCGATGAGGTCTCGAGATACGTTCGCAAGAACACATCTCAAGATGCAATCTTGGCGTCTAACAACTTCTGCTGCTTCGGGGAGTCGTGGTTCAGCAGCACTGAGGCCAGAAGTGTCAGTGGATCTGAAGAAAACTGGGAACAGTCACTCGGCGGGGCCAATTACCTTCTACCTGCGAATACGCAGCGGCGTTTTCTTCTACAGGGTCTGCGATTCCAGACCGGTTCTCGACCACCTACGGGTGATCAGAGCAACAGAATGAGACTGAGCCTCGCCTTTGCAAATCGTCCGACGACGCGAGAAGTTGAGGAACTGAAGAGGTACGGGGTGTCGGGTTATATCGTCAATCTTTCCCTAACGGATCGTCGCGACTGGTCCGAGTTCGCTATCGAGAGATTTCGAAGTGACGATTTCATTTACCTGGAACTGAAGTAATCCAGCTCGCCACTGCCACTCGCAAGGACTAGCTGCGCACAACTAGCGTCGGCGGGATGAGCACTCCCGCACCAGTCAGCAAGCACGCCGAACTCGCCGAGAAGATCATCGGTCGACAGATCGGTGCGTCGTCGCCGGCAGTCTCGCCCGACGGCAAGCACCTCGCCTACGTCGTCACGCGCGTCGATCAGAAAGCGAACAAGTACCGCTCACAGGTCTGGCTCGCATCCACCGACGGATCATCGGCACCGCGTCCACTGA
>Ga0194132_10010450_pt1 | contig 12335 bp, 7 predicted proteins | sample TA2KigOf80mmetaG_FD_148612 | JGI IMG/M metagenome (GOLD analysis project Ga0194132, IMG submission 148612) | Freshwater microbial communities from Lake Tanganyika, Tanzania - TA2015054 Kigoma Offshore 80m | ecosystem: Environmental > Aquatic > Freshwater > Lake | place: Tanzania: Lake Tanganyika... | reverse complement strand
ACACGTCCACCAGCACCCCGTCGTACCCAACCGCTGCCGCGTTATAGATGTCCCCCCTGGCGTCCACAAACCCCACCACCACTGATATCCCCTTGGACGCCTCCACCACCCGCCGCATCATCCTCGCGTTGTCCTCGATGAATGACGTCTTGAACAGTAAGTCTTCCGCCGGGTACCCGGTGATAGCCAGCTCCGGGAAGGCCACCAGGTCCGCCTCCGCCGCCCTCGCCTCCTCAACATAACGCAAAATCTTCTGGCAATTCCCTTCCAGGTCGCCTACAGTCGAGTTTATCTGGGCCAGGGCCAGCCGGAATGTGCGCATATGCTAAAATACCGCGTCTAATTGCATCGCAGTATAGCACACCGAATATAGCTTCTCTTGGTGTTGTAGCTGTTCTTTCCCCACGAAGTCATGTAGCGCCAGTTGGTGGAAGGATGGGTTCCCGTCTGATTCCCCTTCTTCTCCTATTGAAAAGGAGAAGAAGGGGCTAGAGCCTGCCCTGAGCTTGTCGAAGGGGGATGATGAGGTGATTCAATTAATCCTTCCCCTTCCAGCAGGCGATTCCTGAGTCCCGATGTATCGGGAAAGGGGCTGCAAGCTCGCCGTGGCGAGATAAAGGGGATGGTATCCCGAATGAAAACTAGGCGTGTTTCTTATAAAGCAGCCCATTCTCAAACTCACCAAGGGGCGCTTCACCACCGCTATTCCCTATACGATATGGAGGCCGTCCGCTGCAGGAGGGTCGGCCCTCGCCTTTTTCTTCTCATCTTCCTGTGGGCATGGTGTTGGTCCCCGTTCCATCAGGTTCTCCCCCTTCGCCTTCCAGGCCGAAGGGGGAGTTATACCAAATCGGCATAAAGGTGACGGTTAAGTCTTCTGTATCGGCAGTAGAGACCCCGCCAGGTTCTTCCCATTAACTGTGCGCCACACAGCCACCGCAGAAGCCTATGTAGGGTACACACTGCCCTCTATTTCCTGCCATTATCATCCAGATTTGGTATTAGACGCCGTCCTGAGCCTGGTCGAAGGAGGGGGTTGTGGTGGTTCTTTTTCTTTCCCCCTTCTCCGAAAAGAGAAGGGGGACTAAGGGGGATGAGTTCGCCCTGAATAAAAACGCGTTGGCTTTTCACAAACAGCCGCGCCCGCCACACGCCTACAACATCGGCAAATACCGCTGCAGCTCGTAGTCCGTAATGTGCGAGTGGAACTTGTCCCACTCGATCTTCTTGTTCTGTATCAGCGTCTCCAGCAGCGGGCTCCCCAGCGCCTCCGCCAGCACCCCGCTCCTCTCCGCATGTCCCGTTGCGTCCCACAGGCTCTGCGGCAGCTGCCGGATCCCCATCTCCCTCCGCTCATCCTCCGTCATGTGCGACGCGCTCTTCTCCAGCGCCGGCGGCGTCTCATACTCGCCGTCAATCCCCGCCAGCCCCACCGCCAGCATCGCCGAAAACGCCAGGTATGGGTTGCACGACGGGTCCGGTGCCCTGTACTCGATGTGCACCGAGTCCGGCCTCCCCGGCTTGTACGCCGGCACCCTTATCAAGTCCCCTCGATTTATCCAAGCCCACGATATATATATCGGCGCCTCGAATCCGGGCACCAGCCTCTTGTACGAGTTTATCCACTGGTTGGTCACCAGCGTTATCTCTGGCGCGTGTTTGATAAGCCCCGCGATGAACCGCTTCCCGATGTGTGACATCTTGTACGGGTCCTTGTCATCGAAAAACGCGTTGTCCTCCCCGCTGAACAACGACTGATGAATATGCATCCCCGACCCGTTCACATCCCCGAAGGGCTTGGGCATAAACGTCGCGTAGTGGTGATGGCGGTACGCCACCTCCTTAATCACCGTCCGCGCTGTCATCACGTGGTCCGCCATAGTCAGCGCGTCGGTGTATTGCAAATCGATTTCATGCTGCCCGGGCGCGCCCTCGTGGTGTGAATATTTGACGCTTATATCCATCTCCCGCAGCGTCAGCACCGTGTCCCGCCGCATGTCCGTCGTCGGATCGATGGATAGCTGGTCAAAGTAGTCGCCTCTGTCCAGCGGCTTCAAGTCGTCCAGCCCCTTCAGATAGAAAAACTCGATTTCCGGCCCCACGTAGTAGGTGAACCCCTTCTTCGCCGCCCTCTGTAGGTTGCGCTTCAACACGAATCGAGGGTCCCCCGGAAACGGCTGGCCGTCCGGCGTCAGAATGTCGCAAAACATCCTCGCCACCGCGTTCTCTTTAGGCCGCCACGGCAATATGCGAAACGTCGACGGGTCCGGCATCGCCACCATGTCCGTCTCGCTTATGCGCGTGAACCCTTCTATGGACGCCCCATCGAACACCACGCCCTTGGTCAGCGCGTCCTCCAGCTCCTCCACCGTTATCGCGAAGCCTTTTAGATTCCCTAGGATATCCACAAACCACAGCCGGATGAACTTAACGTTGCTCTCCCGCGCCATGGCCAGGACATACTCCTGGGCCTCATTTCTCTCAGCCATCATTTCAGTGCCTAGCCTATCTGCCCTATATGTCGAAGTAGAACTGGAACTCCTGCGGGTGTGGCCGCGCCGCCACCTCCATATGCTCCCGCTCGCCGTTCTGGATAATCTTGTCCAGAACGTCCTCGGTGAATATCGGCGACAGGAAGTCCATGTCCGACTTCAACGCCTCGATGGCCTCCCGCAGGCTCCCCGGCAGCTCCCCAATCTCGCGCTCTCTCTTCTCCCTGTCCGACAGCGCGTAGATATCCTCATCCACCGGCGACGGCAGGTCCAGCTTCCGCTTGATGCCGTCCAGTCCAGCCGCTGTCACCGCCGCGAAGGACAGGTACGGGTTGCACGACGGGTCCGGCGTCCGGAACTCCAGCCTCTTCTGCCCCGCGAACCTTAGCCCCCGCTTGTACGTCGGCACCCTCACGTTGGAAGACCGGTTGCTCCGGCTCCACGCCACGTTCACCGGCGCCTCGTAACCCGGCACCAGCCGCCGGTAGGAGTTGGTCGTCGGGCAGCAGATAGCCGTCAGCGCCCGGCTGTGCTGTATAAGCCCCGCCGCAAAGTACCGGCCAAGCTGGCTCAACTCCGCGTACTCGTCATCGCCGTCGTAAAATAGGTTCGTCCCGTTGCGCCACAGGCTTACGTTGGTGTGCATCCCCGACCCGTTGTCCCCGAACATCGGCTTCGGCATAAACGTGGCGATTTTCCCCGCCTGATGCGCCAGGTTCTTGATAACGTACTTGTACGTCACCGACGAGTCCGCCATGGTGGTCAGGTAGTCCCGGTACATGTCGATTTCGCACTGGCCCGCCGTTGCCACCTCGTGGTGGTGCGCGTCCGTGGCGATGCCGAAATGCCCTTCCAGCGTCAGGTTGCACTTGCTCCGGAACTCCATCAGCGAGTCGTGCGGCGGCACTGGAAAGTACCCTTCCTTAAATCGGATCGGGTAGTTGCTCCCCGCGCTGTTCCACGCCGCCTCCGTGGACTCAATGCTGTATCCCATCCCCCGCTGCGGCGACGACGTGTCCCATCGTACCCTGTCGAATATAAAGAACTCTATCTCCGGTCCCCACAGCGAGTGGTCGAATCCATTGGCCCTCAGCACCTCCTCCGCCCTCTGTGATATAGCCCTCGGGTCTCGAGAGAACCGACCCTTCCCATAGCCCCAGTGAACATCGCATATAAGCCGCGCCGTCCTCTGCTCCTCGGGTATCCATGGGATGATAGCCAGGGTAGACGGGTCCGGCATCAGTACCATGTCCGAGTTGTGAATATCAGTGAAGCCTCGTATAGACGAGCCGTCCAGCTTGGGTATCCCCTCCTCAAAAGCTCCCGAGTCGATAACCCGCGTTGGCACCGTCACGTGATGCAGTCGGCCGGGCATGTCCGTGAACTGCAAGTCCACAAACTTGACCTTATGCCGCTTCAGCACCTCCATTGCTTCATCCGCCGTCCGCTTCAGCGGCTTCATCTCCCCTTGCTCCGTCACCGTAAATCCCATGGGCAGGCCTCCTGGCAGCTTTCTAGCTTTCACCCTGAACTCTACATCTCTCATGTTTCGTTGCTATTTCTGGAATGTTAAGTTTGTGTTACATGCGTTATCTATAAACAGACACCTAATGCTGATTGAGGGTGGCGCTCTGGAAACATTTCAAATACTTGCATAGTTAGGATCCTTCTAGCCCCATTTGCTTATTGGCAGTACGAGGCAAGCAAAGCAGTGAGTTATCTTCCCATTTAATCCTCTCCCCACTTTTACCCGTGATACGCTTTAGAACAGACAAGGTAGGAATCCCTCCCATTCTGGTTCTCCCCCTTCGGCCTGGAAGGCGAAGGGGGAGCTAGAGGGGGTTTTGATTCCTTATTTTCTCTTCCCCTTCCAGCAGGAAGGGGATTAAGGGGATGGTATCCCGAATGAGAACAAGGCGCGTCTTATTCATCAAGCGCCTCAGCGCGTCAAAACCCAATCAAGCCGCTCAATCGTATATTTTGTGTTAACGGTTCCTTCTGAATAAACCGCCTGATTAGTCCTCAAGAATTTTGATTTTTCCGCAGATTTAACGTACTATTGGTGTGTGGAGTGGCAGCCCCCGGCGGCCCCTTCCATCGCCAGACTGAGGTAGTTAATGAACAATCAGCCCCAAAATACAAACAATAGCGGTAAGCGTTGGATGAGAAGCGGCTTCCTCTACTTCCTCATCATCGCGGCTGTAGTCGTAGTTTTCTTCACTATCCTCCCCACCTTCAGCAGCTCCAAAGAAATCCCCTTCACCGAGGTGGTATCTAGGGCCAAGTCTGGCGAGATTACCTCCGTCGAACTCAGAGGCGAGACCCTCACCGCCAAGAACGACAAGAACGGCGATGAGTTCAAGAGCCGCATCGGCAGAAGCACCGACGTCATGCAGGTCTTCCGCGAGGAAGGCGTTCCCACCGGCCCTACTGGCGTGGATGTTGTATTTAAGGGGTCCAGCGGCTTCAACTTCGGCCTCCTCCTCAACTTCCTTCCCCTCCTCTTCTTCGGCGGGCTGATCATCTTCATGATGCGTCAGGCCCAGAGCGGCTCCAACCAGACCCTGAACTTTGGCCGCAGCAAGGCCCGCATGATCCTCAGCAACCGCCCCACCGTCACCTTCGCCGACGTTGCCGGCTGTGACGAGGCTAAGGCGGAGCTTCAAGAGATCGTCGAATTTCTTAAGTACCCGGACCGCTTCCTCTCCCTCGGCGCCCGCATTCCCCGCGGCGTTCTCCTCGTCGGCCCTCCCGGCACCGGCAAGACCCTCCTCGCCCGCGCCGTCGCCGGCGAGGCCGCCGTCCCCTTCTTCCCCATCAGCGGCAGCGAGTTCGTCGAAATGTTCGTCGGCGTGGGCGCCGCCCGCGTCCGCGACCTCTTCGACCAGGCCAAGCGCAACGCCCCCTGCATCGTCTTCGTCGATGAAATCGACGCCGTCGGTCGCCATCGCGGCGCCGGCCTGGGCGGCGGCCACGACGAGCGCGAGCAGACCCTCAACCAGATCCTCGTCGAGATGGACGGCTTTGAGACTGGCACCAACATCATCATCATCGCCGCCACTAACCGACCGGACATCCTGGACCCCGCCCTCCTGCGCCCCGGCCGCTTCGACCGCCGCGTCGTCCTGGACCTGCCCGATGTTGCCGGCCGCGAGGCCATTCTCCGCGTCCACACCAAGGGCAAACCCCTCTCCCCTGATGTTAAAAACGACATCATCGCCAAGCAGACTCCTGGCTTCAGCGGCGCTGACTTGGGTAACCTCGTCAATGAGGCCGCGCTGTTAGCCGCCCGCCGCAACAAAAAGCTCGTCGGCCCGCCTGAATTCGCAGAGGCCATCGACCGGGTTATCGCTGGGCCTGAGCGCAAGAGCCGAGTCATCAGTCCCAGGGAAAAGTCCCTCACCGCCTACCATGAGGCCGGCCACGCTCTCGTCGCCTTTATGCTCCCCAACGCTGACAAGGTCCATAAGATATCCGTCATCTCTCGCGGCAACATGGGCGGCTACACACGCCTTCTGCCGGAAGAGGACCGCCACCTCTGGACCAAGAACCAGTTTGACGACATGCTGGCCACAGCTCTAGGCGGACGCGTCGCAGAACAGCTTGTGTTCAGTGAAATCACCACCGGCGCCAGCAATGACCTCGAACGCGCTACCCGCCTCGCCCTCATGATGATCAAGCAGTACGGCATGAGCGACAAGCTCGGCCCTCGAACCCTCGGCAAACGCCAGGAACTCATCTTCCTTGGCCGCGAAATCACCGAGGAGCGCGACTACAGCGACCGCGTGGCCGATGAGATTGACCACGAGGTCCAGGGCATCATCAAGGTGGCCTACGAGCGGGCTCAGGGCATTCTGGAAGCCAACCGCGAGAGGCTCACCAGCGTCGCCGAGTACCTGATCCAGTATGAGTCCGTGGAGGGCGAAGACCTGGAGGCGCTGTTCAGTGGCAGGCCCGTTCAGCGTCCCCAGCCTCAGCCCGTCCCCCAGCGAGAGCCCGCGCCGGCAAAGGCCCCCCCTGTAATCCAGCCCGCGCCCTCTCCCAACCTGGCCAGCCAGCAGGACGACCGCCCCATGCCCAGCGCCGGCGGCGCCGAAGCCAGCTAACCCCCTCCTTTCCGCCACGACCACTTATTCAATGCGGAGGCCGATCTATCGGCCCTCCTCCGTATCCCTCTCAAGCGGCATATGCCTGAAATAGATCCCCCACTTCTGCATCAGATGACTCACTCTATCGTCCCCTTCCGCCACCAGCTCCCCCAAAAACCCCGCCAGCGCGTGCCCCGGCAGCATCTCCGCCGAACACACCCAGCTCTTCTCCGCGGGCACCACATAAAGCATCCCCCGCTGATGCTCGCATCCCATATTTATTCGAGTCATTCCCTGACCGGAACGCACATCCAATCCATGTCCCGCCTCTGATGGCATGAAAAAACTCCGTAAAACTGAAGTTGCCTTATATTAAGTACCCCAAGCCCGATAAACAATAACGCCCCTCCCCTTCTTCCCCCTAACGCCTCCCATTTCTCTTCCGACCCCCTTGGACACCCCGGGTTCCCCCATAGCCACCGTCTACCCCACCCTACCCATTCACAATCCCCGCCTATCTAAACTCCACATTCGTCACCGAACTCTGTCTGCCCTCAGTCCACCCAACAGCCCCTTAATATAAGTATCATCTAATTCAGTAGGTAAATCCTTTTCATGCCGCCTAACTTTACATAATAAAGTAGACTTCTTCATATAGTAGTCTCTCGGAGATTGCCGGACGTGATTGGGGAGCCTAGGGGGGCCTGTGTCTGGTACTCCCCCTTCGGCCTGTAAGGCGAGGAGGGAGCTAGACGCCGTCCTGAGACTGGTCGAAGGAGGGGGTTGTGGTGTTTCTTTTTTCTTTCCCTCTTCTCCCGTAGTCGGGAGAAGAGGGCTGTAAGCTCGCCGTGGCGAGATAAAGGGTGATGAGGGTTCCCGCTTAAAACCTAGGCTACCTCACCAGTGTCCATGGGCCCCCTGCCTTCAGGCCTCCCCTGTTCCCAAACTAAGATAACTCTTATATTTTCACCAAGCGCCTTGACACCTCCCCTCATTAGTTCTACAATGCCTTTGTTGTCCCCCTCCGCACATACCGCAACTCAATTCGTGCTGGAAGTTCCACCTCACCGCCCCACTACTTCTACGTTTTTTTACCTGTGCATATGGACGAGCGCATAGATCAAATCAAAAAGACCAGTCATGGGCACTAAGTACATCTTTGTCACTGGCGGCGTCGTTAGCTCCGTCGGCAAAGGAGTCAGCGTCGCTTCCATAGGCCGCATCCTCAAAAGCCGTGGCATCTCCGTCTCAGTCCTCAAGCTAGACCCCTATCTCAACGTCGACCCGGGCACCATGTCCCCTTACCAGCACGGCGAGGTCTTTGTCACCAAGGACGGCGGCGAGACCGACCTCGACCTCGGCCACTACGAGCGGTTTATCGATATCGAGCTCACCCGCTCTTCCAACCTCACCGCCGGCCAGGTTTACCTTTCCCTAATCGCCAAAGAGCGGCGTGGCGACTTCCTCGGCGGCACCATCCAGGTGGCCCCCCACGTCACCAACGAAATCAAAGCCTGCATCCTCACCCTCGCCCAGGAGTCCCGCGCCGACGTCGTTGTCGTCGAGGTCGGCGGCACCGTCGGCGACATGGAGGGCCAGCCCTTCCTCGAGTCCATCCGACAGATGCGCAACGAGGTAGGCCGCGATAACGTCTTTTATGTCCACCTCACCCTTCTCCCCCACATATCCGCCACCGGCGAGCTCAAGACCAAGCCTACCCAGCACAGCGTCAAGGAGCTCCGCGCCGCCGGCATCCAGCCCGACGCCATTATCTGCCGCAGCGATTTCCCCGTCTCTGATTCCATTCGCGAGAAAATCTCCCACTTCTGCGACGTCCCCAAAGAGGCCGTCATACCCCTCCTGACCGTGGACACTATCTATCGCGTCCCTCTGATCCTCGAAGAGTGGGGCCTCGGCGACCTCATATGCCGCGCCCTCAGCCTCAACTCCGCCGGCCGCGATATGAAGGACTGGGCCTCCATGGTCAACCTCATGGCCTCCCCCAAAGGCAGCGTCCCCATCGCCGTCGTCGGCAAGTATGTCGAACTCCCAGACTCCTATATTTCCGTCAAAGAGGCCCTTCAGCACGCTGGCCTCTTCCACGGCCAGGAGATCGAAATTCAGTGGGTCCACGCTGAGGAAGTCGAGCATAAAGGCACCCAGGACCTCCTCCGCTCCGCCAGCGGCATCGTCGTCCCCGGCGGCTTCGGCCCCCGCGGCATCCCCGGCATGATTCAGACCGCCCGCTACGCCCGCGAAAACAACATACCCTACCTCGGCCTCTGCCTCGGCCTCCAGGTCATGGTCGTCGAGTACGCCCGCAATATCCTCGGTCTCCACCAGGCCAACTCCTCGGAAATGGACACCGCTTGCGCACACCCCGTTGTTGACATAATGCCCGACCAGCGAAAGGTCACCGAAAAGGGCGGCACCATGCGCCTCGGCGTCTACCCTTGTCGACTCCTGGAGGGTACCCTTGCCCACCGCGCCTACGGCGCCCCGGAGGTCTTCGAGCGCCACCGCCACCGCTTCGAACTCAACAACTCTTACCGCGAATCTCTTGAGGCCGCCGGCTTCCTCGCCAGCGGCCTCTCCCCTGACGGCAAGCTCGTCGAAATATCTGAAGTCCTTGGACACCCCTTCATGCTGGGTACCCAGTTCCACCCCGAGTTCCTCTCCCGCCCCTACCGTCCCCACCCCCTCTTCCGCGACTTCATTGGCGCCGCCATGAAGACCCTCCGTGAGGGCGACCAGGCCGCCCTGCCCATCGCCACAGACGGCCCTCCCATAATCCCGCAGCGCAGGTCCCAGGTTGAGGACCGCAGCGCTTCGGAGACCCCCGCTGCTAGCTAACCACAAAAGACTAAACCGGTTCATCATAATGCGTACAGCCGTGGAGGCCCCGTGCAGTTATTCCTAGATACAGCAAGTCTTGACGAAATCAAACAGGGAGCCCGGCTTGGCGTCGTCAAAGGCGTCACCACTAACCCCTCCCTCGCCGCCAAGGTCGGCATCGGCGGCTTCAAGGCTTACAGGGCTGCAGTCCAGGAAATCGCCGCCATTATCGATGGGCCGATATCTGTAGAAGTCGTCAGCACCGACGTTGAGGGCATGATTACTGAAGGAAAAGACATAGCCACCTGGATAGACAACCCCTGGGTCAAGCTCCCCAGCACGGCCACCGGCTTTCAGGCCATGGCCGCCCTGGCCCGCGAAGGTATCAAAATTAATCAGACCCTCTGTTTCTCCACCAACCAGGCCCTCCTAGGCGCCCAGGCCGGCGCCACCGTCGTCAGCCCCTTCGTCGGCCGCCTCGACGACATCGGCCAGCGCGGCATGGACCTCGTCGCCGAAATCGCCCAGATCTTCGCCACGTATCGAGACCGTGGCGTCACCACCAAAGTTATGGCCGCCAGCGTCCGCTCCCCCTTCCACTGCATCGAAGCCGCCAAAGCTGGCGCGGACATCGCCACCATACCCTTCACCGTCCTAACCCAAATGGCCAAGCACCCCCTCACGGACATAGGTGTAGCACGCTTTCTGGAGGACTGGCGCAAAGCGTCCAAAGCATAACCTCCCATATCTGCTCCGCTCTTTAAGCCCCACATCCATGGCTTCTCATCCCCATCACGGCGGCTAAGCCCGCCCCAAAATAGCGAAAGGTGTACACCGTGACAACCGAACAGTTTCTAAACGTATCCGAGCTAGACAAGAAAAGCAGGGAAGAGCTGATGGCCATGGCCCAGTCCATGGGCCTGGAAAACGGCGTCTCCCTCGCCGGCCTCAGACGTGAGGACATTATGAACCGCATCGTCCACTATTTCCCGGACCAGCAGGCCCTCAAAGGCACCGGCAACCTGGAAATCCTCGGCGACGGATACGGCTTCCTCCGGCAGAACGGCCTCCGCGCCGGCCCCAACGACATCTATGTCTCCCAGTCCCAGGTCCGACGCTTCGGCCTCCGCGCCGGCGACACCGTCACCGGCGGCGTCCGCGCCCCCAAGGGCGGCGAGCGCTACTACGGCCTCGTCCGCGTCGACGACGTCAACGGCGTCCACCCGGACGTCGCGCGCCAGCGCGCCAACTTTGAAGACCTCGTCCCCATCTTCCCCGAAAACCAAATCGTTCTCGAGACCACCGCCGACAATCTCACCACCCGCATGATCGACCTCTTCTCCCCCATCGGGCGAGGCCAGCGCGGCCTCATCGTCGCTCCCCCCAAGGCCGGCAAGACCACCATCCTCAAGCAAATCGCCGCCGGCGCCACCGCCAACTACCCTGACATACATATAATGGTAGTCCTCATCGGCGAGCGGCCCGAGGAAGTCACGGACATGCGACGCTCCATTAAGGGCGAAATCTTCGCCTCCACCTTCGACGAGTCCGTCGAGGACCAGTGCCGCCTCACCGACCTCGCCCTGGAGCACGCCAAACGCCTCGTCGAATCCAAACTCCACGTCCTCCTCCTCATGGACTCCATCACCCGCGCCACCCGCGCCTACAACCTCGCCCTCCCCTCCAGCGGACGCACCCTCTCCGGCGGCATGGACCCCGTCGCCCTCTATCCCCCCAAGCGATTCTTCGGCGCCGCCCGCAACATTGAAAACGGCGGCAGTCTCACCATCGTCGCTAACTGTCTCGTCGACACCGGCAGCCGCATGGATGAGGTCATCTATGAAGAGTTCAAAGGCACCGGCAACATGGAGCTCCACCTGGACCGCAAGCTCTCCGAGCGCCGCGTCTTCCCCTCCATAGACATCACCCGCTCCGGCACCCGCCGCGAAGAGCTCTTCTTCGACGAGACCACCCGCCGCCAGGTCAACCTCCTCCGCCGCATGGTGAGCCTCCTCACCACCGACTCCATGAACACCGTCGAAGTCACGGAAAAAGTCCTGGAACGCCTCGCCAAAAGTCGCCGCAACTCGGAATTCCTCGCCAACCTCTCCAAAGAGTCCGCCTAACGGTTGTGGTCTTGTCATTCTGAGCGGAGGCCGATGTACTCATTGGCCGCAGTCGAAGAATCTATGCCCGGTACTAGGTCTTCGCTCATAACGTAGCCCCATTCCCCTACATATATATGAGGGGCGCTCCGACTAGTCGGTCCGCCCCTCATCCTTTTCTCCCCCTCCGTCATTTCGAGCGAAGTCGAGAAACCTCAGCGTCCCGTCCGCCACCATCACCCTCCATGTGGACCATCCGCCCCCGCCCACCCCTGTCCCCTCACCTGTACCTTAGTGCCATTCCTCCCCTAAACAGTAACCCCCGACCTCCCCATCCCTCGCCCTTCCTACTGCTTGACGACCAGCACTCCCCATTTCACTAGCAACGATTCGTCTGACCTATGCCCCCTCAGGTCCCCCTTCTTCTCCTATTGAAAAGAGCTTGTCCCGAGTACCCTCCGAGGGAAGAAGAAGGGGCTAGAGCCTGCCCTGAGCTTGGCCGAAGGGGGATGATGAGGTGATCCTTTTTTCTCTTCCCCTTGATACGCGTGATGCACATTAAAGGAAGTTCCGAGCCTTTTTATCATGGGCTGGATCATGGGCAACCACTAGCCTTTTGCGCAGACGGGGACTCGGGGGGCTGGTCTGGTTCTCCCCCTTCGCCTTCCAGGCCGAGGGGGGAGTTAGAGGGGGTTGTGGTTCCTATTTTTCTTTCCCTCTTCTCCCGTAGTCGGGAGGAGAGGGATAAAGGGTGATGAGGGCGCTCCGATTGAAACCAAGGCCCCGCCAAAACCAGCAACCCTCCCACCAACCCT
>Ga0194132_10010444_pt1 | contig 12338 bp, 12 predicted proteins | sample TA2KigOf80mmetaG_FD_148612 | JGI IMG/M metagenome (GOLD analysis project Ga0194132, IMG submission 148612) | Freshwater microbial communities from Lake Tanganyika, Tanzania - TA2015054 Kigoma Offshore 80m | ecosystem: Environmental > Aquatic > Freshwater > Lake | place: Tanzania: Lake... | reverse complement strand
CCCCCACCCTGTACAATGAACCTACGGGTAAGGGAGCCCGCCCAGCCGCATGAGCGACCAAGCGCACATCCGCAACTTCTGCATCATCGCCCACATCGACCACGGCAAATCGACCCTGGCCGACCGCCTGCTGGAACACACCGGCACCATCAGCCAGCGCGAGATGCAGGCCCAGGTGCTCGACAGCATGGACTTGGAGCGCGAGCGCGGCATCACCATCAAGCTGCAACCGGTGCAGATGACCTACACCGCCAGCGACGGCCAGACCTACCAGCTCAACCTCATCGACACCCCCGGCCACGTCGACTTCACCTACGAGGTGTCGCGCAGCCTGGCCGCCTGCGAGGGCGCGGTGTTGGTGGTCGACGCCAGCCAGGGCATCCAGGCGCAGACGCTGGCCAACGTGTACCTGGCCATGGAGGAGGACCTGACCCTGGTGCCGGTGATGAACAAGATCGACCTGCCCAGCGCCGAGCCGGACATGGTGCGCGCCCAGATCCAGCGGGTCATCGGCCTGCCCGCCGACGACGTGATCCCGGCCTCGGCCAAAGAGGGGCGCGGCACCAAGGAGATTCTGGAGGCCGTGGTGGCCAACGTGCCGCCGCCCTCGGGCAATCCGAACGCCCCGCTGCGGGCGCTGATCTTCGACTCGAAGTACGACACCTACAAGGGCGTCATCGCCTACATCCGGGTGGTCGATGGCTCCATCAAGAGTAACGCCCGCCTGCGTATGATGCAGACCGAGACGGTGGTCGATGCTCTGGAGGTCGGCGTGTTCCACCCAGCGCTCACCCCCCAGGCCGAGCTGAGCTGCGGACAGGTCGGCTACATTGCCACCGGCCTGAAGAACGTGCGCGACGCCCGCGTGGGCGACACCGTCACGCTGGCCGCCGAGCCCGCCGCCGAGGCCCTCTCCGGTTACCGCGCCAGCAAGCCGATGGTGTTCGCCGGCCTCTACCCCTCGGACGGCAACGACTACCCGCTGTTGCGCGACGCGCTGGAGAAGCTGCAACTCAACGACGCCTCGCTCACCTTCGAGCCCGAGAGCTCGGTGGCGCTGGGTCCCGGCTACCGCTGCGGCTTCCTGGGCCTGCTGCACATGGAGGTGGTACAAGAGCGCCTGGAACGCGAGTACAACCTCAACTTGCTGATCACCGCCCCCAGCGTGGAGTACAACCTGACGCTGACCAACGGCCAAGAGCTGGTCATCGACAACCCCGCCCTCATGCCCGACCCCAGCCGCCTGCAAGAGATGCGGGAGCCGTGGATGGACATCAGCATCGTGGGTCCCTCCCGCTACATCGGCGCCTGTATGGACCTGGTGATCACCAACCGCGGCGAGTTCGTGAACATGGAGTACCTGGACACCGGCGCCACCGCCAGCCTGAGCGACGCCGAGCGCGACGCCGACGCCGGCCGGGTGCTGATGAAGTTCCGCATCCCGCTCTCCGAGATGCTGGTCGACTTCTACGACGAGCTGAAGAGCCGCACCCAGGGCTACGCCAGCCTCGACTACGCCTTCTGGCAGATGCGGCCGGCCCGGCTGGTGAAGCTGGACGTGCTGGTCAACGGCGTGCCGGTCGACGCGCTCTCGGTCATCACCAACTACGACAGCGCCCCGCGACAGGGCCGCATGCTGGTGGAACGCCTGCGCGGCCTCATCCCCCGCCAGATGTTCGACGTCCCCATCCAGGCGGCCATCGGCGGCCGGGTGGTCGCCCGCGAGACGGTGCGCGCGGTCCGCAAGAACGTGCTGGCCAAGTGCTACGGCGGCGACATCACCCGCAAGCGCAAGCTGCTGGAGAAGCAGGCCGAGGGCAAGAAGCGCATGAAGCGCGTCGGCTCGGTCGAAATCCCACAGGAGGCGTTCATGGCGGTCCTCAAGCTCCGGGATTAGACGGGGCAGTGGCCATGGCGACAGTCACCCTCTACCGTCCCGTTGGTGAGGCCGAGTTGGTGCTCATCCGGCAAGCGGACATGCAAGCCTTTCCACCGAGGTTGCCCGAACAGCCGATCTTCTACCCGGTGCTCAACGAAGAGTACGCCAGCGAGATCGCGCGCAACTGGAACGCCAAACGCAACAACCCGCCGGTGGGGTACGTCACCCGGTTCCAGGTGAATGCCGCTTACGTCAGCCGATACCCCGTGCAGACGGTCGGCCGCAGCTACCAGCAGGAGTATTGGGTACCTGCCGAGGAGTTGCCTGACTTCAATGCCCAGATTGTGGGCGAGATTGAGGTTATCGCCGAGTATCACGGCGATAAGGCCGAAGCGCCCGTGAAGTAAGGAAAGGCCACCGCGGGAAAGTAACTCCCCACGGTGGCACTTGGACGCATGGCTTGTTGCCATGATTACCCGTTGGCGCACACGGCATATGCCAGAATCCGCCAGGGTTCTCGCACGGTGTTCGAAGCTGCCTTCACCAACCAGCCGGACTTGCCCCCCTCGTCGAACGGTACGCTCATGATCACACGCGACGCCTCGAGTCCATCACTCGTGAACCAGCGTCCGCCGCCCGTGACCTTCTTCCCGCCGGGACAGATGGCCACCACTTGAATCGGGCCCAGCGTGCCCGGCTGCGTGGCGCTCGGCTGCCAGACTATCTGATGACCGTCGAGGCCGCCCGATACCCCCGGCGTCCGCTGGCAGACAGCGAAGACTTCAAGCTGGTTCGCAAAGACACTCCCGTAACCGACCCCGTTGTATCCCGACGCCGTCCAGCCTGTCGGCGGATTCCCGACGGGCGCGGTGTTGAAGAGTGCGCCCCCATCAAAGATCGGAGCGCCGTCGAGCAGCTGCCTGGCCCCGCCTCCACTGGCGAGGTACCCCGATGGGCAATGCGCTTTCCCAGTAACCACCTTTGCCGAACCACTAGCATTCGGGTAGTCGATCACGGACCTGCTGACAAACACCGGACCGAACGAGGTCATCGGTTCCGGATCGCCCGCGCTAGCGCCCGGCACGCTGACCCACAGCACCACTGCCATTAGCGCAAGGAACGGAACACCAATCCAACGCCAGAACCGCACCATGCTCGCACCTCCCTTGGACTAAATACCCTTGCCGTCGGATACCAATACCAAGATGCGGCGCGAAAGTTTCATCGGCCCTGCGCGAATCCTGCCTCATCGAGTGGAGACAATGCCCGCTACAAGGTAGGGACGCGCTTCACCATCTCAAGCGCCACTAAGCCTGGCACATTCGGGTGTGGCGTGTGGACGCCAGTGAAGGCAAAGCCTAGCGACCGATAGAAGTCGCTGGCGGCTGCGTTATCACTGCTGACGTCCAGCCGCATGCGCTCGACACCCTGCTGGTGCTCCCCACGCCACTGCAGCATCGACCAACATGCGGCCAACACCCAAGCGCCGGCGCTCCGGTGTGACCCACATCAAGAACAGTTCAGCGACCTTCTCGTGAGAATCGGTGATGCCGGCCGCCGCGAGGCCGGCTGTGAGGCTACCGCCGGTAGCCAGGTAGGCCGTAGATGTGGGGCTCACCCAACGGGCGATTCGAGCGGCCCAATCGGCATCAGTGAGCGCCAGTTCACGATCGTAGGTGACGGCGAAGGCGTTGGGGGTATCCTGTAGGGTTCGAAGCCGAACGGCCCTGAAAGCAGCGGCGTCAGCAACGCCGATCACCCCCAGCGAGAGCATGGTGCCCCCTGAACGGAGTCCGGCCGCGGGCCCCTACAGGGCAGGAGTCTCCAGCCCGCGGCCTGAACCAACACCCACCCTACATGTGCCCGCCCCAGCGGCGGATGCGGGCGCGGCGGTCGGCCTCGCGCTGGGCAATGTCTTCGGGGGTGTCGCCCATCAGGGCGTTGATGCGGTACTGCGTCCAGTGCTCCAGGCACACCTGCTCTTGGCGCAGCGCCGGCGTGGCGCAGCCGTTGCAGGCGCAGGTGCGGGTGGGGGTCGGCAAGGGCGAGTGGTGCATGGCGGGTGTGGTGTCGTACGCACCGTAGCACTGGCGTCCGTCGCCGTCAAAAGGACGGAGAGGGCGTCGCCGTCAAAAGGACGGAGAGGGCGTCGCGTGGTCGTCACTGTCTGTCATCCCGACGCAAGGAGGGATCCCTTAAGCGCCGCAGTTGTCGACGTCCGGGACCTAAGGGATTCCTCGCGCACTCGGAATGACACCTACCCCTTGGTTGTAGCGCCCCGGGAGGCCGGCACCATTCCCGGAGCCCGTCGCCCGGTGAACGCCGCATCCGTTGCCCGGCGGCTGCGGCCTGACCGATGCGTACAGAGGGGGGCGCCAGAGCGGCGCCCCCCTTCCTCAGCTCGCTGACTGGTGGCCTAGTGGCCGTTCGACCAGTGGCCGACGGCACAGCCGCAACCGGTGCCGGCCGGCGTGCGGTAGCCCGGCTCGTAGGCGATGGTCTCCATGCGGGTGTCGCCCATGGCGCCCTGCACCGCCACCCAGTTCAGAATCTCGGTGGTGGCCGACTGCAATCGGTGGCGCGGCAGCGAGGTGAGAATCTCACCGTTCGCCGTCTCCAGGCCCTTCAGCGTCTGGCGGTCCAGCTCCTCGTCCACCACAAAGTGGCTCAGGCCGCCGGTGCAGCCGAAGGCCACCTTCACGCCATCGTCCTTCCAGGCGTCCACCGCCTGCCGCACCGCTCGGCCCAGGGCGTAGGCGCGACGGGGGCTGATCCAGTTGGGCGGGTAGCAGGTGTTGATGGTGATGGGGAGCACCGGCACCGTCTTGCCGTGGAACCAGCGGGCCATGCCGAACCCGAACGCGTGCTGAATGCCGAACGGCCGCTGCTCGGTCGACCGCTCCATGTCCAGATACCAGGTGGCGGGGCCGATTTTGCCGCCGAAGGTGGGCCGCAGGTAGCGGGACTGTGCGATGTCGAAGTCGTTCTCCATCAGCGACTCCAGGATGTGCAGGCCAAGGGGTGAGTCCACCGGCCAGTCCTTCTCCTCAGTGCCGTACGCCATCGACGACACCTTCTGCGCCTCAGTCATGTCATCGCGAATGGGGCGGGGCAGCATCTTGATGGTGTCGCCCCAGTACAGGTTGATGCTGGGCATGTTGTCGTCGAAGAAGAACTCGCTCTGGTCGTCGCCAAACATCACCATCACATCGATGTCGGTCTGGCCAAAGCGAGCGTCGAGTTCGTCCAGGCCCTTCTGGATGTTGTCGACGCGTCCGTCGAAGGTTTCACGGTTGATCATCTTCGCGATCTTGGGGTCGGCGCCGGCCAGCAGCTCGTCGTAGGTGACGCGCTTGCCTTCGGGCATCCGCACCAGCTCGCGGTTGCGCAGGTCGTTCTTGGCGTGCACTTCCCAGAGTTCGCCGGTCAGGCTCATCAGGGGGCTGTGAGACGATGCGAAACCACCGACTACCTTTGCCATGCCACACTCCTCCGGAACAGGTTGCGTCGATTGTTCGCTCAACCAGTGAACGATGTCAAGTTGGGGGTGTACTCGGTAGATCGCTGGCCGCCACAGGAGGGTTAGCGGGGCGGGCCGAACGTGGAGATGCTACGCTGCTGACTGTCGGCCCCGGCCGAGCACTCGCTGGTTCGCAGTCCCACCGCTAGAATCGGGCTGTTGGGAGGTTCAGCATGACCATGGCGCCGCCCCCTGCCACTGCCGACGAGCCGGATCTGCCGCTGGACGACGTGGATGCCACGCTCAACGGCCTGCTGCGCGATGTACGGGTGAAGGCACAGACCGCCCACGGCGCAATCCAACGAATGCTGGTAGCCGCCAATGCCGCTACCGCACGGCTGCGTGACGAACAACTGCAGTCAATATGGGAAATTGAGAGCCCCGTGCTGGACGAGATGCGCCAGGAGCTGGGGCGCTACCTGGAAGAGGCAACCAGCTTTGTGCGGGGAACGCCTGCCCTGCACGACCGGATGGGCGACGAGGTCACCCGGATCGTGGACCTCTACGTGCGCTGCTCGGCGGATTGGCCGGTGCCGACCGATACGGGTGCCGACTTGCTGCACCGCCTGGAACGGCTGGAGCCGCTGTTCTGCGACATGACCTACCACTGCGGCTTGGTCACGATTCCGAGCAGGGTCAGCCAGCACTTACGCCAGTTGCGCGTGGGGCAGCGGCTGGACATGGCGGCCACGGAACGTGTCCTCGGCCGGTTCCTAGACCTCGGCATGAATTTCGTGGATAAGGCTAACGTGTACTCCCACGGCACGTCGGAAACCTACCTGGGAGCAGCGCTGGCGCGCATGGGCCGGCGCAACGACGTAGTGCTGGCCACGAAGTGCGGCGTTCCCATGAGCGACGCGCCGAACGACGGCGGTGCATCACGCCAGCACGTGATGGCGAGCGTCGACGCCAGCCTCCAGCGGCTCCAGACCGACCACATCGATCTGCTGCAAATGCACCGCTACGACGCACAGACCCCCATCGAGGAGACGCTGCGGGCGCTGAATGACCTGGCGCGGCAGGGTAAGGTCCGCTACGTGGGCTGTTCGAACTACGCAGCGTGGCAACTCACCGACGCGCTGCGAGCGGCGGGCGCCGCAGGGTTCTCCCCATTCGTCTCCAGCCAGTCGGAGTACAACCTCATCTCCCGCGGGGTCGAGGCGGAACTGGTGCCGGTATGCCAGCGCTTCGGCGTCGGCTTCATCCCGTGGGCGCCGCTGGCAGCGGGTTTCCTCACCGGCAAGTACCGGCGCGACCAAGCGCGCCCGGCCGACTCTCGCGGCGGCCGCCGGCCCTATTGGTTCTTCGACCGCTGGGTGACCGACCATAACTACAGCCGGGTTGAGCGGCTGGAGCAATTCGCGACGGATCGTGGTCACACTCTGCCCGAGTTAGCCCTGGCCTGGCTGCTTCATCGTCCCGCCGTAAGCCTCGTAATCGTAGGCGCCAGCCGGCCCGAGCAGGTGGAGGCCAACGCCCGCGCCCTCGACTGGAAGCTCACTGAGCACGATGTCCGGCTCGCTGTCGAGGCCGCTGGGTAAGCTGAAGTCAGCGTCGCGGAGACACCCCGGCACAGTGCCGCTCATGGGACGGAAGCTGGTCCTCCGCCGAACGCGTTCCTGACCCGGGCGGCTACAGGCCCAGTAACTGGTGTCGCACAGGCAGACTCGGCGATGGGGCAAGCCGCTCGCCTACGCAGGCAATCTAGCATGGCTCCTACGAGTGGGCATGCGCGGTCGTGCCTCCCGGCAGCCCAAACAGGCTGCCAACCAACGCCCCGACCGCGCTGCCCAAGAGAGCGAGGCCCACCACATCGGCCTGCCACGGTGCGGCGTTCAGGTCGGGCAGTGCTACCGCCACCACCGCCCCGGCCAGCAGTCCCACGCTAGCCCCCGCCGCGATGCCCTTGGCCGCGCCGGCTTCAGCGTGATGCATGTCGTCGGCCTCCTCTTCGTCTGGCTCCCAATCTTCGCCCGGCAACCGGTCGGCCAGCGGGCTGTACAGCAGCCCCAGCGTCATGCCGTAGACCGCGTGCAGCAGCAGGTTGCCCAGGAAGGGAAGCGGCCCGGCACCCAACGCCAGCCCAAACCATCCGGCTCCCGCCAACGGGAAGAAGACCAGTACCGAGAGCAACCAAGGCAGCAGGGCATAAGAGAGGCCCCGCGCCCAGTGAGGGCCGGTGAGCCGAGGCTCGGCATAGCGGCCGTAGAGCGCAGCGAACAGGGTGCCCAACGCCAGGTGCACCCCTGCCGACACATACACCGAACCCAATGCCATATCGGTCACCACATTGTGGGCCAGGTTGAAGAACCAGGCGGCCACCTGCTGGCCTGTGGTTGTGCCGCTCCCCCCAGAGAGCAGCACCGCAGCTACCTGCGCCAGGCCGAAGGCGAGCGCGAAGGCCAGCAGCATGACTGCGCTGGCCACGAAACCCGACAGCACCGATCGACCCAGCCAGTCGGGCCGCGGCGGCGCTGCCCCCAGGCCCCGCTCCAGGCGATCCACCAGCAACAGCAGCCCGAGCGCGGGCGCCACCAGGGCGATAGCAATGGGAAGCGCGAACCCGCTCAATGCCAACAGCATCGCCCCACCGACGAAGACTGCCGCTACGCGCCAATGCTGCCCTGCCTCGCTGTTTCGCTCGTCCATAGTGGGCCTCCTTGTGCCCGCAACGCGGGCTGGTAGTGCCCTTTACCATAGATATTGCTCGCTTTCTGTCAACATAGTGATAGATATCACATATATCTTGCCAGGCTTTGCCGCGGCCACTACCCTCGGCCAAGGTAGGGCATGTGGTGGGGCAGCACCACCGCTTCCAGGAACAGCACATCCGGCGGCAGCGCGGCCATGGTGATGGCCACCTCGTCGAGTACCCCCACCCCGACGGCGACCGCAACGCCGGGCACACCCACCCCCAGCGCGACCGCGACCAGCAGCGCAACTGCCACCGGAACCATTACACCTACGCCCACCCGGACTTCAACCAGCACGGGCACAGCTACGGCGACCCGCACGGCTACCGTGCCGCCGGGCGCCACCAACACGCCGACTCGCACCGCTACACCCACCGCTACCGCGCCCCCGAACTGGCTGGAGGGGATCTCGCTAACGGTATCGGACACTGACCCTGCACATACCACCCATTACCAGGTGCACTTCTCAAACCCGGCGCTGGAGGCAGATCGGGGCAACGCTGCCTACGACTATGCTTGGGGCATCACTTTCCCGCCGCCGGCGAGCGACTGCGCCGCCGTCGGTAGTTTCGTGAACACCGAGGGAGGTGTTCGGTACCGTGCCGCGTGGACCCACGGCGGCTGCGAGCACACCGGCGTGGAGATCGTGGCGGTTACGGTGTCGCGGTCCGGCCAGTCGATCACGCTGCAGGGGGCTGCAACGGGCGCGCAGACCATCACCCCGCCATAGTGTTGGGTTGAGGTGGAGGCTGCGGAGCAATACATAAGCACTGCTTATGCGATTGCGGGTGGCTGTGCTACGATAGCCCCGGCACACCGCCGGAGCCCGCCCCTTGACCACCTCCAACCGCAACGTTGTTTCGCGCCACCTCATACTGTCGCTCTACGTGCCGGCGCTGGTGCTGTCGCTGGGTCAGGGCATCATTCTGCCAGCGTTGCCGGTGTACGCAAAGTCCTTCGGCGTGGGCTTCGGCGAGGCAGCGCTGCTATTCGTGTTCTACCAAGCGGGCGACCTGGCTGCCACCTTCCCCACCGGCTTCCTGCTCGACAAGTTCGGCCGGCGGCCCGTGCTGTTGGCTGCGCCGCTGCTGTCGGCAGGCGCCACCTTCATGATGGTGTTCGCCGGATCCTTCCCGGAGCTGCTCGCGTACCGGTTTGTGGCGGGCGCGGCGCAGGAGTTCTGGCACCAGGCTCGGCTGGCGGTCATCGCCGACTCGGCCCACGCGTCAGCCCGGGGCCGCCAGGTGGCCTGGATGGTGGGTATCCAGCGAGCGGGCACCATGTTCGGGCCGGCGGTGGGCGGCCTGCTTGCGGTGGCGCTCGACGTGCGAGCACCGTTCATTGCGTATGCGGCGCTGCTGGTCGCCATTCTGCCGTGCTTCCTTATGGTCAAGGAGTCGGCCCCGGTGAAGCCCGCGGCCGACGGCGCTGTCGCCACCCAGGGTGGTCAGCCGGCTCCGCCGGAGCCCAGCCTCATCCGCTACCTGCTCACCGTTCAGATCCTCACCTTCTTCGCCATTCAGATCTTCTCCACCATGTGCCGCGCCGCGCAGGATGGCACCTTCAACCTATACGCCGTGTACAACTACGGCGTGGGGCCCGACACGCTGGGACTGGTGAGCGCGGTCGCCGGCGTGGCCGCACTGCCGATTCCCTTCGCCACCGGGTATCTGATGGACCGGGTCGGCCGCCGGATGGTGATTGTGCCAGCCTTCACGCTGCTGGCGTTTGCGCTGGGGTTCGTGGCCGGCACGGCGTTCGGGCACCTGGAGTTCGCCTGGTACGTGGCTGGGTACGTGCTAACGCAGATGGCCCAGAGCACCACCAACGGCACCATGCAGGTGCTGGGCGCCGACATGGCGCCACCCGGCTCGCGTGGGCGTTTCTTCGGCGTCTGGCGGTTCGTGTCCCAGGTTGGCGGCATGGCGGCCCCCTGGCTGTTCGCCGTGGTCGCAGAGGCGGTGAACTATGGGACGGCGTTCGTAGTGCTGGCGGGCTTCTCGGCCACCACCGCGGCGCTCACCCTGTGGATACTCAAGGAGACCGGCGGGCGGGATAAGCTGGCGGCATCAGCCGCTCCGGCCCCAAGCGCAAGCGGCAGGTTAGCCAACTGATTGCTCATGGCATTGCAGCCAGCGAAGCGGGGGCGGACAAACGAGTCCGCCCCGCTTCGCTGGCAGCTATTAGATGGTGATGACGCCCATCCTACCGTTGCGGTAGTCGTCCACCGCCTGCAGAATCTCCTCGCGGGTGTTCATCACGAAGGGACCATAGCGGGCCACCGGCTCGTTGATGGGGCGACCGGCGATCAGCAACAGGCTCAGCGGTTCAGCGTTGGCGCTGGGCGCCTCCAGCCGTACAGCATCGCCCTCGGGCGCGAACAGCACGGCATGGCCGCGCTCCACTCCCCGGCCATCCTCGCCGAACCGTCCCTCACCCTGGAGCACGTACGCGAAGGCGTTGGCGCCATCGGATAGCGGTTGCACGTGGCTCCCGCCCGGCTGCAACGTGAAGTGCAGGTACGAGATCGGGATGACGGTATCGATGACCGCATGGACGCCCAGCGCCTCGCCTGCCACCACCTGCACGCTCACCAGGCCATCTTCACTCACCGCGGCGGGAATGCCGGCCGCCGCCACCTCTTGGTACCGTGGCGGCATCATCTTGTGCGCCGCCGGCAGGTTCACCCAAAGCTGGAAGCCGTGCAGCAGCCCGCCACGCTCGGTGAACTCTTCCTCAGGCATCTCGGAGTGCACGATGCCGCTGCCTGCGGTCATCCACTGCACGTCGCCCGGGCCCAGCTTGCCGGTGTGCCCCTGGCTATCCTTGTGCTGCATGCCACCCTGCAGCACGTAGGTCACCGTCTCGAAGCCGCAGTGCGGGTGGTCGGGGAAGCCGGGGGCTTCGGCGGGGCCATAGACCTTGGGACCCAGCTCGTCGAGCAGCAAGAAAGGGTCGAACAGATTGAGGTCGGCGGTGGGGAACGATCGATGCACCAGCATGCCGGCGCCTTCGGAAACGGTGGTGGCGCGCACCACGGCGCTCACCTCCCGAAGCTTGAGCCCGGCCGTCGATTGCGTGGTCATGGTACCCTCCCTGGTATTACTGTTCTATAGCTAGTTCACTCGAAGCCTGTGCCCTTGGCAACCAACTTACGATGCGTAAGAATACGTCTATGGAACCGAATTCTCAGGCCCTCGACGATGTCTTCTGTCCCTACTACACCCACGCGGTAGAGCTGGTAGGCAAGCGCTGGAGCGGCGCCATTCTGCGTGCGGTGCTGCTGGGCAAGCGCCGGTTCAATGAGATTGCCGCCGCCATCCCCGGCCTGAGCGATCGCATGCTCTCGGAGCGCCTGAAGGAGCTGGAGGCCGAAGGGGTGTTGGAGCGCCTCGCGAGCGACGGACCGGCGGGCAGGTTCAGCTACTGCCTGACGCCGAAGGGTGAGGCGCTGCACGCCGTTATCATGGCGGTGACGGCGTGGGCCGAGCACTGGGTCATTCCCGCCGAGGGCGAGGGCCAGCGAAGCGCGTAGCCCGCCGCGACAGGCTACAGAACGACGAGGAGGCCTCAGTAACCTGAGGCCTCCTTCTGCTATCGCTCCCTTAAGGGCTACCCAAGGGCGGCGGCTACCCGCCGTAGTTCAAGTTGTGGTCCCGCATCAGGATGCAGGCATCATCCGGGTTGCGCACACCGGCCTCCACCACTTCGCCTACGAACACCGTGTGGTCGCCCTGGGAGACCTCTCCCACCAGCTTGCACTCCCACCAGGCCGGCAGGTTGGTCAGCAAAGCGCAGCCGGTCTCCTTGCCCGCCTCGAAGGGCTGGCCCGAGATCAGGCTGCCCTCCACGGTGGCCGGCTTGAAGAAGGTGAACGCCAGGTCTTTGTGGTCTTTGCCCAGCACGTTCACGGCGAACACGCCGCTGTCCTTGATGTGGGCGTGCAGGTGGGAATCGCCCTTGACGCCCACCACTACCAGCGGCGGCGCGAACGATGCCTGGGTGACCCAGTTGATGGTGCCGGTGCTCAGCTCCTTGCCGTCCTTCGAGCGTGAGGTGAGCACGAACATGCCGTAGGGTATGAGCCGGAGGGCGTGCTTCTTTGCTGCGTCGTCCATGAGAGCCTCCATGAGGTGTGTGGTTAGCGCCGGCTGACCGGCGAGCCATCAGATTGTAGCGGATAGCTGGGCGCTTGCCTAAGCGAGCCCTCGGCTTGCTGTCCGCAGCTCACCGCACGCCAGCCGTG
>Ga0194132_10010440_pt1 | contig 12347 bp, 7 predicted proteins | sample TA2KigOf80mmetaG_FD_148612 | JGI IMG/M metagenome (GOLD analysis project Ga0194132, IMG submission 148612) | Freshwater microbial communities from Lake Tanganyika, Tanzania - TA2015054 Kigoma Offshore 80m | ecosystem: Environmental > Aquatic > Freshwater > Lake | place: Tanzania: Lake Tanganyika... | reverse complement strand
AACGCTGGTCCTGAGCAAGTCCGAGATGGACGCGGTGATCGGATTCTTCACCGACGTGCTCGACTTTGACGTTCGCTCGGACCGTGAATGGACGGCGTACGAGATTCCGTTCCGCTTCGCGACCGTCCACGCCAAGGGCTCCGACACCGGCCACGTCGCGCTGGCGGCCTATGCGCCCGAGCATCTCGCGCCCGGCACCGGCGCAGCACCTCGCCCCCCCAATCGCGGCATGGCGATCTGGAGCTTTCGGGTCGAGAGCGTCGCCGAGATCGAAAAGCGTGCCCGCGCGAAAAACATGAAACCGTTTGCCGATGCAGTCGAGGTCCGTGTCGCCGACCTCGGCCATCGCCGCGTCCAGACCTACCTGGCGCCGAACGGATTTATGATCGAGGTGTTCGAGCGGATTTGAGCGCCCGCGCGATTTTTCCGTATTCCGCTTAGGCTATCGCACGCACGATAGCATCGAGCATTCCGCCAACGATCAAAACGCGTGGCTGACTTTTCTTCGAACGCCCGCGGATGGCTGAGCCGCGTGCGGTGTGTGATTTCATCTTTGATCCACGCATCACGCCACTACGCTGACCACCTTCTCCGGCACGACGATCACTTTCTTCGGCGGTTTGCCGGCAAGATGTGTCTGCACTCCGGGCAGGGCCAGCGCCGCAGTTTCGTAGGCGGCCTTATCGGCGCCTTTGGCCATCGAGATCGTCCCGCGCAGCTTGCCGTTGACCTGCACCGCGACGGTGACGGTCGACTCTTCCAGCAACGCCGCGTCGAACGTCGGCCACGATTCGTCGATCAGCGCGGAAGCGTGGCCGAGGCTCGCCCAGATTTCGGCGGCGACGTGCGGCATCAAGGGGCCGGCAAGGCGGGCGACCGTCTCGACGGCGAAGCGATAGACGGCGGGCGCGTCGGCGGGCTTCAGCTCTTCGATCGCGTTCGACAACTCGCGCAGTTTGGCGACCGCTGAATTGAAACGGAGCTTCTCAAGATCGTCGGTGACCCCGGATATGGCGCGGTGGCAATGGCGCACCAGCGGGTGCGCGCGGTCGGGTGCGCCGGCCGCGCAATCCTTCGCCGCCGCCGCCATTCGCCATAACCGATTGAGATAGCGCCAGGCGCCGTCGATGCCGGCGGTGGTCCATTCGAGATCGCGCTCGGGCGGCGAGTCGGACAGCATGAACAGGCGCGCCGCATCGGCGCCATAGGAATCGATGATCGCCTGTGGGTCGACGGTGTTCTTCTTCGATTTCGACATCTTCTCGGAGCGGCCGACCGTCACGGCCTCGCCGGTCTTACGATGCCTGGCACCGTCGCCCTGCTTCTCGATGTCGCCCGGCTCGACCCACGCTCCGGCCGCGGTTTTATATGTCTCGTGACAGACCATGCCCTGGGTGAAGAGGCCGGCGAACGGCTCCTTCAAGTCGAGATACCCGCAAGTCTGCATGGCGCGGGTGAAGAACCGCGAATAGAGCAGATGCAACACCGCATGCTCGACGCCGCCGATGTACTGATCGACCGGCAGCCACGACATCGCCTCCGCCTTGTCGAAAGGCCGGTCGGTCGCGGCCGGCGAGCAATAGCGAGCGAAGTACCACGACGATTCGACAAAAGTGTCGAAGGTGTCGGTCTCGCGCAGCGCCGGCTTGCCGCAGGCGGGGCACGCCACATGCTTCCAGCTCGGGTGGCGCTCAAGCGGATTGCCTGGCTTGTCGAAGCTCACGTCCTCGGGCAAGCGCACCGGCAGATCTTTGTCGGGCACCGGCACCGCGCCGCAGCTTTGGCAGTGGATGATCGGGATCGGGCAGCCCCAATAGCGCTGTCGCGATACGCCCCAATCACGCAGCCGAAACTGCACGGTGCCTTTGCCGCAGCCAAGCTCCTCCAGCCGGGCGATGGCTTTGGTTTTGGCGGCGATGGTGCCGAGACCATTGAGAAACGCGGAATTGACCGCAACCCCGTCGTCGACAAATGCCGCGTTTCCCGCTTCGAGCGTGTTCGCGAAAGCGGTTGCGTCGCCATCCTTCGGCGCAACCACGCACGCGACATGAAGCCCATATTTACGCGCGAAATCCATGTCGCGCTGATCGTGGCCCGGACAGCCGAAGATGGCGCCCGCGCCGTATTCCATCAGCACGAAGTTGGCGACATAGACCGGAACATCGAAGTCGGCGACAAAGGGATGTCGCGCCTTAAGCCCGGTATCGAAACCTTTCTTCTCGGCGGTCTCGATGCTGGCGGTGGCAGTGCCGGCGGCGCTGCAGTCCGCGATGAAAGTGGTCAGCGCCGGATTGGTCGCGGCCAGCTTCGCGGCCAGCGGATGCTGCGGCGAAATGGCGCAGAACGAAGCGCCGAACAGTGTATCGGGCCGGGTGGTGAAGACCTCCAGCGATTGTCCCAGGTCCTTACCGTCGCCGCCAACCAGCGGCCAGAAAACGCGCGCACCTTCCGAGCGGCTGATCCAGTTCGACTGCATCAGCCGCACCTTGTCGGGCCAGCGCGTCAGATCGTCGAGCGACGTCAGCAAGTCCTCGGCAAAGTGGGTGATCTTCAAGAACCACTGATTGAGCTTGCGCTGCTCGACCGGCGCGCCGGTGCGCCAGCCTTTGCCGTCGATCACCTGCTCGTTGGCCAGCACGGTGTGATCGACCGGGTCCCAATTGACCCACGACTCCTTACGATACGCGAGCCCCGCCTTGAGGAAGTCGAGAAACATTTTCTGTTCATGGCGGTAGTACTCGGGCTCACATGTTGCGATCTCGCGATCCCAGTCGAGCGACAGGCCCAGCGGCATGAGCTGCCCGCGCATGTCGGCGATGTTCTGCCGCGTCCACGGTCCCGGATGAATGCCGCGCTCCAGTGCCGCGTTCTCGGCGGGCAAGCCAAACGCGTCCCAGCCCATCGGGTGCAGAACATTGAACCCTTGGGCGCGCTTGAAGCGGGCGACGACATCGCCCAGCGTGTAATTGCGCACGTGACCCATGTGGATGCGCCCCGACGGATAGGGGAACATCTCAAGCACGTAGTACTTGGGCTTCTTCGAATTGCGCTCGGCGGCAAAGGCCTTGCGATCGGCCCAAACTTTTTGCCACTTGGTCTCGGCTTCGCGGAAATTGTAACGGACTTCGGGAGATGCCATGGGGATATCGTTCGTTGCTCGAACCCCTCACCCCAATCCTCTCCCCTCCGGGGAGGAGGTGCCGAGCGGAGCGAGGCGATGAGGGGCCGCGCGTCGGGACCTAGCTGTTCGGTTCTTCGGCAACCGATTGAAGTCGAAGCTCGCGAGCCCGGGTCAACACGGCGTTTTCAACTTCGGTTGCGACTTCTTGACCGACGGCGGCATCAGCCCAGCGGCCCGCGCCATCCTGGGTCTGACGGAACACCGAAATCTTGAGCCCATCGGCGCGAAGCGCGCGGCCCAGAATGTAAACATTCATCTTGAACCGCTCGTTGGGCGATTCGGGCGGGGCGTACCAGTCGGTGATGATCACGCCGCCAAAGGGGTCGGCCGAGGCCAGCGGCATGAATGACAGCGTGTCGAGCGAGGCGCGCCACAGGAACGCATTCACCGAAATCGCGCTTTCGGTGCTCTGCTCGCTGCTGCTGAACAAATTCAGGCCGCCGCCCGAGCTGGGCGCCGCCGGTGCATCGGGCGACCGCCGATAGCTTTCGCCGGGATCGGGGTCCGACGAGCAGGCGGCGAGCGCCAGGATGGCGCCCGCGCAGATCAACACCCGCCTGATACCGCCTGCCGCCATGGTGCCCGTTCCGCCCGAAAAATGCCGAGGTGCGGGCACTTATACTGAACGGGGCGAACGCCCGGAAGCCCCGTTAAGGCCAATCACCACCACAATTTTCTCGATTGTGGCCAAGGGCCTTGAGCGCGTTCTGCCGGGCATTTCATCAAACCGTCACGAACCGGTCACAGGACCTTCGCCGCCTCTTTCTATGTGTCGCTTCGCGTCCTGAGGCAGGGGCCATTGGGGACGCGAAAAACGACCTCAAAGGGAGAACCACGTGACTCTTCAAATTCGAGCGATTGCCGCATCGCTTTTCATGATTCTACCGGCGGCCGCGGCGAACGCCCAAGACAGCGGGCGCCAGATCCAGACGCTTCAGGATCAGATGCGCGCCATGCAACAACAGCTTGACGCTCTCAAGGCCGCCGATGCCGCCCAAAAAGACGCGATCGAGAAGGAAAAGACAGCGCGCGAAACAGCCGAGAAACAGGCGCGCGAAGCCGCGCTCGAGGCGGGTGGCACGCTGGTGTTCGAGAGCGGCAAGGCCAGAGTCAAGCCGGCCGCAAATCCCAAGGTCACGCAATCCGGAACCAATCGCTTTGCGCTGTCGAGCCCGGATAACGAATGGACGATCGCGCCGACTGGCCGAATCCACTTCGACGTGGGCACGTATCTCAACCAGAAGCCCGACGGTGTCACCGGACCCGGCACGCGGGCGGGCGGGAAGCTATCAAGCGGCGTCAATGCCCGCCGCGCCCGGCTTGGCGTGACCGGAAAGGCGCTCAACGATTTCACCTATTCGCTCATTCTCGATGCCGGCGGCGCCACCGATGGAACGGCGTCCATCAACACGGCATCGATCGGCTACACCGCCATTCCCAACACCATCGTTGAAATCGGCTACATGGCGCAGTTCTTCACGCTCGAAGAGGCGACAAGCTCGAACGACATCATGTTCATCGAGCGCAATTCCCCGGCGACCATCGCCTCGAGTTTCAACGCGGGCGATCCGCGGGCCTCGGCCGGATTTCGGACGTGGGGACCCAACTGGTGGTTCGGCGCCTATTTCACAAGCTCGACGCCGAACGTCGCGCACGCTCTGACCAAGCGCGGATTTGGCGCGTATCAGCGCGCGACCTACAACATCATCAACGACCCGCTGCAAACCGTGCACATCGGCGTCGGCGTCGCTGAAATATTCGAGGCGCCGAACACCGGTCCCAACACGGCCCAGAGCTTCACGCTCAGCGACCGGCCGGAAATTCGCATCGACCCAACAACCATCCTCAACACCGGAGCGCTCGGCACCGTCGCAAATCCGGTGACCGGCGCCATGATCTACACGGGCGAGCTGGCCGCGACCTCAGGAAGTCTTTTCTTCCAGGGCGAATACTTCCGTTACGACGTCTCTCGCCGCGGAAAGACCAAGGCGAACCTGATGGGCACCTACGCCGAGCTCAGTTACACGTTCGGGGGTCGGCGCGGCTACACCGCCAATTGCGGCTGTTATTCAGGCGTCAATCCGATTACGCCGTTCTCGCCCGTCAAAGGCGGCAATGGCGCCGTCGAGTTGGCGGCACGAATCAGCTACACGGATTTGATCGACGATTACTCCTCGAACCTGACGGCGGCGGCACAGCCCAATCTCGTCAACGGCGGCCGACAGCTCAATTACACCGTCGGTCTCAACTGGTTCTGGAATTCGAACATGTTGTGGAAGTTCAACTACATCCACACGGTTTATAACAAAGCGAACCCGATCACGGCGACAAATCTCAACCCGACACGCCTCGGATTGAAGCTCGACACCGTCGCGGCGCGGTTCCAGGTCATGTTCTGATCAAGCCCCACCCCCCCTCACGCTTGATCGAAGGATGGGCGGCGGCCGGAGGTCGCCGCCCATTTTTCTTGGCGGGCGCGCTGACCAATTGGGGCGTCACAAATCGTTCACACGAGCGTCACGAAAGCATTGCGCGCCGCGGCTATGACGCCAACGACCGATCACGGTCACGAACAGAAAGCCCCCACAGGGAGATCCAAGATGCTCAAGATGATGTCCAGTTTCACGGTCCTTGCCACCGCGCTCGCGACAGGCCCGGCCAGCGCGGTCGATGTCGACCCGTCGATCCCCGCCTATTCCAAGTCCTCAGGCGTCGATGGCAGCCTCAAGTCGATGGGCTCCGACACCCTGAACAATCTGATGACGCTGTGGGCCGAAGGCTTCATGGGCCAATACCCGAACGTCAAAATCGAGATCGAAGGCAAGGGATCGGGCACCGCGCCGCCCGCGTTGATTTCCGGGACCGCCCAGTTCGGCCCGATGTCACGCCCGATGCGTCCGACCGAGATCGACGATTTCGAGAAGAAATGGGGCTACAAGCCGACCGCGTTTCGCAACGCGGTCGACGCGCTTGCGGTGTTTGTCCACAAAGACAATCCGATCAAGTGCCTGAGTCTCGAACAGCTCGACCAGATTTTCTCCAAGACCCGTAAGCGTGGCGCAAAGTCGGATGTGACGACCTGGGGTCAGGTCGGCGTCACCGGCGAGTGGGCGGCCACGGCGGTTTCCATGTATGGCCGCAACTCTGCTTCGGGCACATACGGCTATTTCAAGGAAACGGCGCTTGCCAATGGCGATTATAAGGACACCGTCAAGGAACAGCCGGGCTCCTCGGCCGTCGTTCAGGCGGTCGCGTCTGACAAATCGGCGATCGGGTACTCCGGCATCGGCTACAGAACGGCCGACGTCAAGGCAGTCGCGATCTCGAACGAGACCGGCGGCGAATGCTTCGATCCTTCGCCCGAGACGGCCTATGCCGGCGATTATCCGATCACGCGGTTTCTCTACACCTATGTCAACAAGAACCCGGGCCGAACGCTCGAACCGCTCCGCGCCGAGTTCATCAAGTACGTCCTGTCCAAGGATGGCCAAGAAGGCGTGATCAAGGACGGCTACTACCCCTTGCCTGCCGCGGTCGTCGACGAGGACCTCGCGGTCCTTGGCCTTAAAGCGGGTTCTTGATACGCGGTTCGGACGCACCGTGAGTTCCGAACGCGACACCGCACCGCCAGCGGCCCAGCCGGCGCCTTATCGCCGTGCCAAGGAAACCGCCGCGGCGGTGCTGATCGCCGACAAGGCCGCCGACTGGACGATCCGGGCCGGCGGCATGTCGGTGATCGTTGCCGTGTTCGGGATCATGGTGTTCCTGGCCGAAGTGGTAGCGCCGCTCCTGATGGACGGCGCACTCGACGGGCGCTCGTCGGCACCATGGCCGCGATCCGAAGGCCGCGCAGCGCTCATCGCCACCGACGAAAACCTTTCGATGATCGCGACCGTGTCCGATTCGGGGCAGGTCAGCGCGGTGCATGCCGCCTCCGGCGAACGGTTGGTCGTGCCAAGCTTTGAGTTCGATGGGCGCCAAGCGACCGCGGCGGCCCACACCCTGACCGGCAATCAAATGGCCTTTGGTTTTGAGGATGGCTCGATCCGATTCGCCAACGTGGAGTTCAAGATCGAACTGATCGAAAGCGAAGCGCGACCGGCCGGGCTTAAACCGCTTGGCGACTCCGGAGATTTGACCGACGGAAGTTCCGTCTTCACGCCGATCGCGACCGGACAATTGCGCAAAGTCAGCGTGGTCGCTGCCGTCGGCGGACCTCAGATGATTGCGAGTAGACAGCCAATTCGCGCGATCGATTACCGCGTCGGCGGCCCGGCGGAGCGGCCGGTCCGGGCGTTTGTCACGGTCGATGCCGCGGGCGTCGGGCGGCTGTCGCGGGCCGAGACGCGCAAAAACATGGTGACGGGCCGCGAACGCATCAGCGTGACCACGGCCGAGCTCCCCGGACTCGACGCCGGCGTCGCGGTCAGCGCCGCACTGATCAACGACCAGGCCGATCAAGTCTATTTCGCCGAAACGTCCGGCACCGTGCGACGGTACGACGCGCGCGATTTCAGCAACCCTGTGCTCGCGGAAACGATCGACATCGCGCCCGGGGCGACCAAGTTGACATCGATCGCATTCTTGATCGGCGAACAGTCGCTGGTTGTGGGCCGTGACGACGGCTCGGTCGACATCTACTTTCGCGTCGCGCGCGACAATGCCGCGACCACCGACGGCTATGTCTTGATCCCGGCCAAGTCGCTCGAACGCCATCCGGTTGGTGTCGTCCGAATTGCGCCCGCCCAGCGCGGCAAGATGTTCGCCACCGCCGATGCCGAAGGCGACGTTTGGGTTCGTCACGGAACTAGCGCTCAATTGCTGCTCAAACTCGCGCCCGAACCTGGCGCGGCGGCGCCGGCCAGTCTGGTTTTCGCGCCACGCGACAACGCTCTCATCTCCCAAAACGGAACCCAATTCACGCTTTGGCGATTCGATCTGCCGCACCCCGAGACCACGATCGGCACGATCTTTGGCCGCACCTGGTACGAAGGTTATGCCGAGCCGACATTCACTTGGCAGTCATCGGCCGGATCGGACGCGTTCGAACCCAAGCTGTCGCTGATCCCCCTGATCTTCGGCACATTGAAGGCGACGTTTTACTCGCTGCTGTTCGCCGTTCCCATCGCGCTTGGCGCCGCCATCTTCACGGCGGAGTTCACGGGTCCGCGTGTGCGAGCCGTCGTCAAACCAACCATGGAGCTGATGGCATCGCTGCCGTCGGTCGTGCTGGGCTTCATCGCCGCCATTATTCTTGCGCCCATCGCCGAGAGTGCGATTTCTGCCGTGCTGATCGCGTTTGGCGCGATACCTGCCGGCCTCATTTTTGCAGCCTGCCTGTGGCAGCTGGTGCCTCGCGCGACCCAGGCGCGCTTCGGAGGGCTGGTCCGATTGGCGCTGGCGACGGCGGTTGTGCTCCTGACCGTTTCAGCGTGCGCCGTGTTGGCGCCAACGCTTGAAAACATCTTCTTCGCGGGCGACTTCAAAGCCTGGGTCAGCGGCGCGACGGGGACGAGCAAGGCCCTCCTGGCGTTGATGCTGTGGCCGGCTGTCTTCGCTGGCTTTTGGTTACTGACCAATGCCGTGGTCGGCGCATGGGTCATGCGGGCCATGAAAACGCCGTCAACCGCCGGACGCGACTATCTGGCGCGATGGGTTGTCACAGCGCTGGCAGCGGCGGTTATCGCCGTTTTGGCGGCGCAGATTGTTGTCGATCTCGGCGGTGATGTCCGCGGAGGGGTTCTCGATACCTTCGTCCAGCGCAACAGCTTGATCGTCGGCTTTGCGATGGGCTTCGCCGTCATCCCAATCATTTACACAGTGTCGGAAGACGCGCTCACAGCGGTTCCGGAACACTTGCGGGCCGCGAGCCTCGGTCTCGGCGCGACGCAATGGCAGACGACCATCCGCGTTGTCGTGCCCGCGGCCATGAGCGGGATTTTCGCCGCGGTCATGGTCGGCATGGGGCGCGCGGTCGGCGAAACGATGATCGTTGTGATGGCCGCAGGGAACACACCGATCATCGACTGGAATCTCTTCGCGGGTTTACGCGCCCTATCGGCCAACATCGCTGTCGAGATGCCGGAAGCGGTCAGGGACTCGACGCTCTACCGCATGCTGTTTCTGGCGGCCCTGACCCTCTTCGCGATGACTTTCGTCGTGAACACGCTGGCCGAGGTGGTGCGCCTCAGGTTCCGCAAGCAAACGGCGGCGATGTGAGCGACACCATGACCTCGACGAGCAATCTTGCCCCCACCGCCAGCTCGAATCTGTCCCGCACCGTACCGGCGAAGGCCGACGATGTGAGGTCGCGCGGCGAGCCGTTCACATGGCTTCTCGGCGGGGCGTTGGCGCTTGGATGCTTGATGATCGCGGGTCTGCTCGCCCTCGTCGTCTGGAACGGTTTCGTGACTTTCATTCCGAAGCCCATCGAAGTGCTCACCGAAAATTCCGGCGCTATAAGTGCCGGCGAACGCGTGCGCCAGGAATCATTCCGGCCCGCACCGGACGTTGTCGCCAAACTCTCGGCCACGGCCCGGGAGAATGTCGCCGGCAATGGCGGCTATGCGACGCGTTTCCTGATCAAGACCGGAAACTTCGATCTCTATGGCGAAGACTTCAAATGGGTGGCTGACTTCGATGTCGCGACGCGGAGTTTGCCGCGCGACATGGTGCTCGTCGAGCGCATGGAGTGGGGGCCGCTGATCGGCAGGTTGATTGGCATGACCGTCGACGGCACCTCGGTTGCCGTAACCGATATCGCCGATCCGCGTTTCGTCGACGCGCACCGCGCGGCCCGCGACAGGTGGCGCAAAATCGCAGATTTGGAACGCGATGACATCGGCGGTATCAACGCCCGCATAGAACAAGAACGGCTCGAACTCCGATCCATCGAGCTGTCGGAGGGACGTGGCAGCGAATCCTACCGGCGCGCGGCCGTGACATACGAGTCCGTCGCCGCCGCGCTTGCCAAAGATCACCAGCGGAGCACGGCCGAAGCGGCGGCCCTGGTCGACACCAACAAAGGATTCACGGCGACCTTCGCCGACGCCCAAGGCACGTCCAAGACCGTCGCGCTCGATGCCATCGTTCGACTCTATGCCGCCAACGATCTGTCATGGTTCGACAAGATCGCGATCTATCTTGCGCGGTGGTGGGAATTCTTGTCCGACGATCCGCGCGAAGCGAACACCGAAGGTGGCGTATGGCCGGCGTTGTTCGGAACCTTCACCATGACTCTGTTGATGGTCGTGGCTGTCGCTCCATTCGGAATCGTCACGGCGCTATACCTCCGCGAGTACGCCCGGCAGGGACGATTCGTTGCCTTTGTGAGAATCTGCGTCAACAACCTCGCCGGGGTCCCGTCGATCGTTTACGGCGTGTTCGGTCTGGGTTTCTTCGCTTATCTGGTCGGTGGGACGATCGACGAGGTCTTCTTCCAGGAGCGGTTGCCAAGCCCGACGTTCGGCACGGGCGGGCTGTTGTGGTCGTCCCTGACGCTTGCGCTTCTCACGGTGCCGGTCGTCATCGTCGCGACCGAGGAGGCTCTCTCGGCCGTGCCGCGCTCGATTCGCGAAGCGTCTCTCGCGTGCGGCGCTTCGAAGTGGCAGACCATCAAGTACGTCGTGCTGCCACGGGCCATGCCCGGAATTCTCACCGGCATCATCCTCGCCATGGCGCGCGGGGCTGGCGAGGTCGCGCCGCTGATGCTGGTCGGAGTCGTCAAGCTGGCGCCGGCGCTGCCGATCGACGGCACGTTTCCGTTCATCCATCTTGAACGCAGCTTTATGCACCTCGGATTTCACATCTACGACGTCGGTTTTCAGTCTCGCAATTCCGAGGCGGGCAAGCCGATGGTTTTCGTCACCACCATGTTGCTGATGACCGTGGTCTTCGGAATGAACCTCGCGGCGATCTTGATCCGCAACCGGCTCAAGACTCGATTTGCCACGGCCGCGTTCTGACGAGTGACGCGATGACAACGATGACAATTGAATCGACCGTTTACCATCCCGATGTCAGCGGAATCGCGGCGACGCTCGACATCACCGGTCTCAATCTTTGGTACGGCGACAAGCAAGCCCTTCATGGCGTGACCTTGCCGATCCCTGAAGGACAGGTGACCGCCCTGATTGGCCCGTCCGGGTGCGGCAAGTCGACGCTGCTCCGGTGTATCAACCGCATGAACGATTTGATCGACGGACTTCGGATTGCCGGCCACATCCATCTTGGCGGACAAGACATTTATCGTCCCGCTCAGGATCCGATCGCGCTGCGCAAGCGCATGGGAATGGTCTTTCAGAAGCCGAACCCGTTCCCGATGTCGATCTTCGACAACGTCGCCTTTCCGATGCGGGTCGATGGCTTCGTGGACAGGCGTCGCCAGGCCGGCGCCGTCGAACATGCGCTTCGCGGCGCGGCGCTCTGGGACGAGGTCAAGGACCGCCTCGACGACAGCGCGCTCGGTCTGTCGGGCGGGCAGCAGCAGCGCCTTTGCATTGCGCGGGCGATCGCCTGCGATCCCGAGGTGCTGCTGATGGACGAGCCGTGCGCGTCGCTCGATCCTGTCGCCACCGCCAGGATCGAAGAGCTGATCGACGAACTCGCGGGGCGTTATACGATCGTCATCGTTACCCACAACATGCAGCAGGCCGCGCGGGCTTCCGACTACACCGCGTTCATGTATCTCGGCCGTCTGGTCGAGTTCGGCGCGACGAAGAACGTTTTTCAGGCGCCGTTGTCACCGCGGACCCGTGACTATGTCACCGGCCGGTTCGGGTGAGCGCAATGCCCGGCCGGATCATGATTGTCGACGACGAGCCCGCGCTGCTGACCATGCTGCGTTACAATCTCGAGCGGCACGACTTCGAGGTCACCGAGGCGACCACCGGCGAACAGGCGCTCGAACTCGCGATACGATCGCCGCCCGACGCCATCCTGCTCGACTGGATGCTGCCGCGCATGTCCGGTCTCGACGTTTGTCGCGAGCTTCGCCGCCTGCCGAACACCAGCCATACGCCGGTGATCATGCTGACCGCGCGTGTCGCCGAAGCCGACCGTGTCCAGGGGCTTTCGGTTGGTGCGGACGACTTTGTGGCCAAACCCTTCTCGATTGCCGAGCTGATCGCGCGCCTCCGGGCGCTCTTGCGACGTTCCGCGCGCCAGG
>Ga0194132_10010439_pt1 | contig 12348 bp, 12 predicted proteins | sample TA2KigOf80mmetaG_FD_148612 | JGI IMG/M metagenome (GOLD analysis project Ga0194132, IMG submission 148612) | Freshwater microbial communities from Lake Tanganyika, Tanzania - TA2015054 Kigoma Offshore 80m | ecosystem: Environmental > Aquatic > Freshwater > Lake | place: Tanzania: Lake... | reverse complement strand
ATGCCGAGACGGCGTTCTGGCGGTGGTTTGCCGGCCAGAGCGACCGTTTCTACAACCTGGAAGCTGACCGGGACACCCTTTTCGCGGAGCTGAACACCGCGCTCCGGCGGGTGAACGGTGATCTAACGTTCGAGTTCAGCCCAGTGCTAGAGGGTGGGAAGCGAGAATTCGTGGTGTCCGCTGACGGCAACCTCAAGGTCTTCGATGCCGTGAAGCGACTGGTGGCTGCGGCCCCCGCGCTGGACAGGTGGATTATCGTGGCTTTCCGCCAACCCAACCCTCGATACACTCAGATTGTCCTCGGTGACAGGACCTTCGATGCAGAGGGCGCCTATTTTCGGTATGGGCGTGATGGCGCCAAGCTGGGCATTCAGCTGCTGCTGCCGGGTTACACTGATGGCGATGACGGCTGGAATGGCGCAGCCTTCTTGCTGTTGGACAGTCTCCTGGGCGAGTACGCCATCGAGATGTTCATCGGGTTTGTCGAAATGAGGCCGCTGCCAGATCAACTGCCGGTGGGCTCGTTGCCGTTGACGTCACTGCCGGCTGTGGTCGAGGCCTTCCGGCAGCCGTCGAGCAACTGACCCTCCGCCTCCAGCAGGGCGAATGCGTTCGACTCAACGGCACGGAGCATGTCTCGTCGCTGGGGGTAGTATTTGATGGGACAGGAGGCCGAATCCTCATGCTGAAGACCAACCCGGAGATCGACCTCTACCTGGCCGAGGGCTGTGGCCGCTGCCCGCGCGGCGGCACCCCGGACTGTAAGGTGCATGCATGGCAGGAGGAGCTCAGGGCCCTGCGGACGATCGTGCTGGAATCCGGCTTGACCGAGGAGCGCAAGTGGAAGATACCCTGCTACACCTTTCAGGGCGCTAACGTCGCTATCGTCGCCGCCTTCAACGACAACACCATACTGACGTTCTTTAAGGGCACCCTGCTGAGTGATCCAGCTGGCATCCTGGAGAAGCCGGGGGAGAACTCCCACGTCGCGCGGGTCATCCGATTCACCAATGTGCAGCAGATTGCCGACCGTGAGGCGACCCTACGCGCGTGTCTCCAAGAGGCGATCGATGTCGAGAAGGCGGGGTTGAAGCCGCCCGCCGAGCGTACCAGCGAGCCGATACCCGAGGAGCTGGAGGAGCGGCTCGCCGCCGAGCCGGACTTCTCGGTGGCCTGGGACGCGCTGACGCCCGGCCGGCAGCGCGGTTACTTGCTGTTCTTCAACGGCGCCAAGCAATCGGCGACGCGGGCTGCCCGTATCGAGAAGCACATCCCGGACATCCTGGCCGGTCGCGGCATTCACGACGACTACAAGGACCGCATGGCGTAGCGGGGGCCGGAGGCGGCGTCAGCCTTCGATGGGCGCTAGGAGCGCGAGGAACTCCGCCGGCGTCACGATGCGGAGTGAACCGAGCGCTGGGTCGCCGCCGAGCACCAGCAGGTCGCGGTCGCCGGTCACCAAGTAGTCGGCCCCGCCCGCGATGGCGGCAGCGAGGATGTGAGCGTCGTTAGGGTTGCGGAGTGGGGAGATTCGCTCCGGATCGAGCGAATCCGGGGGCACGAGTTCACTCGAGGTTGTGAGGAATTGCACGACGTCGAACACATCGCTCGGAGCCAGGCCATACGGAGCAAGCAGTGGCTTGGCGAAGGCTTGACTGACCTCCGCGATCTGCCGTTCGGATGACACTAACTCGAATCTGCCCACTCATAGGGCTTGGACTACTCTGGCGGGGCTTCCTCGTAGCGAGAGTAGGGCGCTCACCAAGACGTTCGTGTCAAGCAACGCCTTCAGCAGCCGCCACCTTCCTCCGCGCGTCGGCACGGACGTCCTCCACGGCGGCAGTGACATCCCCCCAAACCTCGTCCGGGTCGTTGTCGGCGTTACGGGCCTGGAGCTCGCCGATTACCTCCCAGCCCCGCCGCACCGCGCGCTCAATTACCGTGAACATCTGCGGGCTGATGACCACCGCCACCGGCTTGCCGTTCTTTTCGATGACCACCGGCTCGTTGCGGTAGTACACCGAGCCCAGCACGTCGCTGAAGTTCGCCCGCGCTTGCCTGGCTGATAGCCGCTTGGTTTTCATCGCACGCCTCCAGTGGTCATACTGTACTTAGTGTACACTTTGTGACTGCCCGCCCGCGGCCGCGGCACAGTACACTCAAAGCACACCATCCCGCCACGAGGCCGCCATGTCCGCACCCATCGTCCCGTTCAAGACCCGCCTGCAGCGCGCGCTGGCCTCCGATACCCTGGAGACCGCCCTCGAACGGGCACTGACGGCCTTCCGTGAACGGCGTGCAGCAGCCTTTGCCCCCGGCGAGTTCGAGGCGCTGCGGGCGGACCTCAAGGCGCGCAAGACCGCGTCCATCGAGCACCTGCCGGCGCTGGTGGAGCGCTTCACCCAGGAGGCCGAGAAGGTGGGCGCGGTGGTGCACACCGCCGCCGACGCCGAGGAGGCGCGCCAGATTATCGGGCGGCTGGCCAAGGAACGGGGTGTGAAGCTGGTGACCAAGAGCAAAAGCATGGCCACCGAGGAGATCGCCCTGAACCCCTACCTGGAGGGCGAGGGCATTGAGGTGGTGGAGACCGACTTGGGCGAGTGGATCCTGCAGCTCGGCCACGACATGCCGTCGCACCTCATTGCCCCAGCTATCCACTGGACCCGCGAACAGGTGGCGGAGCTGTTCACGGCCGAGACCGGTGAGCACCAGGAGCCCGATATCGAGAAGCTGGTGAAGGTGGCCCGCCGCCGCCTGCGCCAGAAGTTCGTCGACAGCGACATGGGCATCACGGGGGCCAACATCGGCATCGCCGAGAGCGGCACGCTGGTGATTGTGACCAACGAGGGCAATGCCGGCATGGTGACCACGCTGCCACCCATTCACGTGGCCATCCTCGGCGTCGAGAAGATCGTGCCCTCACTCGACGACGCCACCGCCATTCTGAAGCTGCTGCCCCGCAGCGCCACCGGCCAGCGGCTCTCCACCTACACCGAGTTTGTGACCGGCCCCAGCCGGACTGCCGACATCGAGCTTTCGATGACGATGGGCGTGCACGGTCCGGAAGAGGTGCACATCATCCTCATCGATAACGGCCGCTGGGCGCTGCGCGACGACCCCGACTTTCATGATGCGCTGCGGTGCATACGCTGCGCCGCGTGCAGCAACGTGTGCCCCACCTACCAGGCAGTGGGCGGCCATGCCATGGGCCACGTCTACACCGGGCCCATCGGCATCATTCTGACTGCGCAGCACCATGGGATGGACGCCGCCACGGGCCCCCAGAGCCTGTGCGTGAGCTGCAATGCGTGCGAGCAGGTGTGCCCGGTGGAGATACCTTTGGCCAAGCTGATCCTTGGAGTGCGCCAGCGCCACGTGGCCGAGGGTGGTCTGCCCTGGGCCAAGGGCGCCGGCCTCAAGCTGTTCGCCAACCGCAGCGCGTTCGAGGCGGCGGCAGGCATGGGCCGGCTGCTGCAGGGGCCGTTTAAGCGCGCTGCCAAGACCGCGGGCGCTGCTGGCATGGTGAAGCCACCCTTCGCCCCCGCCTTTCGCTCGCTGCCGGCGCTCCCTGGCGAGACATTACATAAGCGCATGGCCAGCCGCCGGCCGCTGCCGCGCGTGCCGGCAGCGGCAGACGCCAGCCCCGTGGCCGGACAGACGCTGGCACTGTTCGGCGGCTGCATCACCAACCTAGCGTATCCCGAAATGGGTGAGAGCGTGGCCCGGGTGCTGGAGCGCGCCGGAGCCAGCGTCAACTTCCCGCAGGACCAGTGGTGCTGCGGCCTGGTGTTCACCAACGCCGGCGATAGGGAGGGGGCCAAGCCGCTGGCTCGCCAGACCATCGAGTGCCTGGAGCGCGCACTGGCATCCGGGGCATCGCAGCTCGTCAGCCATTCGTCGAGCTGTGTCGTCGCCATTCAGCAGGACTACCCCGACCTGTTCGCCGATGAGCCCGAGTGGCAGGGGCGCGCTGCCGCGGTGGCGGCGAAGCTGACGGATTTTACCCATGTCGCTGCGTCCTTGACGGAGGCCCTCACCCTAACCCTCTCCCAGAGGGAGTGGGGACCGGAGTCAGAGCCCTCAACCCCTGGGAGAGGGCAGCGTGAGGGTTCCGCCACCTACCACGATAGCTGTCAGAGCTACAACTGCCTGGGGCTTCAGGCCGAGGGCCGGGCGGCGCTTGCGGCAACTGGTGTAGACATAACAGAAATGGCAGAGTCGTCCACCTGCTGCGGGTTCGGCGGCAGCTTCTCGCTGGACCACCCGGACGTGAGCGAACGCATTGTGGCCCGCAAGCTGCGCAATATCGCAGCCACCGGCGCCGACACCGTCGTGGCCGATAACCCCGGCTGCATCTTCCACCTGCGCGGCGCGCTCGATGCCTCCCAGGGTGACAACGCGCCCCGGGTGCTGCACCTCGCGGAACTTTTGGACAAGCAACTCGGTACTAAGGACGGTGCTTAACGTTGGCCTAGCCGGCCCACCGCCGGTGTGTGGGAGGTGCGCGGTGTTTCGACTGCTGTTTGGTGTGGTGATGGTGACACTGCTTACGCTGTCCCTGACGTCAGCGCCCTCTGAGGCGGGCGAGCCTCTGCCGGACGCCGGGCACTTGGCGGTCACGACGACGCCCACACCAACGCCGTGGGCAAGGCCGGCCGTTCCCCACTGGTTCCCCGCACAGCTCCAACCGCCTGTGCAGCACGTGTTCTGCTTGGATAATCGGCGGTGTTGGGCCCACAGTTACGTTGGCATTGACTACGGCTCGACTCAGCGGAGTACCCTCCACGTCACCAAAGACGGCGGCTGGACCTGGGAGAGCTTCGAGCCGACAGTCATCTCCCACTTCCCGTTTGGGTTGTTCTTCGTTAGCCCGGAACGAGGGTTCTCTTACGGGCAGTTCACGCACGATGGTGGTCGCAGTTGGCAGCGGCTCCTGCTGAATGGGCAACCCTCCGCCCACACGTTTCCTGCTACCGGGCTGAACGTATATGCCTGCACCAGCGAGTACCCGCAGCACACTTGGCGCAGCACAGACGGCGGTGCTACATGGTCGCACTGGGCCGATGGATGTCCCACCCACCGCACGCAGTTCCTAGATGGGCAGGTAGCTTGGGCGCCGAATGACCCACCGACGAATCGCGCGCGTTACACCACGGACGGGTGGCAGACGTCGCGGGAAGTCGACGTTGTGCCGGGAGGGACGGCAGAACAGATCGTCTTTTGGAACCATGCCATCGGCTGGGCTCGGGGCAAGGATAGCGCTGGAACTGGATACGTGCTCCGGACAGAGGACGGCGGCGCCAGCTGAATCCCTATCGCCCTGCCCGCTGTTTACACCTCCGTGCCGGGTGTGGTTCCCAGCGGAGTAAGCTCAGCCTTGGCCGTGGCAACGTTCACGGAACCAAGAGCGTCCTCGACGAAACACCTGCATCTGCTACGTACTATTGACGCTGGCCGTACGTGGACGGTTGAAATACCCGCAGCGCTAGACGATGGGTGGCCGACATTCTCGACCCTCGTAGCCGTCGATGAGTCACTAGCGTGGGTTAGCCTGGGCATCTCCTACGGCATAGTCACTCCGCGGTACCAGCTGTATCGCAGGGTCCCCGGTCTGGCGCTCACGGTTACCCCGACACCCAGCCCGACCATCACTCCAACGCCGACTCATACGCCGACGCTGCCCCCATTCACCCCGTTATCCCAGGATCGCCCACCGCAACCCCAACCTCCAACAACCCCAAGCTGACGCCGACCCCCAGCCACACTCCGGGCCCCGGCACGCCCACCGCCACGCCCACGCCACCAGCCATCACCTGCGAGTGGTCGGGCCAGTGGGCGGCGAACGCTAGCGGCGAGGCTTTCGTTATGACGCTGACTCGTCAAGGGAACCTGATCGACGGCGCCTACCACGGCGACCGGCGGCTGTCGGGGTTTGCCGAGGGCAACCGGCTCACCGGGCGCTGGGCAGGGCCGCCCAGCTTCAGCGAGCCGCTGAATGCCGGCCGGTTTGCATTCACCGTGGCGGCCGACTGCCAGTCCTTCACCGGCACCTGGGGGTTCGGAAGCAACAGCATCGGCGGCGGCGATTGGAGTGGCCAGCGCGTCGCCACCCAGGACCGGCTTGAGATGGTGAGGGCGGCGTATTTGGCCGTGCTGGGCCGCGAGGCTGACCCTACGGGCCTGAACTACTGGGCGGGCACCACCCTTGCCAGGTTCAACATCGAAGCGGCGTTGGGGGCCTCCGAGGAGGGGCAGCGGGTGGCGGCGGTGCGCGCGCTCTACCGCGAACTGCTGCTGCGCGACCCCCTGGGCGCCGACAACGCCGGCCTGCGCTCCTGGATTGATAGCCCGCTCACGCTTGAGGCGATTCGCGCCGCGTGGGGTGCGGAGCCGGAGGTGCAGCGCGTGCTGGCCATCCGCAACCTGTATCGCGAGCTGTTGGGGCGTGAGGACGACCTCGCCGGCATCCGCTACCGGGCCAGCAGTCCGCTCACGCTTGAGGGGATACGCGCCGAGTTTCTGAACAGCGACGAGTACCGTCGGCGCATGGGCGGGTAGCTGGCAGGCGGCGGCGTGAGGCCCATCGGTAGGCTGGGGGTTAGGCACCCTAGCCGACGACGAAGACCGCAGCCCTGTCACGCTCTATTTTGCTTTACAATCGCCCTAATCCACCCGGAGGTCTACCATGCCCCTACACCCTCAGGCCCAGCGATTCCTGGCGCGCGCAGCGAGCGGAGGGCCCCGGCCCCGAGCTCCGCTCGCGGTGATGGACACCGTCGCCATTCGCCCCGACCACGGCACGGTGCCGGTACGGGTCTACACGCCCGGCGGCGATGGCCCCCACCCAGCCTTGTTGTACTTTCACGGCGGCGGCTTCACTGCCGGCACCATCGACGCAGGCGACCTGCGCTGCCGCATTCTGGCCGACTGGGCGGGCGTCGTGGTGGTGAACGTGGGTTATCGCCTGGCGCCAGCCAACCCCTTCCCGGCGGCCGTCGACGACGCCTGGGGCTGTACCAAGTGGGTGGCCGACCAGCATCTCGAGCTGAAGGTTGACCCCACGAAGATCGCGGTGGGCGGCGATAGCGCCGGCGGCAACCTAGCCGCAGTGGTGACCCACCTGGCCAAGCAACGGGGACTGGCGCTGGCCTACCAGTACCTGGTCTACCCCGTGGTCGACCTGACCATCGACACCGCTTCGCGCCGAAACCTGAGCGAGGGCTATGGCCTGAACATGAGCGGCCCGCCCAACCCGCAGTATCTCCAAGGTCACGACGCCGCCGATCCGCTGGTCTCGCCGTACCAGAACGCCGACTTCAGCGGCCTGCCGCCGGCGTTCATCGCCACCGCCGAGTTCGACCCGTTGCACGACGAGGCTGAGCTGTACGCCGACAAGTTACGGGCTGCGGGCGTGCCGGTGGAGTACCACCAGTACGACGGCATGATCCACGCCTTCGCCAGCGGCTTCCGCGACTTCGACGCGGCGACGGCGCTGTCGCTGGACTCGGCGCGGGCATTGCAGGCGGCGCTGCACGCTGCCCCTGTGGCGGTGGGCTGATGGCGCCGAACATCGACCCGCAGATCGCCCAGTACTTGGAGCGCATGGCCGCGCTGAATATGCCGGCGCTCTGGGACACTCCTGTGAGCAAAGCGCGCGCCAACACCGAGCGCCAGCGCAAGCTCCGTGTCACCGACTTCACGATCCCAGGGCCGGACGGCGCCATCCCGGTAAGGGTGTACCGGCCGGCGGGAGCCGCGCTCCAGCCAGGCCTGGTGTACTTCCACGGCGGCGGCTGGGTCGTCGGCAATCTGAACAGCGTCGACGCCCGCTGCCGCGTGCTGGCCGATTGGACACCGGTGGTGGTGGTGTCGGTGGACTACCGGCTGGCCCCCGAGCACAAGTTCCCCGCCGCGGTCGATGACTCGCTGGCGGCCACGCAGTGGGTGCTCGCCAATGGCGCGCAGATCGGCATCGATATCGCGACGGTGGGCGTGGGAGGTGATAGCGCCGGCGGCAACCTGGCGGCGGTGGTGGCCCTCGAGGCCAAGCGTCTGAAGCTGAAGCTGGCCTTGCAGTACCTCTGCTACCCCGTGACGGACATGCTGAGCAACACGCAGTCACGCAACGAGCGCTCCACCGGCTATGGCCTGACCAAGGCCTCCATGGAGTGGTACGAGCACCAGTACCTGCCCAAACCGGCCGACGCGAAGAACCCGCTGGCCTCGCCCATGTACGCCAAGGACCTGAGCGGCCTGCCGCCGGCCATCGTGGGCGTTGCGGGCTACGACCCGCTGTACTCCGAGGGCCTGGCCTACGCGGAGAAGCTGAAGGCGGCCGGCGTGCCGGTTGAGCTGCACGACTACCCCACCCTGATCCACGGCTACTACAGCATGGGTGTCGAAAGCGATGCCGTGAAGCAGGCCATCATCGATTCGTGTCGGGCGTTGCGGGAGCACTTCGCGCGCCTGCCCTAAGTGAGCGGCTGGTCGGGTCACCAGCTGAGCTTGCGTACCCTGTTGGGCTCCTCGGTGTGTTGAGGAGCATGGATTCAACGCGCCTTCGTTGGCATTCCGACATAGGCTGGCGGCTGTTGTTGATCGCAACTGCCACGGTTGGGCTTCGGACTGACGTGGCTGGACCTTATGGAGGAAGCATTCCACAAGACGAAAGGTATTGGGACCTGGTACGTCTGGCCCACGTTATTCGGTTGCATCATCATCCGGATATACATCGAAGCGCGAATGAGGCGACGAGCGTTCGAGGCGATGAAGTCGGCGCGCCTACCCTGGTCAGTCGAAGACTTTGTACAAGCGTTCCCAGCAGATGAGTACACCCGTTTGGTCGCCGAAATCACGTATCGGACACTACAGGGCCTATCGCCGGTGGAGGACTTCCCTTGGCTGCCGTCCGATGACTTTGAAAAACACTTCAACGACGATTACTGGGACTATTTCTCCCAAGCCGTTATTGGGCGCAACCTGACTGCCGTCGAGTATGAGGAGATTGAGCAAGTTCACACGGTAGCAGAACTGGTGCATCTCCTGGTGGCTTGGTATCAGCGTGTGGCTACTGAACGATGTACTCCCCTGACCTAGTCCGGATGCCCCCTGCATCTTCGCTGACTCCTCGATTTGACATTGACGTGGTTTATCGCTACCTTGCGGAACACCTAGGGCACGGTCGGCGGCTGCAGCCCGAGGAATCGCAAGGAGGAGCACATGGTCCGAGGGTTGCAGGTCATGGCGAGTGCAGCAGTTCTTTGCACCACCCTCGCGGGTTGCGGACAGGGCGCTTCGGTACAGGCGGAAGCCGGCGGTGGCTGTCAATTCACCAAGCATGAGGATGCGGAAACCGAGGGCGCGAAGAAGGCCAACGGCGATAACGTGCCGGTCATCAAGGGGTACGTGCAGGCCAACGACGGCTCGAAGGTGTACTACGTGCCGGGGGCGCAGGCCTACAAACGAGCACGAATGGACGCGGCGAAAGGGATGAAGTACTTCTGCACCGAGAAGGAGGCGCAAGACGCCGGGTGGAGGAAGTCTACGGTCTAGCGCGCAGTTGGGCTACGCGGCACCGCCCCAGCAACCAGTGCTGGGGCGGTGCCGCGTCCGGGTGTCTGAGACCTACTTCCAGAGGGTGAACACCTTGCTGGGGTCATCCAGCTCGGGGTGGTCCTTGAAGGCGACCCGCAGGTCCTCGGTGGCCTGCAGCCAGTCGGCGTCCACCGGCAGAATTACGCCGCCCGAGCGGCTGCGGTAGACCTCGGGCGCGTCGACGCCCGGCGGGACCGCGCCATCGGCAACCAGCGCCTTCGCTGCGTTCACCAGCCGGCGCCGGGTGCGGATCACCATGATGTCCGCGCTGCCCAGATGCTCCTTGGTGCGGTCCACCACGGGCCCCATGGCCTCAGTCAGCGCCTGGTCTTGCAGGTAGATGCCGGTGAGGCCGGTGTAGGTCTGGGTCTTTTGGTTCTCGCGGTCAATCAGGTAGTCGTTGCCGGCGTTGGCCGCCAGCCGCCACTTCTCCAGCGAGCCCGTCCCGTCGGGCAGGTAACCGCCCTTGGCGTGGAACATGCCGTTGGCCGGGTTGGCGTCGTAGTTGTCGCGGTCGATGTTCAGCCGGAAGGTAGTGTCCGGCACGTCGAAGCTCCAGAACATCATGTGCTCGTCGTCAATGGGTACCCACGCCCGCACCAGAATCTGGATACCCAGGACGTTGGTGGGGATCATGGTGTAAAAGGGGAACGAGAAGCTGGCGAACCGCCAGTAGTAGGCGCCTTCCTGCGCCGGACGATACGCGCCGTACAGTGTGCCGTAGTCGGTGTCCACCACCGTGTAGCGCGGCGCGCGGTCCTTCACGGTGTAGTAGTCGAAGCTGCCCTCCACCACATCACTGGGCTTCACGTGACCTAGGTGCAGAAACCCCAGGTGGCTGGTATCGATATCGCCTTCCAGGCCCTGCACCCAGTTGCAGTCTCGCATCGTCTTCAGGTAGCACACCTTGCGGTCGGTCAGCAGGTTGGGTTCCAGGTCGGGCAGTGGCGGCAGCTCGGCACGCGGTCCCATGTACACCCACACCACGCCGTTGCGCTCGCGGGCCGGGTACGCCGTGGCCTTGATCTTATGCTTGAAGTTACTCTCGGTGGGTTCGTTGGGCATGTCGACGCAAGCGCCGCTCACATCGAACTTCCAGCCGTGGTACACGCACCGCAGGCCATTCTCTTCGTTGCGGCCAAAGAACATCGATGCGCCGCGGTGGGGGCAGGCGTTCTGCATCACGCCGATGGAGCCGTCGGTGTTGCGCCAGGCGATGAGGTCCTCGCCCAGCAGCCGCAGACGGTAGGGCGCGCCGTCGGGTTCGGCCAGCTCGGTGGCGATGAGGGCTGGGATCCAGTACTCGCGCATGAGCGTGCCCATGGGCGTGCCGGGCCCCACGCGCGTCAGAAACTTATTGTCCTGTTTGGTTAGCATGGCCTACCTCCTTCATACCGCCAACGACCCATACAGTAGGGCGATGGCTTGCCTGCGATCAGCCTAGCCCGCAGGGCACTGCCCGTCAAATTGACCCGACCGCCAAACCGGCAGCAATCGCGAGCGTCGCGACGAGGCGTCAGGTGTCTGGTGCGCCTAGCGTAGTCCGCGTGTACACTGACCTTCGCCGTCATCCCGCCCGGAGTCACCATGTCCACCTACTTTCTGACCGACCAAGAGCGCACCCTGCAGGCAGCCATCCGCCAGTTTGCGACCGAGCAGATCGCGCCGCGAGCCGCCGCCATCGATGAGACCGACAGCTTTCCCGCCGACTTGGTGGCCCAGCTCGGCGGCCTCGGGTGGCTCGGCCTTACCATCCCCGCCGCGTACGGCGGGGCGGGCGCTGGCACGCTGGCGTACCTGCTGGCCATCGAGGAGGTGGCGCGCGCGAGCGCTTCGGTGGCCACCATTGTGGCGGTGCACGGCTCGCTAGGGGCCTACCCCATCGTCACGTGGGGCACGCCGGAGCAGCAGCAGGTGTACCTGCCGCGCATGGCCACCGGCGCGTTGCTCGGCGCCTACGCGCTCACCGAGCCCGACGCTGGCAGCGACGCCGCTGCGCAGAAGACCCGGGCGGTGCGCGATGGTGACCACTACGTGCTCAACGGACGCAAGGCCTTCGTGAGTAACGGCAACGTGGCGGGCGTGACGGTGGTCTTCGCCACCATCGACCCCTCGGCGCGGAGCCGCGGCGTCACCGCCTTCCTGGTGGAGCGCGGCACACCGGGCATGCACCCGGCGCCGCCCATGAAGAAGCTGGGACTGCATGGCTCGCCAACGGTGCAGATCGCGCTGGACGACTGCCGAGTCCCTGCGGCCAACCGTCTGGGGGCCGAGGGTGAGGGGTTCAAGATCGCTATGCAGGTGCTCGATGTCGGCCGCATGGGCATCGCCGCCCAGGCCGTCGGCATTGCGCAGGCGGCGCTCGACCTAGCGGTGGACTACGTGACGGGCCGGGAGCAGTTCGGCCGCCCCATCGGCAGCTTTCAGGGTCTGCGCTGGAAGCTGGCGGACGTGCACGCCCGGCTGGAGTCGGCTCGTCTGCTGACCTACCACGCGGCTCGCTTGCGGGAGGCCGGCCAGCCCTTCAGCGTGGAGGCCGCCACCGCCAAGCTGCAGGCCAGCGCCGCCGCTGTGTTCGCCGCCGACACCGCGGTGCAGCTCCACGGCGGCTACGGCTACATGCGCGAGGCGCCCGCCGAACGCCTACTGCGCGACGCCAAGATCACCGAGATCTACGAGGGCACGTCGGAGATCCAGCGCATCGTGATCGCCCGCCACCTGCTGCCGGGCGTGCGGGAGGGGTAGCAACAGTGG
>Ga0194132_10010438_pt1 | contig 12350 bp, 24 predicted proteins | sample TA2KigOf80mmetaG_FD_148612 | JGI IMG/M metagenome (GOLD analysis project Ga0194132, IMG submission 148612) | Freshwater microbial communities from Lake Tanganyika, Tanzania - TA2015054 Kigoma Offshore 80m | ecosystem: Environmental > Aquatic > Freshwater > Lake | place: Tanzania: Lake... | reverse complement strand
TCGATGTGTTGCCCCCGCAGGGACTCAACGTCTACGATGTCTTGCGGCGGGATCGGCTGGTGCTGACGACGGCGGCGCTTGCGCAGCTCGCGGTGCGCTTGGCATGAACCGGCTGCGCATGCTCGAGATCATCCGCAGTCCGGTGATCACCGAAAAGACGACGCGTGGCTCCGAGCACAGCCAGGTGACGTTCCGGGTCGAGCGCGCGGCGACCAAGCCCGAAATCAAGGCCGCGGTCGAGGGCCTGTTCGCGGTCAAGGTCCGGGCGGTCAACACGGTGCGGGTCAAGGGCAAGATCAAGCGCTTCCGCGGCAAGCTCGGTAAGCGCGCGGACTACAAGAAGGCGATCATCACGCTCGCCGAGGGGCAGAGCCTCGACGTGACGACGGGGATCTAGGCGATGGCGCTTAAGACCTATAAGCCGACGACGCCCGGGAGACGCCAGCTCGTACTGGTGGATCGCTCGCGGCTGTGGAAGGGCAAGCCGGTCAAGGCCCTGACGGTGGGCCTGACCGAGACCGGCGGGCGTAACAACAACGGCCGCGTCACCATGTGGCACCGGGGCGGCGGCCACAAGCGGCGTTTCCGCACGATCGACCTCAAACGGCGGCGGTACGATGTCGCGGCGCGGGTCGAGCGGATCGAGTACGACCCCAATCGGTCGGCCTTCATCGCGCTGGTGCGCTATGACGACGGTGTGTTGGCCTACATCCTGGCGCCGCAGCGGCTTAACGTCGGCGACCAGGTGGTGGCGGGTGAACGGGTCGACATCAAGCCCGGCAACGCCATGCCGCTCAAGAACATCCCGGTCGGCATGATCGTCCACAATGTCGAGATGCAGCCCGGCCGTGGTGGCCAGATCGCCCGCGCCGCCGGCTCCTATGTCCAGCTCGTGGGCAAGGACGCCGGCTACGCCCTCCTGCGCGTCGCTTCGGGCGAGCAGCGCATGGTCCGGGTCGACTGCATGGCGACGATCGGCGCGGTCTCGAATCCGGACCACAAGAACATCTCGATCGGCAAGGCCGGTCGCACGCGGTGGAAGCGGCGCCGGCCGGTGGTGCGTGGCGTCGCCATGAACCCGATCGACCATCCGCACGGCGGCGGCGAGGGCCGCACCTCGGGCGGGCGCCATCCGGTGACGCCCTGGGGGCGGCCGACCAAGGGTTGCCGCACCCGCAAGAACAAGGCGACCGACCGCTTCATCGTGCGGCGGCGGCATCAGAAGTAGGGGGCGATCGTGGCGCGGTCGGTGTGGAAGGGTCCGTTCGTCGATGGCCACCTGTTGCGCAAGGGCGAGGCCGTGCGCACGGGGGGGCGTAAGACGGTGATCCGGACGTGGTCACGGCGCTCGACCATTCTGCCGCAGTTCGTCGGCCTGACGTTCGGCGTTTACAACGGCCGCAAATTCATCCCGGTCCTGGTCACCGAGACGATGGTCGGACACAAGCTCGGCGAATTCTCGCCGACCCGCACGTTCTTCGGCCACGCCGGCGACAAACGCGTGAAGAGGGCCTGATCCGATGGGCAAACCCGCCACGCCGCGCCGCCTGGGCGATGACGAGGCCCAGGCCGTTGGCCGCTCGCTCCGGGTCTCGCCGCGCAAGCTCGATCTCGTGGCTGCGCTGATCCGCGGCAAGGGGGTCGAGGCGGCGCTGGCCGAGCTCGCGTTCTGCCGCCGGCGGATCGCGGGCGATGTCCGCAAGGTCCTGCAGTCGGCCGTGGCGAACGCCGAGAACAACCATCAGCTCGACGTCGATCGCCTGGTGGTCGCCAGCGCCTCAGTAGGCAAGGCGTTGGTGATGAAACGCTGGAATCCGCGCGCGCGCGGCCGCATGGCGCGCATCCGCAGGCCGTTCAGCAACATCACCGTCGTGGTGCGGGAGCGCGAAGAGCGCCGGGAGAAGGCCTGAAATGGGTCAGAAGGTCAATCCGATCGGGTTGCGCCTCGGCGTCAACCGCACCTGGGACTCGCGCTGGTTCGCCCAGCGGCGGGAGTACGCCAAGCTACTGCATGAGGATCTGCGCATCCGTGAGTACCTGATGGACCGACTGAGCCAGGCCGGCATCTCGCGAGTGGTGATCGAGCGGCCGCCGAAGAAGGCGCGAGTGACCCTCCACACCGCGCGTCCCGGCGTTGTGATCGGCAAGAAGGGCGTCGATATCGAGCGGTTGCGGCGCTCGCTCCAGGATATGACGAACAGCGAGATGCACCTCAACATCGTCGAGATCCGTAAACCCGAGATCGACGCGCGGCTGATCGCCGAGAACATCGCCCAGCAACTTGAGCGCCGGGTGGCGTTCCGGCGCGTTATGAAACGAGCGGTGCAGTCGGCGATGCGGCTCGGCGCCCAGGGCATCCGCATCAACTGCGCCGGTCGGCTCGGCGGCAGCGAGATCGCGCGGATGGAGTGGTATCGCGAGGGTCGCGTGCCGCTGCACACGCTCCGCGCCGACATCGATTACGGCGAGGTCGCGGCCAACACCGCCTACGGCACGTGCGGCGTCAAGGTATGGGTGTTCAAGGGCGAGATCCTCGAGCACGACCCCATGGCGCAGGACAAGCGCACGCAGGAACAAGCGGCGCGCTGAGCGGGGATACAGGATCATGCTGCAACCCAAACGGACGCAATACCGCAAGGCGCACAAGGGCCGCATCCACGGCAACACCTCGAGCTGTGCCCAGCTCAACTTCGGCGCGTTTGGCCTCAAGGTGCTGGACCCGGGCCGTCTGACCGCGCGCCAGCTCGAGGCGTGCCGGCGTGCCGTCACGCGCCACATGAAGCGCTCGGGCCGGGTGTGGCTCCGCGTGTTCCCCGACCTGCCGATCACGAAGAAACCCACCGAGGTGCGCATGGGCAAGGGCAAGGGCACGGTCGAGCTGTGGGCAGCGCGCATCAAGCCCGGCCGCATCATCGTTGAGGTCGATGGGGTGTCGCGCCAAATCGCCGAAGAGGCCTTCGCCCGCGGTGCCGCGAAACTGCCGTTTCGCACCCGCGTCGTGGCGCGCACCGGCGAGGGAGCGCGGGCATGAAGATCAGCGCTGTCCGCGGCAAGAGCCCGGACGAGCTGCGCGAGGAGCTCGGCGCCTTGCGCAAGGAAGCGCTGAACCTGCGCTTCCAGCGCGCCAGCGGCCAGCTCGAGAACACCGCGCGCATCCGCGCGGTGCGGCGCGACATCGCGCGGGTCATGACGGCGCTGGCCGAACGGCCGGCGTAGGGAGCAGGGTATGCCGAGACGCGTGCTGCAGGGTGTCGTGATCAGCGACAAGGGCGACAAGACCGTGGTCGTTCGGGTCGACCGCCGGGTGGTGCATCCGGTCTACAAGAAGATCGTCCTGCGCTCAAAGAAGCTGCACGCCCACGACGGGAGCAACCAGCACCGCGTGGGCGACATCGTACGGATCCAGGAGTGCCGCCCGATATCCAAGCTCAAGCGTTGGGAGGTTATCGGCGCGGCACCGGCGGCGGGTCCGGCCGGGGGTGGCGCATGATCCGGGCGCAGACCAACCTCGACGTCGCGGACAATTCGGGTGCCCGGCGCGTCGAGTGCATCAAGGTGCTCGGCGGCTCGCGCCGACGCACCGCGACCGTCGGCGATGTCATCGTCGTATCCGTCAAGGAGGCGATTCCGCGTGGCCGCGTCAAGAAGGGCGACATCCACAAGGCAGTCATCGTGCGCACCGCCAAGGAGATCCGGCGCCCGGACGGCAGCGCGATCCGCTTCGATCACAACGCTGCCGTGCTGATCAACCCGCAGGGCGAGCCGATCGGCACACGCATCTTCGGCCCCGTCACCCGCGAGCTGCGGGCCAAGCAGCACATGCGCATTGTGTCGCTGGCGCCGGAGGTGCTGTGATGGCCGACAAGCTGCGGCTGCGCCGGGGCGACACGGTGGTGGTGCTGACCGGACGAGAGAAGGGCAAGCGCGGCAAGATCATGCGGGTCGACCGGAGCGAGCGACGCGTCGTCGTGCAGGGCGTCAACATAGTCAAGCGCCACACCCGCCCCTCGGCCGCCCAGCCCGGCGGGATCGTCGAAAAGGAAGCGGCCCTGCACCTGTCGAACGTGGCGCTCGCTGACCCCAAGTCGGGCGAGCCTACGCGCATCGGGTTTCGCTGGCTGACCGACGGCCGCAAGGTGCGCTACGCCAAGAAGTCGGGCGAAGTGATCGATGCCTAGGAGACTGCCGTGACGGCGCGCCTTAAGGAGGTCTACGAGACTACGGTGCGTCCCCGCATGCAGGAGCGGTTCGGCTACAGGAACCCGATGGAGGTGCCGCGCCTCAGCAAGATCGTCGTCAACATGGGGGTGGGCGAGGGCGCGCGCGACTCCAAGGTGGTCGGGGGAGCCGCAGCCGACCTCGCCGCCATCGCCGGGCAGAAGCCCGTGGTCACCAAGGCGCGCAAGTCGATCGCGAACTTCAAGTTGCGCGAAGGCATGCAGATCGGCTGCAAGGTGACGCTGCGGCGCGAGCGCATGTACGAGTTCCTGGATCGCCTGGTGACGATCGCGCTGCCGCGGGTGCGCGACTTCCGGGGCGTGTCGGCGCGCAGCTTCGACGGCCGCGGTAACTACACCCTGGGGTTCAAGGAGCACATCGTGTTCCCCGAGATCGACTACGACAAGGTCGAGAAGGTGCGCGGCATGGATGTTGTGATCGTCACGACAGCACGGACCGATGCCGAGGCCAAGGAGCTGCTGGCCGGTTTCGGGCTGCCGTTCGCGAACTGAGCGTCGGGTTAGGGACGGAGTTAGCATGGCAAAGAAGAGCGCCATCGAGCGGGATACGAAGCGACGGCGGCTTGCGGTCAAGTTTCGCGCCAAGCTCGAGCGGCTGAAGGCGGTCGCGCGCGATCTCACGGTGGCGCCGGAGGAGCGTTTTGCGGCGCGGCTCAAGCTCGCCGTAGTACCGCGCAACGCCTCGCCGACGCGGCAGCGCAACCGCTGCACTCTCACCGGGCGACCGCGTGGCTACCATCGTAAACTCAAGATGTCGCGCATCGCGCTGCGCGGCCTGGCGTCGATGGGCCGGATTCCAGGCATGACGAAGTCGAGCTGGTAGGGGCGCGAGATGTCTCTGAGCGATCCCATCGGAGATCTTCTGACCCGCATCCGCAACGCCCAGCGCAATCGTTTCCCGACGGTGCGCAGCCCTGCCTCGCGCCTGCGCGGCGAGGTTCTTGCCGTGCTCGCCCGCGAGGGCTACATCCGTGGCTTCGAGCGCCAGGAATTGGAGGGCGGCAGGCCCGAGTTCAGCATCGAGCTCAAGTACTATGATGGTGAGCCCGTGATCCGCGAGATCTGGCGCGTGTCCAAACCCGGGCGGCGAGTGTATTCCTCGATCGTCGAGCTGCCGCGGGTGCGCAACGGGCTCGGTATCTCGATCCTGTCGACGCCGCGCGGCGTCATGTCGGACACGGAAGCGCGCGCCGCCCACGTCGGCGGCGAGGTGCTGTGCGGGGTATTGTAGGAACGGCGATGTCGCGGATTGGCAGGAAACCGGTGGCCGTACCGAAGGGTGTGAGCGTCGGGCTCGCCGACCGAGTGCTCACCGCCAGGGGCCCCAGGGGCGAGCTCAGCCTCCGCCTCATCGAGGAGATCGGGGTCGAGGTCTCGGACGGCCGGGTGGTGCTCACGCCGCACGAGAACTCGGACCGCGTCCGGGCGCTGTGGGGGCTGCAGCGGACGCTGATCAACAACATGGTGAACGGCGTCCTGCAGGGCTTCACCGTCGACCTCGAGATCGTCGGCGTCGGCTATCGCGCCGCGGTCGCCGGGCACACGCTGAATCTGCAGCTCGGCTATTCCCATCCGGTCGAGTTCCCGATCCCGGAGGGAATCACGATCGCGTGCGAGCGCCCGACCGCGATCCGCGTCAGCGGGATCGATCGCCAGCAGGTCGGCGAGGTCGCCGCGCGAATCCGGCGCTATCGCTCGCCCGAACCCTACAAAGGCAAGGGAGTCCGCTACGTCGGCGAGTTCGTGGAACGCAAGGTAGGCAAGAAGAAGTAAGTGCGGTGAGCAACAAAGCGACATCCACCGAACGGCGCACGGAGCGCACTCGCCGGCGGTTGCGCCAAGCCGGCAAGGGCCGCATGCGGCTCTCGGTGTTCCGTTCGAGCAAGAACATCTATGCGCAGGTGATCGACGACCGGCATGGGGTGACGGTGGCGGCCGCGTCGTCGCTCGACAAGGCCCTGCGCGGCGACCTCAAGACCGGCGCCGACCGTGAGGCGGCACGGCGGGTCGGCGGCATGATCGCGGAGCGCGCCAAGGCGGTCGGGGTCGCCACGGTGGTGTTCGATCGCGGCGGCTATCGCTATCACGGTCGGGTGCAGGCGCTGGCTGACGCCGCCCGCGAGGGAGGATTGAGCTTCTGATGGATCAGCAACGCAGAGGGCGCGGCAAGTCGGGTCGCGGCGGCGCGGCCGAGGCCGGCGAGCGCGGCGACGGCGAGCTGGTCGACAAGCTCGTCAGCATCAACCGCGTCGCCAAGGTGGTCAAGGGTGGCCGGCGGTTCGGATTCGCCGCGCTGGTCGTGGTCGGCGATCAGAAGGGTCGCGTCGGTTTTGGCAGCGGCAAGGCGCGCGAGGTGCCTGAGGCCATCCGCAAAGCCACGGAGTCGGCCAAGCGCAACTTGATCCGCGTGCCCCTGCGCGAGGGCCGCACCCTGCACCATGATACCGAGGGCCATTTCGGCGCCGGCCGTGTCGTGCTGCGGGCCGCCTCGGCGGGCACCGGCATCATCGCCGGCGGCCCGATGCGGGCGATCTTCGAGACGCTCGGCATTCAAGACATCGTGACCAAGTCGCTCGGCAGCTCCAACCCGCACAATATGATCAGGGCGACGTTCCAGGCGCTGAAGAGCGAGATGTCGCCGCGCTCGGTGGCGGCGCGGCGAGGCAAGAAGGTGAGCGATCTCGTCGGTCCGCGGCGCGAAAGCGGCGCGGAGACGGTGTCCGGTGACGGCAATGTCTGATGCGGCGCCCGGCAAGGTGCGAATCACCCAGACGGGAAGCCCGATCGGTCGCAGGTCGGATCAGCGGGCGACGCTGATCGGCCTCGGTCTCAACAAGATGGGACGGTGCGTCGTTCGCGACAATACGCCGGCCACCAGGGGCATGATCCTCAAGGTGCATCAGTTGGTGCGGGTCGAGCCGCTGACCCAAGGGTAATGGCCATGAAGCTCAATCAGCTCGCGGATCGACCCGGCGCGCGCCACGGCAGCAAGCGGCTGGGACGCGGCATCGGCTCGGGCAAGGGCAAGACCGCGGGGCGCGGCCACAAGGGCCAGAAGGCGCGCTCAGGCGGCACGATGAACCACTTCGAGGGCGGCCAGATGCCGCTCTACCGTCGGCTCCCCAAGGGCGGCTTCCACAATCCGTTCCGCAAGTTCTTCGAGATCGTCAACACCGGCCGCCTGCAGGCCGCGGTCGCAGCCGGACGGCTGGCCGCGGACGCCCCCGTCACCGTGGCGGCGCTCACGTCGGCCGGCTTGGTGCGCGGCAACCGTGATGGCGTGCGGCTGCTGGCCAAGGGTGCGCTCACGGCGGCACTGCGCATCGAGGTGACCGGCGCCTCGCGGGCGGCGGTTGCTATGGTCGAGGCCGCCGCCGGCGCGGTCGCGGTGTCGGTTCCGCCGCGGGCAGCGGAGTCAACGGGGCAGGACTAATCGTCCCCACAACCGGGGATCGGAGCCGACATGGCCTCAGCAGCCGAGCAACTGGCAGCGAACCTGAACTTCGGCGCCTTCGCCAAGGCGACCGAGCTCAAGAAGCGCATCTGGTTCACGCTCGGGGCGCTCATCATCTACCGCCTTGGCACCTACATACCGATGCCGGGAGTCGATGCGCTGATGCTGGCGGAGTTGTTTCGCAGCAACCAGTCGGGCGTGCTCGGCATGTTCGACATGTTTGCCGGCGGCGCGCTCGGGCGAATGACGATCTTCGCCCTCAACATCATGCCGTACATCTCGGCCTCCATCATCATGCAGCTCATGACAACGGTGTCGCCGCGGCTCGAGCTGCTGAAGAAGGAGGGCGAGGCCGGGCGCAAGAAGATGAACCAGTACACCCGCTATGGCACGGTGTTGCTGGCGGCGCTCCAGGCCTACGGCATCGCCATCGGGCTCGAGGGCATGTCCGGCGGCGGCGGCGCCGTGGTGACGGAGCCCGGTTACTTCTTCCGCGCCACGACGGTGATCACGTTGACCGGCGGAACCATCTTCCTGATGTGGCTTGGCGAGCAGATCACGGCCCGCGGTGTCGGCAACGGCATCTCGCTGATCATCTTCGCCGGCATCGTCGCCGAGCTGCCGCGCTCGCTCGCCAGCACGCTCGAGCTCGGCCGCACCGGCGCTATCTCGGTGTTCGTGATCCTCATCCTCGTGATTCTGGTGGTAGGGGTCGTCACGTTCATCGTGTTCGTGGAGCGGGCGCAGCGACGGATCGTGGTGCAGTACCCCAAGCGCCAGGTTGGCGTCCGCATGTTCGGCGGCGAGAGCTCGCACCTGCCGCTCAAGCTCAACACCTCCGGCGTGATCCCGCCGATCTTCGCCTCCTCGCTCCTCCTCCTGCCGATGACGGTCGTCAACTTCGGCTCGGCGGATGGACCGGGCTGGCTCACGACGGTGACCGCGCTTCTGGGCCATGGCCAACCGCTCTACCTCGCGCTTTACGTCGCCGGCATCGTGTTCTTCTGTTTCTTCTACACGGCGGTCGTATTCAACCCGGTCGACACCGCCGACAACCTCAAGAAGTACGGCGGGTTCGTCCCCGGCGTGCGGCCCGGCAAGAACACGGCCGAATACCTCGATCATGTGCTGACGCGCCTAACCGTGGTCGGCGCGATCTACCTGTCGGCCGTCTGTCTCCTGCCCGAGATTCTGATCACCTACTGGGCGGTGCCGTTCTACTTCGGCGGAACCTCGCTGCTCATCGTCGTCTCGGTGACGATGGACACGATCGCGCAGGTCCACTCGCACCTGCTCGCGCACCAGTACGAGGGCCTGATCAAGAAGGCGCGGCTCCGCGGGCGAACGCGGTGATCATCGTCCTCTTGGGCCCGCCCGGCGCCGGGAAAGGGACCCAGGCGCGCCGGGTCGAGGAGGAGCGGAAGCTCGTTCAGCTTTCGACGGGCGACATGCTGCGACAGGAAGTCGCCGGGGGCACCGCTATCGGCTTGCGGGTGAGGCCGATCATGGAGGCGGGGCAGCTGGTTTCGGACGAGGTGCTGGTCGACATGATCGCCGACCGCATCGCCGCCCCCGATTGCCAAGCCGGCTGCGTGCTCGACGGGTTCCCGCGCACCACCGCGCAGGCACGGGCGCTCGATACGATGTTGGCCGCGAAGGGCCGCCGGCTGGCAGCGGTGATCGAGATGAAGGTCGAGGACGCGCCGTTGATCGAGCGGCTAACGGGGCGCTTCGCGTGCGCCACGTGCGGTGCGGGCTACCACGACACGTTTCGCCCCCCCAGGGTGGTCGGGGTGTGCGATTCGTGTGGTGGCACCGAGTTCACCCGCCGGGCGGACGACAAGGCCGAGACGGTGACCGCGCGGCTTGCCGCGTATCACCGCCAGACGGCGCCACTCCTGAGCTACTATCGCGAGAGGCGGCTTCTGCACTCGGTTGACGCCATGGCCGCGTTCAACGAGGTGGCGCGCCAGATCGCAGCCGTGCTCGACCGAGTCTGAGGATTGACTTTGCGGCACCGTTTCTTAATAATCCCGCGCCTTCCAAGAATCGCAGACGTGCTGCGCGGGATATCGCGTGGAGGAAGTCCGTGGCGCGAATAGCCGGGGTCAACATACCCACGAACAAGCGCGTCGAGATCGCGCTTCGGTACATCTATGGGGTCGGCCCGACGCGGGCCAAGAGCATCTGTTCGCGGTTGAGCATCCCATCCGAGCGGCGCGTGAACCAGCTCACGGAAGCGGAGACCATTCAGATTCGCGAGCTGATAGACCGTGAGTTCGTGGTCGAAGGCGATCTCCGGCGCGACGTCGCGATGAACATCAAACGGCTGATGGACCTCGGCTGCTATCGCGGGCTGCGTCACCGGCGCGGGCTCCCGGTGCATGGCCAGCGCACGCACACCAACGCCCGCACCCGCAAGGGTCCGGCGCGCGCGATCGCCGGCAAGAAGAAGTAGGAGCGGGAAATGGGGCGCGAACCGGCCGCCCGGGTACGCCGCCGCGAGCGGAAGAACATCACCTCGGGTGTCGCCCACGTGAACGCTACGTTCAATAACACCATCGTCACCATCACCGATGTGCAGGGCAACGTGATCGCATGGGCCTCGTCCGGACAGCGTGGTTTCAAGGGCTCACGCAAGTCCACTCCCTACGCCGCGCAGATGGCCGCCGAGGAGGCCGGGCGCAAGGCACAGGATCACGGCATGCGCACCCTCGAGATCGAGGTCAAGGGCCCAGGCGCGGGCCGCGAGTCGGCGCTGCGGGCGTTGCAGGCGGTGGGCCTCACCATTACGGCGATTCGTGACGTCACGCCGATTGCGCACAACGGCTGCCGGCCACCGAAGCGCCGCCGGGTTTGAATCCGGATTGGGATCGCTGCGGCCGCCCGTGGGCGGCACGCTGCGCGCCAGCAATTCAGGCTGCGTAGGAGCGAAGACGTGAACGTTATTCAGAAGAATTGGCAGCAGCTGATCAAACCCAACAAGCTGGTCGTGGAGCCGGGCGCGGATCCCCTGCGGGCGGCGCAGATCGTCGCCGAGCCCCTCGAACGCGGATTCGGTCTCACGCTCGGCAATGCTCTGCGCCGGGTTCTGCTGTCGTCGCTGCAGGGCGCCGCGGTGACATCGGTCCAGATCGACGGTGTGCTGCATGAGTTCTCTTCCGTCCCCGGCGTGCGCGAGGATGTCACCGATATCGTGCTCAACTTGAAGGAGCTTGCCGTCCGCATGCACGGCGAGGGCACGCGACGGCTCACGCTGCGTGCCGAGGGGCCCGGCGAAGTCAGGGCGCGCATGATCACGCTGCCCCACGATGTCGAAATCATGAACCCCGATCTGGTACTGTGTACGCTCGACAAGGGCGCCAAGATCCACGTCGAGATGACCGCGCAGATCGGCAAGGGGTATGTGCCGGCCGATCAGAACCGGTCCGAGGACGCGCCGATCGGCCTGATTCCAGTCGATGCGCTCTATGGCCCGGTCAAGCAGGTCACCTACAAGGTCGAGAACACCCGGTCGGGCCAGAAGCTCGACTATGACAAGCTGACCATGAGCGTGGAGACCAACGGCACCGTCCGGCCCGAAGACGCGGTGGCGTACGCCGCCCGCATCCTGCAGGATCAGCTTCAGCTGTTCGTGAACTTCCAGGAGCCGCACGTCGAGACCCGCGAGGAGCCTCAGCAACTACCGAGTTTCAACCACAATCTGCTGCGCAAGGTCGATGAGCTGGAACTGTCGGTGCGGTCCGCCAACTGCCTCAAGAACGACAACATCGTCTACATCGGCGATCTGCTCCAGAAGACCGAAGCAGAGATGCTGCGGACGCCGAACTTCGGCCGCAAGTCGCTGAACGAGATCAAGGAGGTGCTGGCGCAGATGGGCCTCCACCTCGGGATGGAGGTCAAGGACTGGCCGCCCGAGAATATCGAGGAACTCGCGAAGCGGCTGGAAGAGCACCCCTACTAGCCGACTCGGCGCGGGAACGCCGTGGACCCGGAGAGAAGCGATGCGGCATCGACTGAGCGGACGAAAGTTTAACCGGCCGAGCGCCCACCGTGGCGCGATGTTGGCCAATCTTGCCGCCTCTGTCCTCAAGCACGAGCAGGTCACGACGACGGTGCCCAAGGCCAAGGACGTGCGGGGTATCGTCGACAAGCTCATCACGCTCGGCAAGCGCGGAGGCCTGCACGCGCGCCGGCAGGCGATCGCCTTTCTCGGCGATGGGATGGTCGTCGATAAGCTGTTCGAGACCCTGGCCCCGCGCTACGCCGACCGCAGGGGCGGGTACACGCGCGTGCTGCGTGCCGGGTTCCGCTATGGCGACGCCGCGCCGATGGCCGTGATCGAGCTGGCCGATCGCGACCCGGAGGCCAAGGGCACGGGTTCGCGGCCCGCGCAAGACGATGAGGGCGAACCCGCCGCAGCGTAAATCGCGGCTTGCCGCGCCCGAGAGCGTGGTCCCGCGCCCGTCCGTCGGGTGTCGGTCGTGCCTGCTGGCGCTTCTGGTGGCGCTGGCGATCGTCGTCGCCTTCCGTGGCGAAGCGGCCGCCGAGCAGGTGCCCGAGTCAGCGGAGCAGATCCGCCTGAGTTTCGCGCCGGTGGTCGCCAGGGCCGCCCCGGCGGTGGTGAACATCTACGCCCGCAAGCTGGTTCGCAGCCG
>Ga0194132_10010432_pt1 | contig 12358 bp, 9 predicted proteins | sample TA2KigOf80mmetaG_FD_148612 | JGI IMG/M metagenome (GOLD analysis project Ga0194132, IMG submission 148612) | Freshwater microbial communities from Lake Tanganyika, Tanzania - TA2015054 Kigoma Offshore 80m | ecosystem: Environmental > Aquatic > Freshwater > Lake | place: Tanzania: Lake Tanganyika... | reverse complement strand
GTCACCCGACTCGATGGTGCACAGTTTCCGCTTCCGATCAAAGATTTCTGTTGGGAAAGCGGAACGGCCCCGTTCCGGAACCCGCTGTTTTCCCTCGGATCTCGTCGCCGGCCGGATAGGGTCAGGGGTGGAGGTCGCCATGACTCGCGTCCTGTTCGCCGGTCTGTTCCATGAGACCCACACCTTTCTGCCGGAGACGACGCCGCTCTCCGCCTTCGAGGCGCTGAAGGGCGAGGAGATGCTCCGGAGGAAAGGGGATGGCTCGAACTTCGACGGTTTCCTGAACCGGGCCGAGGCACATGGCTGGACGGTGCTGCCGACCGCCGACTATCAGGCCATGCCGTCGGGGACGGTCGAGCATGAGGTCTTTGAAGCCTTCTGGCTCGATGTCGAGCGCGAGATGACGAAGCTCAGAGGATCGCCCATCGACGCGGTCTTTCTCCTCTTGCATGGCGCCATGGTCACAGACCGCGAGGTCGACCCCGAGGGCGAATTCCTCGAACGTCTGAAACCGCTGTTGCCAGAGGGCACGCCGATCTTCGGCGTCTTTGATCTTCACGCCAACTTCACCAAGCGCATCGTCGATCTGTCGGACTGCCTCGTCGCCTATCGAGAGAACCCCCATGTCGATGCGCGTGAGGCGACAATGAGCGCCGCGGATCTGCTCGATCGCTGCTTGAAGACAAAGACGGTTCCCAAGCATTACTGGCGCCGCCCGCCGCTGATGTGGCCGCCGACGGGCCTCGGCACCGCCGACACGCCGATGGAAGATCTTGAGGCGATGGCGCGCAAGATCGAGGCAGAAGTACCAGGCGTCTGGGTTGCGAACGTCATCTCCGGTTTTGCTTTCGCCGACGCGCCCGATGTCGGTGTCTCCTTCAGCATCGTCTCGGAGGGCGATCCAAGGGCGGCCGAGGCGGCGCTTGACAGGCTTGAGGCCGAGGCGATCCGCCTGCGCAAGGCCGGCACGCCGCGCGACCGATCGGTCGACGATGTCCTGAAGTCCATCCTGCCGGTCGAGGAGGGGCCGGTGCTGCTGGTCGAGCCCCCCGACAATATTGGCGGCGGCACTGCTGGCGACGGCACCGGAATCCTGCGGGCGCTGCTCCGCTACAGGGTGCGCGACTCCGCCGTGATCATCGCCGATGCCGAGTCGGTCGCCGCGCTTGCCGCAGTGAAGCTTGGCGACCGAACGAAGCTGGCGATCGGCGGCAAGCGCAATCCCTTCGACGAAGGCCCGGTCGAGCTCTCGGTCACGCTCAGGTCCAGGAGCGACGGACGCTTCACCCTCGAAGATCCGAAGAGCCATCTCGCCGCTTTCGGCCAGACCATCGAGATGGGGCCTTGCGCCGTCGTCGAGCATGAGGGCGTGCAGATCCTGCTGACCAGCAGAAAAATTCCGCCCTGGGATCTGGCACAGCTTCGGAGCCAGGGGATAGAGCCGACCAGGCTCAAGGTCATCGGCGTCAAGGCGGCGGTCGCACATCGCGCCGCCTACAACCCCATCGCCAAGGCGAGCCACACCGTGGAGACACCGGGCCCCGGCATGAGCGACCTGACCAAGTTCCCCTACAAGAAGATCAGGCGGCCGGTCTATCCCCTCGACGAGATCGGCGGCTGATCAGGCGTACTCGGCCTCGACCCGGTTGCGCCCTTCGTCCTTGGCCCGGTAGAGCGCGCGGTCGGCGCGTCCGGCAAGCGTCTCGGCGTCGTCGTCATCGGCGCACTCGGCGACACCGCAGCTCACCGAGACGCGAAGCCCGTCGTCGGGAGCGAGGACGGCTGCGGACGCGACGGCTTCGCGAAGCGTCTCTCCCAGCTCGCGCGCGTTCTCGAGCCGGCAGTTGTTGGCAAGCAGGATGAATTCCTCGCCACCCCAGCGCGCCAGCAGGTCGGCCTCGCGCACCCGGTCCTTCAGGATCGAGGCGACCGCGCGGATCACCTCGTCGCCTTTCAGGTGACCGCGTGTGTCGTTGACCGACTTGAAGCGGTCGATGTCGATCAGCAACACCGACAGCGGCAGCGACACACGTTTGCGGAGCTTGAGTGCCTGATCGAGGGTTATGTCGAAGAGCTGGCGGTTGCCGATGCCGGTCAGCTTGTCGGTGACCGCCATGTCCTCGAGTCGCCTCTGGTAGAGGTTTATCGCATAGGCGATCGTGCCGATGGTCAGCAGGATGATGCCGACGCCGATCGCGAGGTTGGTGATGAAGCTGCGCCACAGCGCCGACAGCGCCTCCGACTCGCGTTGCTCGACGATCACGCGCCAGCCGAGATCGGGGATGTAGCGGCTGGTCAGTAGCATGACCTCGCCGTCGCGGACATACTCGAAGTAGCCGTCCGACCTGGTGAGAATCTCGTTCGCGATCGTCGAGATGCCGCGCGCGGTCCTGATGTTGTCTTCCTGGATTACGGCACCTTCGGAGCGGACGGTCACCTCGCCGTCGCCGGCGACGAAGTAGATGCCGCGCCGATAGCTCGACTTGTAGTGCGAGAGGATGCGCGAGACCGTATCGAGCTTGAGCCCGACGCTGGTCGCGCCGATGAAGCGGCCTTCATAGTCGAGGACGCGGTAGTTGATGAAGATCGTGATCTCCATCCCCTGCGCCGCGTTGAAGTCGATGTTGACCTCGTAGGGCTGCGTCATCTCGCGGACGCGGAAGAACCAGCCGTCGTTTGGCTCGCCGGCGCGCACGATCTTGGTTGGCCCGCTGAAGTGGTAGTACTGCCTGGTCCGGTCAGAGATCAGGAAGCTGGTGAAGACGTCGTACTTGGCGCGGATTTCGTCGAGATAGCGGGTGACCTGTCGCGAGTCCTGCTCGCCGCCAACGAGCCAGTCCTTGACGAAAGTGTCGTTGGACATCAACGATGAGACGAAGATCGGCCTGAGGAGGTCGGTCTGGATCTCGGAGTAGATGTTGCTCGATGTGAGCGGCAGCTCGTTCTGGAGGATGGTCGCCTTCAGCGCGGCGGTCGAGACGCGGAAGCTGATCAGGTTGGTGGTGAGGAAGCCCAGCAGCAGGATGCCGCCGATCAGGACGATCAGGCGACCACGGCCCGGCAGAGCGGCGACGGAGAGCACGGCGCCGACCGGCCTCAGCGGCCTGACAGCTTGTCGATCTCGGCCATGTCGGCCGGCATCAGCGCCCAGCCGGCGGCGGCGGCATTCTGCTCGAGCTGCTCGGGCTTGGTCGCGCCGGCGATGACGCTGGCGACGGTCGGGCGGCAGGCAAGCCAGCTGAAGGCGAGCTCGAGCATCGTCCTGCCGCGCTTGGCGGCGAAGTCGGTAAGCTTCTCGACGATCTGCCAGTTGCCCTCGGTCATGTAGCGGTCGGCGAGCGGCTGCATGTAGCTGAGCCGCGACTTCTCGGGCATCGGCGCGTTGCGCTTGTACTTGCCGGTGAGCATGCCGCCGGCCAGCGGGAAGTAGGGGAGGAGCCCGATGCCGTAGGACTGCATCGCCGGAATCAGCTCCTTCTCGGCGTCGCGGACGATCAGGCTGTACTCGTCCTGGCACGAGACGAAGCGCTCGATGCCGTCGCGGCGCGAGATCCACTCCGCCTCGGTCACCTGCCAGGCCTTGTGGTTGGAGCAGCCGACATAGCGCACCTTGCCGGCAGTCACGAGGTCGTCGAGGGCGCGGAGCGTCTCTTCCATCGGCGTCAGCGGGTCCGGCATATGGATCTGGTAGAGATCGATCCAGTCGGTCCGAAGCCGCTTCAGGCTCGCCTCGACCGCGCCCATGATGTAGCGGCGCGAGGCACCCTTGAGCTTGCCGGCCTCATCCATCTGCCCGCAGAACTTGGTCGCGAGCACGATGTCCTTGCGGCGGTCACCGAGGACCTTGCCGATGACTTCTTCCGAGCCGCCCTTGTTGGCATAGATGTCGGCGGTATCAAGAAGGTTGATGCCGAGGTCGAAGGCCTTGTGGATGACCTTCTTCGATCCGTCGAAGTCGGTGCGGCCGCCGAAATTGTTGCAGCCGAGGCCGACGACAGAGACGAGAAGCCCCGACTTCCCTAGCGTTCGCTGTTCCACGGCTCCCACCCCTTGCGCTCTGGAATAGCTCAAGGCTGGGCAAGTTAGTGCCTTCGATCCGGGTTTGCTACCTCTGTTCGCGGTCGCCGGCCTCTGCCATGGTAGCGGCCTTCAGCAAGGGGAAGGGTCATGGGCGATTACACGGCACCCGGCAGCTGGCGAAGCCGCGCCGGCACCGTCTTCGAGTGCGAGAAGCGGCCGGCGTCCGGACACCGCGGCATGGTCGTCTCCAACCACCCGTTGGCCTCGGCCGCAGGCGCAGAGATGCTGGCGGCCGGCGGAAATGCGATCGACGCGACCATCGCCGCGCTGTTTGCCTTGAATGTCGTTGAACCGATGATGGTCGGCCTCTTCGGCGGCGGCATGATGCACATCCGCCTCGCCGAGGGTCGGCACCTGGTGCTGGACGGCATGTCGACGGCGCCGGCCGCCTCGGGGCCGACCTGCTACAAGCCGGCTTCCGACACCTGGCCCGACTATCTCGAAACCGTCGGCAAGGAGAACGCGGTCGGCGTGAAGTCGATCGCGACGCCCGGAAACCTCAAGGCCTGGTGCGAGGCGCTCGGGCGCTGGGGCACCTTCAGCCTCGCCGACGTCATGGAACCGGCGATCCGGCACGCCTCGCGCGGCTTCCGAGCGACGCCGTTTCTGAACGACTGCGTCGAGCAGGGCGCGGCCGACATGGTTAACGATGCGCCGATCGCCCGGATCTTCCTGCCGGGCGGCCAGCCGGTCGAGGAAGGCGCGCGTGTAGTGCAAGCCGAGCTCGCCGACACGCTTCGCGCGATCGCCAAGGAAGGACCGAGTCTCCTCTACGAAGGCGCGCTCGGCCGTTCCGTCTCCGATCACCTGCAGAAGTCCGGCGCTTTTCTCGGCTTCGGCGATCTCCGCGACTACAAGACGATCGAGCGTCAGCCGGTGCGCGGGCTCTATCGCGGCGTCGAAATCGTCGGCCCGCCGCCGCCGTCTTCGGGCGGCATCCATGTGATCCAGATGCTGAACCTGCTGGAGGGCTACGATATTGCAGGCCTCGGCTTCGGCTCGCCGAAGACCATTCACCTGATCCTGGAAGCGCTGAAGATCGCCTTCGCTGACCGTTTCGCTTCGACCGGCGATCCGGCCTTCGTCAAGGTTCCGGTCGATACGCTGCTGTCGAAGAAGTACGGCGACATGCGCCGCGCCGAGATCGACATCGCTCGCGCCGGCACGCACAAGGCCAAAGCCTATGCAACGGAGTCGGCGAACACCACTCATCTAACGGTCGCCGACGGCAAGGGCAACGTCGTTGCCGCCACCCAGACCATCAACAGCCTGTTCGGCGCGCGCGTGATGATCCCAGGAACCGGGATCATTCCAAACAATTATATGTACACATTCGATCCGCATCCGGGGCAGGCGCTGTCGATCGCGCCCGGCAAGCGCATCGCCACCTCGATGTCGCCGATCATGGCGCTCAAGGACGGCAAGCCTCAGTTTGCGCTCGGGCTTCCGGGCGGCGTGCGCATCTTCGGCTCGGCGATGCAGGCCGTGCTCAACCTCGTCGACCACGGCATGGAGTTGCAAGAGGCGGTTGAAGCCCCGCGCGTCTGGACGCAAGGCCAGGCGGTCGAGCTCGAGTCGAAGATTTCCGACTCGGTGCGCGAGGGCGTCAGCGCGATGGGCCATCCGGCCGGATCGGTCGCTAGCGTCGGCGGCGGTATGTGCGCCATCCGTTTCGCTGCCGACGGCGAGATGACCGGCTCGGCCTGCTGGCGTGCCGACGGCACCGCGATCGGCCTCGGCGGCGGCCATGCGAAGAAGGGCTCGCGCTTCGTCGCCGAGGCGAAGCGGAGTTAGCCCAGGATCTCCCCGATCTTCTGCGTCGCTTTGAGGCCGGAGCCGGTCAGTACCAGCACCGTCCGCTCTTCAGGCTTGATCGCGCCGGAGGCGAGGAGGCGGGAGAGGGCTGCCGCCGTCTGCGCGCTGGTCGGCTCGGCATAGAGGCCCATTGCCGCGAGGCCCTTGAGCGCGGCGATGATCTCTTCCTCCGGCACGGCGATGGCGGCGCCGCCGGAACCACGGATCGCGCCCAAGACTTCCTTGAGGCGGATCGGCTTGGCGATCGCCGTGCCTTCGGCGACGGTCGGCTCGACCTTGGTCTCGACCGGCGTATCGACGCCCGCCTTGAAGCTCGCGGCGATCGGCGCGCAATTCGCCGGCTGGCTGCCGAAGATGCGCGGCAGCCTGCCGATCTCGCCCCTGCGCTTGAGCTCGTTGAAGCCGATCCAGCATCCGAGGATGTTCGAGCCGGCGCCCATCGGCGCGATGACGTTGTCCGGCGCCTCGTAGCCCAGGTCTTCCCAAAGCTCATAAGCCAGCGTCTTGGTGCCTTGCAGGAACAGCGCCTGCCAGTTGTGGCTGGCATAGAAGATTTTCGCGGCTTGGCGTTCGGCCTCGTCGGCGCAGTCCTGGCGCGTGCCGGGAACGAGTTCGACCTCGGCGCCGACCGCGCGCATCTGCACGATCTTCGCCGGCTGGGTATAGGCCGGCACCAGGATCTTGACCTTGAGCCCGCCGGCGACCGCATAGGCTGCGACCGCGGCACCGCCATTGCCCGATGAGTCTTCGAGAACGTGGCGGACGCCTTGCTGGCGCAGCACCGAGAGCATGACCGAGGCGCCTCGGTCCTTGAAGCTGCCGGTGGGCGCGAACCATTCCAGCTTCATCAGCGCCCGCGCCCCGTTCCAGCGCCGCTCGATCAGCGGCGTCCGGCCCTCGCCCATGGTGATCGGGTCCTTGACCGCAAGCGGCAGCGCCTTGGCGTAGCGCCAGAGCGAACGCACCGAGCCGTCGATCTCGCCGCGGCCGATCCCGGGCAGGTCGGTCGTCATCAGCGGATTGCCGTCGTCGGAGCGCCAGCGCGGATCAGTCAGCGGATAGGTCTTGCCGGTATGCGGATCGATGTAGGCGGGCAAGGACATCTAGCGGCGCCACTCCTTCGGCTCGCCGGCGGCGAGCCATTCTTTGTATTCTGCCTTGGTCAGATTGTTGGCAGGGTAGACGCCGGGCGTCGCGGCGCCGGCCAGCACCTTGATCTGGATGAAACGCTCGAGCCGTTCCTGTTCGGCGCCGGATGTTGCGACCTCCTGGGCGAGCGCCCTCGGCACGACGACGACACCGTCCTGGTCGCCGACGATGACATCGCCCGGAATGACGGCGACACGGCCGCAGCCGATCGGTCCCTGCATGCCGGCGCCGGAGAGGCCGGAGATGCTGGGCGGCGCGGCAGGGCCGGCGGCGAAGACCGGGAGGCCCAGCGGCACCGTCGCCTCGACGTCGCGGAGCCCTCCGTCGGTGACGATGCCGGCGACGCCGCGCGCACGAAGCCGCGCCACCAGGATATCGCCGACGATGCCGGTGGATGACTCGCCGCGCGCGTCGATGACCAGGACGGAGCCGGCTGGCGCCTGCTCGATCGCGACGCGTGGCGCGTAGTCCGGGCGCCCCAGGACCGCGTAGCCGGACAGATCCTCGCGCAACGGCACATAGGCGAGCGTAAAGGCCTCGCCGACCATCCGCTGTGCCATCGGCACGAGTGGCCGGACACCCTCCATCGCGCTCCGACGGATGCCGCGGTTCAGGAGCTGCATGGTCAGGGTCGCCGTCGAGACTCCGCGCAGCGTGTCGATCAGGCTCGGATCGAGAGGCATGTTTCACCCCGACAGCGTGAGAATTGGCGCATCCGGCGCGCACGGCTAGCATGGCCGCGACCTTACCCCCAACCGGATCGATCATGGCCGATTTCAGCCAAGTCCATAACGTCGATGACTTCAAGCGTCTGGCGCGGGGATACCTGCCGCGGCCGATCTTCGACTGGATCGAGGGCGGGGCGGAGGACGAGGTCTCGCTCGCCAACAACCGCCAGGCATTCGAGCGCGTGCGCTTCAAGCCGCGCACCATCGTCGACGTGACCAGGCGCGACCAGACGGTCGAGCTGTTCGGCAGGCGCATGGCCTCGCCTTTCTGCATCGCGCCGATGGGCAATCTCAGCCTCTTCTGGCCGAACGCCGAGGAGGAGATCGCGCAGGCCGCGGTCGCCGCCGGCATTCCCTTCGTGCTCTCGACCGCTTCGGCCGTGTCGATGGAGAAGGTCGCCGAGAGCGCGCCGGGCGGGCGTCTCTGGTTCCAGCTCTATGTCTTCAAGGACCAGAAGGTGAACCGCTCGCTGGTCGACCGCGCCGCCCAAGCCGGCTACGAGGCGCTGATGGTGACGACTGACACGCATATGTTCCCCAAGCGCGAGCGCGATCGCCGCAACGGCATCGGCCTCAATCTCAAGAAGACGCCGGCCAACATTGCCGCGGTAATGGCGCGGCCGAAATGGCTCTGGGATGTCGTTCTCTCGCGCCCGATGCCAAAGCTCGCGAACCTCGAGAGCGAGGTTTCCGGCCCGACGACCTACGAGGCTCTGGCCAACTACTTCCTCACGCAGCGCTATAACGGCTTCGATCTCGAAGACCTGAAGCGGCTCCGCGATCAGTGGAAGGGCAAGCTGATGGTCAAGGGTATTCTCAATGTCGAGGACGCCTATCGCGCCATCGAGGTCGGCTGCGATGGCATCATCCTCTCCAACCATGGCGGCCGTAATCTGGAAGGCTCGGCCGCGCCCTTCGAGGTCTTGCCGGAGATCGTTGACGGAGTCGGCGGCCGGATTCCGGTGCTGCTCGACTCCGGCTTTCGCCGCGGCAGCGATATCGTCAAGGCGCTCGCCATCGGCGCCAAGGCGGTGATGCTCGGCCGCCCCGCCGCCTATGCGGTCGCCGGCGGCGGCAAGGACGGCGTCGCGCATATGCTGGCGACGATGAAGGACGAGGTCGACCGCGTGCAGGGCTATATGGGCTGCCAGACGCTTTCCGAGCTCGGGCGCGATCTGCTGCTTTTCGACCGCCAGCGCCCGGGCGCCAACACGACGACGATCTGACGGACTTCAGGGCCCGTTTCGCGCACTCGGCCGGTGCATTGTCAGCTAGGCTATGCGCCGATAGAACAAGAGCACGCCTCACTTGGGGGAAACTGTCATGATCCTGCGCACTGCGACCGCAATCATCGCCGCATTGCTGGCGAGTGCCACCCCGACCGCCGACGCCCAGACGCCCCAGAGGGGCGGCTCGCTGACCATCGGCGTTCCCAATGGCATCCCGACTTTCGATGTCATGGCATCGACCGACGATACCGGCCGCGTCATCCACCTGCATATGTACGAGCCGCTGATCGGACGGAACGAGAAGCTGGAGGCCGCGCCGATGCTGGCCGAAAGCTGGACCATGTCGGCCGACGGCCTGACCTATACCTTCAAGATCCGCAAGGGCATCGTCTTCCATAATGGCAAGACCCTGACATCGGCGGACGCCAAGGCTTCGATCGAGCGCTACATGCGGATGAGCGTCCGCCGGCGCTATCTCGAAGACTTGGCCGAGGTATCGGCCCCCGACGCCGACACCGTGGCGCTGAAGCTGAAAAGCGCGCGCCCGCTGTTCATGAACAACTTCAGCCAGCCCGAGGTCATCGTGGCGATGCTTCCCTCCGAGGAGGCGGCGAAAGACGCGAACAAGATCGAGAGCATCGGCACCGGCCCCTACAAGCTGCAGGAATACAAGCCGGACAGCCACGTACGCCTGGTCCGCCACGACGGCTATGTGCCGGACACCCGGAGCCCGGGCCGTGACGGTTATGTCGGCAACAAGCAGGCCTTTCTGGACACGCTCAACTTCCGCATCATTCCCGAGAGCTCATCGATGATCGCGGCGCTTGAGGCGGGCGAGATCGACATGGCGGAGTGGGTGCCGGACAAGGCTGTTCCGACGCTGAAGAGGAATCCGAAGCTTACGCACGTCAACATCATGCCGGCGGGCATGCAGAGCCTGGTGCTGAACCTGGGGCAGGCTCCCACGAATAACCTCGCAGTGCGGCGTGCCATCCAAGTCGCGCTCGACATCGACGAGATCATGGAGGCTGCGCGGGACGGCAACTACGTACTCAATCATTCCGTGCAGTATCCGGGTTACCCGACCTATCCCGGCGATCGCGGCAAGGAGCGCTACAACAAGAAGGATCAGGCCCAGGCGAAGAGGCTCCTGGCCGAGGCGGGCTACAAGGGCGAGCCCGTCATCATCCTTTCGGCGGTCACCTTCGACTGGCACGCCGCCACGGCTCTGGTCATTTCCGAGCAGCTGAAGGCCATCGGAATGAACGTCCAGCTGAGGTCGATGGACTGGCCAGCGATCGTGGCGCTGCGTTCGCGTCCCGACGGATGGCACCTCAATCCTGGCTTCTTCGGCACGGGGCCTTGGCTGGGCGATCCGCTGATCTCGATCGCCAGCCTGATCGGCCCGACGCCGGGAAACAATTTCAAGGATGAGCCTCTCTACGCTTTCGCCCGGGACATGGAGAACCTGACGACCGCCGAGGGCCGCCTGCAGGCATGGTTCAAGGCCCAGGATCGGATCATCGATCAGGTGCTGATGCTCAAGCTCGGCGACATGGGGCATTCGCAGATGCTGTCGAGCAAGATCAAGGGCTTCGACAAGTTCCGGACGGCCCGGATGTGGAACGTGTGGGTGCAGAACTGATGGACCACGGCAGCCGTCCAGGATCCGAGCTGTTCGAGCGTTTCGGCATCCGCCATGTCATCAACGCGTCGGGCACCGAGACGGTTCATGGCGCAAGCCGCGCATCGAACCGGGTGGCGAACGCGGTTTCGGCCGTCCTGCCGTACTGGATCGAGATGGCGGAACTGCAACGGGCAGCGAGCGAGGTGATTGCCAAGGTGACCGGAGCCGAGGCCGGCTTCGTCACCGGGTGCTCGGCCGCCGGCATTGCCGTCGGCGTCGCCGCGGCGATGACCGGCGCCGACCTCGGCAAGGTCGAGCGGCTGCCCGATGCGAGCGGGTTCAGGAACCGGGTGGTCCTGCAGAAAGGGCACGAGGTCAATTTCGGCGCCACCGTCACGCAGATGATCCGGATCGCCGGCGCCACCCCGGTCGAGATCGGCACGGCTACCGGCTGCGCCGCCTTCCAGCTGGAGGCGGCGATCGACGAGCGCACGGCGGCGGCCGTGTTCGTCCTCTCTCACCACACGGTACAGAGCGGGCTGATGGACCTGAAGACCTTCGCCGCCGTCTGCAAGGCGAAGGGCATTCCCGTCATTGTCGATGCAGCGGCGGAGTACGACTGGCCGGGCATGCTTCGCGACGGTGCCACCGCCGTCGTGTTCAGCGCGCAAAAGGCGGCGGCCGGTACGACGGCCGGCGTCATCGCCGGCAGCCGCGACTTCATCCGTGCCTGCTTCTATCAGGAGCGCGGCATCGGTCGGCCGATGAAGGCAGGCAAGGAGAACGTCGTCGGTGCCATCACCGCTCTCGATCAGTGGCTCCAGACCGACCACAAGGCCGTGCGGAAGGCCGAGGCTGCCCGTCTCGATCGGGCCGAGCTCCAGACCGACCACAAGGCCGTGCGGAAGGCCGAGGCTGCCCGTCTCGATCGGGCCGAGTCGCTGCTGCAGAACATCAAGGGGCTCAGGCTTGAGCGCGAGCCGGATCCGCCGGGCAATCCTTTCGACCGGCTGATGCTCCATGTCGATCCTCGGGTCGCGCGGATATCGGCCTTCCAGCTGGGGCAGCAGCTCGCGGCCGGCAAGCCGAAGATCGTCTTGAGGTCGCTCCACACCGATCGTGGCTATCTGTTGCTGGATGTGCGGCGTATCGACGATGCCGAGCTCGATCTGGTGGTCGCGCGGATCCGCGAGATTCTCGCGACGGTGCCGGCGGACTCGAAGCCCGTGGCGCCGCCGACCGGGGGTGATCTTACCCAGCAGGGAATGGCGCGCTGGCTCGCCCGCTAGCGGCCGCTCTCGCTCTCGACGCCTTCGGGCGCACTCTCTGCCTCCTTCCGTTCGAGATGGAACGTCATGCCCGACATCGCCATTGCCCGCTTCGCTCATGAAGGAAACAGCTTCTCGCCGATCCCGACGCCGATCGAGTGCTTCAAGCACGACGAGTGGCAGATCGGCGACGGCGTGCCGAAATTCTACCGCGGCACCAAGACCGAGATCGGCGGAACGCTGGCCTGGCTGGACCGACACCCGGAGTGGAGGCCGACCTTCCTCCGCTGCGCCGGCGCTCCGTCTTCCGGCGTGCTGGCGCCCGGCGTCTTCGACACCATCCTCGCCGATATCACGAGCGGACTCTCAAGACGGAAATGGGACGCGGTGTTCCTGTCGCTGCACGGGTCGCTGAATGCCGCCGAATACGCCCATGCCGACTACGAGCTGCTGAAGCGGGTA
>Ga0194132_10010431_pt1 | contig 12361 bp, 11 predicted proteins | sample TA2KigOf80mmetaG_FD_148612 | JGI IMG/M metagenome (GOLD analysis project Ga0194132, IMG submission 148612) | Freshwater microbial communities from Lake Tanganyika, Tanzania - TA2015054 Kigoma Offshore 80m | ecosystem: Environmental > Aquatic > Freshwater > Lake | place: Tanzania: Lake... | reverse complement strand
GACTGATCTGGGTGGACCTCGAAATGAGTGGTCTGAATCCCGATTCTGACCGCGTACTGGAGGTCGCTATGGTGATCACCGACGTGAACCTTGAAGTGGTGGCCGAAGGGCCAGTGTTAGTGGTGCACCAAAGCGACGCGGTGCTGGACAACATGGATTCGTGGAATACCGCCACCCACAATCGTTCCGGTCTGGTGCAACGGGTCAAGGCATCGGCCATGGACGAGGCCGCGGTGTCCGAGCATATGATCGCCTTTCTGCGCGAATACATCGGCGCGAATGCCTCGCCCATGTGCGGCAATTCCGTCTGTCAGGACCGGCGCTTTCTGGCTCGGCACATGCCCGCGTTGCAGGAGTACTTCCACTACCGCAACCTCGATGTCAGCACCTTGAAGGAACTCGCCAAGCGCTGGAAGCCGCAGATCATGGCGGGCTTTCAGAAACACGGCAAACACGAAGCCCTGGCCGATATCTACGAATCCATCGAAGAGCTCAGGTACTACCGGGCTCACTTGATGGCCCTTTGAGTACATGGCATTTTGAGCCCATGCCCCTTCCAGGCGATACGATCCGTTCGCCGGCCGCAAGGAATTCGATGGACCCTGTCATCACCAGTCTTATCGACACCGACCTGTACAAGTTCACCATGTGGCAGGCGATGCTGCATCGGCATCCGCAGTCCCAGGCCGAATACACCTTTGCTTGCCGCAATGAAGGCGCCTATCCCGTCGGCGATCTCATCGCCGAAGTGGATCGCGAACTCGATCATCTGTGCACCCTGCGTTTTACCCAGGATGAGTTGCAGTACATCGGCGGTCTGCGCTTCATCAAGACCGACTTTGTCGACTTTCTGCGCATCTTTCAGTTTCAGCGCGACTTCATTCACTCGCGGGCGGAAGGCGAGAAACTCGAAATTGTCGTGCGCGGCCCGCAGGTGCACGTCATGTTCTTCGAGATTTTTGTGCTGGCGATTGTCAATGAGTTGTACTTCCGTCGCTTCGATCCCGGCGTGGCGCTGGCTGAGGGCCGGCGCCGCCTTACCGAGAAGATCGGCCAGCTCAAGGACTTTGCGCGCAAACCGCCAAGACGGCATCCCTTCGAGTTTTTCGACTTTGGCGTGCGGCGCAGGTATTCTGGGGCATGGCAGCGCGAGGTCGACATCACCTTGCGCCGCGAGATTCCGAGTTTGTTCCGCGGCACTTCCAATGTGCTGCTAGCTCGCGATCTGAATCTGGTGCCTATCGGCACCATGGCGCATGAATACCTCCAAACCTATCAGGCACTGGGCGTACGGCTGCGAGACTCGCAGAAAGTCGCCCTGGAAAACTGGGTGCAGGAGTATCGCGGCGATTTGGGGATTGCGCTGACCGACGTGGTGGGGATGGACGCCTTTCTCGCCGACTTCGATCTGTACTTCGCCAAACTGTTTGACGGCCTGCGCCACGATTCCGGTGATCCCATCGTGTGGGGTGAGAAGGCGCTGGCCCACTACGCCAAACTGCGCATCGATCCGCACACCAAGCGTCTGGTGTTCTCCGACGGACTCGACATTCCCAAGGCCATTGCACTCTACGATCATTTCGGTGATCGCACACAGTTGGGGTTTGGTATCGGAACCAATCTCACCAACGACATGGGCCTCAAGCCCATCAACATCGTGATGAAGCTTACCTCCTGCAATGGCCAGCCGGTGGCCAAGCTCTCCGATAGTCCGGGCAAGATCCTCTGCGACGACCAGACCTTTCTGGCGTATCTGCGCCAGGTGTTCAACGTGCCGCCTCTTCCTGCGACCGAAGAGAAATGACCCGGAGCGCGCTCGATCATCTGGTGGTTGCCGCGCCCGATCTCGAGTCCGGCGCGCGCTATGTGCGTGACACTCTGGGCGTCGAACCACAGATGGGCGGTGCACACGCCCGCATGGGCACTCACAATATGTTGCTCAAGCTGGGTGACAAGCTCTATCTGGAAATCATCGCCATCGATCCGGCGGCACCCAGCCCCGGTCGTCCGCGTTGGTTTGATCTCGACAGGTTGGCCCCAAGCGCTCTGCCTGCCCTGATTTCGTGGGTCGTGCGTACTGACGACATCGCCGCTTTGACAGCCGCGACAGGTGGCGTGCTCGGTGTGGTGGAGCCCATGCAGCGCGGAGCGTTGGAGTGGTTGATCAGCATCACGCCTGATGGCACACGGCCGCTATCGGGAATCGGCCCGGCGTTGATAGAGTGGCTTAGCGAACGTCACCCCTCGCAGTCCATGCGCGATACCGGAGTGATTTTGAGGGAACTGGTAATTCAGTATCCGGCGCGGAGTGATGCGCGACGAGTATTGGATGCGGTCAGTGCCGCAGGTCCTATGCGGCTGGAACAAGTACCCGAGGGAGAAGAGGTGCGTTTGCTGGCGCGCTTTGATACGCTTGGCGGCGTCAAGGATATGAGCTCCGAAGGGAAACTTGCATCGACTCCCTATAGGGAGCGCTGATTGGGGGACTACATCGACTAGTCGGGTGTATTGGGTGGGGTGCCGAGGGTTGCCGAATGCGCACCTCATGAGTGGTGAGGTGCCAATTCAGCGTAGAGCTGAAGATTTATCCTGATAAATCGGCAAAGTGTTGCTGATATATCCATATGGCTCGTCGATTCGGGCCCGATTGCCACAGAACCCACTCGAAATTCTACAGAGCCGAAACGGAATTACCGTTTCCGTTTTGCGTCTCAAATCGGATACGCGGGATCGATCTCGCGAAATACCGCTGCTCGTTTCTCCAGGCTGGCGTTAACCGCCTCGCGCTGATTTGCCGTGCCCAGCAGCCCAGCTTGCAGAGTCTGCTCCAACCGCAGCCCACGGCTGGCATCCGCATGCCAACTTTCGCGTAGCAACTGCTTGGCGGCGCGTACGGCGTGTGGCGAGCGCGAAGCGATTTGACCTGCGAGCGCCATGGTGGCGGCGTGCGGGTCCGGCGCGATGTGGGTGATCAGGTTCAGTCGAAGAGCCTCTTCGGTTTCGACGATGCGTCCTGTCATGACCAGTTCCATTGCCACATCGAAGGCCACCAAATCACGCAGGGTTTGCGTTACCGCCATGTCCGGAATCAGTCCATAGCGGATCTCCATCAGCGACATTCTGGTGTCCGGCGCCGCGATGCGCAGGTCAGCACCTAGGGCGATCTGGCACCCGCCGCCGAAGGCTGCGCCTTGCAGCGCAGCGATCACCGGTACCGGCAACAGCTTCCAGGCGTACGCCACCCGCTGGGCCGGATTGTCCGCGCGCTCGCCGGTGTCGAATATGCGATCGAGTGTGGCGCGCGCCTGCTCCGGTCCCTGGAGGAATTGGCGCATGATCGACAGATCGAGGCCGCCGCAAAAGCTGGGACCGTTGCTGGAGAGCACGACCACATGCACACCGGGAAGAGCGGCCACTGATTCAGCCGCAGCGTTGATCGCGGCAAACAGTTCAAAGGTGAGTGCGTTGTGTTTGTCGGGACGGTTGAGCCGGATGTCGGCAATGCCGTCGACGACGTCGAGCGTGACGAGTTCGGTCATGGAGTGCTCACGGGTGAACAGTAGGAAGCATGCTTGTGGGAGAGGCGAGTGGTGCGATGTTCTGCCATCGATTTTGACCTGGGATCGCTCGCCACAGCATCACAGTGTTAGAGCCCCTCTTCCCCCGGGCGAGGGGTTGGGGTGAGGGAAGAAGTCATAGCGAGCGATGCAACAATTCTCCCTCACCCCCTGCCCCTCTACCAGGGGGAGAGGGGAGTTGCTGGGTCGTCGATGTGAATGCACCGCAGGATCAACGACCTCGCTCATAGCAAGGGCGCCAACGCCTTCACATCCACATTGCCGCCTGATATCAGTATCCCAACCCTGCTGCCTTTAGGCACGGACACCTTGTCCTCGAACAATCCCGCGATGCCCAGGGCACCCGTGGGTTCGACGACGATTTTCATCCGCTCCCAGACATAGAGCATGGCTGCTAGCAACTGCGTATCGTTCACCGTCACCATGTCATGCACCCGTTGCAGCACCAGCGGAAAAGTCAGCTTACCCAGCGATGGCGTGCGGGCACCATCGGCGACAGTGTCGGGGTTGTGGCAGGACTGCAGGGCGCCGGTCTTGAAGGAGCGGGTGGCATCATCCCCGGCTTCAGGTTCCACGCCGATGACTCGACACTGTGGTGCCAAGGCGTGGGTGGCTACGGCACAGCCACTGATCAACCCGCCGCCACCGACCGGCACGAAGAAGTAGTCGAGCGTACCCACGGCCTCGAACAGTTCCTTGGCAGCGGTGCCTTGCCCGGCGATGACATCGGCGTGGTCGTAGGGCGGGATCACACTGAGCCCGCGTTCTTGCGCCAGCCGCGTCGCCAAAGCCTCACGTGTGGTCTGGTGCTTGTTGTATAGCACCACCTCGGCGCCGTAGCCGCGCGTGGCCTGCAGTTTGACTTGAGGGGCATCCTCGGGCATGACGATGACCGCTTGGCAACCCAACTGGGCCGCGGCCAGCGCCACCGCTTGCGCGTGGTTACCCGAGGAATAGGTGATGACGCCGCGCTTGCGAGCGGCGGCCGACAGATTCGACACGGCGTTGTACGCCCCGCGAAACTTGAAGGCCCCGATGCGCTGAAAGTTCTCACACTTGAAGTACACCTTGCAGCCGGTGCGGCGATCGACCTGAGCGTTGGTCATCACCGGCGTGTGATGGGCGTGATTCTCTAGCCGCGCCGCAGCGCGTTCAACAGCGGCGTAGTCCACGGGCAATAACGGGGTGGCGGATTTCATGGTGACGGGCAACGGGATTGATCGCGCTATTTTGCCTGCCATCCGAGGATCATCGGCTAACATGGTGAGCAACAAGCGCCACAGTGAATCCATCATGAAAACAGGCAGTGACGAGTACACCCTGGTGACCGGAGATGCGGGGGCTGAGCGACTGGCCTTGCTGCATGAAGTCTACGGCCCCGGCACGGAGGAACGCTTGCGCAGTCTTGGTCTGGCGGCCGGCATGCGGGTGGTGGATCTCGGTTGCGGCACGGGTACCGTGTCTCGTTGGCTGGCGCGGCAGGTGGGTCCGGACGGCGAAGCGGTGGGTGTGGACATCAGCACTGAGCAGTTGACGGTGGCCCGGCGCGAGGCGGAGCGACTGGGCTTGAGGCAACTGCGGTTTCATCAGGCCGGGGTTTACGATACCGGCCTACCGCGCGGCAGCTTTGATCTGGTGTATTGCCGCTTTCTACTCTGCCACGTGGGGGATCCGGCGGCCGGTGTGCGCGAGATGCGCGCGTTGCTCAAGCCCGGCGGTGTGCTGTTGTGTGAGGATGTGCACGTGGCGAGCGTGTTCTGCGATCCACCCGACGAACAGTATCATCGCATGCGCGACATCATGGTGGCATTGGGCAACTCGCGCGGCGTCGACTACTGCCTCGGGCCGCGCCTGCATCAAATCTTCAAACAGGCGGGTTTCGCCGATACCCAGGTCCATATCGATCAGCCCGTCTATTCCAGAGGCGAACACAAGCGGCTGTGGGAATACACCTTCCTGGAAGCGGCGCCCGCCATGATTCAAGCCGGCCTCGTCGACGCGGATGAACTGCGCGATCTGGCGCAGGCCATGGCGGCGGTGGCGGTGGACGAGTCGAGCATCGTCGCCCAGGCCCGCATCGTCCAGGTATGGGGACGCCGTTAGCGTCAGATTTGACCAGCGCTAGACCGCGTGCAGTCGCGCCCATTCCACCACCTCCGCATGGGTGGCGAACCACACGTCCGGATGCGAGCGGGCGTGGCGAATGAGTTCTGCCAGAATCCAGATTCGTGAACGGTAGCCGATCACGTGCGGGTGAAAGGTGATCTGGCAGACGCCACCCTCGGCATAGGCGGCGTCGAACTCCCGCCGGAAAATATCGAACACCGCAGTGGGCGGTGTGTACGGGCGGTGTGAGGCGAAGCGGTTCATCCAGAAATAGGGCGCATCGTCACGCACCCATTCGACCGGCAGCTCGACAACGCCTGTGGGCTCGTCGTTTTCCAGCAGTTCGTAGCAGTCCTCATCGGCCATGAGTGAAGAGTCGTAGCGCAACCCCATCTCTCGAATGATGCGCAGCGTGTGAGGACTGAAATCCCATGAGGGGGTGCGCAATCCCACAGGCCGGGTGCCGGTGATCTGGGTGAGGGTATCGCAGGCCCGTAGCATGAGGGCGCGCTCGGCGTCGTAGCCGAGGTTGGCGTTGAGTTCGTGGATCCAGCCATGGATGCCGACTTCATGACCGTCGGCCACTAGTTGGCGCTGTTCGTCCGGATACAGCAGTGCGGTCACCGCCGGCACGTAGAAGCTTGCCCTCACGTCGTGGCGGCGCAGAATGTCCAGGATCTTCGGTATCCCTACACGGCTGCCGAACTGCCCCCAGCTCAAGCGGCCTATGGACTGGCCGCCGTCTCGCAATTCAGTGGTGTCGTGATCGGAATCGAACGACAGGGCCAGCGCGCAGCGCGCACCGTCTTTCCATCGTCGAGGTCGCAAACGGCGGCCGGCGCGGACGCGGTTTACCAAGCCACGCCAGTGTGGTTCCTCCCACTGCCAGGGTTGTTGTTCGTTGCTCATGGCGGCTCCCGATAGCGTCGATGTCTGCCAGTGTACTGGCCCAACTTGACAGCACGGCGGGCGCCAGCGTAAATGACGGCGCACGAAAATGGTGGAAAACGGTGGAGAGTGGCATGACCCTGTACGTGGGCGCGGCGCGTTGGGTGGGCGAGGGCAAGGGCGGCTTGTACCGGCGGGAAAACGGGCAGCCGGGCTGGAGGGAGATGGACCTGCCGCAGCCTATCCAGGTGCATGCCATCAGTGTCCATCCCTGGCGGCGCGAGGTGGTCTACGCCGCCACCGATCGAGGCGTGTTTCGCAGCTTGGACGCCGGGAATCACTGGCAGGCGCTGAGCACGCCGTCACTGGCGCAGACGTGGGCGATCGCGTTTCATCCCGATGATCCCGACCGGCTCTATGCCGGCACTTCGCCGCTGGGCGTGTGGTGCAGCGAGGACGGCGGCGAAACCTGGCGGGCCGCAAAGGTGGCAGTGCCGGCACGAGTCCGCATGGCTTTCGATTGCCGGGTGATGCGTTTTGCTTTTGATCCCACCCAGGTCAACCGTATGTATGCCGCCCTCGAGGTCGGCGGCGTGATGCGCAGTCTGGATGGCGGGGCCAGCTGGACCGACTGTGCGCAGACCCTGGTGGATCTGGCCGAGGCGCATCCCCATTTACGCAGTCGTATCCAAAGCGACAGCGACACCGAAGGCATGCTCGACGCCCACGCGGTGTGCGTCAGTGCGGTGGCGCCGGAGCGCGTAGTGCTGGCCGCCCGCATGGGCTTGTTCGAGAGTACCGACGCCGGCACTAGTTGGCGCGACATGGCCGTGGGGCAATACTCGCCATTGACCTACGCCCGCGACATTCGCGTCTCACCCCACGACGCCCGGAGCATGTATTGCTGCCTGTCGCCCGCCTCCCGTAGTCAGGAGGGCCGGCTGTACCGCAGCGACGATGCCGGTACGACCTGGACGCGCATCGATCGAGGTATCCAGCCGCGCGCCACCATGATGGCGGTGGCGATCGATCCCGATGACCCAGCCGGACTGCACTGCATCGCCCGGGGCGGGCAGGTGTTCAGCAGCGCCGATGGCGGCGAGACGTGGGCGGAGTCGTTGCTTCCCGCTGAAGTGTGTGACATCTATGCGATTGCACACGCTTGATCTCGTGCGCGACGTGCTCCCGTCTGCGATCGCCCACTACAATCGATGGCCGTGAACCGCCTATCAGCAGAATCCGCAGTACTCCTGGACGAAGAGGTCAGGTCAAGCATGCCGGCCTTGTTTGACCGTTCGCATGAGGCGGCAATTCTGGCGTTGTGTGCGTCGGGTTCCATGGAACCGATGGCGTGGCGGAGTCTTGGCTCAAGTTTCTTCATGGCGGGCATTGCAGTCATGCTCGCAAGTGTCAGAGGCATGAACAGAGAACGTCACCTCGCATTGGCTGAGACCCTATGTCCGGGCAGCACGCGTAGAGAGGTCTTCGGCCTCTGGCTTCGACATTCGCCATTGCGACCCGCGCGTTTCATTCCGATGCTTCGTGCGCGAGTCCGGCATGCGAACTCCCATGCAGCCGAGCGACAAGGCCAGTAGAGCCTACATGGCGGCGTTCTGTGAGATCGTTTCGCGAATTGCGCAAGTTCTGCCCAATGAGACTGGGCGAGGTCCCGTTACGATGTATGTGGCCGGCGGGGCTGCGATGTACTTGTACACCGGTGCGCGCGTGTCCGAGGATGTCGATGCAGTGTTTTCGCATCGTATCGCCTTGCCACAGGATCTCGAGGTGAGTTATCTGGATGAGAGTGGTGCCGCGCACTTGCTCTATTTCGACTTCCAGTACAACGATACCTTTGGCTTGCAGCACGATTCGGCGCGCGGCGAGGCGCTCCTGCTGAACCTTGCGGGCCTGGACGCCAGCCGCATCGAGGTGCGGTTGCTTGCCCCCGCGGATCTGGCTGTCAGCAAGCTTGCACAGCTTGCCGATCATGATCGGGCCGATATCGAGACGCTGGCGAAAATGCGACTCATCGAAGCAGGCACGCTTCGCGTCAGAGCCGAAGAGGCACTTGCCAACTATTTGGGCGAGATATCGCGGGTCCGCAATTCCATCAACATTGCTTGCCATATCGTAAGCCGAGTGCAGGCGCCTGCGTCCTGAATGGCGACGAGAGTTGGGTCGCTCACGTACCGCTGAGCGACATGACGAACCTCTTATGCGCCGTCAGACTCCAGCTGCCGATAGGCGCTCTCCGGTAGCCGCCATAGCGTCACTAATGTCACCATTGCCGCACCCATGAGGTACCAAGCCGGTGCGCTTGCAGAACCGGTCTTGGCAATCAACCAGGTGGCGATGAAGGGTGAAAAGCCACCGAATACCGCCACTGCCACGCTGTAGCCCACCGACATCCCGGTTGCGCGCGAAGCGGTGGGAAAGATCTCCGCGATTGCCGCCGGACCCGGCCCGGAAAAACTCGCTATAGCCAGCGTCAGCAACGCCTGACAGGCCATCGCCAGTACCAACGAGCTTTGCGCGGTCATCAAGTTCAGCAGCGGATAGGGCAGAACCATGAATGCGACGCACGCTGCCATCAGCAAAGGCTTGCGACCGATGCGATCTGACCAGTGACCAAACAGCGGGCTGACGATCACCAGCAAGAGCAGCGCGGTGGCGGTGGACCACAGCGCTTGCGTTCGTGTGAGCTGAACGTGCTGCTGAAAGAAAGTCGGCAGGAAGGTCAGCACGATGTAGTACGAAACCGTCCACAGCACGGTAAAGCCAAAGGCTTGTGCCACCAACGCTGCGGACAGGGCGGGGCGCGGCGACGCCGCCTGGGCGCGAAATACGGGCGTGTCGTCGATGTGCCGGCGCAGATACCAGCCTACCGGGCCGATCAAGGCGCCGAGCAAAAACGGCACTCGCCAGCCCCAGTCTATCAAGGCAGCTTCGCTCAACAGCGAACTGATGAGCGCCGAGGTCGCGGCGCCAAGCAGCAGTCCACCGGCGACACTGCATTGCTGCAGGCTGCCGTAGAAACCGCGACGCCCCTCTGGCGCCCACTCCACCATGAAGGCTGTAGCGCTGCCCCACTCGCCGCCCGTGGAGAACCCCTGGATCAGTCGCGCCACCACCACGACCGCTGTCGCACCGGCGCCCCACGAAGCGTACGTGGGTGCGAGGCCAATGAGTAGGGTGCCCAAAGCCATCAAGCCGATGGTGATTGACAGTGCCGCCTTGCGTCCGTTGCGATCGCCAAGGCGGCCGATCACGATCGCTCCCAGGGGGCGCAAGACAAAGCCTACGCCAAAGGTCGCAAACGTGGCCAGCAATGCACTTACCTCATCGCCGGTCGGAAAGAACAGCTTGGCGATCACCGTCGCAAGATAAGCGTAGACCGCAAAGTCGTACCACTCGAGCACGTTGCCGATCACGGCAGCGGCCATGGCACGGCGGCGTTGCGGGGCGATCGGAGTGGTGTTCAAGACGAGGTGAGGCGTCCCAGCACGCGGCGCACGCCGCGCCACACTTTGGGCAGCCACCAAAGCATCAGTACCAACAGTCCCGCCAGCAAGGCGAGAAACACGGCGGGACTGAACAGGGCCAGACCGATGCCTCCCATCACCGCACCATCCTCACCAAATGAAGCCGTCCAGTTGCTGATGGGTTCAGGCGAAGTATTGATCAGCGCGCGTGTGCCGGACTTGGTGAGATGAGTGCCGGAGGTGATGGTGCCGCCCAGCAAGCCCATGACTACTGCTGCGGTGTGCTGATCAAACCCCACGGCAGCAGCGGCGAGCGCGGCGCCGGCGGGGATGCGAATAAAGGTGTGGATGGCATCCCAGAGCGAGTCCAGCGCCGGGACTTTGTCGGCGAAGAGTTCCACCAGCGTCATAAAGCCCGCTGCGCCCAGCACCCAGGAATTCGTCAGCCAGGCCAAGTCGCCGGGCGGTGCAAAGAATCCGAAACGTGCGAGCAATCCCAGCACAAACACAACCAGATACAGCCGCATACCGCTGGCCCAGGCGAGCAGCGCACTGATGGCAAGGGTGGAGAGTGGTTCCAAGGCGAACCCTTATGGCGTGGTGTGTGTGAATTGTAGGGTGTGTGCGCCTTCCGCAGTTTCGGCATCAGGCCTCCCCTACAATGTGGGCGGCCTCGTCGGATCCCTGAGATCACTCAACGTGACACAAGACCTCGCTTCACTCTACCGCGCGGCGTCCTACCGATACAAGTGGCGCGGGCGCTGGCGCCGGTTCTCGGTCGGACAAAGAAATCCAGCGCTCGATCTGGTATTGCGGCAGCGCGCCGCACGGAGCTGGTGTTTCATCACCGCCAGCAATCCCGCATCGCGTCAACTGCCGGCGGCAGCCAATCGCCGGCGTGAACAAATACTGGGTGATCTCCTGCGGGGGTCACGCCTGCCCGTGCTGCCCGCCCGCGGTTGCGGCACAGGCTGGCCGTTCGAGGCGGGGTTCGTCGTGCTGGGGGCGAGTGCCCAGATAGTACGGGGTTGGGCAAAACGGTTTAACCAGAACGCTGTTGTGTGGGGGAGCAGGGAAAAGCCCGCGATTCTGGTCTGGACAGCCCGGGCCTGACCACTGCACGTGTGGATCGTTTGTCGCGCGTCAAGGCTTCATCTCTATTTCAATGAAGACAAACTCAAAGTCATTCGCATTGACGACGTTGTGCTCGACTCCCACCGGGCGAAAGTAAGGCTTGCCCGTCGTGAGCGCGGCTTTGACGTCACCGTCGGCAGTTTCCAGCAGCAAGGTGCCCGTGGACTGTGGCACCACGACGTAGTCGTAGCCGTGGCGATGCCAACCGGTCTCGGCGCCGGGGGCGAAGCGCCATTCCGTCACGCAGACGCGGTCATTGTCGATCAGACGGGTGGGTATGGCTTGAGGACGGGGCATGACAAAGTTCTCCATGGTCCTGACATCAAAGGTGGTGACGCTCCCGCAATCGGGCCGCTGCTTGGGCCATGACGCGCAGCTTGGCCTGGGCCGTGGCGGTGGAACTCACCGGGTTGTCGGCAAAGGTGGCGAAGCCGCAGTCCGGATTCAACAGTACACGCTGCGCGCCGAACAGCGTGATGGCACGTTCGGCGTGTGCGATGACGGCGTCGAGGTCTTCGATGCGCGTATGTTTCTGATTGACCGCGCCCACACCAATGCGGCGGTCGTCGGGCAGATCGCGGAGGACTTCCATTTCCCCCGCCCGCGGCGTGCAAAGCTCCAGGAAATAAGTGCCGACCTGCATGCGCGCAAGCGTGTGTACCAGCGGCTGGTAGTCGCCTGAAAGGCAGGTGGACTCGTCCGGCGTCCAGTTGCCACGGCAAAGATGCATGGCGATGCGCTCTTGGGGAAAACCGGAAGTGACCGCGTTCATCAGTTCGGCGGCAAAGGCCAGTTCGTGGGCGTTGTCCAACTTTTCCGAGAGGGCCCCGCACATGAAGCTGCGGGCGTGCTTCTCGCCCGTGAACACCACTTCGGACAACACCGGCTCATCGAACTGCACCAGCGACACGCCGGCAGCCAGCAGTTCGGCCAATTCTTCGCGCAGCACTCGCACAATGTCCTGCGCAATATGCTCGCGGGAGTGGTAGGCGCGGTCCGAGATGCACTCCATCCACATGGTGCGTGCCAGCAGGTACGGGCCTGGCAAGGCCACTTTGATCGGCCGGTCGGAGAGGGTGCGCAGGAAGGCGGCCTCATGCACGGCGATGGGCCGTGCGCGGCTCAGCGGGCCAAACACGGCGGGATGCCTAACCTCGCCGGCAGGCACGTCCA
>Ga0194132_10010429_pt1 | contig 12365 bp, 9 predicted proteins | sample TA2KigOf80mmetaG_FD_148612 | JGI IMG/M metagenome (GOLD analysis project Ga0194132, IMG submission 148612) | Freshwater microbial communities from Lake Tanganyika, Tanzania - TA2015054 Kigoma Offshore 80m | ecosystem: Environmental > Aquatic > Freshwater > Lake | place: Tanzania: Lake Tanganyika... | reverse complement strand
CCAAACGCCGGTCGGGCCATTCCGTTACACCCCTGCCGGGGCCTGCGGCACCGGCTGCACGGGGTTCGCGAGCCGGACGTGACGGATCTCGCCGCTATGGACCAGTCGCTCGCCGGCCGGTGCATCGTCGTCGGCCACGACCAGGGCCCCGCTCCGGGCATCGACGCCGAGTGCGCGCCGCTCTTCGAGCGATCCGTCGGGCCGCTCCAGGCGGACCTCGCGGCCGGTGGTCAACTGGCGGTCAGCCCAGTCGCCGATCGGGAACCAGCCCGCGTGGAGGGCAGCGATCCGCGTCTCGAGCCGATTCAGGAACGCATCGAGCAGCTGGACGCGATCGATGGGTCGGCCGCCGCCCGCATCCCGCAGACTCGTCATGGTCGCGGCCAGGTCCGACGGAAAGGCCTCGCGCCGCCAGTCGGCATTGATGCCGATGCCGATCACGACCCGCGGATCGTCGGTGCCCAGTCCGTCGGACTCACCGAGCACACCGGCCAGCTTGCGGATCCCCGCCTGCGACTCGATCACCAGGTCGTTGGGCCACTTGAGGCGGATGGCGCCATCGGCGAGGCCGGCGACCTCCTCGCCGGCATCAGCCATGGCAATTGACACACACGCCGCAAGCCGCCAGACACGCTCCGGGGCGATCACCGTCGGCCGGAAGCCCAGCGAGAGCAGCAGGGCGCCGCCGGCCGGCGCCACCCAGCGGCGACCCTCGCGGCCGCGACCCGCCGTCTGTTCATCGGCGATGGCGAGGCAGACCTGCGGTGTGCCATCGGCCAGCCACCCACGGACGACGTCATTGGTCGAGCCGACGACGTCGAAGCGCTCCTGGCGGGAAAGGAATGGCGCCTCTGTCACGCGCCCACGGACGAGGCCCTGGCGACGGGGGCGCCGGCCGCGTCGATCTGGTCGGGCTGCTCGAGCTCGAAGGCGGCGTGAAGGGAGCGGAGGGCGGGCTCCAACCCGTCCTCGCCGATGAGGCAGGTGATCCGGATCTCGCTGGTGGCGATCGCCTCGATGTTGACACCGGCCTTCGCCAGCGCCTCGAACATCCGGGCGGCGTAGCCCGGGGCGTTCTGGATCCCGGCCCCCACGATGGAGACCTTGGCCACCGACAAATCGGTGGTGATCTCCCGTGCGCCGAGTGTGCGGGCCACCGGCTCCAGGATCCGGCGCGCCTTGGCAAGGTCCGTGCGGGTGACCGTGAAGCTCATGTCGGTGGTCCCGCCGTGGCTCACGTTCTGGACGATGACGTCCACGCTGACGCCGGCATCGGCAAGCGGCGCGAAGATGGCATGGGCGACGCCCGGCCGGTCGGGCACGTCCACGACGGTGATCTTGGCCACGTTCCGATCGTGGGCAAGGCCACGGACCTTGTTCCGCTGCTCCACGAACGGGTCCTCCTTGATCAGGGTTCCGGGTGCGTCCTCGAAGCTCGAGAGGACCTCGATCACGACGTTGTTGACCCAGCCGAGCTCGACCGCGCGCTGCTGCATGACCTGGGCGCCGCTCTGGGCCATCTCGAGCATCTCCTCGTACCCGATGACGTCGAGCTTGCGTGCTTCGGGCAGGAGGCGCGGGTCGGCAGTGTAGATACCGCGCACGTCGGTGAAGATCTGGCAGCGGTCGGCGCCCAGGCGCGCGGCAAGCGCGACGGCGGTCGTGTCGGAGCCGCCCCGGCCCAGGGTGGTCGTCTCAGCGGCGTGGATCAGCGCGTGTGGCGACGCCTGGCGCGTGGCGCTGTCGGGGCTCGTGTCGTCGACCGCGGCGACGAGGCCGTCGCTGGCCGAGGCGCTCATGCCCTGGAAGCCGGCCACGATGACGACGCGGCCGGCGGCCACTTCCGCCTGTACCCGGCGCGGGTCGACGTTCGCGATCCGCGCTCGGCCGTAGCGGCCGTCGGTGGTGATCCCCGCCTGGGCACCGGTCAGGCTGATGGCCGGGACGCCGAGCGCGTGGAGCGCCATCGAGACGAGCGTGGCGCTCTGGTGCTCGCCGGTCGCAAGCAGGACGTCGAGCTCTCGGGAATCGGGTTCATCGGTGATCGCGGCGGCGAGCGAGATGAGCTCATCGGTGGTGTCCCCCATCGCGGAGACGACCACCACCAGCTGCGAGCCGAGGGCGCGCTCACGCGCGATGCGGCGCGCCACGCGCCGGATGCGGTCGGCATCGGCGAGCGAGGAGCCACCGAACTTCTGGACGACGATGGGCGCGGACATCGGCGGCATTCTACCCTCGGGCATCGCGTGGAGCCCTTTGGAACCCCGTCCGCCCGGCTCCTCACGCCCATGGCGCTCGATCTGGGACATGGACAGCGTCATCGGTCGGTGTGCATGTCCATCGGGCAGGGATTCACGCCTGAAGCGTGAAAGCGCCGTCGAACGATCAGCGCCAGGGGCGTTCGCGACGACGAAGACGCGAAACGAAGCGCCTGCGGCGTGAACTCAACGGCGAAGGCGCAGGATCGCCGCGAACGAGGAGGACGGTTCCGATGTGCTTCGATCACGACAGCCGGCCGCCGATTGCACCGATCGCAGGCGGCGCCCTCGACGCCCGCTCGGTCACCCTGACAGCCTCCGATGGCAACCGGGTGGCCGCGTACCACGCGCGGGCGGCCGAACCGAGCGGAGCCGGGATCGTCGTGCTGCCCGATGTTCGCGGGCTGCACGCCTACTACGAGGAATTGGCGCTGCGCTTCGCGGAGGCCGGCATCGACTCGATCGCCATCGATCTCTTCTGTCGGACAGCGGGTACGTCGCGGCGCGCCGAGGGCTTCGACTACGCGCCCCACGTCGGCCAGACCACGTGGGGCGGAATCGCGGCCGACGTCACCGCCGCGGCCGAGGCGCTGCGAGCAGACGGGCGCGTCACGTCGCTGTTCACGGTCGGCTTCTGCTTCGGCGGGCGGACCGCGTTCCTGACGTCCACGCTGGGCATCGGGGTCGTCGGCGCGATCGGCTTCTACGGTTGGCCGACGGGCGCCAGCCGGAACGACACGCCGGCACCGGCCGAGGTCGCCGACCAGATGACCGGCGCCGTGCTCGGGATCTTCGGTGGCGCCGACCAGGGCATTCCCGCCTCGGCCGTCGAAGCGTTCCGTCGCGCACTCACGGTGGCCGGAGTGGATCACGAGGTGATCGTCTACCCGGGCGCGCCCCACTCGTTCTTCGACCGCAAGGCCGCCGATCACGCGGGCGACTCGGCCGACGCCTGGCGACGCGTGCTTGGGTTCATCCGCGCGAAGTCGACGGCCGCCTGAGACGGTCGCGACTCAGGTCGTCGAGAGGACACGCGCGCCGGCGTTCCGCGGTGCGACGATGGCCACCCGGCCGGGCAGGTCGCGGTCGGCCGCAACGGCGGTGAAGGCGGCCTCGATGCGGGCGATGACCGCCATCGAGTCGGTGAACGCGATGACGCTCGAGCCTGCGCCCGACAGGCATGCCCCGATCGCTCCGGCCTCGCGCGCGGCCGCGACCAGGATGGGCAGCTGGGGATAGGCTCGCGCGCGGTAGCGCTCGTGTAGGCGATCCACCGTGAGCGCTCGCAGCAACTCGTGGCGCCCGGTGGCGAGGCCCGCCACGCCCAGCGCAACGCGGCCCAGGTTCGACACGGCGTCCGCCAGCGGGACGCGGGCCGGCAGCACGGCGCGCATCTCGTCGGTCTGGAACCGCTGGTCCGGGATGAACAGCACGGTCCGGAGGCCGCGCGGGACGTCGAAGCGGATCGCTTCGACGCGGCCCTCGATGGCGGCCGAGACGACGAACCCGCCGAGCAGCGCCGCAGCGACGTTGTCGGGGTGCCCCTCGATGTCCGCGGCCACCCCCAGCAGGTCGGTGGCGGTCAGCGGTTCACCGGCAAGGACGTTGCCGGCCACCAGCCCCGCCACGACGGCCGCGGCCGACGATCCAAGGCCGCGCTCGAGCGGCACGTTGTTCTTCATCGCCAGTCGCCACCCGGTCCGGTTGGGTGCCTCACCGAAGGCGCGGAACAGGGCCGTCTCAAGACCGCGCACGCACCGGTTGCCCCGATCGCCGACAAGCTCGCCCGCGCCTTCACCCTCGACTGCCAGCTCGACTTCGCCCGGCCGGCGGCTGTGAACCTCGAGTTCGATCGTGTTGACCAGGTCGAGCGCGAGACCGAGGCAGTCGAAGCCAGCGCCGAGGTTGGCACTGGTGGCCGGCACCTCCACGGTGATGCGGCGACCGTCCATCTCGGCCAGCGAGCCCTTCATGACGTCCTCACCAGCCGAGGCCACGGACGACGGACTCAAGTGAAGCGTCGGCCTGGATCGGCGCCCGGAGGCCCACCGAAAGCGCGTCGGGGTCCTTGAGGCCGGCGCCCGTGAGGACACAGACGACGGTCTCAGCTGGGTGCAGGCGACGCTCGTTGGCCAGCCGGCGGACCCCGGCGACGGACGCGGCGGAGGCAAGCTCGCAGAAGACCCCTTCGAGATGGACGAGGTCGCGCTGCGCAGCGAGGATCTCCGCGTCGGTCACGGCCTCGATCCCGCCGCCGGACTCATCGCGGGCGGCGATCGCCTTCGCCCACGACGCCGGGTTGCCGATCCGGATGGCGGTTGCGATCGTTTCGGGTCGGTCCACGGGCCGACCCTCCACGAGGGGCGCAGCTCCGGCGGCCTGGAACCCGACCATCCGCGGTCGTCGGGTCGTGAGCCCGGCCGCTTCGTACTCGACGAACCCGGCCCAGTACGCGCTGATGTTGCCCGCATTGCCGACCGGGATCGCCAGCACATCGGGGGCGTCGCCCAGCTCGTCACAGACCTCGAAGGCGGCTGTCTTCTGGCCCTCCAGCCGTTGCGGGTTGACGGAGTTGACCAGCGCCGCCGGCCGAGCCGGATGCGCGGCGAGTTCACGCACGATCCGCAGGGCCTCGTCGAAGTTGCCGTCGATGGCAACGACGCGAGCGCCCGCCACGAGCGCCTGGAGCAGCTTGCCGGCAGCGATCCGACCGCGCGGCAGAACGACGACCGCGGTCATTCCGGCGGCGGCGGCGTATGCGGCCGCCGAGGCGGAGGTGTTGCCCGTCGAGGCGCAGATCACGGTGTCGTAACCGTGCTGGAGTGCCGTTGCGACGGCGAGGACCATGCCGCGGTCCTTGAACGACCCCGTGGGGTTCTGGCCCTCCACCTTGAGGAACAGGTTCGCGAGCCCGAGATCAGCGCCAAGGCGCCGGGCATGCAGGAGCGGCGTGCCACCTTCGCCGAGCGTCAGGAGAGGCGTGTCGTCGTCGATCGGCAGGAACCGGCGATAGCGCTCCAGGAGCGTGGCGCGCCGCCCGGGCGCGGCGGCTTCGGGCGCGCTACTCATCGAGGGGGTACAGCGCCGGGTTCGTGCCGGGCGCCATGAGCTCCCGGATCTCCGCCCGGACCTCGGCCAGCGGCGCGGGGGCGAGGCGGAGCGCGGCGCCGCCGGCGATCGGCGCGACGGCGCGGCACAGCGGTGAATTCACGTCCGACGCGGGCACTGACGGCAGGAAGGTGAACCACCCGGACCGTGCCGCGTCCTCGGCCGTCTCGGGGTCCGGTGCGGGACTGGCATCCGGCGGGCCCGCGGAACGCAGGCCGCCCCACGAGCTGCCACCCCCGGCTGCGATGGCCAGCAGGTCGCCGAGCACCGCGCTGGCCGTCGCCGAGCCGCCAGCCCCGGGTCCGGACAGCGCGAGACGTCCGAACAGATCACCCTCCACCTCGACCCGGTTCTCCACGCTGCGCGTACGCCCGAAGCCACCCCCCTCCGGGACCGCGGTCGGCAGGACCCAGGCGTGCGGGGCGGTTGGGCCGGGCTCACCAGCGGGCGGGGCGACGGCCACCGCGAGCAGCCGGATCGTGTAGCCGAGGGCGCGCGCCGCGGCGACCTCGAGGGCCTCGACGGCCGTGATGCCGGGCGCCGCCACCCCGTTGACCGTCGGGATCCGGCGCGGAACACCGCCCGGCGAGAGCCAGCGGCCGAACGCGAGCCGGGCCAGGATCGCGAGCTTGTTGACCGGGTCCGCAGCCTCGACGTCGCCGGTGGGGTCGGCTTCCGCGTAGCCGGCGTTCTGAGCCGCGCGCAGGGCGCGGTGATACGAAACGCCGGGCTCCTCCATGGAGGAGAGAATCGTGTTCGTCGTGCCGTTGAGGATGCCCCGGACACGGGTGATCCGGTTGGCTGCGAGGTCCGCGGCAAGGGGCCCGACGATGGGAATGCCGCCGGCGGCCGCGGCCTCGAACCGCAGGTGCGCCCCCGTCCGCCGGGCAATCGCCTCGAGCTCGGCGCCGTAGTGGGCGATCACGTGCTTGTTGGCGGTGACCACCGCCTTGCCGGCTCCGAGCGCCGCCGCGATGAGCGTGCGAGCAGGCTCGTCGCCACCCATGAGTTCGCAGACGATGTCGACGGTCGGGTCGGCCACAAGATGGGCGGGGGCGTCGGTCAGAAGATCGGCCCGGAGGTGGGCCGCTCTGCGGCCGCCGAGCGCGCGAACCGCCACGCCGGCCAGCTCGAGACGCGTACCGCCGGCGGCCAGGCGATCGGGCCGCTCGAGGAAGGCGCGCACAACCTCGCTGCCGACGGTCCCGGCGCCGAGCACGGCGACGCGAAGGGTGGCACTCATCGTCGCGAATGGTAGTGGCGGCCGCGGGGAGGAGGTCCCACGGGCGGCGGATCCGACGAATTCGTCGCATCTCAACTGGAGGGACGTGTTGTGACTGGTCATCGGGGCGCGCGCGGATCCGACGAATTCGTCGCATCTCAACTGGAGGGACGTGTTGAGACGAGGCCGACGGCCTTGCCGGCCGCGGTGAGCGTCGGCGAGGGGCTGGCTCGCGGGCCGGAGGGCGTGGGCCGGCAGGCGTACCGGGGCCGCGGGGTGTCCCCGCGGCTACACTCCCCCGCCATGACCGACCAGGCTCCCCTGCGTGCGTTCAGCGGCATCCAGCCGTCCGGGATCGTGCATCTCGGGAATGACCTGGGGGCGATCCGCAACTACGTCGCGCTGCAGGATCGTTATCAGGCGATCTATTGCATCGTGGACCTGCACGCGCTCACGTCCACGCACGATCCGGACGCGATGCGCCAGCGGACGCGGGAGATGGCGGCGTCGCTGCTGGCACTGGGCCTGGACCCCGCGCGCTGCACGCTGTTCGTGCAGTCGTGGCGGGCCGAAGTGACCGAGCTCATGTGGTACTTCACGACGGTGACGCCGGTCTCGTGGGTGGAGCGCACGCCGACCTACAAGGAGAAGCGGGAGTCGCAGCCGGACGACATCAACCACGGCCTGCTGACGTACCCGATCCTCCAGGCCGCGGACATCGTGCTGTACAAGGCGTCGCTGGTGCCGGTCGGCAAGGACCAGGCGGCGCATCTCGAGCTGTCGCGCGAGATCGTGCGCGCCTTCAACTACCGCTACGGGGACACGTTCCCGGAGCCCCAGGCGGTCCACACGGAGGCACCCATGGTCCTGGGCACCGACGGCGTGCGCAAGATGAGCAAGAGCGTTGGCAACACGATCGAGATCCTGGCCGAGCCGGATCTGATTCGGCGCCAGGTCATGTCGATGGTCACCGACACGCAGCGGATCAAGCGCACCGATCCTGGGCGGCCGGAAGTGTGCAACGTCTGCCAGCTCCAGCGGTTCTTCGGGCCGGACTTCGAGGAGCTGTGGGAGGGCGAACGGACCGCGCGGACCGGGTGCGTGGACATGAAGAAGCTGCTGGCCGAGCGGATCGTGCGCCATTACGCGCCGGCCCGCGAGCGGTATCGGGAGCTGATGGCGGACTACCGGCTGGTGGAGGGCGTGCTCGAGGAGGGTGCGGCACGGCTGCGGCCGATCGCGGAGGCGACCCTGGACGAGGTGCGCACGAAGATTGGGCTTCGGTAGAGGTCTGGGGGGCTCGGGGCCGGCGGGGCGCGGGGGAGGCGGCGGCCGGTTGCGGCGGCGCCGTTAGCCCGGCGGCTTCCGCCGTAACCCGGCGGTTTACGACGTCAGCGAACAGGATGGTGCTCGGCGGGGCGTCAGGCCGATCCTCGGCCGGGGTTATGCCCGCCATTTGCGGCCCGGTCGGAAATCGTGGCCGCAACGGCGTGATTCGCGGGCCCTGGCTGCGGCTTGAGCCGGAACGCCGGCGCTCGTGTTCACTGATAGCGCAAAGTCGGGCCGCAGGCGCCCGCGCCGGGCGCGGCAGTCGGAGGCGCGGTCGCAGCCTGCCCAGCATCGCGTAAGCGCCGGTGAATGGGCCGCGACTACCATGGCGGCCGAAGGGGAGGGGCGAACAGCCCCCCGCGTCGCGTCACGGCATCGGCTGAGGCACCGGAGAGGCCAGACCCCATGGCCATCGAGTTGACGGAACGGCAGCGGCGTCTCGTCGACGCGCTTCTCGTGCTGGGCACGGCGGTCGTCGCGTTCATGGTGATCGGCTACCTGTCGGAGATCTTCCTCTACTTCGGCGACGTCATCCTCGTCTTCTTCCTGGCGTGGCTGCTCGCCTTCATCCTCTCCCCGATCGTCGCCCTGCTGGTCCGCAACGTGCCCGCCCTGCCGCGGGTCGTCGCGGTCGTCTTCGTCTACTCGCTGCTGCTGGGCGTGCTGATCTTCCTCGCGGTACTCGTGGCAGGCACGCTGGCCAGCTCCATCAGCAGCTTCATCGAGAGCGTGCCCTCCCTGCGCGAGAACCTGCCCGCCATCCTGGAACCCTGGCAGCGCCGGATCGAGGTGCTGGGCCTCGGCCAGGTCGATCTCGTGGAACAGGCGAATGCCTTCCTCTCGAACCTCAACACCTACGCGAGCGCCCTGGTGGGGCCGCTGCAGGAACTCGCGGTGGCGAGCCTGGGGATCCTCGGCAGCCTGCTGATCGTGCTGATCCTGTCGCTGTACATGGTCATCGACCGGGACCGGATCCTCTCGTTCCTCTTCCGGCTCGTGCCGCCGGCGTACGCCGAGCAGGCTTCGCTGCTGGAAACGAGCGTCGCCGAGTCGTTCGGTGGCTTCCTGCGCGGCCAGGCCCTGATGGGGTTCATCTACGGCGCGATCGCCGCGGTGACCAGCATCGCCCTGGGTCTCGACTACATGCCACTCACCAGTGCCACGAGCGGCATCCTGCAGGCGATCCCGTTCTTCGGGCCCTTCGTCTCGTGGCTGCCGCCCGTGCTGGTGGCGATCGTCACCAAGCCCGAAGCAACCCTGCCGGCACTTGCAGCGATGGGAGTGGGCTGGTTCGTGATCATGAACATCGTCCAGCCGCGCCTGATGGAGCGCTCAGTCGGCATCCACCCGATCGTCGTACTCGGCTCGGTGTTGATCGGGGCCAAGGTCGCCGGCATCTCGGGGGCGATCTTCGGGATCCCGATCGCCGCGGTGATCTCGGCGTTCTTCTTCCATTACCTGGGGCGCAGCCGCGAGCGCGCCCCGGTCGCAGCGCGGGCCGCCCGCCGAGTCGCCGATCGCGAGGGGCGGCGCGTGCGCGTCCCGCGACCGCCCGGACGCGAGGTGGAGCCCGGACCCGGCCTGCCACCGGCAGAGGTCCAGCCGCGGGGCTCGAACGCGGCCCCGAGCCCGGCCGACATCGGCGTCCGACCGGCGCCGGTCGACGTTGCCCCGCGATCGTTCGCGGCCCAGGCAGACCGACCGGCGCCCGAGCCCGATCGAGGCCCGTGAGCGACGAGGGATCGACGCGCGGCACCGGGGGGTCGGGTCAGAGCGACGATGGGGGGCAGCCCGCACCGGCGAGGCCAGCCCGACTCGCGACCCCGTCCCGGACATGACACGCGAGCGGGCACGGCTCGAACGGCGCGATCTGGACAAGGAGCGCGGCGAACCCGTCGCGGGCGGTGCCGTCCGCCGGCGCCCGAGCGCGCCACGTCGCGACTTCCGGCCGCTGAGCGAGTGGGACCGGCGGCCGCGGATCCTGATCACCAACGACGATGGGATCGAGTCGCGCGGTCTCCTCGCGCTCAAACAGGCACTCGAGGCGATCGGCGAGACGTACGTCGTGGCCCCCGACACGAACCAGAGCGCGGTCGGCCACGCCAAGACCCTCATGCGCCCGCTGCGCGTGCGCGAGCGCGTGCTCGCGGACGGCTCGGTCGGCTGGTCGGTCGACGGCTCGCCGACCGACGCGGTCAGCCTCGCGTTTCTGGGGTTCTTCGAGGAATCGTTCGACCTCGTCGCGTCGGGCATCAACTACGGTGCGAATGTCGGCGACGACATCGTGTATTCGGGCACGGTCAGCGCCGCCTGGGAGGCCGCGATCAACGGCGCGCCCGCGTTCGCGATCTCGCAGGAGTACTACCCGCATCCCGACTTCGGGCTGGCCGCGCGGGCTGCCGCCACGATCGCGCGCAACATCCTCGAGCACGGCATCGACGTGGACGAACTCATCAACGTGAACGTCCCCGCGGTCCGCGAGGGGGAGCACGAGGGCTTCGAGGTCACCCGCCTCGGCGAGCGTGTCTACCAGGACGAACTGATCGAGCGGCTCGACCCGCGCGGGATCCCCTATTACTGGATCGGCGGGCCCCCGCCGTCGGGCGTTCCCGAGGCCGGCACAGACTTCTCTGCGGTCGTGAACCGGCGGATCGCGGTGACGTCGATCCGGCTCGACCTGACGGCCCACGACCGGCTGGCACGGCTGCGGACCTGGGACTGGCGGCTGGCCGAGCCGCGCGTGGAGCCGATCGCGAAGGAGCCGCCGGAGCCGGGGGAGCGACCGCACGAGGCGGGCATCGAGGACGAGATGAGCGACGAAATGGAGCGCGAGCGCCGCTGATCAGTGGCGGCGCCGGCGCCAGTCGGAGAGGATCTCCCGTGCGGCATTGGCGCCCGGGACGCCGGTGATTCCGCCGCCCGGGTGGGCACCGGAGCCCGCGAGATACAGGCCCTCGAATGGCAGGCGGTAGCGCCCGAGGCCGAGCATGGGCCGCCACGCGAAGAACTGGTCGAGGGCCATCTCCGCGTGCATCGGGTGGCCGCCGGTGAGTCCGTAGTCGCGCTCCAGGTCGAGGGGCGTCAGCGTCTGCGCCGCCAGCACTCGTTCTGCGATGCCCGGCATGACCACCTCGAGGGTCCGCAGAACGGTCGCAGTGAGTTCGTCGCGGCGACCGTCCCAGCTGCCCTCGGCGAGCGCATGCGGGACGTACTGCACCATGACGCTCAGGACGTGACGGGCATCGCCGGTGGCGTCACGGTCACCGAGGGACGGGTCCAACAGCGTCGGGATCGTGGCCTCCAGGATCGGAACCGAGGCGATGCGCCCGGACTTCGCGTCGTCGTGGGCGCGCTCGATCGCGTCAAGCGATGGCGCCAGCACGATCCGCCCCCGCAGGCGGGCGTCGTCGCCGGCCGCAACGCCACGGAGGCGTGGAAGTCCATCGACGACCAGGTTGACCTTCGCCACCACGCCCGGGGTCCGGATGTTGCCGACCCGCCATGCCAGGGTCGGGCCGAGTGTCGCCGCGTCGACCAGGTCGAGCAGCGTCCGCTTCGGATCGAGCGCGGAAACAACCACGCCCGCCCCGATCGCCTCCCCCGTCGTGAGGGTGACGCCCGCAACGACCCCGTCACCGATGTCGATCCGCGAAACCGGTGCACCGGTCCGGATCACCACACCCCGGGCGCGCGCCGCCGCCGCGATCGCGTCGATGAGCGCGCCCGGACCACCGCGGGGGACCGTCATTTCGCCCGCGGCGCCGGCCCCGGCCGTGGCTGAGTCCCGCAGCAGGTTGAGCGCCGTGCCGGCCGAGCGGACCCCCATCGCCGCATACCTGACGCCCCGCCACGCGATGGCCGCGCGGAGCGGCTCGACACGGAGCGCGTCGGTCACCACGTCCGCGACGGGCGCGAACGCAATGCGCAGCAACTCCTGGAAGGTCCGCCGGCCGTAGCCACGCGCACGGGCCGCCAGGCGCAGACCCGCCATCGCGTCGAAGGCGCCCGGGCGGCGCATGTCCGGCGGGCTCAGGTCCCCCAACTCGGCGATGATCCGCCCGAAGTCGTGCAGTTGCGCGTCGAACGCTTCGAAGCGCGGCGCCTCGTCGGGCCAGCGCGCCCGCAGCTCGGACGCCGTCCGGGCCGGGTCGCTCCAGAGGGTGATGCCGGGGCCACCCTCCGGGTCGGGGGCGAAGACGCGGACCGCCGGAGCCACGAGTGCCAGGCCGTGGGCGCGCAGGTCGAGCCGGCGGGCGATGCCCGGATGCAGGCGGCCCACCGAGTGGACACCGACCGGGACCCGGACCCCCGGCACGAGCTCCCGCGTCTCCGCGGGCCCGCCCAGCACCTCGCGCGATTCGACGACGAGCGTCCGGAGGCCGCCCTCGGCAAGGAGCGCGGCGCAGACGAGGCCGTTGTGGCCGCCGCCGACGACGATCGCGTCGAAC
>Ga0194132_10010428_pt1 | contig 12366 bp, 7 predicted proteins | sample TA2KigOf80mmetaG_FD_148612 | JGI IMG/M metagenome (GOLD analysis project Ga0194132, IMG submission 148612) | Freshwater microbial communities from Lake Tanganyika, Tanzania - TA2015054 Kigoma Offshore 80m | ecosystem: Environmental > Aquatic > Freshwater > Lake | place: Tanzania: Lake Tanganyika... | reverse complement strand
GGGACACACCGCCGCTCGCTGGTCGAACTTCGTGGTGGCCTTCGCCGGCCCGTCGTACGATCCGAGCAGCTCGTACCAGCCCGAGCCCGGGCACCTCATCACCCGGCCGACGCGCTTGCCGGTGGAGTGCGCCGCCCACTCCTCCGGCTGATCCCAGCCGGCCGGTGTGTACTTCCGGTACTTGAACTTCCAGCCGTCGGCGGTCTTCACCAGCCGGTCCGTGTAGATGCCCCAGCTCCGCCCGGTGGCCTCCTGCCCTTCCTTGTGGGCCCGCATGATCACGCCGTAGTAGGCTGACCCGACCGCGCCCTCCGGCGACGGATCGATGACGATGTTGAAGGCGATGTGGCCGGGGCTCACCTTCGAAGCGTTGCCCACCTCTCTCGCCAGCCGGGCCAGCGCCTCCCGCCCCGTGCGCGTACCCACGGCGATGTTGGTCTCGAACACGCCGTCCTCAGTGAACAGCCCGGCGTACGCGTAGCCGTTGTCCTTCACGTTGTCGATGTAGTGGTTGTACCGGGCGGCCACGGGCCAGACGGGCTCCGGTTGAACCGCCACGACAGGACAACGGCGGCCACCAGCACCCGCCGCCGCAACCAGCGGTTCAACCGCTGCGGGGGGATGCGAGGCAATGGGGCGGGGATCCGGGCGGCGCCCCCCCAAGGGAGGTGCCGCCCGGTCCACGTCCCGGCTTATTGACCTGCGTCCAGGCGCGCAGTCCCGTCGGCGTTCCACTCGGCGCGATACGCCTCGAGACGCGGCCGTGACACCACTACGCCGTGAATTGGCACGTGTCTCGTCACGTTGAGGCCGCGCCGCTCGATCTCGTCGTAGAACGCATCGATCCACACGAGGTTGAACCCGGCGATGACGCCCGTCTTCATCGACGACGGCCAGATGTCCGGCGCCGGCCGGTTCGGCCCGGGGTCCATGTTGTACATGTCGGCATCCACCAGGATCCCGTGCTTCGGGAAGTGCACGAACAACATGTGGTCGGCATGGACGTTCGTCGGGAAGTGGTAGATATCCATCGTCTGCATGGCGTCTTCCACACGCAGGTGATCGCCCACGCCGACGGTCGGCTTCGGCTCCACCGGGTTCTGCGCCAGGTAATCAGGATTGCTCGCGAACGGGCGCCGGATGATGTCGTCGAAGTACTCCGCCGCCGACTCGTGCACCACCAGCGCCAGGCCTTCCGCCACCGCGGTCCGCGCACCGCCAGCGTGATCCGAGTGCGAGTGCGTCACGATCATCCGGGTCAGCGGCTTGTCCGGCACGACTTCGCGTGCCTTCTGGATCGCCTGCAGCGTCAGGGCGTGGCTGCTCGGCTCGATCAGCTCCGTGTGGTCCTCGAACTCGACGAGCACCATGTTGTACTGGAAGCCGCCGGACGCTTCGCGCCCGCCGAAGTGATAGAGACCCGGCGCGAGCTCCGTCACGACGATGGGAGGCAGCTGTCCCCCCCCGCCGCCGAAGCCGCCGAAGCCGCCGCCGCCACCACCACCGCCACCCGCCGCAGCCGCGTCCCGCACCTCCGCGGATGCGGCCAGGTGGCTGAGGTCGGCGCCCAGCGTGTTCGACGCGATGCGAATCTCCCGCTGCAGGAACTCGTACTTCTCGTCCACCACGGTCCGCAGGCGCGTCGGCAGCATCAGGCCGTCGACCTCCTCGTAGTCCAGAAACTGGGTCACGACGGCCACGTCACCGAGGATCCCGTTGAAGGTCGTCGTCGCGACCGATGCCGGCAGCTTCGTGGCCCGGTCAACGGCCAGCGCAAGCGTGTGCCCCTTTGCCGACGCCACGTCCACGACGTCGGCGTCCCCATCCGCACGCAGGGGACCGATCGTCGCCCCCTCTGCGATCGCGGCCCTGAGGATCGTGAGCGGGTGACGCAGCAGATCGATCTGCCTCGTCGTCGCGTTGCCGCCGGCCCGCTGCGCGCCGTCCGCGCCGACGTTGTACGCGACGTCGCCGTCGAGCCCGGCGTGCACGGGACCGCCGAACTCCGGCAGCACGAACGTGAACTGACGCTGGGAGCGGTACTGCTCACCCATCCGCTGCTGTGCCAGGTCGATCTCCTGCCGGTAGCCCAGGATCGCGTTCGGGTGGATCTCTCCGTCCGCGCCGAGGTTCTGGCCCAGCGATCCAGCCGTACCTTCACCTTCAATCGTCAGCGTCGTCACGGCCAGGACCCGGTCCCGGCCGCCCAGCGCGTCGAGGGCGTCCTCGACCAGCTGCTGTTCGGGCGGCAGCGTCGGCCCACACGCCGACGCCCCGGCGAGCAGGGCCATCCCAACCACGAGTGTCTTCGCAGCCACGTCTCACATCCTTTCGCTGGCTCGAGTTGCGCGTACAGTCCGGCTCCGCAGAGAACAGAGAAGCCCACTGGATCCGGGACGGTCCCGACCTCCCCGACCGCGGTATAAGCGTAGCCGAACTTGCGACCGCAGGGCGACTGGCGCCAACCGGGGAACAACGGCCGTCACGGCCCCGGTTGACGGAATCGGGCCGCTCTCATCCAGGCACCGCAGCCCTCTCGACGATAGGGCGCCCGCGGGCATGCGAGGACGTCGACCGCCAGGCTCCCCTGCATCAACGCCGCCCACAGCCAGGAACAGCGCGGGGCAGGCGCCGCACCGGCAGATTGCTGCGCATCTCCCGGTCGATAGCCGCATCGTCGGGTGCGGCTCGCTGCTCCAAGCAGGGACGCCGCGTTCATGATCCGGCACCGCAATGTCGGGACCGAGGGAACGCAGGGGTAGGCCACGGAAGGCGCCTCCCGGCCCGGGACTGGAAGAGCAGCCGTCTGCGATGTACCGCAGCAACCTCATAGATCGACGTAGCGTGTCGAGCACCTTCAGGGACCACACGACTTGATGGAGGAACCAACATCCGGTTTTCAGGGACGAAATGCGTTTGTAGGGACGAACCTTGTCGTGATAGGGTCCCCCTTTCGTTCCAGGCTCTGCACCGATGCCGGCCGCTCGCGTATCGCAGGGACGGCGGCTGTGCCGAGCCAGTTCTGACCGCTGAGAGATGCACGCGGGTCAACTGCACCCGCGCCGGGTTTCTCGGTGGCCTGCTGCTCGGGCGGACGAGAGCCCCGGGACGAGTGGGCAACGGTGTTCGGCGCGGCGGTGATGGTCGCAGGTTGGGGGTTCGTTTGGTCTGACCCGGAGGAATCGGTCATGAACAGGACGTCTTGGTTGGTTGTGTGGGTGGTTGCGGGCACGCTGGTCCTGTCCGACAGCGCGGTGGCACAGACCGGCGGGATTGCGGGACGGGTCGCGGACGAAACAGGAGCTGTACTCCCGGGCGTGACAGTGACCGCGGCCAGCACTGCGGCCATCGACACGAGGACAAGTATCACCGATAGCGCGGGACGATACACGCTGGGATCGCTCGAGCCTGGCACCTACACGGTGGAGTTCGGCCTGCAGGGCTTCGGGAGGGTGCGACGCGAGGGCGTCCAGATCAGCAGCGGGTTCACGGCGAATATCGACGTCGAGATGGTCGTGGGGGGGGTCGAGGAAACCATCGTCGTCGCCGGTGCGACCCCGACCGTCGACCTCAAGAACGTCAACCGCCAGAGTGTCCTCAGCGAGGAAGCCCTGAACCTCCTGCCGCAGGCTGGCACGATCGCCAGCTTCAGCGCGCTCACGCTGGGCGTCAGCACGGGCGGTGCGGGACGACACGACGTTGGCGGCAGTGCCGGGCAGATGGGAGCCTCCTCGGTGCACAACAACCGCCGGGGCGACCAGAAGATGTCGATGGACGGCATGAACACCAACAACACGAACCTGGAGAACGGGGGGAACAACCACGCAGGACAGCACTTCAACATGGAGGGCATCCAGGAAGTCACGATGTCCCATACGGGCATGTCCGCCGACACCGAGACGGCCGGCCTGCAGGTGAACTACATCCCGAAGGACGGTGGCAACGCGTTGTCCGCGTCCGGGCGGGCCACGTTCACCAACGAGGACTTCCAGGCAGACAACCTGAGCCAGGAGCTGACGAACCGTGGCGTGACCACGTCGTCGTCCGTCAGGAAGGTCTACGACTACGGCGCGTCGCTCGGCGGCCCGATCGCCCGGGACAGGTTGTGGTTCTTCACGGCCCATCGCTGGTGGGGGAACCAGACGAACGCGCCTGGGACGTTCTTCAACGCCGTGCAGGGCCAGGTGGGGCCATTCAAGATTCCGAAGTACCAGCCCGACCTGAGCAGGGAGGGCTTCGAGGACAACTACAACCAGGAGAACAGCGCCCGTTTCACGTGGCAGGCTTCGACGAAGAACAAGATCGCGTATTTCGGGAACTATCAGGACAACTGCATCTGCCAGCTGTTCGTGGGTGCCTTCTCTGTTCCGGAGGCGACGACGAACCACGCGGTGCCCCAGAACCACCTGTCCCAGGCCACGTTCACGCGCGCGCACCGGAACACGATCCTGATTGAGAGTGGCTTCACCTATCTCTACAACCCGTTCAGCTACTTCCATCAGGAAGGCGTGACGGGGACCAACATCCCGGTGTTCGACCTCAGCACCGGGCGGGTGCACACGGCCTCCAACGGCTTCTTCGGTGGCGTCCCGTACAACGACATCATCGGCGGACTCAGCCCCGCCGACCAGGTCAACGGGCGTGTGTCGCTCGCCTACGTCACCGGCTCGCACAACTTCAAGTTCGGGACGAGCATCGCGCGGGGCTGGTTCGTGCGGAACGGCTCGAACAACCAGATCCCGGGGTTCGGGTCTTTCGAGTACCTGGCGCTCGGCGACTTCCCGATCGCCGTCACCTTCTACAACCATCCCCTCTTCAATCGTGGCGATTTCCTCAACATGGGGTTCTACGCACAGGATCAGTGGGCCATCGATCGCTTCACGCTCAACCTGGGCGTGCGGGTCGACAAGTTCAACGGGTGGGTCCCTGCGCAGAACACGCCGGCCACGCCCTATTTCGGCTCGATCGCCTACGGCAAGGTCGAACAGGTGCCCAACTGGATCAACGTATCGCCCCGGCTCGGCGTGGCCTGGGATGTCAGGAGCAGCGGGACGACGGCCATCAAGGCGTCGGCAGGGCGGTATGTGGCCTCGGCTGGGGGCGGCAACCCGTTGCCGAGCAACCCTGCGGCCAGCATCGACAGGACCGCGACGCGCCCGTGGGCCGACTTGAACGGCGATGGCCTGCCACAGGGCGATCCGACCAACCCGCTGCCGAACGGCGAGCTGGTAGGTCCGACCGACAGCCCCACCTTCGGCCAGTCAGTCCGCACGCAGTTCCAGGATGCCAGCGTGCTCACCGAGAATCGCCCGTACACCTGGCAGTACAACGTGGGGATTGACCAGCAGCTCCGGGACAACGTCCGGGTGTCGGTCAACTACTTCCGGACGGCACACTTCAACCAGCAGGTCAACCACAACGAGAACCTGTCCCCCAGCCAGTTCGACCCGTACTGCGTGAGAGCGCCGGCCAGCCTGCCGGGTGTCGGCGGCCGCGAGATCTGCGGGTTCGCCAACGTCAACTTCGCGTCGCGGTTCGTCCCGGCGCGCAACACCTTCAAGAACGACAAGGCCTTCGGGGTCGACCAGACCGAAGTCTACGACGGTGTCGACTTTGAGGTGCACGCGCGGTTCGACAACGGCGCGACGCTGCAGGGCGGGTACAACCTCGGGAGGACCGTGGACGACCGCTGCTTCGTGGTCAACACCCCTCAGGACCTGCACCAGTGCCGTGTCGTGACGCCGATCGAAGGCAACCAGCAGGTCAAGTTCAGCGGGTCCTACCCCCTGCCGTGGGGGGTCGGCGCCAGCTTCGTGTTCCAGAACATTCCGGGGGTCCCGGTTCTGGCGAACGTCCGTTTCACCAACGCTGACATCGCACCGTCTCTGGGGCGGAACCTCTCGCTGTGCCCGGCGCCCACCGGGCCGTGCGGGGCAGGGGTCAACCTGATCCTGCCGCTCATCGAGCCGGGCTCGGAGTACGAGGATCGCCTCATGCAGCTGGACGTCCGCCTGATGAAGGACTTCGCGGGGTCCTACGGGCGCATCCGAGTCACGTTCGATCTCTACAACACCCTCAACGCCAACACCGTGCTCGCCCGCAACAACACCTTCGGGCTCGGCGGCGGGGCGGGGTGGGGCCAGCCGACGAACATCCTGACCGGCCGCCTGATCAAGCTCGGCGCCCAGTTCTCCTGGAACTAGAGCAGCCAGTACCCGTACACTTCGGAGCCGACCCTGCACTGCGGCAGGGTCGGCTCTCTTGACCTACGTGGAGACCAGGACGAGGCGTCCGGACATGAGACGCCATTCAAGTGGCCTTCGGCCCCTGCTGTGCGTTGTCCTGACCATGGGACTCGCGCTGGTGGGATCGGTGGTCTCAGCCCAGCAGGGGGGCGGTGGACGGACGCCTCCGCCGGGCCTGCCGGCGGTGGTGCTGCCCGACGGCTCGACGCGTGGGGCACGTTCGGATTCGGGCCCCGGCCAGATCTGGTGCGTGCACAGCTTCAGCACCGACAGCGCGGGCAACCTCTGCGCGGCGGAAGTGTTCAGCGGCCGCGCCGAGAAGTTCCGTCCGAAGTCCGGCGCCGACCTCTCGCGCCTCGTCGGCCCGCTGCTGGTGAACCAGTTGCGGTAAGCTCGACGGTGGTCCCCACGGCCGGCACGATGTGCGCGGCCGGATCGGCGTGTCTGGAGGTGTGTGATGCCGCATCGCGCCCGTCGCCTCGTCGGAACCTCGTTCGTCGCCGCCGTGCTGGCCGCGGCCATGGCGTGGTCGGGTCGCGGGGCTGCCGCCCCTGGTGACGACGCCATCACGGGCCAGGTCCGTGGACCGGCCGGCCCCGAAGCCGGCGTGTGGGTCATCGCAGAGACTACGGACCTCCCGACGCTGTTCCGCAAGATTGTCGTCACGGATGGAGCCGGGGCGTTTCTCATCCCCGACCTGCCAGCCGCCGACTACCGTGTCTGGGTGCGCGGCTACGGCCTGGTCGACTCGGTGCCCGCCGCGGCCCGTCCGGGCGCCGACGTGCACATCAGGGTGCAGCCGGCGGCGACGCTACAGCAGGCCGCCGCGATCTTCCCGTCCAGCTACTGGTACTCGCTCCTCAGGGTGCCTGAAGCAAGCCAGTTTCCCGGCACCGGTCCTGGCGGGAACGGGATCAGCCCGACGATGAGGACCCAGGCCCACTGGATCGATCGGCTGAAAGACGGCTGCCAGCTCTGTCACCAGATCGGCAACGTGGCCACGCGCGAGCTGCCGCCTGCACTCGACGCGAACGACTTCCCCTCGACCGTGGCCGCCTGGGAGCAGCGCATCCAGGCGGGCGGCAGCGGACCGTCGATGGTCACGGAAGCAGGTCGCATCGGGATGGGGCCGCTGCTCGAGCTGTATGCCGAGTGGACGAACCTGATCCGGGACGGCCAGGTGCCTCCCGCACCTCCGCGCCCGAGCGGCGTCGAGCGGAACGTCGTGTTGACGATGTGGGGCTGGGCCACGCCGCGGGGCATGGTCCACGACGAGGTGGCCACGGACAAGCGCAACCCGACCCTCTACCCCGGCGGTCCCGTGTACGGCGTGGGAGGCGCGGGCCTGGTGGCGCTCGACCCGGGCACGCACCGCGCGAGCCAGCTCGATCTGCCCGTGCGCGAGGAGTCGTCGTCGGGGCAGGGCAGCCGCGGGCCGAGAGTGCCGTCCCTGTACTGGGGACGCGAGGGCGGCGATACGGTGGGGCGCAACGCGCACAACCCGATGATGGACGCCAACGGTCGCCTCTGGATCACGCAGGGGATCCGGCCGGGGACCGACAACCCCGCCTGGTGCAGAGAGGGCTCGACGCACGCCTCGGCCGCGTATTTCCCGCTCGATCGCAACACCACCGCCCGTCAGCTCTCGTACTACGACACGAAGACCCGGCAGCTCACGCTGATCGACACCTGCTACGCCACGCACCATCTGCAGTTCGACACCAGCGATGTGTTGTGGGTGTCGGGTTCGACCGACGTCGTCGGATGGCTGGACACGAAGATCTACGACAGGACCAGCGACGAGCAGCGGGCCGGCGGGTGGTGCCCCACGGTGCTGGACACGAACGGCGACGGCCGTATCACGCAGCCGTGGAACGAGCCGGGCGAGGCGATCGATCCGGCCCGGGACACGCGGATCGGCAGCGATGACGAACAGCAGCGCGGGTACGGCGTGATCCCCCATCCGGACGGTTCGGTGTGGACGTCACGCCGGTTCCCGGTGCCGGGCCGGCTCGTGCGGCTGGAGCTGGGCAGCAGCCCGCCCGCGACCTGCCGCGCCGAGGTGTTCGAGCCTCCGTTCGAAAACGACGCCGTGGATCGCGCCGGGTGGGGGTTCGGGCCTCGCGGCATCGACGTGGATCGCAACGGCGTCATCTGGACCGCCCTGGGCGGCAGCGGCCACATGGCGAGCTTCGACCGGCGGAAGTGCCGGGTGCTGAACGGGCCAACGGCGACGGGCCAGCACTGCGCGGAAGGCTGGAGGCTGTTTCCGGGACCGGGCCCCAACTTCCGCGGCGTCACGATCGCCGCCAACGCGGACTACTACTACTACAGCTGGGTGGACCAGTTCGACACGCTGGGGCTCGGACCGAACACACCGATCGCGACCGGCTCGGGGTCGGACGCGCTGCTGGCCCTGCGCCCGGACTCGGGCGAGTGGATCGTGCTGCGCGTCCCCTACCCGCTGGGTTTCTACAGTCGCGGCCTCGATGGCCGCATCGACAACCCGTCGGGCGGCTGGAGCGGACGCGGGGTCTGGGCCGCCTTCGGGACGAGCGCGCCGTGGCACATCGAAGGCGGGAAGGGCAAGACGAGCGAGATCGTGCGCTTCCAGATCCGACCCGATCCCCTCGCGAACTGACGCCTGCCCGCGACGCCCGCGCGCGTACGCCCGAGCGCTACTGCGCCGCCTGCTTCATCGCGTCCAGGTCCTCCGCGGTCCTGAACTGCAGGCGCGCGGCGCGGGACGCTTCGCGGTACGGCACCCACACCTCGTCACGCCGATCGTCGACGGCGATGTGACGCAGCTCGGTACCCACGCTCGGCAACCGGAAGATCGTCCACGCGCCCGTCTTCGGGTCCAGCCTGGCCACGGCGTCGTCGGACATCAGGTTGGTCCATACCATCTGGTGCCGGTCGACTACGGTGTTGTACGGGTTCGCGTCCCCGGGTACGGGGTGATAGCTCACCGCACGTGTGGCCGCGTCGATGCGGGCCAGATTCCCCCCCCACCAGTTGGCCACCCACACCGCACCGCCCTTCCGGTCGGTGGAGAGCCGGCGCGGCGCCTGCGCGCCGGGCCGGGCGAACGTACCGGAGAACCGGTTGCCGCCGATGTTGTGGTAGAACTCGCGGTCCTCCGGCGTCAGGAAGACCTCCATCCGATCGGGCGGATCCATCGGGATCTCGTAGGTCCGGTTGGTCCGCACGTCCGCGTGCACGACCATGTCCATGTTGAACTGCGTCCACCAGCCGTTGCCCAGCGCATCGGCCGCTGCGCCGTAGGTCTGCCCGTCGCCGATCGTCTTGTCGTGCCAGAAGGTGAACGTCTCCGTCTTCGGGTCGAAGCTGAGCGCGCCGCGGCGCGCGGACATCCACACCGTCCCGTTCGGCGCGACGTCGACCTGTCCGGACGTCGTGGTCGGGGCGCCGAACGGTGGCCGGTAGAACGAGAACGCCTCCGTCGCGGGGTCGATCCGGCCGAGCCAGCCTCCCGAGTCGAACCAGAGGATGCCGTTGGCGTCGCGACCGATGCCGTGCGACGTCTGGGCCCGCCCGTCGGGCGCGGTGAGCTTGAACGCCCGGACAGCGCCGGTGGCCGGGTTCAGCCTCACCAGCGTCCGGTGCTCGTTGGCGACCGAGTCGGTCAGCCAGGCGTGGCCGTCGTTGTCGATCTGCACGTCGTGGATGCCGCCCGTGCCGTGCAGGCCCGAGGGCACGCCGTCCGCCCAGTGGCTGCCGTCCATGGCAGCCAGTTCCCGCTTCCCCACCGATGTCGGGATGTCGTATTCGGTGATCACGACACGGGCGGCCTCGCCGCTCGGCCGCGGGCGCGGCGCGAATCGCAGCGGCGGGGACTCTGGCCCGCGCACCCGCGCGAGGTACGCCGCCAGCTCCTCCCTGTGGTACGCGATGGTGGCGCGGGGCCCCTGGCCGGTCCATCCGTGGTAGCTGACGCGCTCCATCGCCTCGACGATCGCGCGCCAGCCGCGAAGGTCGAACCGGTTCTGCAGCACCAGCCCCGGCGGGTGGCACTCGGTGCAGTTCACGCGGAAGATCTCCTTGATCCGCCGCGCCTCGTGCGTGTCCGCCGGGAGTGCGTTCATCCAGTCCGAACCCGCGAGCTGGTTGCTGAAGTCCTCCAGCGTGTCGAGCTCGAAGTCCGCGCGCATGGCGCGGCCGTCTTCCAGCGTCATCTGCGTGTGTGCCCGCTCGAACCCGACACCCTGGGCCCACATGGAGTACGCGCCCGGCGCGAACGGCGGCTGGAACGGCGGGAAGAAGAACTCGCCGTCCGCATCCGTGTAGACCGTCCGCGTCACGGTGGCGCCGTCAGGGCGCGCCGACACGGCAACGCCCGCCAGCGCTGTGCCATCAGCCGCTGCCACACGGCCCCATACCATCGGCTGCGAGGTCCCGTCGGGGGGCGCAGCCGTCAACGCCGCCAGCGGGAGCAACAGAGCCGCCGAAGCCAGGTACGCCGTTCGGTTCGCTGCCATGGTTCCTGCTCCTGATGCATGCGGGGAATCCGATCAATCGAGGGGAATGACGACACGTGCCGGCGGCACGGGCTTCTGGTCTGGCGTCACCGTTCGCAGGTACGCGATCACGTGATCGACCTGCTCGGCCGTCAGCGTGTAGCGCCAGCCGGGCATGCGACGCGAACCGGTCAGGATCGTCTGCCGGACTGCCGACTCACCCCGCCCCTCGACCGTGGTGGTGTCGAGCCACGGTCCGAGCGTCGTGGTGGCAGGCTGCCCCAGCGGATCGTGACAGAGGGCACATCGCTGCACGAAGAGCTTCTTGCCGGCCAGCGCGTCTGCGGGCAGGGCGACGGACTCGGCTGCGGCCTGCATGTCGTAGTCCGAGACGACGACCCTGGGAGGGGGCGGCTGCTGACCAGCCCGGAGCTGGAGGGCCGCGATGAACACCATGAGGAGTCCCCACGCCGGGCGTACGGATCCCGAGGCGTTCCAGCGAGCGCGCGTCACGACCCGGTGAGGGCGACATACGGCGTGCGACGGGGGCGGCAAGTGCCGGGAGTATAGCCGATCGACGCCGGCCGGCAGGCTCGCGCGGCCACCTCGGCGGGCGCCGCGGTGCGGGATCTGCTGCTCGAGTCGGGACTCTGAACCGCGCTGCGGGCCCGGCCGTTCTCCCGGGTTGCCGACCCTGCTGCCACCCCACGCTCGATCTTCGTGACGGCGATCGACACCGATCCGCTCGCACCGGCCGTCGAGCCGATCCTGCGCGGCCGCGAAGACAACTTCGAGGCCCGCTGCGGCGCGACCGGTCGCCCCCGGTGCGACGATCCGGCCGCGCCGTCTGCCGAGACGCCGGTACGGCCACCCGAGTGACCACCCCGGGACACACCGCCGCTCGCTAGTCGAACTTCGTGGTGGCCTTCGCCGGCCCGTCGTACGATCCGAGCAGCTCGTACCAGCCCGAGCCCGGGCACCTCATCACCCGGCCGACGCGCTTGCCGGTGGCCGAATGGTGCGCACGCCCCTCCCAGGCGTTGGGGTTGCGCTGCCAGGCGTTGAGCGTCTTCTCTGCTTCCTCCCAGCTCGGCGCGTCCACTTCGTAGAACGAGATGAACTTCGTGTACGTGGCGCCGTTCAGGTGCGGCCCGCGCAGTTCGTACACCCGGCCACGCACGAAGTTGGGCCCGTGCGCCACGTCCTCGACGTGCTGCTCGACGAACCACTCCTTGAACCCGGCGATCGTCTCGGGCTTGTCGTCGACCGGCTCGCACAGCCCGATCAGGATGTAGCGCTTCAGCTCCTTCGACTGCTCCTGGGCGGCGACGTCGCTCGACAGGCCCAGGCCGGCCGCGAACACCGCAGCCGCCAGTCCGGCCGTCGCCGTCCTCGCAACGTGACCAACAAGGGAACGTCCGCTCTGTGTCATGGCCATGGCTCCTCTCGAGAACTGCCCACTCCCCCCATGCGCTGGCCGGAGAACAGCACACGCTCCGCGCGGCGGCGCGGCGACCGTCCGGCGTGCCGATGGCTCCGGCCCTAGTGCGCCGCCCACTCCTCCGGCTGATCCCAGCCGGCCGGTGTGTACTTCCGGTACTTGAACTTCCAGCCGTCGGCGGTCTTCACCAGCCGGTCCGTGT
>Ga0194132_10010425_pt1 | contig 12372 bp, 14 predicted proteins | sample TA2KigOf80mmetaG_FD_148612 | JGI IMG/M metagenome (GOLD analysis project Ga0194132, IMG submission 148612) | Freshwater microbial communities from Lake Tanganyika, Tanzania - TA2015054 Kigoma Offshore 80m | ecosystem: Environmental > Aquatic > Freshwater > Lake | place: Tanzania: Lake... | reverse complement strand
GATTTGGCCATTCTCCCGCTCCCCGGTCCCGGTTTGACGGCCCACAATGAGGCTTATGTTTCCACACGAGCCGCTATTGGTAAAGCGTTTGTCGCTCCGTCAGTGAACATTGTGAACGTCGCGCCTGAGGTTCTCCATGTCAGCATTACCGTGCCGGCGACACTGAGGTGTACTGATTCGTGTGCCGACCAAGCATTCCCAGTATATTCATAGCGTTACATTGAACGGATAGGAAATCTATCCGTCCCAGGCATCGCCCAAGCCGCTACCGCGCTCCGGGTCGATTCAGGGGGCGCATCGTCATTGCGAGCGGGGAACCCTGGCCATAACGGTGCATAAGTTCCTCCAGCTCCCGTAGCCTGTCAGACGCCGAAGACCTCGCGTACCGGCGTGACCGGCGGTGATCGTGAAGATCCTCACCCACCTGGGGCTGCCCGCCAGGGCGCCGCCGCGCTCGCCGGCGCGGGAACCGGCGTATTGCCGGCGCCTGAAACGGGCAATCGGCGCCTTGCAACCGACGGTGGCGCCGAGGGCGGAGGCGGGCAGCCTGGTTGCCGCGATTCGGATAGCCTTGCAAACGCGGCTCCGGGAACCCTCTGCGCCGCGCATCGGGGAGTGATGTCCATGGACCCAAGAGCGCTGCTTGCCGAATTCACCGACGCCGTCGCCAGGCAGGACGGTGCGCGTTTCGCGCGGCTGTTCGCCGAGGACGGCGTCTACCACGACGTCTTCTACGGCGCATTCGCGGGCCGGGAGAAGATCGCCGAGCTGATCGATACATGGTTCTACAAGACCGCCCATGATTTCCGGTGGGACATGCACGACCCGGTCAGCGACGGCAGGACCCTGTACGCCCGGTACGTCTTCTCCTATGTCTCGGACCTGCCGGAGGCGCGGGGAGCCAGGGTGGTGTTCGAGGGCGTTGCCTGCATGAAGCTGCGCGACGGGCTGATCGTCGAGTACCACGAGGTCGCCAACACCGCGCCGGCGCTCGTGCGCCTCAATTTCGCGCCCGAGCGCGTCGCCAAGATCATGGCCCGGCAGGACGAGGCGCTGCGCGCCCGCCCGGAGGTCCGGGGTCACCTGTAGACCCGGCGGGATTCCGGTGGTTTGAAAATCCTATACGCTAATGCGAAGAGGGGAGATGGGATGGAAATGGACAACCGCTTCGACGACCACGGCGCGAAGGTCGTGCGCAGGGAGCTCGAGGACATGATTGCGAGCAGGCCAAGGGACCAGATCGCGCCGCTGCCGCAGATCGGCATGGCATGACATGCTGACCGACGCGCAACTGGAGCACTACCGCGACCGCGGCTACGTCATCCCCGGGTTCCGCCTGGACGAGGCCGTGCTGGAGGACCTGCGCGCCGACCACGCCCGGCTGGTGGCGCGCCACCCCGAGCTGCGGCAGTACTGCCCGAATCTGCTCGCCTACGACCTGCGGTTCCTGGAGGTGGCGCGCACGCCCGAGATCGTCGAGATGGTGGGCCAGATCCTCGGCCCCGACTTCGCGCTGTGGAATTCGAGCCTGTTTGCCAAGCCCGCAGCCGACGGCAAGCGCACGCCCTGGCACCAGGACGGGCAATACTGGCCGATCCGGCCGCTCGCCACCTGCACGGTGTGGATCGCGCTGGACGACTCGACCACCGAGAACGGCTGCCTGCGCGTCATCCCCGGCTCGCAGCACGGCCAGCGCCTGCGCGCGCACCGCAAGACCGAGGCGACCGACGTCACGCTCAACCAGGAACTGCTCGAGTCGGAATACGACCTCGCGCAGGCGGCCGATATCGTGCTGCAGGCCGGCCAGATGTCGCTGCACGACGTCTACCTGCTGCACGGCTCGGAGCCAAATTTCTCGCCGCGGCCGCGGCGCGGCATGACGCTGCGTTTCATGCCGACGACTTCGTACTTCGACCGCGACATCGCGCGCCAGCAGGCGCGGGAATTCGCCCTGGCCGACCACTCGCTGCGGACGCTCTACCTGATGAGCGGCGTGGACCGCTGCGGCAGGAACGATTTCCGGCTCAGGCGCTGAGGGCTACCCCTTGACGACGACGGTGGAGACGCCGTCGGCGAAGCGCACGCCCGTCTCCTTCAGCGCGGCCTCGATGCGCTTCAGGGCCGCGGCACGGATGTCGAACTGCTTGCCGGGCGGGCTGCGGAACTGTGAGCGTTGCGGCGCGCCGGGCTCAGCCCTGCTTGCTCGCGGTGAAAGTGAGGCCGACGCGCTCGAAGTAGGCGCGTGCGGCGGGGTCGATCGCCTCGAGCTGGGTGGCGACCTGGCTCGCGAAGTCGATGTCCTGCATGTCGTGCACGCCGCCCGTGATGAGCACCTGCAGGATCCCCTCGACCTCGCCAATGTTACGGATAGGAAAATCTATCCGCCCCAGGCTGCGTTGCACCGCAGGATTTGGCCATTCTCCCCTCCCCGATCCCGGTTTGACGGCGCACAATGAGGCTTATGTCGCCCCACGAGCCGCTATTGGTAAAGGTAAAGAGCGCGCCCGCTGGCCCTGTTCCAGGCGGCCTGATCCCCCGAAGGCCAGAACGGCTCTGCAACGGCGCCGAGGGTCGCGTACGGCCTGGGGCACCGCCCTAAACGGCCGGGTGCTTGTGCAGCTGGGTGAAGATCAGGGTTCGGCGCACTTTGGGCTATCGCGGTGGGAATCAGTCAAATCTTTGACTTGTCCGCCTGCATCGCGTTTTCCAGCTACCTGAGACCCCACCCCGGGGGCACCCCCCGCTTTTGAATCTGGTTCCATCCGCGCACCCCTTACACTTGGATGTGGACAAGGGGAGGGCATGAGCTAACTCTCCGAGCTCGACCCGGATAACCCGCTCAGGAGGCTATGCCAAACGGTATGGCGACGCCAAACAATAAGGAGAGAACATGCAACTAAAATTGCCGCGCAAAATAAAAATTCGCAACCGCACGTACGTTGTGCGCCGTGACGCCAAGGTGCCACTTTCGGCACTAGCTGACATCGACGTGCGCGCACGCCTGATTCGCATCAGCACCAAGAAGCTCGCTAACAGCGAAGTGGCTGGTGCGTTTTGGCATGAAGTGACGCACGCAATCTTGCATGACATGCGCTCGCCAAAGTGGGCTAGCGAGAAGTTTGTCACGGCGTTTAGCGACCGCTTGACAAACGTGTTTATGGGGCTGCGTGCGTGAAGGTTGTCTGGTTGCATAGTGCGCTAAAGGATTACGAGAACTGCCCTCGTAAGTACCACGAAGTGGGCGTGCTCAAGAACTTCATGGACTTCTGCTCGGGATGGGGGGTACCGTCGTCCATCAGTGAAAAAGGTGGTTTGAAATTCCTATACGCCCGCGCCAGACGCTAGACTGACGCGGTCCGAAATACCCAGCTCAAGGAGCGCCTTCATGCTTCGCCTGATTGCCCTTGCCCTTGCATTCACGCTTGCGGTTCCTGCCGTGTTTGCCCAAGCGCCGTTTCCCAGCCGGCCGATCCGCATCGTCGTCCCCTTCGCCCCCGGCGGCACCACCGACGTGCTCGCGCGCCTGGTCGCGCAGCGGCTCTCGGACGGCCTCGGCCAGCAGGTTCTGGTGGACAACCGGCCTGGCGCGAGCGGCAACATCGGCACCGACCTCGTCGCCAAGGCCGCGCCCGACGGCCACACGATCGTGATGAGCTTCGACGGCACCATCGCGATCAACCCGAACACCTTCCGCAAGCTGCCCTTCGACCCGCAGCGTGATCTCGCCCCGGTGGTCAACGTGGCGCAGGTGCCGCTGCTGGTGGTGGTGCATCCGGGCGTCGCGGCGCAATCGCTGGCCGAGTTCGTCGCGCTCGCCAAGGCCTCGCCCGGCAAGCTGCACTACTCCTCGGCCGGCCACGGCAGCACCGGCCACCTGACCGGGGAGCTGTTGAAGGCGCGTGCCGGTATCGACGTGGTGCACGTGAACTACAAGGGCGGCGGACAGGCCGTGCAGGACCTGCTCGGCGGCCAGATCCAGATGCTGGTGACCGCTCTGCCGACGGTGGAGGGCCACCTGAAGGCCGGCAAGTTGCGCGCACTAGCCTTCAGCTCAGCACGCCGCGTACCCGGTTTGCCCGAAACGCCGACGATGGAGGAGGCCGGACACGCCGGCCTCGTGGTGATGTCCTGGTACGGGCTACTCGCGCCAGCCGGCACGCCAGCCGAGGTGGTGCGACGGCTGAACGCCGAGGTGAATCGCCTGCTCGCCGAGCCAGCGGTGCGGGAGCGGCTCGCCGCGCTCGGCGCCGAGTCCACCGGCGGCACGCCCGAGCAGTTCGCGCAGGCCATCCGCGCTGACACCGCGCGCTGGGCGCAGGTGGTGAAGACCGCCGGCATCAGCATCGACTGAGGCATCGAGATGCTGTTTCCCACCACGCTCGTCGGCAGCTACCCACAACCCGAATGGCTCATCGACCGCCCGCGGCTTTCTAGCCGCCTCCCGCCGAGGGTGCGCGCTCAGGAGCTGTGGCGCATCCCTGCAGAGTACCTGGAGGAAGCCCAGCGCGACGCCACACTGGTTGCCATCCGTGCGCAGGAAGCCGCGGGTCTCGACATAATCACCGACGGCGAGATCCGCCGCGAGAGCTACTCCAACTGCTTCGCCAACGCCTTGGAGGGTATCGACCTCGACCGGCCAGGCAGTGCGCTGGACCGGACCGGCCACCCCAATCCGGTGCCGCGCATTGCCGGGCCAATCCGGCGCAGGCACCCGGTGGAAGTGGAGGACGTGAAGTTCCTGCGCGCGCACACCGACCGGCCGATCAAGATCACTGTGCCCGGGCCATTCACCATGCTGCAGCAGGCGCAGAACGACTACTACCCGGACGAGGAGAGCGCGGCCGAGGCTTATGCGCACGCGGTGAACGAGGAAATCCGCGACCTCTTCGCCGCCGGCGCCGACATCGTGCAGGTGGACGAGCCCTACCTCGAGGCGCGGCCGGAAAAGGCGCGCCAGTACGGTCTGCGGGCGCTCAACAAGGCGCTGGAAGGTATCACCGGCACCACGGCGGTCCACATCTGCTTCGGCTACGCGGCCGTGATCGGCCACGCGAAGAAGATCAAGCCCGGTGGCTACGCATTCCTCCCCGAGATGCGCGGCTGTCGCTGCGCGCAGGTGTCGATTGAGGCCGCGCAGCCGAAGCTGGACTGCCGCGTGCTGGCTGAGCTCGGTGACAAGAAGGTGATGCTCGGCGTGCTCGACCTCGCTGATCCCGCCGTGGAGAGCGCCGGGACCGTGGCGGCGCGCATCCGCGCGGCGCTGCAGTGGACGAAGCCGGAGAACATCATCGTCGCGCCTGACTGCGGCCTGAAGTACCTGCCGCGCGTGACTGCGGACGCGAAGATACGCGCGATGGTCGAAGGCGCGCGCCTCGTGCGCTCCGAGCACGGCGAGGTCTGAGCGGCCGCTAGTGCCACAATTGGTCAAGCACTTGGGTTTGGAGCTGTCGAACATGGGGCTTTATGGTAAATGAGCCCTGGCCCGCCCCAAGCGGCGCTCGCCGTCGATGCGTCCCACTTGCCGCCCCGAGCCGTCGTACAGCCGCCCGCTCGGGTTTGTCTACCTTGGCTGGCTTGCCGATGCGCTCACACCGAGGACCGGGGTGCTGCTGCTCGCGGCGCAGGGCGCGCTGGCATTGCTGTTCACGCGGAGGTATTGGCAGGCGGTGTTGCGGCCGTAGCCCGGTTCGTCAAGCGGCCCGCCCGTTGCCGGCCAACACCGCTGCCGCGGGGGCTACGACTCAGGCGGATTGACCCGTGCGCCACAACTCAATAGCATGGCGCCATGGTGGTGCGCTTACGGCGTCGCTTACGGGGTTTCGCGGCCTTTTGTCAATGTCGGGAAAGCAGTCGCTCTTTGCTCCAGGCTTGAAGGCAAAGCATCTCCGGACGGCGGCTTGACCGTATATCCGCTGCGATGATCCATGGCAACGCTTCTTGTCGTTGGGCAGCAGCAGACGACAGTTAGCGCGCTCCCCGCCTCGTGACGACGGAGCCGCGTCAATACCGTGTAGAGCAGGGCCGATCGGCTTCCGCCAACTGGCCGCTGTTGCTATCACCGCTAATGCAAGAATCGACGAGTAGGTTCGAAGCCGGACTCGCGGCAAGGGTGGAGATGGAGATGTCTGGCATGATGGACACATTCCCAGCACCTGAAGCTCAGCAGGTGACACTGGCGAACTGGCGGACGTCTCCGTACAGCCGCTGGGCCTTCCACCATGTCCGCGAGCTCATTCCAACGGCTGAGATCGCCCACGATCCGACCAGCGTGCGCGCCTTGGCCAGCGCCCCACGGAGCCTGGCTGCGGTCAAGCTTGCAGATGCGTCTGGACGCACGATGACGCACACCGAGTTTCTGTTGGCATCGGATACGGATGGTCTCGTCATTTTGCATCGCGGCCGAATCATTGCCGAGCAGTACGCCAATGGTATGACGGGCTCCTCCCCGCACATCTTAATGTCCGTTTCGAAATCAATGCTCGGCCTTCTGGCTGGCGTCCGGGAGGTTCAGAGAGAGTTGCGCCCAGAGCGACCGGTGGCCGATCTGGTTCCGGAAGTGGGGAAGGGCTCCTACGCGGGCATTTCCATCCGCCATCTTTTAGATATGCGCGCGGGCATCGTCTACGACGAGAACTACGCGGAGACGGGCGGTCCCATCGTCGAATACCGCAAAGCGATGGGTTGGAATCCGGTCGAGCCGAACGATCGACTGGCAGATGTGCGATCATTCCTCGCCACACTCAATGAGCCGTCTCGACCGCACGGCGGCCCCACCAATTACGTGTCGCCTGGAACCGACCTGCTGGGCTGGGCGATAGAGCGCGCGACGGGACAGCGCTATGTAGATGTGTTCTCGGAACTCTTATGGCAACCGCTCGGGGCCGAGCGCAGTGCCGACATCACCGTCGACCGATTGGGTGCGCCGCGTGCGGCCGGCGGAATGTGTATGGCAACGCGAGACCTCGCGCGCGTCGGGCAGCTGTTGGTGGAGGGCGGCGCACGAGGAACGCGGCAGATCGTGCCGGAATCCTGGATCGCAGATCTCGAGCAGGGCGGCGACCGCGATGCTTGGGACAAGGGCACTCTCGCTCCTTACTTTCCGGACGCACCGATGACGTATCGCGCAAAGTGGTATGCCGATCACGGACCCCGTGGGCCGCTGCTGTTCTGTGTCGGCATTCACGGACAGAATCTGTTCGTCGATCGGCGGCGCGAACTGGTGATCGCCAAGTTTTCCTCACAGTCCATCGGCCTCGACGCCGAGAAGATGGCGCTCACCTCGCGGTGGGTCCACGCGGTACGGGATTCTGTTACCGGGTAACTCACAGGGGTAGCGGCATTCGTGTCGGCGAAATAGCCGTGCTCTCTGCGCCGGCACTTGCGATGATCTGACCAGACAGGACGTCTCGAGGATAGGAAAATCTATCCGCCCCAGGCTGCGTTGCGCCGCACGATTTGGCCATTCTCCCGCTTCCTGGTCCCGGTTTGACGGCGCACAATGCCGCTTATGTTGCCCCACGAGCGCCGCTATTGGTAAAGGTAAAGAGCGCGCCCGCTGGCCCTGTTCCAGGCGGCCTGATCCCCCTAGGGCCAAAACGGCACTGCAACGGCGCTGAGGGTCGCGCACAGTCTGGGCTCCTGCGGCGGGGGGGCAGCATGCGTCGAAGGGCGGTAACTCGGGTCGCTTCAAGGGGTGAATCCTCATCGAGAGCGGGGAGTCTTCGCCAAACAGCGCACGCTTGGCCGTGCTGGACTTCCTCTCGGGGTGGGAGTACCGTTGTCCATCAGGGAAAAGGTGGTTTGAATTCCTATACTCCCCAACGCATGCTGCCCCTGCAAACTGCTGACGGGCCGAAGCGCTGGTGATCAACCGGATTGCCGCGGCCCGTTTGTCTGTCGTCGTCATGTAGACACCTCTGCCCCAAGGAGATCCCATGCATCCGAACGCCAGCGATCGTCGAACCCTGCTCAAAGCCGCCGCCGCTTTAACGTTGGGCTGGCCGCTGGCCAGCTGGGCCCAGGCCGCGCGTGGCGGCGTGCTCGTCATCGGCACGACGCAGAAGCCGCGCCACCTGAACAGCGCCGTGCAAAGCGGCATCGCCACCATGTTCCCGTCTGCGCAGCTGTTCGCCAGTCCGCTGCGCATGAGCGCGGACTGGAAGCCGCAGCCGTATCTGGCCGAGAAGTTCGAGCTCTCGTCTGACAACCGCAGCGTCGCACTCACCCTGCGCCGTGACGCGGTGTTCCACGACGGGCGGCCGATCACCGCCGAGGACATCAAGTTCTCGATTGAGACGATCCGCGACCATCATCCGTTCCGCAGCATGTATGCGCCGGTCAACGCGGTCACACTCGAAGGGCCGCTGAAGGCCGTGGTGCGCCTGGCCGAGCCGCACCCGGCGCTGCTGCTGGCGATGAGCACCTCGCTCACGCCGATTATCCCGCGCCACATCTTCGGCGACGGCACCGACCCCAAGGTGCACCCGCGCAACGCCAACCCGGTGGGCAGCGGGCCTTTCAAGCTGGTGGAGTTCAAGCCTGGCGAACACATCGTGATGGAGCGCCACCAGCGCTTCTTCCTCAAAGACCTGCCGCGGCTCGAACGGCTGATCGTCAAGGAGTACAAGGATCCGGCCAGTCTGTTGCTCGCCTTCGAGAAGGGCGAGATTGATGTGCACCCGCTGATCGGTGACCCGCGCGATCTCGAGCGCGCCCGCAAGATCCCCAACGTGCAGCTGGTCAGCGGCGCGCAGCCCGCAGTCGGGCCGCTCTTGTGGCTGGCCTTCAACACCAAGAACCCCAAGCTCGCCGACAAGCGGGTGCGCCAGGCCATCAGCTATGCGATCGACCGCAAGTTCATCGCCGGCACGCTGTTCGGCGGGCTGCACAAGGTGGCCACCGGGCCTATCGCGCTCGGCAGCCCCTACTACAGCGCCGAGGTGCAGCCCTACGCGCACGACCCGGCCAAGGCCGCTCAGCTGCTCGATGCCGCCGGGCTGAAGCCGGGCGCCGGCGGCACGCGTCTGGCATTGGAAGTGGACTCGATACCCGGGTCCAACGAGCTGAAGATGATCCAGGAGTACCTCAAGCCCGCACTGGCCAAGGTGGGCATCGACGTCACCGTGCGCCTGTCTCCCGACTTCCCGACCTGGGCGCGACGCGTTTCGGCGCACCAGTTCGAGATGACGATGGATTCGGTGTGGAACTGGGGTGACCCGGTGATCGGCGTGCATCGCACTTGGCTCACCAGCAATATCAAGCCGGGCGTGATCTGGTCGAACACTCAAAGCTACAGCAACCCGCGCGTGGATCAACTGCTGGAGGCGGCCGCCAAGGAGATGGACGTTCCCAAGCGCAAGGCGATGTACAAGGAGGTGCAGAAGCTCGTCGTCGACGACTGTCCGGTGGCTTTCCTGCTCGAAGCCACCATCACCGAGGGCTATGCGGCCAAGGTGGCGCAGCCGCCACGCGGCATCTGGGGCATGATCGACTCGATGAGCGAGGTGGGCCTGAAGAAGGCCTGATCGGCACGTTCGATCGGCACGTTCGATCCGAACGCCTGATCCGAACCTCTGATCCCAAGGCCCGACCGCGAGCACCTGCCGCGCCTGCCCACAGCCCATCTTGCGCCGAACCCTGACGCTCATCCTGCGCCGCCTGGCCCTGGCGGTGGGCCTGGTGCTGGCGGTGCTGGCCGTCAACTTCACGCTGATCCACGCCGCGCCGGGTGATCCGGCGCTCGTCATCGCCGGCGAGATGGGCGGCGCGGACGAGGCGACGATGGCCACCATCCGCAAGACCTACGGGCTGGACCGGCCGCTGCACGAGCAGTTCTTCACCTACCTCGGCAAGAGCGTGCGCGGCGATCTGGGCACCAGCTACACCTACAACCGGCCGGTGATTGACCTGACCGATCTTTTGTACCAGGGCCATTGTTACTTTACTGCACCATCGTTGGCTGCACGAGCATGAGGGGCCGAGGGCTACAGGCCGCCGGCACCGGCGGCCTGTAGCCAAGCGAACTGTGGGGTCTCACCTCGTTGTATTCACGGCGCCAGCGCTCGATCACGATGCGCACTTCCTTCAGGCTGTAGAAGATCTCCCCATTGAGCAGTTCGTCCCTCAGCGTGCCGTTGAAGCTCTCGCAGTAGCCGTTCTCCCAAGGGCTTCCCGGCTCGATGTAAAGGGTCTTCGCCCCGATCCGCTGCAGCCACTCCCTTAGGGCCTTGGCGGTGAACTCCGGGCCGTTGTCCGAGCGGATGTGCTCGGGGATGCCCCGACTGACCATCACCTCGGCCAGCTGCTCGATCATCTCCTGCGCGCCGATGCGCCTCGCCGTCAGGATCGCCAGGCACTCCCGGCTGTGCTCGTCGATCAAGGTCAGCAACCTCACCACGCGCCCCTCGTGGGTCCAGGTGCTCACCAAGTCGTAGCTCCAGACCTGGTTCGGGCGCTCGGCCCGCAGCCGCACGCAGCTGCCCTCGTTCAGCCAGAGCCGGGCCCGGGGCTTTTGTTTCTTGGGCACCTTCAGGCCTTCCTTCCTCCAGATCCGGCTCACCCGGTCCTTGCCCACCCGCCAGCCCTCTAGCCTCAGCATCCCGGTCACCATCCGGTAGCCGTAGCGCCCGTACTGGTAGGCCAATCTCACAATCGCCTGCGTGAGCAGGTCCTCGTCGGCCCGCCCCCTCGGCACATAGCGCTGCGTGCCCCGCGGCTGCGCGAGCAGCCCGCAGGCTCGCCTCTCCGACACCCCGTATTTGCCCCGAGCAGCCTGCACGGCCTTGCGCCGCCGCTCGGGGCTTAGAAGTTTCCCTCGGCGACATCCTTCAGGATCGCCTTCTCCAGGCTCAGGTCCGCCACCAGCTTCTTCAGCCTGGCGTTCTCCCGCTCCAGGTCCTTCAGCTTCTTCGCCTGGTTCGCCTTCAGACCGCCATACTCCCTGCGCCAGCGGTAGTAGGTGACATCCGTGATTCCTGCCTCTTTGCAGGCCAGCGCCAGCGCCTTGCCAGCCGCGGTGAGCACCTCGATCTGCCGCAGCTTGGCCACCACCTGCTCCGGGCCAAATCTCTTCTTTGCTATCTTCCGACTCCTTCCTCCAGGTTAAACACGACATTCAACCTGGTACAGATAAAGCCGGTCAGTTCACCAGAGCAAGTCCCTGTTGCATACCTATACTGCAGCGACGATTAGGGGCAAGCGACGGGCCAAACGAACTTGGCAGGGCCCAGCTGCAACTTTCCACCTTGGTCGACATAACCCACTATGACGGTCTTGCGGTCGAGCGGAAGTGAGGCAGCGTCGGCTGGTGACTGAAGGTCAGGAACATAGATCGTCAGCGGGTCGACCAACACGCTGTCGCGATTGACCCGAAAGTCATCGCCGCCCAAGGCTGCCGCGGCCGCCGCGGCCAGCTTTTCCGGCAAGATCGATCGGACGGTCAAATGAAGATGCGGATAGCCTTGGCCGCCATAATACCCACCGACGGTTCCCGTCCTTCCCGCTTTGGCGATGACCTGGCCAAGCCCGACTGAAGTTCCGTTCGCCAGCACCGGTCTCTCCGCCAAATGCTGATACTTGCTGAGGAAGCCATAGGCGAGGCCCGTGTGCTGCGGCAGATGCAGGAGCCAGAGATATATCCCCTCCATCATCCCGCCCTCGCCTTGACCGAGAATCTGGCCCGGAGCGATGGCGTGCAAAGGCGTGCCTTCGGTCAAAGTCAGATCGATCCCGCCATGGAGACCGCCGGCACCGCCGGTCATGCGCTGGCTGCCGTCATAGCGTGTCGGCGAACCATAGGGCGATGCAATGGGCGTGCAAATCGTGCCGTTGGCGAATGTCGGGTTCAGGCCCGGGGCGGGAAGCGATGGGCCGAAATCCCCACGGATCGGGGGGGGGCCGCTTCCACCGCCGCCCCGACGTTGGGCCGACGCCGCACTCGCGCTCAGGAGCAGCGCCAGGATCACGAGGATTGCAGGACCGGCTCGAACCATGGTCGACATCCTAGTCGGCAATCAGCCTCGCGCATCCCGCAAGAGCTCGATTTCCAGCTCTTTGATCTTGTTGCGGAGGGTATTGCGGTTGAGCCCAAGCAGCTCTACCGCACGAATCTGGTTGCCGCGCGTCGCATTCAGGCATCGCTCGATCAACGGCCTTTCGATTTCGCGCAGCACGCGGTCATGAGCGTAGGCGGCCCAAAGCACCTTTCTGCATCCCTCCCCCCGCCCCGCGGTCCTCGGCCCAGGGATAGGAATTTCCTTCCCTTCCGCGCCGCACAAAGCGAGCGCATAAGGCCGGATCCGGGCGAGTAGGCAGCGCTTGGGTGCCACGATCGATCATGCAATTGGGTTTGGACCTGTCGAACAAGGGGCTTTA
>Ga0194132_10010424_pt1 | contig 12373 bp, 9 predicted proteins | sample TA2KigOf80mmetaG_FD_148612 | JGI IMG/M metagenome (GOLD analysis project Ga0194132, IMG submission 148612) | Freshwater microbial communities from Lake Tanganyika, Tanzania - TA2015054 Kigoma Offshore 80m | ecosystem: Environmental > Aquatic > Freshwater > Lake | place: Tanzania: Lake Tanganyika... | reverse complement strand
TGGTACGGTGGCAGGATATCGATCGCACCCGCGATCTGCGGGATCTTCTGGCCCTTCTTGATTCCCGCGGGCCAGCGGATCAGGAATGGCGACCGCAGTCCGCCTTCGTCGACCGTGCCTTTGCGGCCCTTCATGCCACCGTTCCAGCGGAAGCTGTTCGGGCCGTTGTCGCTGAAGTAGATCACAATGGTGTCCTGCGCGAGCTTGGCTTCGTCGAGCTTGGCCAGGATCCGGCCGACGTTCCAGTCAATGTTCTCGCACATGGCGAGCGCCGCGCGCGTCATGCCGATGTCTTCCTGCTCCTGGTTGCGTGCGCGCTGTTTGGGGTCGGCGTTGGCGAACTTCTCGTAGAAGCGGTCCGGCACCTGCATCGGCGAGTGGGGCGTGTTGAGCGCGAGGTAGCACAGGAACGGGCGCGTCCTGTTCTTGCCGATGAAGTCCATCACGTGGTTGGCCAGGTCGTCGATGATGAATCCCTTGCCGCGGACGAGCTTGCCGTTGTGGTCGAGCTCGGTGTCGAAGTATTGTCCCCAGTGGCCGGAGGTGAAGCCGTAGTATTCGTCGAATCCGCGCGCATTGGGATGATACGGATGCTGCGACCCGTTGTGCCACTTGCCGAACGCGCCGGTTGCATATCCCGCGTCGCGGAAATACTGCGGCAGAAGCGTGTGGTCCAGGTTCAACCGCTCGGCGCCGGTGGTGACTCCGCGGACTCCGCTGCGTGGATGGTAGCGTCCGGTGAGGAACTCGGCGCGCGTGGGGGCGCAGACGGCGCACACGTAGAAGCGGTCAAACAGGGCGCCGTCACGGGCCAGCGAATCGATGTTCGGGGTCGAGAGGTTCGCGTTGCCGTGAACGCTCAGGTCGCCCCAGCCCTGGTCGTCGGCCAGGATTACGATGATGTTGGGACGGCGTGCCGGGCCCGGCTGGGCGAGCAGGGGCGCTGGCAGGGCGCCGAGCAGTTGGCGGCGGGTCAAAAGGGACATCGCATGCAGTGTATCAAGCCTGCGATACAATAGGCCGGTTTCCCAGAGAGGCAGTTCATGAGATTCACACTGCTTGTTTCCATCCCTCTCCTGCTCGCGGCGCAGGATGAGACCCGGAATCCGCTGACCAGCCCCGCGGACGCCGCCGCCGGAGCCAAAACCTTCCGTTCGCACTGTTCGGAATGCCACGGGCTCAAAGGCGAGGGCGGCCGCGGACCGAGCCTCGCCACCGGTGTCTTCTATCACGGCTCGACCGACGCGGACCTGCTCCGCAACATCTCCGACGGCATCCCGGGGACAGAGATGCCCGGGTTGTTCTACTCGCCGGACCGCGTATGGCAGGTGGTCACCTATCTCCGCTCGCTGAACGCGCGTGAATCCGTGGCGGGCGACAGACAGAACGGCGCGAAACTGTTCCGGTCGAAGAACTGCGCCCAGTGCCACCGGATTCAGGGCCAGGGTGGACGCCTGGGTCCGGACCTCAGCCAGATTGGCCGCAACCGTGCAGTGGCCCATATCCGCGCCGCGATTGTCGACCCGGACGCCGATGTCCGGCAGCGCTACTGGTTCGTGTCGGCCACCGACAAGCAGGGCCGCACCAACAACGGATTCCTGATGAACGAGGATACCTACACGATCCAGTTCATGGACATGGGCGAGCGGCTGCACTCGCTCAACAAGGCAGACCTGCGCGAGTTCAGAGTGGAGAAGACATCCAAGATGCCTTCCTACAAAGGAGCGCTCACCGAGAGCGAGTTGAATGACCTGACCGCGTACCTGACATCCCTGCGGCCCACCGGAGGCGCCCGATGAAATCCACAATCCTGCTTGTGCTGGCCACCGCCGCGTGGGCACAAGTGACCTTCGACCGGCTCAAGAACGCACCCAACGAGCCAGGCCAATGGATGACCTACTCGGGCCGCTACGACGGCTGGCGCTACAGCGCGCTCGACCAGATCCGGCGCGACAACGCGCGCAACCTGAAGGTGAAATGGGTCTACCAGATGCCGGTTACGCACCTGGTGGAGACGAGTCCGATCGTGGCCGATGGCGTGATGTACTTCACCGAGCCGCCGAGCAACGTGGTGGCCGTGGATGCCGAGACCGGCCGCCAGTTCTGGCGCTACCGCCGCGAGCTGCCCAAGAAGATCAACGTCTGCTGCGGACAGGTGAACCGGGGTGTCGCGGTGCTCGGCGACAAGGTGTTCGTTGGCACGGTCGACGCGCACCTGGTGGCGCTGGATGCCAAGACGGGCGATGTTCTCTGGGACGTCGAAGTGGCGAACTACCAGCATGGCTACAGCGTGACCGTGGCGCCGCTCATCGTCAAGGACATGGTGATCTGCGGGATCGCGGGTGGCGAGTACGGCATCCGCGGGTTCCTCGACGCCTACGATGTGGCCAACGGCAAGCGCCGTTGGAGATTCTGGACAATCCCGGGTCCGGGTGAGAAGGGCAACGAGACCTGGTCCGGTGAATCGTGGAAGACGGGCGGCGGATCGACGTGGGTGACGGGATCCTACGACGCCGCGCAAAATCTGATCATCTGGGGCGTGGGCAATCCATCGCCGGATTGGAATGGCGATTCACGCCTGGGCGACAACCTGTACAGCGACTCCGCCATCGCGCTCGATGCCGACACGGGCAAGTTGAAGTGGCACTTCCAATTCGTGCCGCATGACGTCCATGACTGGGACGCGGTGCAAGTGCCGGTCCTGGTGGATGACGAATGGCGCGGACAGCGGCGCAAGCTGGTCTATTGGGCGCATCGCAATGGGTTCTATTACGTGCTCGACCGGGAGACGGGCAAGTTCCTCACCGGGCGCGCATTCGCCACGCAGACCTGGGCCAAGGGGCTGGACGACAACGGGCGGCCCATCCGCCTTCCGAACATTGATCCGACGCCCGAGGGCGTCTACATCTATCCGGGCGTGCAAGGCGCGACCAACTGGTACTCACCGAGCTACAGTCCGCGAACCAAGCTGTTCTATCTGTCGGCGTGGGAGAACCGGAGCGTGTACCGGAAGGGCGACCAGGAGTACACGCCCGGCAACCGCTACATCGGCAGTGTCCCGTTGATCGACTTGCCCGATGATCCGGGACATGGGGCGATCCGGGCGCTGAACCCGAAGACGGGTGAGAAGGTGTGGGAGTACAAGCTCCACACGAAGCCGTGGGCGGGTCTGCTGTCGACGGCCGGCGACGTGGTGTTCGGCGGCAGCGACGAGGGCCACATCTTCGCGCTCGACGCGCAGACAGGCAGAGAACTGTGGCGGCAGAACACGGGTGGAGTGATCCGGGCGAATGCGATGTCCTATATGAGCCGGGGGAAGCAGGTGGTGGCGGTGGCCGCGGGCAGTTCGATCTTCACGTTCGAGCTGGGCGACGCGAGGTGAGCGCCGCACGGCCGCGCCGCTGGACAACCCGATTGCATCCGGACTCCAGTTGTGATTCGATAGCAAACATCCTCTCAAGCACAGGAACCTTCGATGACGCACCTCCAGACCCTCTTTCTGCTCCCGGTCTCCGCCGCCGCGCTGCTCGCACAGGCGACCGGCACGATTCACGGAACCGTCTCTGATTCAACCGGCGCGGTGATGCCCGGCGTCACGGTCACGGTCACGCATGAAGGCACCAACGTGCGCCGCGCGGCCGCCACGGGCGAGTCCGGCCAATACGTCGCGCCTCTACTTCCGGTGGGCGTCTACAGCGTCCGCGCGGAAAAGGAAGGCTTCGCCGCCTTCCTCCAGTCCGGCGTCACGCTGCAGGTAAACACGAACATTCAGGTGAACGCCGTCCTGCAGCCGCGGACCGCAACGGAACAGATCACCGTCACGGCGGGAGCGGTCATGGTGCAGGCCACGGCCACCAACCTCGTCCAAGTGGTCGACTCGCGCCGGATCACCGACCTTCCCCTCAACGGACGCAACATCCTCCAGCTCATGTCGCTCAACGCCGGCGTCGCCGACCGCGGCGCGCAGGGCGGCACGCTCCAGATCAACACGATCGGCGGCGGACAATATCACGCGCCCGTATCGATCAACGGCGCGCGCGGCAACGCCACCAACTTCCTTCTCGACAACGCCGACAACAACGACGGCTACACCAACATCGCCGAGCCGTATCCGAACCCGGACGCCATCCAGGAATTCAGCATCCAGACCAGCACGTTCGATGCCCAGTACGGCCGGCAGGTGGGCGGCGTGGTCAACGCGGTCACCCGCTCCGGCACCAATCAGTTTCACGGGACGGCGTTCAACTTTCTGCGCAACTACCGGATGAACGCGCGCAACTTCTTCTCCGGGCGCGACGCGCTGAAGCGCAACCAGTACGGCGGAACCATTGGCGGCCCTCTGACCATCCCCGGCATGTACAGCGGCAAGGACCGCACCTTCTTCTTCTTCTCCTATCAAGGGACCAAACAGCGCGTCTCTTCGCCCGGCGCCCTGCGCGTCGCGCCCAGCGAAGCCATGAAAGCCGGCGATTTCTCCTCGTGGCTGACCGCCGATGGACGCGGCGCGATCCGCGATCCACTCGCCACGGGCACCTACTTCCCGCGAAACATCATCCCCCAATCACGTTTCGATCCCGTATCCCGCCGGCTGCTGGATTTCATCCCGTCCACACCGGACCCCGCCTACCAGCTCCGCCTCGCGACTCCGGTCAATCCCACCGACGACTACCAGTTCATCGGCAAGATCGACCAGGTGATCTCGCCCAAACAGCGTCTGTCGGGCCGCATCTTCTACTTGTTCTATGACCGGAAGTGGGTTTCGGTGCCGAACAACCTGCTCTATGTCGTAACCGGCCAATTCGGCGGTGCAACCAGCATCACGGCCAATCACAGCTACACGTTCACGCCCCGGCTGTTGAACGACTTCACCGCCACGTTCCATCAAACGACGCCGACCGCGCAGCCCTCTCCCGAACTCGACATTTCCTTCTCCAAGCTCGGCGCGCGCACCCGGTACATCCCCGGATTCGCCACCATGGACGTCGGCATTGCCAACTGGTCCGGCATCAGTCTCGGACTTGGCTATTACGGCCCGCAGGCGACCTACCAGGTTGGCGACACCGTCAGCTACGCGACTGGAAAACACAACCTCCGCGTTGGCGGCGAGGCCAAGCGCTACCGGCTCGACATCGCGTCCTATTGGCTCAGCGGCGGCACCGCGACCTTCAACGGCCAAATGCTCAGCGATCCGGGCCGCTCAAACGCGGGCAATGCGTTCGCCGAATTCATCCTCGGGACCGGATCCGCGTGGCGCCAACAGTCTTTCTGGAGCAGCCGGATCTACAACTGGAGCACGGGCCTGTTCGTCCAGGACGATATCCGGCTCACGCGGAAACTCACGATGAACGCCGGTCTGCGCTGGGATCCGCGCTACGACATCAACGAAGTCTACAAAAAGCGCATGACGTTCATCCCCGGGCAGCAGTCGGAGACTTATCCCAACGCCCCCCGCGGACTCCTGTTCCAGCGCGACCGTGGATTCGAGAACGGAATCATTCCAACGCAATGGAACCTGTTCGCGCCGCGCTTCGGCCTGGCCTATGAGCTGCGCCCGCGCACGGTCATCCGCTCGGCGTACGGCATCTTCTACGACACCTACATGAGCATCTTCAACAACCGGACCGCGGCGGGCCAGCCCTTCGTTGCCCAATCCGTGCTCAACGGCCCCTACCGTCTCTCCGATCCGTATGCCGGAGGACCCATCCTTGACCCGACGCCGATTGTGCCCGGCAAGGAATTCGTGTTCACGCCCTACGGAACCTGGGGACTCCAGGGCCCGGACCTCAAGGTCGGCTATATGCAGAACTGGAACTTCGTCGTCGAACAACAGCTCGGCGGCGACTGGCTGGTGCGCGCCGCCTACGTCGGATCCAAGGGGTCGCGCCTGCTCAACTCGCCGGAAATCAACCCTGCAATCTTCGGACCCGGAGCCACCGCGGCGAACGTGAATCAGCGGCGCATCTACCAGCCCATCGGTGGACTCCAGTTGGCGAGCGGCAGCGCCTGGTCCAAGTACCAATCGGCGCAGTTCACCATCCAGAAGCGATTTAGCCATGGATTCAGCGTCCTGGCCAACTACACCATCTCGAAGTCGATCGACATCAGCTCCTATGCCACCGCGGAGGGCAACAGCGCCGGCCCCGATCCGTTCAACTTCAACAACAACCGCGGCCCGTCGGACTTCGATATTCCGCAACGGCTGGTGGTTTCCGGCGTCTTTGAGCATCCACGGTTCAACACCGCGCCGCGTGTGCTGAAGGCGGTGATCGGGGGATGGCAAAGCAACCTCATTTTCACGGCTCAGGCGGGCACTCCGTTCACCGTCGCGAGCGGCGTCGACAACGCGCTGATGGGGATCGGCGGGAATCGCGCGGATCTCACCGGCGAGCCGGTCGCGCTGGCTGGCGGCCGTTCCCGCCAGCAGCAGATCGATGCCTGGTTCAATCCGCGCGCGTTCCGCCAGAACGCCATCGGCACGATCGGGGAGATCGGGCGGAACCGTCTTCGGGTCCCCGGATTCTGGAACGCCGACTACTCGCTGTTCAAAGAGTTCGTGCCGCTGGAACGGGTGCGGCTCCAGTTGCGCGGCGAGTTCTTCAACTTCTTCAACCACACCCGGCTCGGAGGGCCCAACGCGACGTTCACCAGCCCGCTGTTCGGACGCATCACCGGAGCGGGCGAGCCACGGATCGTGCAAGTGGCCGCAAAGATCGTCTTCTAACCCAGCCTGACCGCGCCTCAGTTGGACTTCGATGCCGCGGCCCCGCGCCGGTGCTGGAGCATCCAGTTGTACAGATCCCAGCCTTCGTAAACGCGGGTCCAAACGTTGTGCGCCATGTCTTCGTGCACCGTGAACCGGACCGCGGGATGGCCCGCCTTCTCGAGATCGATCGCCGATTGCGCCACCCACTCGGCGCGCACCACCGGATCCTTGCCGCCCTGCACGATCCAAATGGGCAGCTTCGCCTGCGCGATCAACGGGACCGCCTTCGGGTCCGCCGCGCCGCAAATTGGAGCCGCCGCGGCCCACCTCTCCGCATGCGCTCCGGCCATGTGCCACGTGCCGAATCCGCCGTAGCTCAATCCGGTGATGTAGACGCGATCGGGATCTCCGCGGAACTCTTTCAATGTGGCGTCGACCATCGCGGTCAAATCCCTCTCGACAGTCCACCATCCGAGCGGCGGACCCTCATGCGCCCAGGGCGCAGCCTGGCCGGTGGCCGCGCGTGAGATAGGCTGCGGGGCTCTGGTACCGGTCCGCCGCGCTGCGTTCGGATCGCGCTGCATCGAGTAGAGCTGCGGACCAATCATGATGAACGGCAGGTCGCGGCCTTTGGTCCATGCCTCCATGACCGGCCCGTGGACGAGCGTCTTTTCGAGGTCGCTCTTGCCGTTGCCGCGCTCGCCTCCGCCGTGCAGGAACAGGATCACGGGCCACAGCTTGCCCTTCTCGGACTCGTAGCCTTGGGGTAGGAAGACCAGGTATTCGCGGTCCGTTTCGGTGGTCTGCGTTGCGGTTGAGGTGTAACCCCGCCGTAGCAGTTGAGCCTTCGTGCGGCCATCGATTTGCGCCGCGGCGGTGCTTGCGAGCAGGAGAAGTGTGAGGGCGAGTGCGTGAGCCATACCGTACTCCATAATAGAATTCCGCGCAGGCGGCTGTAAGAATCTCCTCCCGCGCGCGACTACCTCTATTGAAACCGCCGATATGCCCGAGCAGGACGAACTCTACCGCCAGGCTTGCGGCGAATTCGGCGATGCGCTCGCACGCCTGACGGACGCTGCTTGCTGCGGACCTGGGTGTACCGCGTGGCTCACAACGTGGCCGCGACGCACGTCATCCGGGGACGGCGCGAGCGGACACCGCTGGCGAGCCTCGACACGATCCAGCCGCCGGCGCGGTGACGCAGAGACAGCATCGAGCTGATCCAGCGTCTGGAGCCGGTGGACCGGCAAGTGATCCTCGGTTATCTTGAAGGCCTCGACGCGTCCTCGATCGGCGAGGTCACAGGACTCTCCGCGGGCAACGTGGCGACCAAGATCCATCGCATCAAGGCGATTCTCGCCGCCCGGTTTCACCAGAAAGGAGGACCTCATGGCAAGTGATTTTCCGCCCGACGATCTCCAGGAGTTGTGGCGGCGCCAGCCAGTCGAGCAGGTCCGTTTGGCCGCCGTCATCGCCGGCGTCCCCGCGGATCTGGCGCTCAAGCTGGGGATCGATTTTCACCGCGCGGAACTCGAACGGCAGCGGGACCTGCTGCAAGGGATCTGGTCGTGGTATCCGCTGCCCCTGGTTCCGGGCATGGTGGTGCTGAACATCGGATTCGCACAGCGGAGTGGTTCACTGCGGCCCGCGTTGATTGTTGGAGGCGCGTGCGCCGCGGTGTTCATTGGCGTCGGCTGGCTCAACTAGCGGGCCGCCAAGCGCCTCCAGCGCGAGATTGACCGGTTGGAGCTATTGTCAAAGGAGACACAGAATGATTCGTAAACTGTTTGCCGTACTGTTGCTGGCCGCGGTTCTGCCCGCCGTGGCGATGACCGACGAGGAGATTCGCAAGGCCCTCGCCGAACGCGTCGACGGGAAGAAGCAGGTAGTGGGAATCGTGGTGGGCGTCGTGGACGAGTCCGGACGCCGGGTGATCGCATATGGACTCACCGCCAAGGGCGGTTCGCGGGCCGTTGATGGTGACACGCTGTTTGAGATCGGCTCGATCACCAAGGTGTTTACGGCGCAGATTCTCGCCGGCGCGGTGGCGCGCGGCGTGGTCAAGCTGGACGATCCGGTCTCGAAGTTCCTCCCCGAATCCGTGAAAATGCCCGAAATGGGCCGCGCGATCACGTTGCACGACCTCACCTCCCATCGCTCCGGACTGCCGCGTCTGCCGGGCAACCTCACGACCTCGGACCTGTCGAATCCGTACGCCGCCTACACCGTCCCGCAGCTCTACGAGTTTCTGTCCGGACACAAGCTGCGCCGCGAACCGGACAAGGAATTCGAGTATTCGAACCTGGCCGTCGGCCTCCTCGGCCACGTACTCGCGTTGCAGGCGGGCACGGACTACGAATCACTGGTCCGCACCCGGGTGCTCGACCCGCTCGGGATGAAGAGCACAGCGATCACTCTGACGCCGGAACTGAAGGCGCGGATGGCCCAGGGCCACGACGCAAAGCTCGAACCGGTTCCCAACTGGGACCTGCCCACGCTCGCGGGCGCCGGTGCCCTGCGCTCGTCCGCCAACGACATGCTGAACTTCGTGGCCGCGCATGCCGGACTCACCAAGACCGCCGCCGCGCCCGCGCTCGCCTCCATGCGTTCCATCCGGCGTCCGGCCGCGCCGAACACCGAGATCGGCCTCGGCTGGATGATCCTCAAGAAGGATTCCGCTGAGATCGCCATGCACGGAGGCGGCACGGGGGGATTCCTGACCTTCGCCGGGGTGAACCCGGCCAAGCGTACCGGCGTTGTCGTGCTCGCGAACACCCAAGCGGGGGACGTTGAGAGTATCGGTCTGCATTTGCTCGATTCCACCTTTCCCCTCACGCCCCCCAAGCAGGAGCGGAAGGAGATCTCTTTCGATCCCAAACGCTTCGACGCCTATCTGGGCCACTACCAGTTCGCGCCGAACTTCGTCCTGGTAGTCACCCGCGAGGGCGATAAGTTCATCATGCAGGCCACCGGGCAGCCGAAAGTTGAAGTCTTCGCGATGAGCGAGACGGTATTCTTCCCCAAGGTGGTGGACGCTGAGCTCGAGTTCAGCGTAGATGAAACCGGGCGCGCAAACGGCCTGACGCTGAGGCAGGGCGGCGGCGTGATGAAGGCAAAGCGGATCGAGGCGCCGCCGCAGGCTCCGGAGCGCAAGTCGATCACCGTGGACGCGAAGATCCTGGAAGGCTACACGGGCAAGTATCAGCTCGGACCGGGCTTCGTGCTGACGGTGACGCGCGAGGAGGGCCGGCTTTTCGCTCAAGCGACAGGGCAGGGCAAGGCCGAGATCTTCGCCGAAACGGAAACGGAGTTTTTCTACCGGATCGTCGAGGCCAGCATCACATTCAGCCAGGGTGCCGATGGCCGGGCAGATAAGCTCACTCTACATCAGGGAGGCCTCCATGCCGAAGCCAAGCGGATCGAGTGAGCGGCCCGGCGAGGCTCCTACATTCCGACGATCTTGTTCAGCAGCCCGACGCAGGACAGCAGGCAGACCCACGCCACTGACTTGTGCAGGATCGTGCCTTTCTGATGGTAGACGGTGACCAGGGCCAAGATGACGATCGCGATCAAGAGCAGTCCGCCCGGGATCACCACCCAGCGGGATTCCGACAAGCAGACCGAGGCGGCCAGGGGAGCCATCATCAGCGCGATAACAATGCTGATCCTCGGCCAAAGCTCGATCCATTTGGTTTCCCGCTCCACCACTGGGGTCCACTCGCTGACCATCTGGATCAGCGTGGCGAAGTTCTCGACGTCTGGGCGGATGTACATGAACCGCATCAACTTGCCGGTCCGCAGGATGATTGCGCCGCGCCGGTTGCGCTCGACTGAGGTCACCTCTCCCCGGAACAGAGTCAGGGGATGCCCATCGCCCGCGGCCGTGATTGAATCGTCGGTAACCACGTAGTGAAGCTTCTCGACCTTCTGCCGCTCCACCCGTGTGTTGCGGCGGTACAGAATGGCAAGTGCCGCGGCGAACGCGGGCATCAGGAGCATCATCTGGTAGTAGCCCAAGGCGAGTGACCAGCCGCTGATGACCAGCGAAGCTCCGGCGCCCACCAGCACCACATAGTGGAAGGCTTTCTTCTCCCGCTGAGCGACTGTCGCGGCGAGGTTGGCCGGCGCGATATGGAATTCCTGCATGCTCATGCCATCGGCAGGATCCCGCTGAATGGGATACGGACTAGGATTTAACTGCCAGCGAGTCCTAAGTAGATCGACCGAAACTGGGCGATCGTCAACTGCTCCGCGCGCAGGTTGGCCTCCGGCAGCGCGTCAAGCATGGGGGCAGGAAAGAACGCCGAAAGGTTGTTCTTGAGCGTCTTGCGCTTGTGCCGGAAACACAGTCCTACGAAGGCCAGCAGCGGCGTCGGATCCGGCGCTGGTCCCCCATCCGCTGGCCGGCGCGGATTTAGCCGGATAACCGCCGAATCCACCTTCGGCGGCGGAGAAAATGCCCCAGGAGGCACCTTGAACAGCATTTTTGCCTCTGCCGACAACTGCGTTGCCACCGTGAGGAACCCATAGTCCCGGGTGCCCGGCTTGGCGGTAATCCGGTCCGCCACTTCCTTCTGGATGAGGAAAACCGCGTGATCCAGAAGCTTGCCCATCGCCAGCACCCGCTCAATCACCGGGGAAGTGATGTAGTAGGGCAAATTCCCGGCCACGACCGCCGGACCCCACTGCGTCAGGTCGGTGGCCAGGACATCCCCCGGTGCCACGCGGACTCTCGGGTCCCCGGCGAAACGGACCGCAAGCCGGCCGATCATTTCCGGATCAAGCTCGATCGCGACCACCCGGTCAGCCCGTTCGGCCAATTCCTCGGTCAGCGCTCCATCCCCGGCGCCGATCTCGATCACCAGGGGAACCCGCACCGGACACGCCGCCTCTGCGATCCGCTTGAGGACCGCCGGTTTTCTCAGGAAATGCTGTCCGAGCTTTTGCCCCAATCGCTAGCCGCGCACCTCTACTTGGTTCCGCTGCAGCGTAATGCGTGCACGCGCTGCGGATGGTTGCCCGAAGTAGGTGGCCGGCGTGAACTTGGTGTACATCAGGGTGGTCTCAAGGCTCCGGATCAATTTCGGGTTCTTAGCCCAATTCTGGCCCTCCGGGAGCGAATAGTCAACCACCTTGCCCGTTTCATCGATAAAAACATCGACGACGATGATGTCGACCGGGCTGAAGGTCATCGAAAATGAGGATTCGAGCGAGGCCTGGGTGGTCAACGCGCTCGGAACATCGGATCCTGGCAGACGGTTCACAGTCAGCGCCGGTGCGATCATCGTGAACAGCAGCATCGCCGACAGCAGTCCACCGGCGGCGGGAGCGAATACCGGGCGGAACCAGTGATCGAACCGCACGGCTACCTCGTCCTTCAAATACGCTCCGAACGCACCCGCGCTCCCAAACTTCCGGTGGCGCAACGCCTCCCGCGACCCTGCGATCCGCAGCCGCGTCGTCAATTCCTCGGGTACCGGAAGCCGGGGCAGCGCGCCCAGCAAACTGGATTCATTGTGTTGGTGACGGCTACTCATTTGACAACTCCCAAAGCGAAGACTGATGCGGCGCCCGAATTGCTGGTGAGCAGATGGCGCAACGCTTCCCGTCCACGCAGGATCCGGGATTTAACCGTTCCCGCGGGCACCTGCGAGATTTCCGCAATCTCGT
>Ga0194132_10010422_pt1 | contig 12373 bp, 13 predicted proteins | sample TA2KigOf80mmetaG_FD_148612 | JGI IMG/M metagenome (GOLD analysis project Ga0194132, IMG submission 148612) | Freshwater microbial communities from Lake Tanganyika, Tanzania - TA2015054 Kigoma Offshore 80m | ecosystem: Environmental > Aquatic > Freshwater > Lake | place: Tanzania: Lake... | reverse complement strand
GCTCGACGGCTTCGACGATGTCGGCGGCCGTCACCGAGCCGAACAACTTGCCGGTCGCCCCCGCCTTGGCAGTAATGACGAGTGGTGTCTCGGCGAAAGCCGTTGCGATTGCCCGCGCGGATTCGCGATCGGCTGCCTCACGCACCGCCCGCGATTTCTTCACGGTGGCTGCCTGCTCGACCGCCCCGTCGGTGGCCTCGACGGCCAACCCGTTGGGGATGAGGTAATTGCGGGCATGACCCGACGACACGGTGACGATGTCGCCCCGTCGACCGATGCCCTTCACGTCGCGGCGCAACAGCACCTGCACGACGTCAGGCCTCTGTTGATGCGGAGGTCGTCGCCTCTGGTGCTGCGTCGGCCACGGCAGTCGGCGCGTCAGGGATGTTCTCGTAACGCTCGACCACATCACGGCTGACGCCGCCCCGCTCTTCACGGTCGTCGTCACGGTTGCGTGGGCCACGCAGACCAGCGACGCGCTTGGTGTAGGGCAGGAGCGCCATCTCGCGGGCGTTCTTCACGGCGGTGGCGATCTCACGCTGCTGTTGCACGTCGGCACCGGTCATGCGACGGGCCTTCATCTTCGAGCGGTCGCTCATGAAGCGTTGCAGCAGGTTGACATCTTTGTAGTCGATGTAGACGATGCCTTCCGGGTTGAGCGGGTTGGGCTTTTTCTTGTAGCGGCGCTGCAACAACTTTGCGGCGCGAAGTTTGTTCTTTTTGCTGGTCATGTTCTCGGCTCCTTGGTTGGCTCTCGGTTATCTCAGTTTTTTCAGAACGGCTCTTCGCCCTCAAACGGGCTTGCTTCGCCCGCCGGGCTGGTGCTGCCGCCGGACTTCTTCGCGCCACCCTCTTTACGGGGGGTGCGCTCGACTTGCGCGGTCGCCCAACGCAGGCTGGGTCCAAGTTCGTCGGCGATCACGTCGATTGCGGTGCGCTTGTCGCCCTCACGGGTGGTGTACTCGCGCTGTTCGAGTCGACCGGTGACGACGATGCGGGCACCCTTCGACAGTGAGGCGGCGGCGTTCTCGCCGAGGTCGCCCCAGGCGGTGACGTTGAAGTAGGAGGTCTGCTCCTGCCATTCGCCGTTGACTTGGTAGCGACGACCGACGGCGATGCCGAACGATGCGACGGCGCGGCCGTTGGCGGTGAAGCGCAACTCGGGGTCGCGCGTCAGGTTTCCGACGAGGGTGATGGTGTTGTCTGCCATGGTGGTTCTTTCTGTGAGCGTTGCGTTGGGTTACTTGGCAGCGCCGGCGGGCAACAATCCGCGACGCGCTGCTTCGTGATCGGGAAGACGCAGCAACTTGTGTCGCAACACGTCGTCGGAGAGTCGTAGTGCGCGCTCGACTTCGGCGAGTGCACCACCTTCCGCGACGATGTTGAACACGGCGTAGTAGCCGTCGTTCTGCTTCTTGATCGGGTAGGCCAGGCGGCGCCTGCCCCACCAATCGGGCGTTCCGTGGACGGAACCGCCGACGCTCGTCACCGATTTGGTGACCTGCTTGATCCAACCGTGGGCGGTGTTCTCATCGAGTGCACCGCTGACGATGATCATCAACTCATATGGCCGCATTATTGACTCCCTTCGGACACGACCCATTGGGTCGAGGCCCCGTGCGGGGCAGGGTGGATAGGGCTTTTGAGCGTACCGTCACCCGACGAGTGTGCCAACGAGGTGCCACACAGAGGTGTGTGCACGAACCCTCAGGCGCGGCGACGCACCTGTTGCGCTGTGGATTCGCGCGCACCCGTGCCAGCGCTACGACGCTTGCGGGGTCGGGCACCGCCGCGCGGGGTGGCCGTCAGCAGGTGATGCCACTCGCAGGCCACACACACCTCAACCGTGTAAGCCGTGAAGATTTCAGGGCGACGGTCGACTGCGCGCAACTCGTCCCGTGAGGTGATGCAGCGCCCCGACTTCGGCAAGCGGGGCCCGAAGAGATACGTCACGTTGCGCAGCGACGCTGTCGCACACATCGGGCATGGCGTGTTGCGCGGCATCCCGTAATGACGTCCGGCTCGCACCAAGTCGCGATGGGCGTCGCAGGCGTCGCGCACCGAGACATCGCCAGCGCGAACACTGTCGATCATCGCGCGACGCATCATGCGAAAGTCGATCGTTGCATCGCGCTCAGCACGACGTGGCTTCTTCATCGCCCACACCGTAGTGGGTCACTTCGTCGTGCGGGAAGCCCACCATTCATCGAGTCGTTTGCGAATCTCGACGTCACCGATGATTCCTTCGTCGAGACGGATCTCCATCAAGAACTCCATTGCTTCGCCGACGGCACGACCTGGTTCGATGCCGAGATGCTGCATCACGGCGATGCCATCCATCTCCGGGCGTAGCGCGGCGAGTTCTTCTTTCGTGGCGAGTTCTTCGATGCGTGCCTGCAGTTCGTCCATGCGCTGGTTCAGGGCGTCGACCTTGCGTTCACTACGGGTCGTGCAGTCGCAGCGCACGAGCGTGTTCAACTCGCTCAGCACGTCGCCGGCATCGCGCACGTAACGACGCACTGCGGAATCGGTCCACCCCATTTGATACGTGTGGAAACGACCGCTCAAGAACACGAGTTCCGACACCTTGCGGATGTCTTCGCTCGCATACCGCAGTTCGCGCATACGACCGCGAGTCATCTTTGCCCCAACCACCTCGTGGTGGTAGAAGGTCATGCCGCGACCCGGCAGCACCTTGCGCGTGCGCGGCTTGCCGATGTCGTGGAAGAGGGCCGCCAAACGCACGATGCGGAAGTCGCCGGCCATGTCGGGGCGAACGTTTTCGACGACGGCCAGCGTGTGGGTGAGCACGTCCTTGTGGCGGTGGATCGGGTCTTGCTCCAGCGACAAGGCGGGCAACTCAGGGAGGAACCGGTTGGCGAGTCCGGTCTCCACCGCAAAGCGCAGGCCGAGTGTCGGTGAGTCGGTCACCATCATGCGGTCGAACTCGTTGCGCACGCGCTCCGCCGACACGATCGCCAGTCGCTCGTTCATCGACTTCACCGCCGCCACGAGCGCGTCATCTGGTGCAACCGTGAGTGTTGCCACGAACCGTGCCGCGCGCAACATGCGCAACGGGTCGTCATTGAAGCTCTCTTGTGGCGACAACGGCGTGCGCAACCGCTTGGCCATCAAATCGTCGAGGCCACCGTACGGATCGACGAGCTGCGGCGAGGCCGCCGTGAGTTCAAGCGCCATCGCATTGATGGTGAAGTCGCGTCGCGAGAGATCGGTCTCCACCGAATCGGAGAACTTCACCTCCGGTTTGCGCGAATCAGGTGAGTACGCCTCGGCGCGATGCGTCGTGATTTCCAGCGTGCGCGCACCGCGTTTGGCGGCGATCGTTCCGAACCGCTCGCCCTGTGTCCAGAGTGCGTCGACGAGCCCCTCGAGCAGCGACTTCACTTCGTCGGGGCGCGCATCAGTGGTGAAGTCGAAATCGAGCGCAGCGACATCGCGACCGAGTATGAGATCGCGAACCGTTCCGCCGACGATGTAGAGACGTCGTCCGCGTTGCTTGAATGCGGCGGTCAGCGGCGCGAGTTCGGCGACCACCGCATCGAAGCGCGCCGGCTGCACGAACTACAGGCTACGCAACGCACTCGCCACTAGCGTTCGAGTGTGTCGGCGGTCGTGTTCGGGCGGCGTGCGCAACGGCGCAACGACGGGCAAGCCCGCAGCGACGAGCGACGAATCACTGCGATGTGCAGCACGTTCGGTGGCACAATGCAACGAACGCCGGCGCTCAACGAGCGTGATGCACTGTGGTTTCGTGAGCGTGGCTTCAGTGTCGTGCAGTCACTGGTGATGTTGCGGCGCAACACGATTGTCAGTGTTCCCGAGACGGCGGCGGCGCATGCACCACGTCTCGCAGCCGAACGGATCGTTCGATCGTCGTGGCGCACGCTGCGCGGCCGCCGCCAAGCGGCACTCCTCTCTTCTGTCCTGCGGTTGGACGAGATCGCCTTCCCGGCACCATGGACACTGCACCGCGACGCGTTCGCCCGAGCGTGCGCGGCCACCAGTGACCACGCGGTGTTGACACACAACACGGCAACAGAGCCCTCATTGCTTGGCAGCTACGCACTCGTCGGCCGCACCGCGCACACCGCGTATCTGCAGCGACTGGCCGTACACCCCACGCTGCGCCGACGTGGTCTCGGCAGCGCACTCGTGTGGGAATCACTCGCTTGGGCGTATGCCCGTGGCGCCACCGAGTTGTATGTGAACACCGAGCCGCACAATGAGGCAGCACTGGAGTTGTACCGCACGATCGGTTTCGTCACCGTTCACGAACAACTGACCGTGCTCGAGCGTGAGCTGCGTTCTCCCGCATGATTCGCCGGATCCCCGCACGAGTCGTATCGCTGCTCGTTGTTGCGCTGTCAGTCGTCGCTCTCCCCTCATCCCCGGTTCGCGCAGTGGATTACCGGCTCGAGATCGTGACCGGCAGTTTCACCACGCGCATCGGCGAACGTGTCATCATCACGATCGCTACGCCGAACGACGACGACATCACAACACTGCTCACCGACCCCGCCGCAACCGCCACCGCCGACGTCAGTGCTCCGCTCGTCACGCGCGAGAGTGTCACCGCAATCGTCGCCGGTGGGGCGTTCGAATCCGAGTCGCAAACCTCACTCGTCGGGCCGCTCTTTCGCGCAACGACGCTCAACGGTGCCGAGGTGTTCCAACTCAACCTGCCAACATCAGCAGCCGCGCGTCCCAATGCTCTACGCCTCACTCGGGAAGGGCTGCGGGTGCTGCGCGTGACGGTGACCGCGCCGAGCGGGCGCATCGCCCAGTTGACGACGTTTCTCAACGTGATATCGAATCGCACCTACGCGCCATTACCCGTGTACTTCGTCGTCGACATTGACGGTGCGCCGTCGATGCAGCCCGACGGCACGATTCGCCTGGGAGACGCCGAACGGGAACGCTTGCTCGACTTGCGGGACCTCATCTATCGCAAACCGCCTGCAGTGCAGGTGAGTATTCGCATTCGACCAGAGTTGATTGATGCACTCACACGATCATCATCACCGGATGATCCGCAGTTGCTCGCTGATCTCGTTGGCAAACTCCCCGAGAATGATGTGCTGGTTGGCACCTTTCGACCAACGAGTGTCGCGGCCTACGCGGCAGCCGAGCTGAAGGCGGCCTTTGAAGCACAACTCCTGCGAGGTGAAACCGTCCTCGATGCGGTGAACGGACCAACTCTCTCGACTCGCACGACATGGCTCACGAATGAGGCGCTCGATGCTGCCGCTGTCGACCTCCTGCGTGGTTACGGCGTTACGAATGTGGTCGCTGTTGGTGATGCCGTTCGCGCGTACGGCACGGGTACCGACACTGCGCGGCCGTATGCAATGCGTTCGTCGACCAATGGCGTCGTTCTGTCACTCGCCGACACGCGTTATGCGCGTCTGCTCGACCAACCAACGGGCACCGCCCACGAATCAGCGGTGGCGATTGCCGCAGAACTGCTCGCTCAGCGAGCCGCCATCGCCAACTCGGCCATTGGTCCCGCGGCGCTCGCGAACCGTCAGGTTGTGCTCGCCAGCGCCGCTGGTGTACCCGAGGAACCGCTCATCACCACCACATTGCTCAAGCTCTTGCGTGCTGCCCCACAACTGTCTCTTCGTAGTTCGCGCGATCTGACCCCAAGTCTCGAAGGTTTGGCGCGCATCCAGCCGCCGGCGATCACCTCCGTGGATGCACTCGCCATACAGACGCGCACCAATGCGGCACTTGCCGCGGTGGAGTCCGTGCGGGAGGTGCTGGCCACGAACGCTGGTGTCACCGACAACTGGACAGAAGTCATCGATGTCGCCAACGACACGTCGCTCACCGAAGAGCGACGCAACGATTACCTGCAAGCAGTGCTCACACAGGTGGATTCTGTGCGCAACGCAGTGGCATTGCCATCATCGTCATTCACCTTTGGTAGTCGCGAGAGCCAACTACGACTTAGCCTCGACAATTCCTCAAACTTCGCGTTGTCGATGCGACTGCAAGCAGCAAGTCCGGCTGGCAAGATGACCTTCACACCGTCGTCGATTGACATCGTTATCCCTGCCAACGGGCAACGAGAAGTCGTCTTCAATGCGACGGCACGCTCAAACGGCTTGATTCCGGTCGAACTCATGTTGATGAGCCCGAGCGGCGCCGTGCTCGACGTGGCTGAAGTGCGGGTGCGGGTCAATGCAATTGCGGGTTTGGGTCGCGGCGTCAGCGCGGTGTTCCTCGTGCTGCTCGCCGCTTGGTGGGGAATCCACACACGACGGCAAATCAAGCAAAGGAAGGCAAAAGAGCACCCGGCACTACGCTCCAGGACATGACCGTACGCATCGTCACCGACTCCGCCTGCGACCTGCCCCAGCGGCTGGTCGATGAACTCGGCATCAGCATCGTGCCACTCACCTTCCGTTTCGGTGAAGAGGAGTTCGTCGACCGCGCGAGCCTCACCCCGACCGAATTCTGGGCACGATGCTCGGCATCGCCGGTGTTGCCGCAAACCGCCGCCCCGGCCCCGGGTCAGTTCGCCGAGACGTTCAAGCAACTCGCCGCGAGTGGCGCCTCGGCAATTCTCGTCGTCACGCTCTCTGCGGAGTTGTCGGCCACCAAGCAAGCTGCCGAACAGGGCGCAAAGGAGGCCGCGCTCAGCATTCCGGTACGCATCGTCGACAGTCGGTCCGCCTCGATGGGTGAAGGCATCAACGTGATCGCCGCCGCGCGACTCGCCAAGAGTGGCGTGGGTATCGACGATCTCGCCAGACAAGTCGCCGACATGGCCGAACGCACGAAGGTGTGGGGGGCTCTCGACACGTTGGAGAACCTGAAGAAGAACGGTCGCATCGGTGGCGCCAAGGCGCTACTCGCCTCCGCCCTGGCCATCAAGCCGATCATCACCGTGAAAGATGGCAAGGTTGCCGAAGGCGGCAAACAGCGAACCCGCAGCAAGGCGCTCGCTTTCGTCGTCGAACAATTCCGGGCCGCTGGCAACGTGAGCAACGTTGCCGTGTTGCACGCGCAGTGCTCGGATGTCGATGCATTCGTCGCGCAACTGCGTGAGACGTACAAGGGAGAAATCATCGTCGGCGACATCGGCTCGGTGATCGGTTCACACACCGGCCCCGGCACGATCGGCGTCACCTACCACGTGCAATAGTCGTCGCTCGACGACGGCCGCGGCGCGCGTCGCCGACATTCCACCGTTCGCACGGTGCCCACAACTAGCGTTTGCCGCCAGTCATGTCCGCCGCCGAACTCGAACCAGGGTTCATCGGCGACCGTTACCGACTTGAACGTCTGATTGCCCGCGGCGGCATGGCCGAAGTGTGGCTCGGGCACGACACGTTCCTCGACCGTCAGGTCGCCATCAAGGTGTTAAAACGGCACATCGCCCGCGACGAAACCGCCATCGAACGCTTCCGTCGTGAAGCGTTGGCCTGCGCCGGGCTGAACCATCCGAACATCGTCGCCGTGTACGACTCGTTCGCCCACGACGACCAACAAGTCGTGGTGATGCAATACGTGCAAGGTCGCAGCCTGCGCGACCTGCTCGACAAGCGCAAGCGTCTCACGCCGAGCCTCACCATCATGATGGGTGCATCGATTGCCGCCGCGCTGGATGCGACGCACCACCACGGTTATATCCACCGCGACGTGAAACCCGGCAACATCCTTGTACGCCCGGACGGCCACTTTTTACTGGCCGATTTCGGCATTGCCAAGGCGATCAACACACCCGAGGGCTCCGATCTGACGAGCGACAACATCATGATGGGCACGGCCAAGTATCTCTCGCCGGAGATCGTGCGCGGAAAGAGACTCGACGGTCGGGCCGACCTCTACAGCCTCGGCCTCGTGTTGTACGAATGCCTCGCCGGCAAGGTGCCGTTCGTCTGCGACAATGATGCCGACACCGCCCTCGCCCGCCTACAGCGTGAACCCACCGATTTAGGGCACTTACGCCCCACATTGTCGCCGCGCCTCGTGCGTGTGGTGCACAAATTGCTGGCCCGCAACCCCGACCACCGTTACCAGACCGGTGACGAGACCCGCACGGCACTGCTGGCGGCCCTCAACGATGTGCGCGACGACCTGACGACGCTCACTCCGCCCACTGGTCAGCGGGTCACCTTCGAGCGCAGCACATTGACCAGCCGTGATCACGGCAGCAATGCCGACCGCACACCATCGCGCAATGCCGCGCGCGAGCGGCGATCGCGCCGCAGCGCGGTCGGCAGCCTCGGTGGCGTCGGTGGCTTCTTTCGCACCACCACGGCGCGCTTGTTGATCGCCACCATCGTCTTGACCGGGCTCGTCATCGCCGCCGTGCTGCGCACGAACGACCCGGAGAACGTGGTGATTCCGCAAGACACCGTGCCCACGGAGGTTGCGCCGGTCGTGGCCGGCCCGGCGACGATCGCCGCGGTGAACTCTTTCGACCCGAACGGTGACGACGGGGTCGAGAACGAGGAGATCATCGGCGCCCTCATCGACAAGAACCCGCAGAGTGCCTGGACCACCTCGTGCTACGCCGACAAGTTCTTCGGCAGCAAAGAGCGCGTCGGTGTGCTCGTCACCTTGACGGGGGCCGGCACCGGGCTCTTGCGCGTGAACTTTGCCAACGGCCCGTGGGGAGCGGAAATTTACGGCGCATCAGGCACTCCCCCGTCGGGTTTCGACGGATGGGGAGCCCCGCTCGGCAAGGAATATCGCACGCGTGGCGAGATCGTGAAGTTCTCCGTCACATCACCGGTGACGCATCTGCTCATCGTGCTCACCGAGGTGGGCAAGAGCAGCGCGTGCAGCACGAACAATCCGTTCCAAGGGCGCATCAACGAGGTGGCGTTCGTTCCGGCCTGAGCATCGTCGCCTTCACGCGCGGGGATGACATGAATCGCGCCAGCGTTAGCCTGACGACGTGGCCGGTAATCCGCTGAGCGATCCGGAGTTCCCGCGCAAGACCGTCGATTTCATCGACCGCGTCGTTGGAGTAGTTCGTGATCGCACCACCAAACCGGTCGTCGCCGTCACTCGTGGCATCGTGTTCGGTTCGATCGTCGCCGTCGTCTCCGTGTCGCTCATCGTGCTGACGCTCATCGCATTGGTGCGCGGCACGCAGGAAGTGTTCGAATTGTTCCTCAGCGAGCGACGCGCCGTTTGGGCGTCGTACTTCTTCGTCGGCGGTTCGTTTATTCTCGTTGGGGCACTCATCATGCGCGCCCGACACTCCACCACCGACGAGCGCTGAACCACCCCCGAAGGACACCATGACCACACACCCGCACCGCAAAGTGATCATCATCGGTTCGGGGCCCGCCGGCCTCACGGCCGCGGTGTATGCAGCGCGAGCCTCGCTCACCCCGCTCGTCATCGAGGGTGAACCGTCGTCGACATCCGACCAACCAGGCGGACAACTGATGCTCACCACCGAGGTGGAGAACTTCCCTGGTTTCCCCGAGGGCGTGCAGGGGCCCGAGTTGATGCAACGGATGCGCGACCAAGCCGCGCGCTTCGGTGCCGAATTCCTCACCGAAAAGGCCACAAACATTGACTTTTCTGGTCACCCGCATCGTGTGTGGGTGCGCGACGACGAATACACCGCCGATGCCATCATCGTCAGCACCGGGGCCCGTTCGTTGATGCTCGGGCTGCCGAACGAGACCTCACTCATCGGTCATGGCGTCTCCACATGTGCAACGTGCGACGGGTTCTTTTTCCGTGGGCAGGAGATTGCAGTCGTCGGGGGCGGCGACTCGGCCATCGAGGAGGCGTCGTTCCTCACCAAGTTCGCCACGAAGGTCACCATCATCCACCGTCGCGACAAGTTCCGCGCCTCCAAGATCATGCAGGAGCGGGCGTTCAACAACCCGAAGATCACCGTGCGGTGGAATTCACAAGTCACGCAGCTGTTCGGCGAGAAGAAGCTCGAGGCCATCGAGGTGACCGACACCAACAGCGGGGCAACCGAACGTGTCGCGCTCGGCGGCCTCTTCGTGGCAATCGGTCACCGGCCGAACACCGACCTCTTTGCCGGCGTGCTCGACATGGAAGACACTGGGTATCTCGTGACGCAGCCCGGTTCGACGCGCACCAATGTGGCCGGCGTGTTCGCCTGCGGCGATGTGCAAGATCACACCTATCGTCAGGCCATCACCGCCGCTGGTTCGGGCTGCATGGCTGCCATCGATGCCGAGCGGTGGCTCGAACATCAACACGCAACGACCAGCAAGTAGCGTGTCGCCCATGGCCGGCAACGTCGTCACTCTCACCACGACAAACTTCGACGAAACGATCAAGGCATCGAGCACCCCGGTGCTCGTCGACTTCTGGGCCGAGTGGTGCGGGCCATGCAAACAAATCGACCCGGTCATCCGCGAAATCGCCACCGAGAAGGCCGGCGCACTCACCGTCGCCAAGCTCAACGTCGATGACCACGGCGACATCGCGCTGCGCTACAACGTGATGAGTATCCCGACGATGATCGTGTTCAAGAACGGTGCCGAAGCGCACCGTCTCGTCGGGGCGCGCGGCAAGGCCGCCCTCCTGGCGGATCTCGCCGCACATCTCGCCTAGGCGACTCGCCGCACTGTTCCCATCAGTGTCCCCAGCGTTTTCAACAGTGTTATCCACAGGTTGGGGACACCCTCAACCAGAGGGTTGGTCTTGACCCGTAGTTGAGGGTTGCTGGCTAGGCGCCGAGGATGGCCCGGGCGATGCGCTCCAAATCGGCCAGATCGGCAAACTCGATACGCAACGTGCCGCGCGAAGCCGAGGTGGGTCCGCTGACCGCCGCCCGCGTCGACAAGTGTTCCCCGATGATGTGCGCGAGCTCGAGCAAGGCCGGGTCGCCGGCCGGTTTCGACTGCTTGGCGGGCTTCTTCTTGCGTGTTGTAGTACCAGAAGTGGTAATCAACGACTCCGTGGCGCGCACCGACAATCCGTCGCGCACCACCTGTTGGGCTACCCGTTCTTGTTGGGTGCGGTCGGTGATGCTGAGCAACACCTTGGCATGACCAGCCGTGAGTCGTCGGTCGGCGATCAACTGCTGCACCGATGCCGGGAGCGCCAACAACCGCACGGCATTGCTGATCGTGGCGCGATTCTTCCCGACACGCGACGCCAATTGATCATGTGTCAGCCCGAAATCTTCGAGCAACTGTTGGTAGGCAGCCGCTTCTTCGAGCGGTCCGAGATCTTCACGATGCACGTTCTCGATGAGCGCTTGTTCGGCGGATGCCGAATCGGTCGCATCGCGCACGATCACCGGCACATGCGTGAGCCCGGCGCGCTGGGCGGCCTTCATACGCCGCTCGCCGGCGATCAGTTGATACACACCAGGTTTCACGGTGCGCACGAGCAACGGCTGCAACACGCCAACGGCCCGAATCGATGCAGCGAGTTCGCTCAAGGCGTCGTCATCGAAGTGCGTGCGTGGTTGATGTGGATTGAGTTCCACGGCCGCAATCGCCACTTCCGTCAGCCCACCTGTGACGGGCGGCACACCTCCCCCACTGGGAATGAGTGAGCCCAGACCCTTTCCTGACTTAAGACCGGCCACGTACGACCTCCTTGGCTGCCGCCCGATACGCCTCTGCCCCGACCCCGTTCGGGTCGAGCACCACGACCGGCATGCCGTGGCTGGGTGATTCGGCGATTTTCACCGTGCGGGGGATCACCGTACGAAGCACCTTGTCGCCGAAGTGCTCGCGTACTTCCTTCACGACATCCGCCGACAATCTGGTGCGACTGTCGAACATCTGGCAGAGGATCGTGCTCACTTGCAGATTTGGGTTGAGGTTGTTGTTGACCAGTTCAATGTTGCGCAACAGCTGGGCCAGGCCCTCCAGGGCGTAATACTCGCATTGCACCGGGACGAGCACTTCCTGCGCGGCGGTGAGGGCATTGACGGTGAGGAGCCCCAGCGACGGTGGGCAGTCGATGAACACGTACTCGTAGTCACTGGCCACCCGCTCCAACGCCTTACGCAAGCGGGTTTCCCTACCCATCACGGGCACCAGTTCGATCTCTGCGCCGGCCAGATCGAGGTTGGCGGGTACGACAAATAGGCCCTTGACGGCACTCGATTGCACGGCATCTTCAATCGGGGTGTCGTGCAACAGCACGTCATACACACTGCGCGACAACGACCGAATGTCAATGCCCAACCCCGTTGAGGCATTGCCTTGCGGGTCGAGGTCAACGACGAGCACCCGGTGCCCGAGCAGGGCAATGCTGGCGGAGAGATTGACCACCGTCGTGGTCTTGCCGACGCCGCCCTTCTGGTTGGCGACCGCAAAGATGCGCGTGGGGGAGCTCACACCTTCACCGTACCCCACGGGTGCACGGCGGGGTGGACATC
>Ga0194132_10010420_pt1 | contig 12374 bp, 10 predicted proteins | sample TA2KigOf80mmetaG_FD_148612 | JGI IMG/M metagenome (GOLD analysis project Ga0194132, IMG submission 148612) | Freshwater microbial communities from Lake Tanganyika, Tanzania - TA2015054 Kigoma Offshore 80m | ecosystem: Environmental > Aquatic > Freshwater > Lake | place: Tanzania: Lake... | reverse complement strand
GTCGGGGTGGCGCTCGTCGAGATGACCGGACCACGGTTGGTCAAGGTGGAGGTGTTCCCGGGCAAGAACGCCAAGCAGATCGAGTCGTTCACCTCGGCCGCCCGGACCTACGAACGCTGAGCCACTTGCTGGTTCGACCGATCACGATCGCGGCGGTCCTATCGCCCGGGGCCAATCGACAATTGAGAGAAGTCTGCAGGCTTTACGATGCTGGCCCGAGCGTCTAATGGTCGATTGGCCCTAGGTAACGCTTCTGAGGGCCCGTGATCTCAGGTAGGTGAGCACCACGATGGTTGTCCCGCCGATCCCCGAGATCAGGCCCGCGGCCTGCGTCCCGATGGTAGATACGCCGCCGGCATGGACTGGCACGGTAAGCTGCACCTGATCGATCAACTGACCGGCGGGGTCCTCTGGTCGACCGACCGAGCCCAGGACCGGAACGGGCTCTACCCGCCAAACAGCGAGCTTGGCGGGGGGTTCTTCACCAGCGGCGCCACGGCGTTCAGTCCCAACGGCCAACGCCTCGCCGCGGGCGGATCCAACGGCTGGCTCGTGATGTTCAACCTCGCGGGAGACGTCCTCTGGTCCAAACCGTTCGGCGGCCAGATCCGGGCGCTGCGCTTCACGCCCGATGGCACTGCGCTCGCCGTTGGGGCTGGAGACTGGAAACTTCACCTCGTCGATTCATCAACAGGGACAACCCGATGGACCGGCAACAACGAGTTCTGGCCGTTTTTCTTCATTGCCATGGACACCAGTGGCACGCTCGTTGGCTCGGGCGGCAAGGACGGGACGTTCAGCCTCTGGGATGCACGGACCGGCGCGGTCCAGTGGAGCAGGGACTTCTACACCGCCTTTGTCACCGGCGGCAGCATCAGTGCCGATGGACAGCGGGTGCTGGTCAGCGACTGGGGCTTTGGCGTCCGAGTCTACGATCGGCAGGGAGAGGTGCTCTGGTTTCGGCGCTTCCCACACGCCGTCGCGGCCATGACGGCGGACGGCATGCTCGTGTTTGTGACTTCCTACGATCCAGAGCTTCGGCGGAGTGATTTCTGGCTGCTCGATGATACTGGACGGGTCATCTGGAGCTACACCCCGGACCTGAACCAGTACTGCCAGAACACGTTGAGCCCATTCCCCAGGGGCCAGTTCCTCACAATGCGACTGGCGCCGAGCTACTCAGGCACAGTAAAGGCGGCCGCTGCATGCATCGGCGGCAGCGTATTCGAGTTCTCGATCCCGGTTGCGCCGTGAGAGCACGATACGCAGAAGGACGATCAGGATGGGCCTGTCGCTCCTACGTTCGCCGCGTCCCTCTCAAGGTGAGTGGGTTTTAGGCCCGCCTATGCCACGAGACCAGCTTCGGCCTTTGACGGCGATGCGCCGTCCGCGGCGAGCGCCAACTCGATTGCGTCGGCTACGACCGCGACTTCATGTCTCCAGGCGGGCCCAGGGCACCAAGCGAGGCCGAGGGACCACCAAACAGGCCGTCTTCGGCATCCTGGCCCGTGGGGGTCAGGTGTGGGCGGAGGTGGTGCCCAACGTGGAGGCGAAGACCTTGTTGCCCCTGCTCCACCAGCAGGTCGCCGTTGGTTCGGTGGACTGCTCGGATACCTTCACCAGCTACACGGGGCTGGCGGCAGGAGGTTATGTCCATCGGCTGGTGGACCACAGCCAGAGCTTCAGCGATCGGCAGGGCGGTCACGTCAACGGCCTGGAGGGCTTCTGGGGCTACCTGGAGCGCCGCCTGGCAGCCAAGGGGGGCGTCCGGCAGGAAGGACTGCCCCTCTACTTGGCCGAGCATGTCTGGCGTTACAACCACCGCCATCTCTCCCGAAAATAACAGTCGCAGCAACTCCTCAAGCTGGTGTATACTAACTTCCTGGCTGGAATGCGACTATACCCATCTTGTGTAGGGGAGGCATTCATGGTTATGAAGAGGTGGTCCCCGGTCCTCTTGCTGGTGAGTCTTCTGATGGCCCTGGCTGCCCTGGCGGCGGCGTGCGGGGGACAGGCAGCCCCCACGCCCACGCCCACGCCAACGGAGGTGCCCAAGGTAGAGCCCCAGGTTGATGTCAAAGCGCTCCAGCTGGGAAAGGCAAACCCTCTGGATGAGAGCACGAAAGACCCCACCCGAGCCGGTGGTTCCACCTTCTACATCGTGCAGCTCCAGGCAGCCAGGGGCCAGTGGGTCTCGGCCGACTCCGATAACAAGATCAGGGCGAACCGGAACCAGCCGCAAATGTGGGAGACCTTCCTGCTCTTCGACTTCAACGGTGGGAATCTGATGCACGACGACTGGGTGGTGCTCATTGCCCACAACGGGTTCTTCCAGGCTGTGTGGCCCAGGAACTTTGGCTACACTGCGTGGACTCCAACGTTCTTCAAGATCCACCGCTGCTGCGGCAGGACCGGCCAGATCACGAACAACGACAAAATCGACCTGTGGGTAGGTGGCACGTGGTGGTACCAGGACCCGCGAGGCGATTGGAAGTGGGGCAACCCCTATATGGTTGCAGGGGACGCCGGCGGCGGGGTCGTCGACTTCAACCGGGGCGCCCCCTATCCTGGCGAGACCTGGGACTGGATGATCTTCACCATCCGCAACGTCGGCGGGGCCACCGCTTCACCCGCCATTGCCCAAGCGGGCCAGAACCTCGGCCTGGTCGGCCCCTTTCAGAAGGGCGCCAACATCATTCAGCAATCGACCGGCTTCACCATGCCCATAGGCAACAACTTGAACAATGCGACCCCACTCACCGCTACGACTCCGTAGGGACAGTGACATGGAGAAAAAGGGGAACTTTTCCCGGCCATCCACCGTCTTATTTGTGTAGAGGAGGCATTCATCGCTCTGAAGAGGTGGTCCCCGGTCCTCTTGCTGGTGAGTCTTCTGATGGCCCTGGCTGCCCTGGCGGCGGCGTGCGGGGGCGGAGGGCCTTCCGACCTCGCAGTGCCTACGGCCTCGCCAACTCCCACCCCCGCGCAACCCCCACCCAGCGGCGCTGAGTGGACGGCCCTGGTGTACGTGGCCGCCGACAACAACCTGGAGCCCTTCGCCCTCACCAACCTCCAGCAGATGGCGGAGGTCGGCTCCACCGACAGAGTGCGCGTCGTGGCCCAGGTGGACCGGGGAGGCAACGTGGACAAGGCCATCGCCAACCTGGCCCCGTGGAGCGGCGCCAAGCGCCTGTATGTGGAGCGGGGCAAGTTCACCGAGGTGGCCAATCTGGGCCAGGTGGACATGAGCGACCCCAGGACACTGGCCGACTTCATCGCCTGGGGCAAGCGAACCTACCCGGCCAGGCGGTACGCCCTGGTGCTGTGGGACCACGGCGCCGGATGGGTCGGCTTCGCCACCGACGACAGCGCCGGCAAGGAGGCTCCCATGTCTCTGCCGGCGATGGCCGCCGCCCTCCAGGAGGGCGGCGTCACCTTCGACCTCCTGGGCTTCGACGCCTGCCTGATGGCCACGGTGGAGGTGGCCCTGGAGCTCCAGCCTTTCGCCAAGGTGCTCGTGGCGTCGGAGGAGCTGGAGCCGGGCGTGGGGTGGGACTACACCGCCCTGCTGGGACCCCTCACCAGGGACCCGTCCATGAGCGCCCTGAACCTGGCCAAGGCCGTGGCCGACGGCTACATCGCCAACCTCAAAAAGAATAAGCCCCAGCAGGGGCTCTACAGCACTTTGAGCGTGGTGGACCTGGAGCAGGTGCCCCAGCTTGCCTCCGCCTTCAAAGCCTTCGTCGGTGCCCTGGACCGGTACGTCCTGGCGGAGGCCGGGCCGGGCACCGCCCAGCAGCTCACGCGCCTGGGCCAGGTGTTCGGCAAGGCCCGCTTCGATACCCCCTCCTTCGGACGCCAGTGGCTCACCGATCCCGGTGGCGCCTTCGACCTGGGACTGCTGGCCGACAACGCGGCCAAGGCCACCAGGGACTCCCGCATCACCAGCAGCGCCGCCGCCCTGAAGGAGGCGATGGGAAAGGCCGTCCCCTACACTGTCGCCGGTGACGGCTACAAAGGCACAGCCCTGAGCGGGCTCACCCTCTTTCTGCCCATCACGCAGAGCTTGCCTCAGACTAACGTCGCGACCTACGCCCAGCTGGCCAAGACTAAAGAGACCGCCTGGCCGGAGCTAGTCCGGGCCTTCACCAAGGCGGCGAAAGGAGACAAGACCAAGCCTGTGGTCCCCCAGCCGCAGATAGATGCGGCCTCCGTCACCCCCGGCCGCACCCAGGCGAAGGTCACCGGCAGGGTGACCGACGAGACCATGGTGACGGGGGTTGTGGTGGGAGTGGTGGGGCTTCTGGGCCAGCAGGAGGTGCTATTCAGCTTTGAGGAGCAGCGCCGCACGTACCAGCCCATCAACGACTACGCCTACACCTTCGACGGGACCGGCTGGTACCTTCACGGCGGCAAGGAGCCCCAGCTGGTGTTCACCGTCGTGTGGCAGCCGGGACAGCGGATGGTCTTTGGCCGCTACCGCCAGGCCGCCCTGGCTCGGGAGACAGAGGCATACTTCATCTATGACGAAAAGGCCGGCACGCTCATCGGTGGATTCGAGGTGGTGGGTGGAGCGCTGGGCGCCCTGCTGCCGGGGGACGCGTCCACCTTCCAGCCGTACCTCCTGACCCCGAAGCTGTCCACCTACACAACAGAGCCGGTGCCCGTTGACCGCTCAACCTTGCAACGCGGGCCCCTGCCCGATGGCGACTACCTCATCACCGTCACCGGCTTCGACTTGGGGGACAACGCAGCCACAGGCGGCATCCTAGTCTCCGTTGGCGCTGGCAAGGAGCCCACCGCGCCGACCGCCTGCACCCCGGACGAGGTGGACGCCGCCTCGACCATTGGGGAGCACAACGCCCGCCTGGGCCTGCCCAGACCGGGCAACCTCACCCTGGGCCTCCGGGTAGACCGGAACCTGGTGGGGCAGGTACGCCACGTGGTGGACGTCTTCGGGGGGGACGAAACCGTGGACCTGCGGGTGGTGGGCCCGGACGGCCGCACCGTGGGCGCCAGCGGAAGGGTCTCCGGTCACGCCGCCGACGCCTTCGACCCGCCCATCTCCGGCCTCTACCAGCTCATCCTCACCGAAAAGACCGGCGTCGCCAAGACCGTTTTCCTCACCTGGACCGTCTCCCGGCGGCCCGGCTGGGTGCCACCCGATCCCATCGACCTGGACAAGGAGCCGGAGAAGGTGAGCCTCCTGGAGCAGCCGGGCCTGCGCCTGGGCGCTTTCACCGTTCCGGCGAAGCAGGTCCTCACCCTGAGCCTGGACCTGGACCCGGCGAAGACGCCGTGGGCCGGGTACAGCGTGGGCGTCGTCGAGGGACCCCAGTCGCTGGTAATGGCGGTCGTCAGCCCCGATGGGAAGGCCCTGGACGGCGTCGTCCTGTGCGGGACCCACGCCGGCGGCTTCCCGGTGACGCAGAAAGGCGAGTACAAGTTCATCTTCGACAACCGACAGGTCCGGATCAACCAGATTGTGGCCGTCCTGCTGGAGGGCCACGCCCTGGAGGCACCCCCGGCGGCCCCCACCACCAGCCAGACCCTGGCCGACTGGTGCACTGGCGACCACTCCCAGGAGTTCACCGTCCCGGCGGGATCCATCCTCCGTCTTCTGGTACCCTGCGACAGCACCAGGGCGGCGCGGGTGGCATATAACCTCACCCAGATCACCCAGAAGTACCTGGTCCTGGCACCCGACGGCGGAACCCTGGACAGCGGACAGGACGAGAACATCGTCCAGGGGGCCTTCCCTGTCAACGTGACGGGCGAGTACGTGGTGGCGCTGGACAACTCCGGCACCCTCCGGGCCCGGACCACCCGGGTGACCCTCTCCGTGACAGCCCGCACCGCGCCGACGCAGACCGCTACGCCCACGCCAACGCCTGCACCCACCCCGGCGCCTGGCGTGACGCCCACACCCACCCCGACACCAACTCCTACGCCAGCTATGACACCGTTACCGGCACCTACACCGACGCCCTCGCCCACGCCCACGCCCTCGCCCACGCCCACTCCTACACCCACCCCCGGGCCCACCGTGCAGCGGCTACCGGAGTTCGCCACCGGCGAGCACACCCAACAGTTCGCCCTGGCCCCAGGTCAGGTCCTGACCCTGGTTATCCCCTTTGACGCCGCGGTCTCCTCCCGGGCAAACGTCGGCCTCACCTACCGCGCAGGCAGCGGCCGCGTTGCCTATCAGATCAAGGCGCCCGATGGCACGGTGCTGGCCAGCGGCAACGTCAGCAGCATCCTGACCCAGGAGAGCATCACCATCAACGCCACGGGGGACTACGTCATCGTCCTGGACAACAGCGGCAACCCCGACAGCCGCACCATGGAGGTTGCTGTCTCGGTCAGGGCGCGGTAGAGGTCATCCCGAAATTCTCTTGGGTAAAGTCATAATCCAGCCGCCAATCGGGGAACTACGACATGACAAGAATGCGTTGGGTCCTGATAGGCCTCTGTATCGCGTTGCTCGTTGCGGCGTGCGGCGGGAAGCAGGCGCCGCCCGCGCCGACGCCGATGCCGCAGGCCGCGACGCCCACGTCCCAGTCCACGGTTGCTGCGACGCCAACGCCCGTGCCTACACCTACACGGACGCCGCTGCCGGCTCCAACGTCCACACCAACTGTGGCCACCGTCACCCCTACACGAGTGCCCACGCCGACCCCCTCCCCAACGCCTACACCAACGCGGGTTGTGCTCCCCTCAGCATCCGAGATAGAACAGGCGCGGGAGCGTTACCAGGCAAACGTAACCAGGGAGATCCTCGCGGGGAGAGGGAGCATTCGGGTGCCGACAGGGTTCGACGATTGTGCTGCGGGCCTCCTTGGCCAGTCAAAGTTTGATGCCCTTCGCTCAGGGCGGGAGCCTATCGGCGGCAGAGACAACGATATGGCCGCAGTGTGCCTGCTGCGGCTGGGAGCTAGTATCACCACTCTGCTTAGCTACCGAGACGAGGTGTCGGTGAAGCAGGTTGACTCCACTTATCGCGTCGCTCCAGGCAATACCTCCGGCTTCTTCAAGACTGGCCAGAACGCTGATATCCTTCTGTCAGGGTTTGACTTTAACAACGCGGGCGGGCCGCTGGTCTTCAACCACCCTGGTGGTATTGCCACGGACGGCACACACCTTTTCGTAGCTGACATCTTCAACAACCGAGTGCTCGTATGGAACAGCCTCCCCACGGACAACGTGCCACCGGATCTGGTGCTGGGACAGCAGGACTTCATCAACAACAACCCTGGTACAGGACTGGACCAGATGAACTGGCCAGTGAGTATCTCCATGGGCGGCAATCGCTTGGTGGTGGCCGATACCAACAACTATCGCATCCTCATCTGGAACACCATTCCGACCAGGAGCGGAATCCCCGCCGACCTGGCCATAGGGGGTATTGCTAATCTTGAAGGAGGAGGTGAGGTGTCCAAGAGCCGCTTTTTCTGGCCATGGGGAGTCTGGACTAACGGGGAGAAGTTAGTGGTATCCAGCACCCAGCATGGTGGCATCCTCATCTGGAACACCTTTCCTACAAAGAGCGATCAACCCGCTGACCTCTTGCTGAAGGGCGGCGGCAAGATAGGCACACCCAGACACATCACTAGTGATGGTAAGTCCCTCATCGTCGGCGACCATAACGCCAGAGTCGAAGGGCAGCCCTCCTTCGGGAGCTTTGTCTGGAAGACCTTCCCCACCGCCGACGACCAGCCTTTTGATTTCTATCTCACATACAACACCAAGTGGTTCCGGGGGACTTTCACCTCGGATGGGAAGCTTATTACAATGGACAGCACGCTGCGCGTCTGGAATACGGTCCCCAAGGACGCTACCGCTGCACCTGACCTTACACTGACCAAGTGGTCGTGCTTCAGCCCAGGAGACTACGAAGCAGTCGCCGTCGCTGGTAGCAGACTCTACGTGTCCTGCGGCAACGGCAACATGGTAGTAGGCTACAACGCTACCCCCACTCGGCCGGACCAGGTTCCCGACTTCGTCATCGGTAGCCCTGACCTCGCCACTAGCACCCTGGAGACCAACTTCATCATTCAGAATGGGCTTGTTGCCTCCAATGGCAAGAGCCTCTTCGTAGGCTCCGATTTTGACCGGAAGCTCTATGTGTGGAAGAACTTGCCGGACCAGAGCGGTGCCCACCCGGACTTGGTATATGCCTTGGCTACTGGGCCCGCAGACATTGCACTGTGGAAAGAGAACCTGGCCCTTGCTGGAATAGACGTAGTTTACGTATGGAAGGAGCTTCCTGTCACCGGCAAACTCCCCGACATTACTTTCATCCGCATGATAGGTAGTGTCCGCTTCGGTAAGCTGGTGGGCGTTGCCATGGACGACAAGTACTTCTATCTGGCCGATGCCAGTAACAACAAAGTCTACGTTTGGAATGGGATCCCATCGCAGAACTCCGAACCCGCCTTTGTCCTTGACGTTGAGGAGCCGGGGAAGCTATCCAGCGATGGCACCTATCTTACGGTGGCTCAAAACTTCAAACACAAGGCCCTTGTCTATCAGGTGGACACTCTCAGCGCTGCCGCCAAGCCGGTCTCCATAGGCGGCGTAGGCACCTTTAATGGAGTACCAGCGGCAGGGACAGCAGGCGGCCACTTCTTTCTGGTGGATGGAGGCTTTAACCGAGTGCACATCTGGCGCAACATCCAGGACGCCCTGGCTGGCAAGCCAGCAGACGTCATCCTAGGGGCCAACCTCCACAGATACAGGTATGAGATCGGGCGAAACACGCTCTTTGCACCCTTCAGTTTCTCTTTTGATGGGAGCTACCTGTGGGTAGGAGAAGTCAAGTTTTCCACGCGTCTCCTGCGCTTCAGCCCGTTGCCATAGGGCTCGCTTCCAAGTCTGATGCTTGCAGGGTGTCTAAGCCTTTTCCCCTTCTGAGCGGTTTCTACAGCGATTCGTCGGGCCTAATGGCGACACGCAGAGGGAACCAGGAGGGATCAATAACCTTGAGGAAGGACGGTCTGTGGGTAGCACGCCTGAGCCACGAAGGAAAGAGGTACGCCGTTTACGGAAGAACAAGGGACGCGGCAAGACAAAAACTTCGTGAACTGGAAAGAAAACAAGACCAGGGCCTTCCTCTAGTCTCCTCGCGCGTCTTACTAAAAGACTACCTTGTGGGGTGGCTGGACAACGCCAAGAACAAGGTTCGACCCAAAACTTATGTTGATTACGAGACCACAGTGCGCCACCATATTGTCCCAGTCCTAGGTCAAATCAGAATAGCCAGACTTACCCCTGAAGACATCGACAAAGCATGGGCTACACTGCTGCGGGAAGGCGTCTCTGCCAGTGTAGTCCAGCACGCACACTTACGCCTTTCCAAGGCCCTCAATGATGCCATGCGCCGTAATCTCATTTTCCGTAATCCATGCCAGGCTGTGTCCCCACCGAGACCTGAGAGAAGAGAACTACGCGCCCCTGACGCCAATGAGGTTCATCGCCTTTTGGAAATCAGCAAGGAGACTGAATACTACGAAGCCATCTATACCGCCTTCTTTACCGGCCTCCGTCGTGGCGAGCTTCTAGCCCTCAAATGGATGGACATTGACCTAGACATGGCTACCCTGTATGTAAACCGGAGTGTATATCGGGCCAAGGGGGGTCAGTCTATCTACCAGGACCCCAAAACAGCCAAAGGCAGGCGCTTAGTCAGCCTTACCCCATCAAATGTTCTGATACTGCGGTCACTGCTTGAGCGCCAAAAGGCTGATGGGCTTCTGCAAGGACATGCCGTTAATGAGGCAAGCCTTGTGTTCAGTTATCGCGATGGACGACCCATACTCCCCAGGGGAATTAGCGGAGCTTTCACCAAAGCCATGCGCCGCGCTGGACTAAAGGGTTACCGGCTTCACGACGCCAGACACGCCCACGCTTCACTAATGCTCAAACAGGGCGTCCATCCGAAAATTGTCCAGGAAAGGTTAGGACACAGCCGTATTGAGGTAACACTAGACGTTTACAGCCATCTGGCCCCAGGACTCCAAGAAGCCGCAGCTCTCCGTTTCGAGGAAGGGCTAAATGGAGCGAGAAAATCCATGACAGAAGAACTAATCCAGCCTCAATTGGTACAAAAACTGGTACAGTGAGCCAAATGAAAGGGCCTCTGGCGATGTTCCAGAGGCCCTTTTTGTATCTAAATCACTGGAGCGGGCGATGGGATTTGAACCCACGACCCTCTGCTTGGGAAGCAGATGCTCTGCCCCTGAGCTACGCCCGCCCTGTATCGCATGTTATCGGCCTCCCATACCCTTGTCAACGCTCGTTTCCTTCACTCCGTGACGCCTTCTGGACTACTCACCTGGAACACGCTGCGGCGCTTCCCGGCCCGTCTCATAACCTGGCCCCATAGCTACCGCTCGTACACTGCCGCCTTCGCCGTGAAGCCCTGGACCTCGTTCGCCCCCTTACCTGGGAATATCTCTATCTTGAGCCTTCGCGCGTCCAACATCTGCATCAGCACCGTGCCTTGGACATCCCCCATCGGCTGCACACGGAACCCATCGAAGGACTCTTTATAGTTCCAGCTTCGACCGTTCTGCTGGTTGATATATCCCCAGGGCCGCAGCTCATATTTCACAAGCCCCGTGGCCACGCTCACTTGAGCCGGATCAGGGCCGTTATCCGTTACACAGAATTGGCGAGGTTGTCCCTGGAAGTCGCCCAGCGACACGATGACCGCCGTGGGGTCGTACGCGTGGTAAGTGACCGCCAGATGTGTTTTGAAGAAACTGCTTTGCGACAGGCCGGCGTACCCGTTGGTGTTCTCGACAAACCAACCTCCGATCAGACGTCCGTCGATGTCGTAGTCCGCGCGCCCGCCCAGCGGCTCCGCCTGGCGGACCGACTTTGCCCGCAGTTCTGAGCGCAGCGGCTACCGAAAGAGCGAGTAAGGATCGATGGCATAGAGCCGCCACGGCTCCGCCTCGTAGTGCTGAGGGATTACATAGCCTTCAGTTAGTGTGCGCAGGTCGGCAACCCACAAATCAACTCCCTGGCTGGACGCGCCCGCTTTTCCAATTATCTTGCCTTCTTTGATGGGGATCGACACCCCTCTTTTTAGGCCATCCATCTGGGCGGCGATGTCCGGCGCCAGTTCGTCGATGAGGTCATACTGCGTGACAATCGAGCACGAATGGCGGATGGTGATGTGGTACTGCGGGCTGCTGGACTGGCCAGTATCAACGCTCACCCGCCGTACCGTAATCTCCACTATCGCGCCGTCGCCCACCGACAGCACGTCGTAGCGAGGGTCGGGGCCCTGTTCGCCGAAAGCGTATCCTTGATGGTCGCTGGGGATGACGTGGGCGCCGACCATCAAGCCGTACGGCGCGATGTTTATTATGTTTTCCATCTTAAGCGGTGGCGCGCCGAACTCTACCGATTCTCGATCTTTACATCCCCGCTGCATCTGCTGCGACCACCAGGTTGAATACATGACGGCAGGCAAAGCTGGGCTCGGTGTTGGCGTGGCCGTTGGTGTTGGCGGCAAAGGTGGCGATGTCCTCGTGGGAGTAGCCGTAGGCGTTGCCGTGGGGTTAGGAGTGAGTGTTCGCTCCGCCGGCGCTGTCTGGGCAGGCGTCGCGGTCGGCATTGCGATAGCCGTCGGTATCGCCCTAAATGTGGGTGTTGGAGACGGGAAGGGTGTCCACGTCGGAGTGGGCGTTGCGGCAGGGCTAAGAGTTGACGCCGTGGTTTCGCACGCGGCTATTAAAAATGTGACCGCGATGAAGAGTATTGCCCGCCGCAAGCACATCATAGTCGGCGGATTGTAGCACCCTCGCTGTTCGGAGCGCTGAGAACTTAAAGGTCAGTATTGCCAGGATATCCTAAGCGCTCGGCTCTCTATCCCTTGTCAACGCATTCTTGGGCTGCGCCTTGACACCCCTCCATCTAGCCCCTTTAATCTAGCCATACCACTCTCGCCCCTACGCAGGAGGGCCCCATGCCCGCCAAACGCGACCCCCAGTCCAAAGAGTCTATCGCCAAGGAGACCACCCGCCAGGCCTCGCGACTTTGGGGCGCGCGGCGCGCCCAGCTCCTCCAGTCCACCATAGTTGAGCACGCCGCCCACATGGAAAAAATCTACGAGCGTCTCCCCTATTTTGAGGAAACGCCCACCTTTATGTGGCACAACCATCCGTAAACCTTTGTGGGTGTGGGCCGAGCGAAGCGATATAGTTACCAGGAGTCATCCATGACCAAGCCCAATTTCCTCACCATCGGCCAGGCCTCCAAGCAGATCGACGCAGGCAAGCTCTCTCCCGTCGACCTGGCCGGGGCCTGCCTTAAGCAAATCGACCGCCTGGAACCCAAGCTCAAGGCCTGGGTCACCATCGACC
>Ga0194132_10010419_pt1 | contig 12375 bp, 11 predicted proteins | sample TA2KigOf80mmetaG_FD_148612 | JGI IMG/M metagenome (GOLD analysis project Ga0194132, IMG submission 148612) | Freshwater microbial communities from Lake Tanganyika, Tanzania - TA2015054 Kigoma Offshore 80m | ecosystem: Environmental > Aquatic > Freshwater > Lake | place: Tanzania: Lake... | reverse complement strand
CGCTGCTCTTCGACGACATACCTGACCGCATGACGGTGGAGGACAGCGATCGATTCGGCTCCTTCGCCTCGGCGCAGTGCCATGTCACGAACGAGCTTGTCCTCTGGATCAGTGGAAAGGGGCAGGGGACCCTGGGACGCTTCTTGTTTTGTCCCACTCCTTACTGCGGTCGCATGGCGGGGCGGCAGCTTGGAGGTGCAAGCTATCTTGAGACCATCGGGCGCGAGCTCCTGCCGGAGGTGGAAATTTTCTGGACCGGCCCCGACATTATCTCGAGGGAGATCACAGTGCCGCACGTGAGAGAGTTGCAAGAAATCCTCCGCCGCAAGCCGCTTATCTGGGATAATCTTCAAGCCAACGACTATGACGGTCGTCGATTCTTCTGTGGCCCCTATGCTGATCGTCCGCCGGAGCTGCGCGCGGAAGTGACCGGGATGCTTATTAACCCGAACTGCGAGTATGCGCTGAATTACGTTCCTATTCGAACGCTTGGCGAGTTTGTTCATGGCAAAGGCCGGTGGGATGCACGCGATGCCTACCTCAGGGCGATGCGTGAGTGGCATGACCAATTCGACACGATCGGCCAGCCGCTGGCTTTTGAAGATCTACTGTTCCTCGGTGATTCCTATTATCTGCCGTTCGACGACGGCCCGGTTGCGGAGCTGTATTTCCAAACGGCACGAAAGGTTCTGAGCACTCCTCCCTCCAAATGGGGACCCGAGGCGACGAGTTTTCGTCTTCAAACGCAGCGTTACAGGGACTTCTGCGCGCGGCTCGCGGAACTCAAGAATCGTCCTCTTTTCTACGCCCTCAGCCGTCGTATCTGGGAGCTGCGTGAAGAGCTCGACCTGCTGGCTCGCTATATGGCTGGCAAGGACGACGGCAGACTGCCGGATGCGGCATGCAGCTCCGACTATCATCTTCCGAACACCTATCGGGGTGGTTTTGTGCCACGGCTGCAACGGCTGCTGGTCCAGCATCCCGACGAGACCTTCACCCCTTCCCCGGCTTCGTCATGAGTAATTTCACAATTCGTTCTGCACGCGAAGCTGACCAGGCTGGAGCCTATCACGTCTGCATGAAGACCGGGGATTTTGGGAAGGACGGTGAGCCGTTCTATCGAGAGGACCCTGACGCTCTGGGTCGGATTTTTGTCGGCCCCTATCTTGCCTTCGAGCCTGGGCTGAGCCTGATCCTCGAGGATGATCTTGGTGTTTGCGGCTACGCGCTGGGTGCATTTGATTCGCGGGAGTTTTATCAACGCTACGAGACCCAATGGAGGCCAAATCTCTGCGCGCAGTTCCCCGCGCCCGTTGGCGACCCTGCAACCTGGAGTCGCGTGCAGACCGTCCACAACTGGTATCATCATCCGGACTATTACACGCCGGAGCCTTACGACCTTCATCCTTCGCATCTGCACATTGATCTGCTGGAACGGGCGCAAGGTCGGGGTCTGGGCCGTCGGATGCTGGAACAAGTGATGAGCAAACTGCGCGATCGTGGTTCGCCCGGAGCGCATCTCGGGTTGAGCATGATCAACACGCCCGCATTCGCTTTTTACACGAAACTCGGCTTTCGCGAACTGGTTCGCATGGGCGAAGGGAAGGATGGATGCATCTACATGGCGAAGTCCCTTCGCGACAGTTCGCTGGGATAGTCATGAGAACGACCAAATCCCATCCAGAAACAATACGGTCCTCCAAGGAAGGCCACCGGCGATTTTTCTCAAACTTGGTTTCATTATTGCGCCCGATGGCATTCCTTGGGTTCATCTCTTTGAAATCCGAACGGCAACATAAACTGCATGTCTAAAAGTCTCGCGCTTCTTGGTGGGTCTCCGGTTCGCAAACGGCGATTCACATCCTGGCCCATCTTCGGCAAGCCCGAGGAGAAACGTCTGCTCAGAACACTTCGAAGCGGCAAGTGGGGCCGCCTTCACGGCCCTGAGGTGGCCGAGTTCGAACAGCGATTTGCAGGCATGCACGGTTGTAAACATGGGCTGGGCGTCGTGAACGGAACCGTTTCCCTGCGCATTGGTCTCATGGCGGGTGGAATTCAGGCGGATGATGAAGTGATCGTGCCCCCCTACACCTTCCTGTCCACAGCTTCCGCCGTCGTTGAATCGAATGCCATTCCTGTCTTCGCTGACGTCGAACTCGATACTTTCAATCTGGACCCCAGTGCAGTGGAGGCCGCAATCACACCTCGAACGAAAGCCATCATCGCGGTGCATTTCGCGGGGCAGCCTGCCGACATGGACGCGCTCATGTCGATTGCACGGAAGCATCGACTGTTTGTCATTGAGGACGCGGCGCACGCGCACGGCGCGATCTACCGGAAACGTCCAGCCGGATCGATCGGGCACCTTGGTTCGTTTTCGTTTCAGTCGAGCAAAAATCTCAATTCAGGCGAAGGAGGCGCCATCACCACCAATGACGACCAACTCGCGGAGGCCTGCCGTTCGATTCACAGCTGCGGACGTATCCCCGGCGGCCTTTGGTATGAGCATCATGTCATCTCGGGCAATTACCGCCTCGGCGAGTTTCAAGGCGCGATTCTCAACTGCCAGCTCGACCGCCTGGAGGCACAAACCCGAAAACGCGATGCCAACGGGCAATACCTTGCGGCGAGAATCTCGAGGTTGCCTGGCCTTTATCCACAACGTCGGATCAAGGGCTGCGACAGGCACAGCTACCATCTTTTCATGATGCGGGTTGTTGCAGAGGAGTTCGGTGTTTCGCGCGAAAGCGTCATTCAAGCACTGCAGGCTGAGGGCATTCCCTGCTCCGGAGGCTATGTCGTCTCCCTGCCACAACAACCGTTGTTCAGGAACAAGGCTTTCGCACCGTACCTGCCCAAGTCCAGCGCCCGACTCAATTTCAAGAAGGCAAACCTGCCGAACAGCGACCTTCTATGCCGCGAACAGACGATTTGGTTCGAGCAGAGCATGTTCCTGGGTCCGCGTTCCGACATGGACGACATCGCGCGTGCCTTTGAGAAGATTTACGAGAATCGGGATGAGCTCAGGAAACGAGGGGCAAAGGCAAGACGATGAGCCTGGGCGCGTGGGGTTGGAGTGAACACTTCGAACAAGCCTTCGCGCTGAGCGCAGCGCCAGGACTTATTCCCGCGCGCGTCATGGTTCAGCTCCGAGGCGGGTACCACGTTCATGCGGAGGAGGGCGAATTCCCTGCCGAGGTATCAGGCCGGTTCCGACACCAGTGCCCCCACGCGAGCGGTTATCCAGTAGTGGGTGATTGGGTGGTCATCGGCTTGATGCCCAATGAGCACAAGGCTGTCATTCATGCTGTGTTGCCTCGACGAACCAAATTCTCCCGGACGGCTGCCGGAGATGCCACCGAGGAACAAATCCTAGCTGCGAACATCGACGACGTGTTCGTGGTGGAGGCATTGGATGATGAGCCGAATCTGAGACGGTTGGAGCGGTTTCTGACATTGGCCTGTGAAAGCGGCGCCACACCCGCGATCCTCCTGACCAAGGCGGATCTTTGTGCCGATCCGGCTGCCGCCGTCGCACAGGTTCAAGCCAAGTTGGGAGAGACGCCTGTGATCGCGATCAGCTCCGTGAGCGGGGCAGGCATGCGAGAGCTTCGTTCGCTCCTGGGCACGGGACGGACCTCCGTGTTGCTCGGCCCTTCCGGGGTGGGTAAGTCCACGCTCACCAATGCGCTGTTTGGAGACGAACTGCTCGATACACAACCTGCGCGGGAAAGTGATTCCAAGGGACGCCATACAACCACTCATCGTGAGCTCATCCTGCTGCCAACAGGAGGCTGCATCATCGACACCCCTGGGCTGCGGGAGCTCCAGCTCTGGGATGGGGAGACGGGAGTGAAGGAGGCCTATGCGGATGTTGAGGCGATCGCCTCAGGGTGTCGTTTCACGGATTGCCGGCATGAGAGCGAGCCCAACTGCGCTGTTTTGTATGCAGTGAAGTCCGGGGTGCTCGATCCTGGACGTCTGGAGAGTCACCGCAAACTGGTGCGCGAACTCGAGTCCCTGGAGATGCGCCAGGATGTAAGAGCCAGGGCCGACCAACGTCGTCAGATGAAAGTTGTCCAGAAGAGCCTGAGGCAGCATTTCAAGCAAAGGCCGCGGGACTGAGCAATCAGCCATGCTCTCCCACTGAATCGTTCCGGCTTAGACGAAATCTGACAAAAGCGGCTGGGGCGGTTCGTGCCCGGGCTTGTGCCTTCAACTGGGGCGTTGAGGTCTGACTGTCACCCATCCTTTCAACAGAACCCCGAGGGCGACACCTCCGACGAACACCATCCAGAACCACACCGGATTCCTCTCACTCAGCCCGTGGGCAAGATTCATCCCAAAGAGACTTGTGATGGCGGTGGGTGGAAGGAAGAGAGCCGCCAGTATGTTCAGCCGATGGCTGGAGACCACGGCGTCGCGTGAGAACCGGGCTTGCGCTTCAGCTTCGCGGGCCATGCGGAACTGAATCGAGTTTCGAACATCCTCAAGAAGGAGCTCCAGATTGCGCTCCACATCATAGGCACGATCCCTCACTTCGATGAGGAAAGGGTCGGACTTCACAGCCTCCCGGGCTGACTGGAGTGTCAGATGAAGATTGCGGGCGGCACGGACCAATGGGGTCAGGGCTTCCAGCAATTCGAAGACCTGATGCAGGTCGGCGGTTTGTTCGAAGGTTTGGCTCAGTTGAGTCTCGAGGTCTGCATAGGACTGGACATGCCGTTGGAGCCCGCCTGGTCCAGGTCCTCCACGGTTGAACAGCCACTCACCGGTTGGAGCTCTCCAGAAGAGAACACCTTCCCGTCGGGATTCATCCGGTCCTGGAGGTTTGTGAAGCACCAGGAGGAGGTGTCCTTCTTCATGAATGGCGCGCTGCCGACCGTAGGTGGAGGAGCTCAATCGTGCTCGAAGGGCTTCAGGAAGGCTCCATGTGGGAGGAATCAGCGTGCCCCTGTCTACACCCAGCTTTGGAATGAGCTCAACTGCTTTTGAGAACGACCATGGTTTCGATTTTGATTACGATTGCGAGGGGAGGAGACGGATATCCTTCAAACAAAAAACATGACATCTGTTCGAAGCAGCCCAGACTGTGACCAATGAAGCTCACAATTTCTCACGGTCCCACGAGCCTTCTCCTTCAGCGGACGAAGCGTTTTGATTCCTGTCGGCACCTATCTCTAGTCGTCCTGCTGCTCGTGATCATCACAAGCCCGCTTTGTATGCAGGCAGGTGATCCTGGATCCAGTGAGGTCCAGGGCGTCGTCAGCCGTCCAGCCAGGCCGCTCATCAAGAAGGCTCTCAGGGCTGCTGGCGGACAATCAAAACTGCTGCAGATTTTCGGGATGAAGGACCGGGTGGTGTTGGGAAACACGGACACGGGTCTTGGCGCCCGGCGCGAAAGTGTCCTGGATGCCCCCCGACACTGGTGGCTCAAAAGCTCCGGCGGCTACACCGAGCGCGAGGACGAGCCAGCCACCTTCCTGGTATGGGCTTGGACTCTCAAGGTCCTGACCGATCAAGCCTCCTCGGTGGAGACGCTTCCTGACACAAAGGATGGCGATCTCGAATTGTGGGGCCTTCGGGTCAGCGGGAGCGTCCAGCCTGCGATGGACTTGTACTTCAGCAAAAGAAGCAACCTCCTGAGTCGCATCGACTGGCGCTCAGACATCCACCGCTTCTCGGAGTGGAAAACGATGCCCAATGGCACAAAACATCCGACGAAAGTGGTGGGGTACAAGAAGGCTACAGGAAAGCCCTGGTATTTTGATGAGGTGTTGGAGGTCACACCCTTGCCGGAGTTGCCGGAACCACTTCGTGCACAGCGATGAAAAATATCCGATGAAGAATATGGTGTCTGTTGAAGCCGCGGGAGCGAAAGCCACTCCGTTTCGGTGTGGCCGGCGCCCAAGGGACAATCATCCCCCTGGCTTTGCCCTGCTCATGGCGATCCTGGCTCTCCTCAGTGGCGACATCAACGCGGCTGATGACCTGACCCCACTATCCGACGAGTTTCGAACACCAGCGACCCTAAGCAACTGGCAGCGCGTGTATCAGACCCAAGGTTGGGGCAATGATGCCCTCGAGACATTCGACTTTGGTCAACGTCGCCCAGGGCGATTGCTGATGATTCCGCATACCAGCGTCTGGTAACAGGAGTGGCGTGGCGAACTCGCCTACAAGTCCATCAATGGAAACTTTGTCATCACCACTGATGTGACGGTGTCGGGACGAGGTGGCGCGGGGGCTCCAAACAGCTTGTTCTCGCTGGCGGGCATCATGGTTCGATCTCCACGAGCCATGACGTCTCCTGCACAATGGACGCCGGGTGGACAAAACTACGTCTTTCTGTCTCTAGGCGGTGCCAACACACCGGGCACCTATCAGCACGAGGTCAAGACAACTTTGAACAGCGTCTCGACCCTGGAGATATCTGCTGGAACACCCCGCGCCCAGATCCAGGTGGCACGGATAGGTCGTCACCTGATCCTGCTCAGACGGCCCGAGGGTGGAAACTGGACGGTGCACCGCCGGTACTCGAGGCCGGACTTTCCTGTCACCTTGCAGGCCGGGCTTACGGTGTACACAGATTGGGCGAACTGTGAACGTGTTGGATTCGTTGCTCAGAATCTGACCGTTCTCACCAACGGTGCGCGGCTTCCGAATGGGAGTCTGTTCACCGGGGCGAGTCCTGACTTGGAGGCAGCCTTCGACTACGTGCGCTACGCACGACCCAGGATACCCGCCAACCTCGCGAACGCAGATTTCTCGAATCCCGCCTCGGTGAGTGATTCGCAATTGCTTGCCTTCCTCGGCGATCAGGCACACGAGCCGACGGAAGCTCTGAGGCTCGATGTGAGGCCTGAATCCTCCGGCAACCTCATACGGCTGGCTTACCCTTCGGGCTCCCCCATGGAAAGCCACCGCCTCAGCCGCATCTCCATCCATGCAGCTACGGATCTGGGATTGAGCCTCAGTCAGTGGAGACGGATCACGGCTCCGCTCGTCCTCACTGACGGACAAGCCCAAGCGATGGACACCGGGGCATCATCTTCCAATCATTTCTACATCGCGGTGGAGATGCCTTGATCGGCATTTTTCAGCTTCCAGCCCAACCGACTCTTCCTATGCTCCGGACAATGTTGAACCTGCTTGCGACGCTTCTGTTCTTCTCGATGGGGTGGGCACTCTTCGCTGCGCCACCCAATGTTCTTCTGATCATCTCGGACGACCAGCACTGGGGTGACTATGGGTTCATGGGGCATCCTGTGATAAAAACTCCGCATCTGGACCGACTCTCGAAGGAGGGCAGGACTTTTCGTCGAGGCTACGTCCCGTCGAGTCTTTGTTGCCCGAGTCTTGCATCCATCATCACGGGGCGTTACCCGCATCAACATCTGATCACAGGCAACGATCCTCCCAGGCCTGCAGGGATGAAGGGCGCCGAGTTCCACGCTTCCCAGGCGTTCTGGGAGGGCCGTCAACAGATGGTTAGGAACCTTCAGGCCTGGCCCACGTTGCCTCGACTGCTCGGACAAGCCGGCTACCGCAGCTTGCAGACCGGCAAATGGTGGCTGGGCGACTATCGGCATGGGGGATTCACGGAAGGCATGACGAAGGGGGGACGGCATGGGGACGTGGGACTGGAAATCGGGCGCAAGACCTTGCAACCGATTTATGACTTCATGGCGCGTTCACGCAGAGATGCGAAGCCGTTCTTCGTCTGGTATGCGCCCTTGTTGCCACACGACCCTCACACCCCGCCCGAGCGCATCCTGGCAAAGTACCGGACCCAGGCGCCGAGCGCGGCCATCGCCAAATACTGGGCAATGGTTGAATGGTTCGATGAAACATGTGGCGACCTGCTGAACCACCTGGACCGCGAAGGCCTGGCTGAAAACACGATCGTGGTCTATGTCACCGACAACGGTTGGATCACCGATCCGGACACCGGGCGTTATGCTCCCAAGTCGAAGCAGTCCCCCTACGACGGCGGGTTGCGCACACCGATCATGGTACGGTGGAAGGGGCGTCTTTCTCCCAAGACCAGTGATGTGCCGGTCAGTTCCCTCGATATTCTCCCCACGATTCTCAAGGCATGCGAAGTGAAGGCACCCCAGGATCTTCCCGGCCTTGATCTCATCGATGAATCCGCGCTCGTTGCTCGTCCTGCGATCCACGGCGAATGCCATACCCACGACTTTGTGGATTTGAAGCGCGCTGCGCCGAATTTGCGTTGGCGATGGATCCTGGAGGAAGACTGGAAACTGATCATCCCTGCACCTCAGAACGAGAAAGGCGCTGTGGAGCTTTATCACGTGATGAATGATCCGAAGGAGGAAAGAAACCTGGCGGACGCCGAACCGGTGCGTGTGGCCAGGCTTCGTGCCAAATTGGATGCCTGGTGGATAGGCACTGAGCCAACTCCGTGATCTTGGCTGTCGGCGTCATAGGTCCATCATAAGCTGCACAAGACTTCCGCACTCCAAGACGCTATCGCGAGTTCTTAGCCTGCCAGGAAGTCCGTCAGGTCATGGAGTGCGCCTGTCCGCCGGCGCTTTGACCGTGAACGTTCGATGGACAACAGGCGAAACTTGGCCCTCTGGCACACGACGTCGTGGGAAACACTAAGAACGCCTGAGGGCTGGTGAGTGCAAGGACATCGGACTTTCGACTCTCGAACTCCTCGAACTACGATGGGTGGTTACCAGGCGTAAGTAGGGCCCAGTAGGTGAGGCGCTTGGATTGCGGAGCTGGGCTGGTTAACGGTGGTGTTTTAGAATACCTCCGTTCGCGATAGGCGCGCGAGGAGATGTGCGATGGCTGCGGCTTCTGTCCGGTCATCCATTCTGTAGGAGTCTCTGCCCGGGTGGACCACAAACAGATGTTCCAGCTTCAAATCATTCAAGGCCGTGTGCATCGACTTTGTCATGGACGGCGCGTCTCCATATTTGAACTCGAAGCCGCACCTCCGTCCACGCCAGTTCACCAGCAAATCCAGCTCTGCGCCGCTGTGCGTGGCCCAGAAGAACGCATCCCGATCACCCGTGATGCTCAAGACTTTTTCAAGTGCAAACCCCTCCCACGATGCACCCAGTTTCGGATGTGCCTCCAGGTCGGCGAAGGAAGCCTGTCGCATCAGGCAATGCAGCAGGCCCGAGTCCCGTAGATAGATTTTCGGGGCCTTCACCTGTCTTTTGCCCAGATTCTCGTATAACGGAGCAAGCTGCCGCACCATGAACGTCGAACTCAGAAGATCCAGATACTTGCGCATGGTCGGTTCGGACGTGCCCAACGAGCGCGCCAATTCCGAGCCTTTCCAGATTTGGGCGTGGTAATGCGTGAGCATGGTCCAGAACCGGCGCAGGGCCGGCGAGGCCACCCTGATTCCCAGCTGCGGCATATCCCGTTCCAGCAACGTCCGCACAAATTCCTCCTGCCACTGACGGCTCACCGCATCCGTCGCGACCAGATACGAAGGCGGAAAGCCGCCCCGCCACCATAGGTTCCGCCACTCACCCTCTCCGACTTCCTTGAGAACCAAAACGCTCCGTTTAGGATTTCCAATTATTTTACATCATTTTATCATTCAACGTCTTAAGGGTGTGAAAACTTTGATTTTCTGCCGCCAGACCACCGGTTTCCTCCGGTTTTCAGCATGCCAGTCCTGCGTGGTCCATTGCTGTTCACGCGAGACCTTCAACCGCATTTCCGTCGCACTCTGGTGTGCGAAACCGTCCGAGGCGATGGAGATTCCCTCGTTTGAAATCGTGCCTGCGTGGATCGGCTCCAATTTCGTCACCCTCACAACCAAAGCGGGTCTCGTGCATGACGCCGTCGAGCAAATCATCGAGGATGATCTGCGGCATCTCTGGCTCGGCACTCGCCTGGGTTTGGTGCGGGTTGCGATCTCGCAGTTGCATGACTTCATCGAGGGTAAACTGCAAGTCATCACATCCACATTGATCGGTCAGGATGAAGGGCTTCTCCGGCCCAATTTCTGGACCGAGTACCAGCCCGCTTGTGCCAAGGCCAGCGACGGACGGTTGTGGTTCTGCACGGGCAGCGGCATTGCCATTGTCGATCCACGACAGTTCCATGGAGACGCGATCGCTCCACGACTCCACATTCAGGAAATCTCCATTGATGGGCGCGTTCACCCCCTGGTTTCAGAAGGCAACCAGGCGATGGAAATCCCTCCCGGAAGCGAAAGAGTTGAGGTTCGCTACAGCGCGATCAGTTCTTCTGAGCCGGCTCAGGTCCGGTTTCGTCATCAGCTCATCGGCTACGACCGCGACTGGAGGGAAGCTGGACGCGCCCGCGTGGCCAGCTATTCGTATCTGCCTCCAGGGACTTACCAGTTCCAGGTCATCGGAGTGAACAATGACGCTGTCTGGAGTAAATCGGCTGCCACGGTTTCATTGCGAGTAATACCCAGCTTTTGGCAGACGTCTCTGTTCCGCGGCGCGGTCGTCCTGATCGTGACCGGTATTCTGTTCGCGGCCTACCGCGCACGCATCGCCCAGATCGAACGGCGCCGCGCTGCTCAGGAAGCGTTCTCACGGCAACTCATCGAATCCCAGGAACAGGAGCGACACCGCATCTCTCGTGAGCTGCACGATAGTCTTGGACAGAACCTGCTCGTGATCAAGAACCGCGCCGCGCTCGCCCTAAAACAACCCAACGACCCCGCAAAGATGTCCGAGCACGTGGCCGAGGTCTCGTCAATGGCATCACTCGCCATCCGCGAAGTCAGAGAGATCGCGCACAATCTGCGCCCGTTTCAAATCGATGAACTGGGACTCACCGAGGCCATCACGTCCATGGTTCGGAAGATGGGAGATTCCTCCAGCATCGTGTTTGAGAGCGACCTGGCTGACATCGACAATGCCTTGTCGCCCCAAGACCAGATCAACTTTTTCCGCATCGCTCAGGAGTGCTTGAACAACGTTGTGAAGCATTCAAACGCGAATAAATCCCGTGTCTCCATCCTGCGTGAGCTGAGGAGGCTTCGTTTGATCGTTGAGGATGACGGTCGGGGGTTGGCCAGCGGGAACAGCGCAAACCTCACCGGCGGCAGTTTCGGCCTCAAGAACATCAAAGAACGAGCCTACACCCTGGGTGGTAACGTGCTTGTTCAATCAAGCCCGAGGCAGGGGACCCGAATCGAGGTCGAGATAACCCCTTCCTGATCCGGTGATTTATTTATGGGCGGTCTGCAATGAAACGTCATCGATGGAGATGCAACCCTAGGCCTTCGGAGGAGTGGCGTGTTTGCCTTCCCTGCGCTAGATTCGCCCCCTGTTGTACATGGATTCACTACTGAAGATACTCATCGCAGACGACCATCCGATCTTTCGTCGAGGCTTGTGTGACGTCATTGAAACCGATCCGTCACTTCGATTGGTTGGTCAGGCCAGCAACGGCGACGAAGCGGTCAGACTCATCAGGGAGCTTGATCCAGACATTGCGATCCTGGACGTCAATATGCCGAAGCTTTCAGGCTTGGAAGCGACGCGAAAGCTGATGGAGGACCGGGTTCCGGTGAAAATCGTCCTTCTGACCATGCACGAGGACGTGGATCTTCTGAACAAGGCGTTGGACCTGGGTGTGCACGCCTATGTGCTGAAGGAGAACGCAGTCGAAGACTTGATAGCCGCGGTCCGTAGTGTTGCGGACGGGAAGACATTCATCAGTTCAACCATGGCCGGATTGCTGTTGCGTCGCCGTGCCCAGGCTGAGGCGTTGCGTCGGGCAAAGCCGGGACTCGAGTCCCTGACCCCGGCGGAGCGGCGGATTCTGAAGCTCATTGCTGAAGACAAGACCAGCAAGGAAATCGCGGAGGTGCTGGGGTGCGCTGTTCGCACCGTGGAAACTCACCGTCAGAACATGAGCGCCAAGATCGGCCTCAGCGGGAGCCACAGCCACCTCAAGTTTGCCTACGACAACAAATCGACGTTTGATTGAGAGGAAACTCAACCACGAGTTGCGACTGAGTCTCTTGAGAGTCTCCTTCGTTACCGCGGATGAATCTCGGAGGATCCGTGGGGGAGAACGTTCACTGACAGGTCCCTGACCCGAGCCCCACCCGCTGTGCTGATGAGGAATATGGCCAGCGGGTCACGAGTGATCGAAACCTGGTCGGCAAAGTAGTAGGGGATTGAGAGATCCCGCTGATCTCCCTCCCAGCTGAGCAAGGGTTCACCTTCCAGTGCGACCTTTATCCTGACCCGGTCAGTGTGAGGGTCGGGCTGCACTCGAAGGATCAGCGGCAGAAAACGTTGATAGGGCAGTTTTCGTCGCACGGTTGTCTCGTTCTTGCTCCAGTCGAGACCGCGAATCAGTCCCAGTCCTGAGGTGTCGTAGAGATCCAGG
>Ga0194132_10010415_pt1 | contig 12377 bp, 9 predicted proteins | sample TA2KigOf80mmetaG_FD_148612 | JGI IMG/M metagenome (GOLD analysis project Ga0194132, IMG submission 148612) | Freshwater microbial communities from Lake Tanganyika, Tanzania - TA2015054 Kigoma Offshore 80m | ecosystem: Environmental > Aquatic > Freshwater > Lake | place: Tanzania: Lake Tanganyika... | reverse complement strand
ACCTCCCTCGATAGGTGATTTCGCAGCTGCAATGGGGGATTGCCTGGATGCGCTCGGAATCGGTGAAACTGACGTCATGGGATATCACACCGGCTCAAAGATTGCGGTAGAGCTTGCTCGGCAGCGATCGCAGCAAATCAAACACTTGGTATTGGTTTCGGCGCCGGTGTATACCGCCGAGGATCTGGCGCAAGTCCGAGTCGATAACGCAGTGCCGACGCCCGAACCGAGCGGCGAGTTCTTGAAGCAGATTTGGCAAGCACTTTGGCGTTGGCAAGATAAAGCTGTTACGCCAGAGGCCCTGATGCATTCATTTCCGGATCATTTGCGTGGCGGTGATCGTCGGGCTTGGGGTCATCAAGCGGCTTTCGCCTATACCTATCCGCCACACATCGCAGACATAATGGCGCCTATTCTGGTGCTGAATCCCGAAGACGATCTCGTCACCTACACCCGACGAATTGCGCCCTACCTGAAAAACGGGCGAGTGCATGAACTGCCTGGGCGGAGTCACGGTTTTCTTGATCTTCATCCGTCCGAGGTCGCGGCCATCGTCCGACCTTTTCTCGATCGGAACGACGGCCGCTGATACGTCGATAATTGTTGGTATCGATCAGTTCCCGGTACCGAACCGGGTAGTGACGGAGATTTTCACGGTCGGCGGCAGATTGGCGTTCAGCAGACTGGATGCTGTTGCTGACCAATAGCTTTCATCCGTGACGTTATCGGCATAAAGACGGAACGTCGTTGAGTTGCCGGCGATTTCCGTGTCATAGCGCGCGCCTATATCGTAGGCGGTATAGCCTTCCGCGAAGGCGATGTTTGCCTGATTGATCGCACGATTGCCCACGTGAAACATGCCGGCGGAAAGGCTCAATCCGGGGATCGCGGCAACCCGATACTCGGCGAACAGCGACGCGCTGAACTTTGGTGCGTTTTCCGGGCGCAGGCCGCGCAGTGCGGCTGTCGCCGTGCGTTCCTGTTTCGCATCGAGCGTCATGGCCGTGAAATAAAGCGACAGTGATTCACCGACTTCACCCGCCGCACTAAGCTCAAATCCTTTGTATGAAGTGCGGCCATCTTGTACGAAGCGGTTGATAGTCGTGTTGACGAACGACGATGCACGATCGATATCGAAATAGGCAACGGTTGCCAATACTTTGCCGAGCTCGGCTTTGACACCGATTTCATATTGCTCGGAAGTATTTGGCGGGAGCACTTCACCCGCATTCACCTGTGCGGCTCCTGCGATGCCGCCTTCTTCAAGACCTTCGATGAATGTACCGTAGATACTAAGGTTTTGCCGAGGCTTGATGACCACGCCCACAGCAGGCGTCGTTTCTTTGACGGCATAACTCGTTCGGCTGGTTGGCGCAACGAGCACTTGGTTCACGCTCGAATAATCAGCGCGTCGCAACCCGATGAGCACCTGCAGCCATTCATCGTAGGAAATCCGATCAAAGGCATAGAGACCCTTGTCGGTAATGGCCGAGGCGGTTCTTACTACGCGTGCCGGTAAGGGCAGCGCTGGCAGCGCCACTTTACGGAACAGATTAGGCTGAAAAGTGGATGCGGCGCAGGTTGCGCTGGCCGGTGTCGGGAAGTTGCACGTCGGATTGGTCGGGACCTCTGTTTCTCGTTTGTTGTGGGTGTAGCCGAAGGTGACTTCGTGCTTCAGCGCCCCTGTGAAGAACGCCCCGGAGAGTTCGCCACGATAGTTGTTGTTTTCATTGACGTTGCCATTGGTGAGTGTCACTGCAATACGACCATCGCCCGTGGTCAAATTGAAGTTCTGAAACTGCGAAAAATACCGATCGCGTTTCAGATACGAGCGCCCGGCCTGAGCGCTGAACTCCCAATCGCGCGCAAAGCGGTAACGTGCCGACAACAGCACATTATCTTCATAGCCGTCGCCTTGTTGCCATTCACCACCGAGGTTGCGCTTCGCATCCGGCAATGGCGGCAGGATCGGTGCTGCACCGGCAGCCGGCGTGGCAACGAAATACGTCGTCGGTTCAGACATCGATTTTTCGATGTGCTCGACATCTAACTGCAGGGTGAGCGCGTCGGTTGGCTTCCAATCGGCGGCGACGCTGACGAAACTGCGATCGCCTTTGGTTTCATCCACACCGATATCAAGATCCGCGGTCAACGCATTGACGCGGATGCCGAAGCGGCCGTCATCGCTTTGTTGACCGAAGTCGATATGACCACCTAGCGTGCCGTGCTGATTCGCGAATACCGTGACGTCAAAAACTCGCTCGGCCGGAGGGCGCTTGCTTGTCAGGTTGACGATTCCGGAAGGTGTGGTGAAACCGTAATAAAGTGCTGATACCCCTTTCAACACTTCGACACGTTCTTTGTTCTCGAGCGGAAGGTCGATCAGGTTGACGACGGGCAAAGACCCGTTGAGACGATAGTTACCCCGATTTTCAACGACGATGCCGCGTACCGACATATTGGAGTAGATGGCATTATTCAATTGCGCGGAGGTCACACCCGCAGTGTTGCGCAATGCATCATGAAGCTGGGTGGCTTGTTGGGCATCGAGCAGCTCGCGCGGCAATACGTTGACTGTCAGGGGAGTGTCGATGAGTTCTGCACCGCGGAAGGTGCCCGCCTGCACAAGATCCGCACCAAAACTTTTGCGTCTGTCGGCAGTGATGACGATTTCTTGCAGCAGACTTTCGTCTGCTCGGCCTTGTGTCGTCGCGGGTCCTTGCGCGGCGGCTTGTCCTCCGACAGATATCCCTGCGATGACCAAGGATGCGACGGAGACCGCCGAGCGTGATTGCTTGTATTCCATGATGAGTTGACCTCCGGTCATTTACCGCTTTGTTATTCCCCAAAAAATGGGTGTGGCACCGCGCCATGTGCGAAGACCAGCGACGCCCGGCGCGGCTACCGAGATCGAGGTTCCGTTATAAAGACCGATGATTGGCAGATCTGCTGCCATCAGCCGGTGCAGCTCTGCGAATTGCATGATGCGACGGTTCGCGTCTTGTTCTTTGGCTGCCGCAGCAAGAACGCTTTCTGCTGTCTTGCTTTGCCACTGCACCGTCGGCCGAACGCCCTTGTCGCCAAGCAGCAAATCGTAGGAGAGAGCAGGATCGACCCGGCCCGAATAGCCGAAAGAAGACAACTGAAAATGACCCTGCTGGTAGTTCGACAACTGCGTGGCCCAGTCGAGCACGGAAATCCGCGGATTCATGCCGACAGAGCGCAGCATCGCATGCACCATCACGGCGTTATCGAACATGTTTCGAAACAAACGATTTGTTTGAATCTCGATCGGTTGACCCGAATAGTTGGCGGCACGCAGTAACTGCCGCGCACGCTCCGGGTTGTAAGCAGGGAATACGTCATGTTCGGCGCTGCGCAACACCGACCCGAGCGGTACGGCCGAAGCGTTGCTGCGTGACACACTTTCGGTCGCCGTACGGGCCAAACGCGTCCGATCAATGGCATGAGCGATGGCTGCGCGAATTCGCGGATCGCTGATCAGTGGATCTCGGGTTTGCATCAACAGCACAGTCCACCCGAGTAACGGCTGCTGGTGCACGGTGATTCCCGAGCGATTCGCTACCCCCGAGAGGATGCTGACCGGTTGATACGACAGCACATCGATATCGCCCGCATTGAAAGCCGCCAGTGCAGAATTTGGGTCCGGGATGACCGTAAATCGCACACGATCAACCAAGGCGTCCCGCCGGCCCGCGAGCCCATCGACGGGTATCGTGCTTGGCCGATAGGCGGTATATCGGTCGAGCACCAAATCACGGCCCCGCCGCCATTGACCAAATTTGAAGGGCCCAGTCCCCACCGGCTGCCGCCATCGCCCCGCAGAATCCACACTCGAGCGCCCGTAGGCACCGGCCATGCACTGAATGCTCGCGAGGAGAGGGAGAAACAAAGCCGAAGGCTCAGCCAAGCGAAAGCGGACTGAATAACGGTCCACTGCGCTGACATCCAACAGCCTGACTAGCCCGCCCGACCCGGCGTCGCCTACGAAGGCTTGTCGGCAGTACCAGCGGGATTCCGTCGCCAGAAACCGGGACCAATTCCAGGCCACGACTTCTGCATCGAATTCGGTTCCGTCGTGGAAACGTACATTTTTTCGCAGCGAGAAAACGTACGATCTGCCGTCGTCTGTCACCGCCCAATTTTCGGCCAGCATCGGTGCCACGGAGAGATCGTCACGCAGTGTCACCAGCGTTTCGACGACATGACTCATGATGGCGTCAGCGGTATCGTCACGATTGACGCCCGGCTCCGAGCTGCGCAGGTCAGAGCCGGCAGACACCCGCAACTCGACCGCCGATGCGAGCGCCGGGAAGATCACGAGTGTGGTGAAAAATGCCGCTGCGGCGATCAGCCTGAGCATGGTGTTGTCCCCGATTCCGAGGAAACTATGAACTATATGTTTACAAAGTGCAATTTCGGATTTCTCGCATGACCAAAAGTACAGCGATCGCCAGTCGTCTGCAGCGATCCACGGCCGAGCGGATACTCGAAATGCTCGCCACCAACGAGACACGAGTCGGACAGCATCTGCCGGAAATCGAACTCGCCGCTGCGCTCGGTGTATCGCGGACCCCGGTCCGCGGTGCGCTTCGCTTGCTTACGCGCCGGGGAGTACTCGAGTTTCAACCGAACCGCGGATTTTTTCTGAAGAAAGTCCCGATCGCGCGAGCCGCTGCAGCGCTGCTGGTGCCGGCGCCATCCAACGAAGATACGCTGTGCATTGCCATTGCCCGTGACCGACTGAAAGGCAAACTTGCAGACGAGTGCTCCGAAGCGGATCTGATGCGACGGTATCGTGTCTCGCGGATAACCGTTACCGGTGTCCTGCGTCAATTGGCGTCCGTGGGAATGGCTGAGCGTAAGCACGGACACGGATGGTCATTCATCTCGGCGCCGTCTGCGACCAACAGCGTTCTCGACAGTTATCGGTTTCGAATGATCATCGAGCCCGCCGCATTACTCGAACCGAAGTTCGCACTCGATGACAACTGGATTATGTCGATGCGCGAACGTCATAAAGAATTTCTCGACGAATATCTCAAGTTTTCACCCGTCAGCTTTTTCGAAATGAATGCGGAGTTTCATGAAGAGCTGGCACGCGCCTCTGGCAATGTGCATATGCATGGCGCGGTCGTGCAGCAGAACAAGTTGCGCCGCTTTATCAATTACGACTGGAAATATGGTCGCGATCGCGTTGCAGTGTCGGTTCGTGAGCACCTCGACATACTCGATGCCCTCTCTTCGCGAGACCAGGAGTGGGCATCACAACTGCTGCGACGCCACATTGCAGGCGCTGCACGGGTCAGACCTATGGGCGACGCGGACGCTTGAGAAACGACCAAACTCCAGACACGATCAGCAGGCAGAGACCGATGGCGGTGAGGACCCAGAGATAACGCAGCCATCCGGTCAAGCTGCCGACATGCAACGGATAAAGGGTGTCGTCATAGGCCGCAGCGATGTCATCGCGTCGCGCATCGCTGAGTTTGCCAAACTTGCCTGAAGCAACGTCTACCTCGAGCAACGATCGCCCGTTGGGGTGCGACTCGCCGGGCAACCGCAGTTTGAAAATCCATGCCGAGTTGTCGGCGGAGCTTCGTAGCGGAGAAACCTGGGAGATTCGCACTTGGGGGTAGGCCTCGCGAACCGCTGCAATCGCGTCGGCAGAATCGCCCGGACCGAATCGTCTGAGCTCAACTTCGGTGAGCGGAGCAATCGTCGCCAATGGCTTGAGCCAATACCGAATAGTCGGATTGTGCGCTAGCAGCCCACCAGCGGACATTTGCATGATGGCGGGAATGACGATCAGCGCTCCGATCGCCAAGTGCGTACCCAAGAGGCGTGGGCGGCTGGCGCCGGGAAATAACGCCTGCCAACGCCACTGCGCCCGTCCTGGCCACCAAAGAATCAGTCCGATGAGTGCAATGAGAACGAATAGCGGTGCGAAAACTCGTATGAGTAAATCGCCGAACCCACCGACCAGTAACTCGGTATGGAGCAGATAAAGTGAGTGCTCCAATTGCAGTCGAGGACCCGCTTCATGGACAGCGCCTGTCGAGGCGTCAAAATATTCGATCTCACCATTCGTCCACTCGACTGTATGTAACGGGCGCTCTTCGTCACCGACCAGAATGACGCTCGCCTCACGCATCCGCGACGTAAGCAACAGCGTAGCGAGCCCGACATCCGGAGTGATCTCGGTCATCAGGCTCGGCGCAAACAAATCGTTTTTGAACAGCAGTATTCCGCCGGTGGTGACCAGCGCCAGCAACGGGGCAGCGAGCGCAAGCGACAGCCACGCATGCGCGTTGGCCAGTAATCTACGGTTCATGAGAAAACTGCCTTGGGTCGGACGATCCCGAGATGAGACGGTACCCTGACCCCTCAGGCACGAGACGGGGTCCACAGGCGAGCAAAGCACGGGTATAAGGATCACGCGGCGCCGAGAGGACTCGGCTCGCTGCGCCCTCCTCGAGAATTTGTCCGTTGCGCAGCACGATAACTCGATCTGCGATGCGGCTGACGACAGCCAGGTCGTGGGTGATGAACAGCAAGCCGAAGCCTTTTTCGCGCTTCAGCGTATCGAGCAGCGTCACGATCTGCTCCTGAATGGTGACATCGAGCGCGGATACGGGTTCGTCTGCAATGATCAACTCTGGACTGAGGACCAGCGCGCGCGCGATGGCGACGCGTTGTCTTTGTCCTCCCGACAGTTCGTGCGGATATCGCGTCCACGTCGTTGAAGAAAGTCCAACATCGTGCAAGGCACGATGGACGGCATCGATTCTTTCGCGACTCGAGAGTCCGCTATGTCGCAAGCCCTCACCAACAATTTTCTCGATGCGCATTCGCGGGTCGAGCGAGGATGAGGGATCCTGAAAGATTGCCTGCACGCGTCGCCGTACTGCGATTCTTTCGCCGCCCGTTCGTTGAGCCCACGTTTGGCCATCAACCATGACAGTGCCGGATGCGCTTGCAAGCAAACCGAGTGCGGCCAGTGCAAGGGTCGATTTGCCGGAGCCGGATTCGCCGATGATGGCGACGGTTTCACCCGCGTGAACTTTCAGTGAGGCGCGACTCAAAACCTCACGTGTCTGTGCTCGACGCCATCCGAAACGGACTTTTTGGAAACGCACCGTAAGCTGGTCGATCTCAAGGATGACGCGTCCGCAATCCGCAGTGTGCTCGGCAACAGCCCGTCGTGGGACAGCAGCGAGCAGACTGCGAGTTCGTTGATGTGCCGGACAACGCAACAATTCCGAAGTCGCTCTGTTTTCGACGACCGAACCCTGATCCATCACCATCACTCGATCTACGCGGTGAGCGACTTGCGCGATGTCGTGACTGATCAGCAGCAGACCGGAGTTTTTTTCCCGAGCATGACGTACCAATAAATCGAGAATTTCGTTGCCGACCAAAACGTCGAGCGCGGTCGCAGGTTCGTCCGCGATCACCATTTGCGGTTCAAGCAACATGACTGCGGCAATCAGCAGTCGCTGGCGTTGACCGCCAGAAAACTCGTGCGGGTATCGCCGTAATACTGACTCCGGATCTTTGATCTGTACAGCTGCTAAAGCCGCGTGAATTCTTTGGCTGAGCACAGCGCCAGCTCGCAACCCGCGGTGGTGGATCAGAGCCTCCGCGAGCTGCTCGCCGACCCGCATGGCCGGATTGAGAGAAAGCGTTGGTTCCTGCAGTACGAAACCGATTCCGGTGCCACAAATTGCAGCATGCGCTGCGGCACTCGCTGCGAGATCAACGCCTGCAAAACCGAAGTGCTCGGTTGCGACGACAGCGTTACGGGGCGGTAGCCCGACCAGCGCTTTTGCCAGCATCGATTTGCCCGAGCCGGACTCCCCGACCAGACCAACGATCTCGCCGGCGTTCATGGCGAGCGATACATCACTCAATATTGGCAGATCGCCACTCTCTGACCGGAGCTTCAAAGATAGTCCACGTATGTCGAGCAGCGGTGCCGTCACAAGTGTCGCATCCGCGGGTCAAGACGATCGCGTAAAGCATCAGCCAGCAAGTTGATGCCAAGCATCGCTACGGAAATCGCGATGCCGGGGATCACGATAAGGCCAGGTCGGATGTCAATGTACTGGCGACCATCGGCCATCATTCCCCCCCATGTTGCGGTGGGCGGCGGCATGCCGATGCCGAGAAAAGACAATGCAGTCTCTGCCAATAACGCTGTTCCAAAAATCGTACCGGCGGCCACGGTCAGCGGACTGATGCAATTGGGGAGCACGTGCCGCAACATCGTGTACCACTCGCCGTTGCCGAGGACCCTCGATGCTTTGACGTAGTCGCGTTCGCTTATCGATATCGCGGCGGCGCGAGTAATCCGCATCAAGCGTGGTGTAAACGCGATGGCCAGTGCGAATATGACACCGATTTCATTGGGTCCTGCAACCGCCATGATGCCAAGCGCCAGCAACAGCGCGGGGAATGCCATCAGCGCATCGCAAGCAAGCAATACGCCTCGCTCGATCCAGCCGCGGAAAAACGCCGCGGCACCGCCAAGGAACGCGCCAAGACATAGTGCCAAGACCGTGCTCAGCGCTGCGATGCCGAGTGATATCCCGGACGCTCTCATCAAGCGTGACAGTACGTCGCGACCAAACTCGTCGGTCCCCAACCAATGGGTTGTACTGGCTGGCAGCAAGCGCCCATCAAGATTGATGTCGTATGGATCAAAAGGAGTCCAGATCATTCCCACCAGCGACACCACGCTGATCAGTCCGCACGCGGTCAAACCAAGCAAACTCCCCGGGCGCCGACGGCTTGTCATAGTCGAACTCGCGGATCGAGTACCGGATGAAGCAAATCGACAAGTAAATTCATGGCGATTTGCAGCGTAGCCACTAGCAGCAGCACACCTTGCACCACGGGATAATCCCGCTGAAAAACACTGTCGACCAGAAGTCGTCCCAGTCCGGGAAGTGCGAAAACGGTTTCAATGACTGCAGCACCGCCGAGCAAGGAGCCGAGCAGCATGCCTGCCAAAGTCAGTGTCGGCGCCAGTGCATTCGGAAAAGCGTGGCGCCATGCCACGCGCGTCTCCGGTAGCCCTTTCGCACGGGCGTGCATGATGTATTCGGCCTCCAGGACCTCGAGGCTGCTGGCACGCATCATGCGCAGCAGTTGACCGGTTTCGACGATGAGCAATGCTGCAGCCGGCAGAATCAGATAGCGGACCTGCGTTGTCCAGTTGTCATCGACGGTGACATAACCGACCGTCGGCAACCAACCAAGCTCTACGCCAAAAACCAGAATCAGTAATAGCGCAACCCAAAACCCCGGAACGGACAGCGAGACGATCGCCGCGACCGTGACTATGGAATCGAAACGAGATCCGTATTTTCTCGCTGCCAACAGCCCAGCCGGTAGTGCAAGACAAAGAGCAATGGCGAACACCGGTAGTACGAGTGTCACCGTAAATGAGAAACGCTCGATGATGGTTGGCAGCACGGGTTCATCGTTGGTCAACGACGTTCCCCAGTCACCACCGAGAAGCCGACTAATCCAATCAAAGAACTGCACGGCAAGAGGCTGGTTGAGGCCGAGCTGTTCGCGTAGTGCCGCGAGGGTCTCTGGGTCCGCGGCATCACCCAAAATAAGGGCAGCAGGGTCTCCGGGAATCAGACGCATGACTCCGAAGACAATCAAAGAAACGAGAAAAAGCGTTGGTAGAGCTAGAGCAAACCGCTTGGCAGCATAGGCGAGCAAGCGTTCGTTACTCCGGACACATCAGGACAGGCGATACTCGACGAACTCGTGCGGACCGTAGGGTCTCATTGCCACCCACATGATGCCGGCAGTCGTATCCATCAGCACCGTCGCAACGGTTGATGAGGATTTTCCGCCTGGGCCACTCACGGGCGAGCGACATACGGCACGCGGCGATCCAAACTTGTCTTGCATGGCTTCTTTCATGGTGAGCGTCGAGATATGACCATGATTGCGTTCGAGATGACGTCGGACGCGCAGGTCGCGATAGAGCGAGTCTCCATTGCTGATGACGCCCGTGTCGCGAACTTTGCTGCGCGCAGCGGCGGATACAAAATGATTGGCGTGCACCAGAATGTCGTTCTCCGGCGTTATCCAGAACACTTCGTCGGGTGTTGTCTCGAGGTCGAAAGCTTCACCGTCTTTGTGCGACAACATCAAATTGATGGAGAAAGCGCGCTCCGATTGCAAAACTTTCTCGAGTGCCGCACCCAAGGTATTTTGCGAAAGAATTTGGCGACGAATAACGGGGACGGGCAAACCCTCGCGAGAGCCGTCGCGATCGCATTCGAGAAAATTGCCCGTGATGGCCATACCCGCAGAGTTCATGCCCGCGCGAGCCATCATTCCAGCTTCGACGAAAATCAGCATTCGCGGCCCGTTGGCCGGGACGAGGCGCAGAACGACGGATGACTCCGCACATTCGTCACGCCAGTCCCAGTTTTGCACGTGCAGCAGATGAGCGTCACGGGTGGCTGCGGGAAGAGCGATAGCGCCGGTACATCCGTCCGGATCTTCAGCCACGCCGGGACTTCCGAAGCCGCCGTACAGCAGCTCCGTTCTGGCGTTAATGGCAACGATTTCTTCGAGCGAGACTCCGCAACCTTCGGCGAGGCCTTGCATCTCGGCCAAGGCCTCCGGAGTACAGCGTTCTATTCGTTCAGCGATACGGCGTGCGATGGTACACGCCCATTTCCAGTCGACGCCGCACTCGAGAAACCCCCGGCGGTAGATTTCGATCGAGCGTAGGATCTGCTCGCCGGCCGTGCGACCGATTTGCAGACCGATATCTTTCGGCAGCCCCTCAGCGTCTATCAATGGTGCGACGATCGGATTGCCTGAGCCCGTCATGATAGCTGCAATGTATTATATAAACAGAAAATGCACAAATGACGACATGCACGGGACAAGTGCCTGCTGCGATCAGGCTAGCACCGCCTCGAGATCGTAATCATCCGCAGCCGTGATCTTCACGGTCGCAAACTCACCCACCGGCAATTTTCCGCCGCGCTTGATGCGCACGATGCCATCGATTTCCGGGGCATCACCGCGCGAGCGGGCGATGGCGACATTGCCTTCGATGGCATCGACCAGCACCTGTTCGGTGCGCCCCACACGTGCCGCAAGTCTTGCGGCGCTGATGCGCTGTGCCACTTCCATGAAGCGCGCAAGCCGCTCTTCCTGAATCTCGGCGGCGACATGTGGCGCGACATCATTGGCCCGCGCACCCTCGACAGGCGAATATTTGAAAGCCCCGACGCGATCGAGTTCGGCGGCTTCGAGCCAATCGAGTAATTCTTTGAACTCGGCTTCTGTTTCGCCGGGAAAGCCGACGATGAACGTGCTGCGCAGTGTGAGCTCCGGGCAGGCTCGCCGCCAAGTGCGGATGCGATCGAGTGTGTTCTCGGCATGGGCCGGACGCTTCATGCGCTTGAGCACGCTCGGGCTTCCGTGCTGGAAGGGAATATCGAGGTAGGGCAGAACACGGCCGTCGGCCATCAGCGACATCACTGCGTCGACGTGTGGATAAGGGTATACGTAGTGCATGCGCACCCAGACCCCAAGACTGCCGAGGCCGCGCGCAAGCTCGATGAAACGCGTTTCGATTTTGCGACCGCCCCAGTTGACCTCGGCGTAACGCAGATCCGAGCCATAGGCACTGGTGTCCTGCGAAATCACGAGCAGCTCGCGCACACCGGCCTTCACGAGGCGTTCGGCCTCGCGCAGCACATCATCGATACGCCGACTCGCGAGCTTGCCGCGTAAATCGGGAATGACGCAGAAACTGCACTTGTTATTGCAGCCTTCCGAAATTTTGAGATACGCGTAATGCCGCGGCGTGAGCCGGATACCCTGCGGCGGCACGAGATCGACGAAGGGATCATGCTTGGGCGGCAGATGCTGGTGCACGGCTGTGATGACATCGTCGTAGGCGTGTGGTCCCGTGACTTTGAGTACACGCGGGTGTCGGTCGAGAACGCGCCGCGGATTCGCCCCGAGACAGCCGGTGACGATCACCTTGCCGTTCTGCTCGATCGCTTCGCCGATGGCATCGAGTGATTCGTCGATGGCCGAATCGATGAAGCCACAGGTATTGACGACCACAACGTCAGCCGAGTCGTAGTCGGGGGCGACCGTATAGCCTTCGGCGCGCAGCTGCGTGAGGATACGTTCGGAGTCGACCAGCGCTTTGGGGCAGCCGAGGCTGACGAAACCGACTTTGGGGTTCCTGCGGGACACGCGTCATTTTACCTGCGTAGGCTTGGGCTTGTCCGCAGTCTGGACGATGGGCCTGCGATGCTTTGGCGATGCTTGGCGCTCAGGCTGAATAGTCATCG
>Ga0194132_10010414_pt1 | contig 12378 bp, 8 predicted proteins | sample TA2KigOf80mmetaG_FD_148612 | JGI IMG/M metagenome (GOLD analysis project Ga0194132, IMG submission 148612) | Freshwater microbial communities from Lake Tanganyika, Tanzania - TA2015054 Kigoma Offshore 80m | ecosystem: Environmental > Aquatic > Freshwater > Lake | place: Tanzania: Lake Tanganyika... | reverse complement strand
CGTCCGCCATGCGGGCATCAGGAGGCGCCAGCGGCACGGCGTCGCCACTGTGCATGATTTCGCCAACCCGGATCAGGGTGCCGCCGAGGCATCCGCCGGGATGCAGGACGCGGAAGTCGTCTGGGGTGAAACCACGGCGCTCCAGCAGCGCCACTGCCAGGCAGTCGCCGAGCGCCAGCATGACGGTGGTCGATGTGGTGGGAGCGAGGCCCATGGGGCAAGCCTCGGGCGCCGCGGGAACCACCAGGGCCACCGAGGCGGCGTCGGCGAGCGTGCTCGCACCGCGGCCGACGATGGCGATGAGCGGGATGGCGAAACGGCGGCAATAGCCCACGATGTCGTCGAGCTCGGCGGTTTCGCCCGAGTTCGACAGCACGAGCACGACGTCCTTGTCGCGGTCGATCATGCCGAGATCGCCGTGGCTCGCTTCGCCGGGGTGGACGTAGAGCGCCGGTGTGCCGGTCGAGGCCATCGTGGCCGCGATCTTGCGCGCGATGTGGCCGCTCTTGCCCATGCCGCTCACGACGACGCGGCCCACCGCGCTGGCGAGCAAACTGACCGCCGTGGCGAACTGAAGGTCGAGCGCCGCGCTGAGGGTGCGCAACCCGGCGGCCTCGAGCTCGAGCACCCGGCGCGCCGCCGCGAGATCGCGGGCGCCGATCGCAGAGTCGAGAATCAGGCTGTGGCGGCGCGTCGCCGGGGCGGACCTGCTCCCGCCCGGGGCGCCGCTCATGGCGAGTCTCCATGCGAATGGCGTGCCAACTCACCCATCGCCAGGATTATCGGGGAACCGCGCGTCCGGCGCAACGCGCTCGGGCCACGGTTGCGCCGCGCGATCGGTCAAGAGTGGGCGAAGATGTCAACGCCTGCCCAACCCAGCAGGTCGAGTTCGGCGCGGCTTGGCACGAAGGCAAAGCAGGCGGCCGCGAGCTGCGTTCGGCCTTCGCGCAACAAGAGAATATCGAGATGCTCGTGCAATCTATGAAGGTAGAGAACGTCCTCGGCAGCGTACTCGATCTGCTCTTGCCCGAGCGTCGCGCTGCCCCAGTCTGAGGTCTGCATCTGCTTGTTGAGGTCGACCCCTAAGAGCGCCTTGCAGAGGTCCTTGAGGCCATGACGGTCGGTGTACGTCCGGCACAACCGGGAGGCGATCTTGGTGCAGAAGAGGGGGGCGCTGGCCACGCCGAGGTGGCGGCGCATCACGGCGACGTCGAACCGGGCGTAGTGGAACAGCTTGAGCACACCCGGGTCACACAGCAGCGCCGCCAGGCGCGGCGCCGCGATTGGCACATTGGGAGGGAAGTGGACGAGATGGGCATCGCCGTCGCCCGCCGACAGCTGAACCAGGCAGAGCCGGTCGCGGTGCGGCTCCAATCCCATGGTCTCGGTATCGAGGGCGACCACCGGGCCGAGGTCGAGGTCAGCCGGAAGATCGCCCGTGTGTAGGGTCACTGCCATGAGGTGGCGGACGCTGGTGCCCAGGAGAAGACTCGAACTTCCACGACCTTGCGGTCACTAGCACCTGAAGCTAGCGCGTCTGCCAATTCCGCCACCTGGGCATCGGGCGAGGGATGACACGTAGTTCCCTCACTCCGGGATGTCAACGCCAACCGGGCGGCCCGTCTGCTGCTCCGGCCGCCCCGCAGCCCTTGTGGTTCGGTTCCGGGCGGCTATGATGCGCGCCATGCTGTGCGGGAGCCCGAGATGACGCGGGGCATCGTCACCGTAGTCGGGGGCTCGGGCTTCCTTGGGCGACACCTCGTGCGCCGCTTGGCGGCCGATGGTTGGCGCATTCGCGTCGCGGTGCGGCGCCCCGATGAAGCTGGCCACCTCCGCCCGATGGGCGATGTCGGCCAGATCGCCGCCGTTCAGGTGAACGTCCGCGACGAGGCGTCGGTGGCGGCGGCGGTGGTCGGCGCCGAGGCGGTCATCAATCTGGTCGGGATCCTGTACGAGAGCGGGCGCCAGACCTTCGCCGAGGTTCACGCCGCCGGGCCGGGGCGCATCGCGCGCGCCGCCGCTGCGGCCCAGGTCCGCCGTTTGGTCCATGTCTCGGCGCTCGGTGCCTCGGCCCAATCGGCGTCGGCCTATGCGCGTTCCAAGGCCGCCGGTGAGGCGGAAGTGCGGGCGGCCTTCCCGGCGGCCATCATCATGCGGCCGAGCATCGTGGTCGGCCCCGAAGACGACTTCTTCAACCGCTTCGGTGCCCTTGCTCGGCTGACGCCGGCGTTGCCATTGATCGGCGGCGGCCACACCCGCTTTCAGCCGGTACTGGTCAGCGATGTGGCCGAGGCCGTCGTGCGCGCCCTCGACGACCCGCCAGCAGCGGGTCAGACCTTCGAGCTTGCCGGCCCGCGGGTGTACACCATGCGTGAGATCCTCGAGATGGTGCTGGCGCTGACCCGGCGCCGGCGACTCCTGGTCACGCTGCCGTTCTGGCTGGCCCGAGTCCAGGCGGCAGTGCTCGATCTGCTGCCGGTCCCGCCGCTGACGCGCGACCAGGTCGCGCTGCTCGAGGTCGATAACGTCCTGAGCGGGCGGTTCCCGGGCTTTTCCGCCCTCGGCATGTCGCCCTCCCCGATCGAGGACATGGCCGCCGCTGTTCTCCGGCGCTATCGGCGGGGCGGCGCGAGCCAGAGCCACCTGCCGGCGTGACGATGGTCTCGGGCGCGCTCAGCCGTCCTTCGCGCTGAGGCTTCTGCCGAGTTCGCGGCAGCTGTCGGCCGGCACGTACTTCCAGAACGCGGGATCGTTATCGACTTCCTGCGTCCCGCCGCAAAAGTTGCCGGCGGTGAAGCAGTCGTTCTCGCCAGCCTTCGAGATGCCGTATCACTTCTCGAACGCGTAGGTCGGTTTCTCGGGATGGGTCTGGGCGTGGGCCGCGGTCGCGATGGCGGCGGCCAGGGCGGCGGCAATCAGTACGTCGGGAAGCCCCTGGCGGCGGCCGACCTCGAAGCGCCCGAACCGGCCTTGGATCATGCCGGTCCCCTGCTCGAAGACGAGCCCGTCGTCGCCGTTGGCCGCGATCACGACGCGCGCGCCGACGGCGTGCTTGGGGGCGACCGTGAGGACTCCGAGCAGACGGATCGCCGTGTCGGCGAACCAATGCCCGCGCTGACCCTCGCGCGCTTCTGCATCGGGGGCGACTTGGCCGCCCGTCGCGTTCACCCAGCCCTCGGTGATCAGCGAGAACGGACCCGCGGCGGTCTTGCTCTGCGCCACGGCGCACGAGGCCGAAAAAGTCGATGCCAGGAGCGCGCAGGGCAAGGGGAGCAGCGGCGAGCGGCAGCAGGAAACCGAAACGCCGTGCGGATCGCGCGGGCGAACGGCCGGAAGCGGCCGCGGCGCTCAGGGGATCGCCTTCGGCCACGGCTCCGCTTCCCGGCTCCCTGCTGTGCTCACTCGACGGCGTAGACGCGAGGCGTGCCCTCGGAGAGCTCGTAGATCGTGAATGGCTCGGTCTTGCGGCCGCTCATCCCGGGTGAGCCCTCCGGCATGCCGGACAGCGAGATGCCTTTGATGAAGGGGCGCTCGCTCAGCAGGCGGTCGAGCGTCGCGACCGGCACATGGCCCTCGATGACGTAGAGATCGATCAGCGTGGTGTGGCAGCCCTCGAACTCTGCCGGTACGCCGTGCTCTTGCTTGATGAGCGAGAGATCATGCGTCGGCACGACCCTTACAGAGTAGCCGTTCTCCCGCAGGTACTCGGCATACGCCTCGCAGCAGCCGCACTGCGGGTCCTTGTAGAGGATCGCGTCCCTGCCGGCCTCGCCGCCCACCGCGGGGGAGGCGAGCCCAAGGCCCAGGATCGGGATCAGCAAGTAAAGGATACGCATCGTCGTCTCTCCATCGGTGTTAGAGGCGAGGGCGTTCAGGCCACCAGCGACAGCGAACAACGCTTCGGCGCGCCAGCCGCAGGCTCCTGAACACCTCAGTGGGATCGTAACGTCTGCCATCCCGCGCGAGGGGTTTGCCCGATAGTCGGGCAAGATGTCGGCCGTGGCGCGACCGCTCGCTGCGGGCGAGCTGCCGCGCGTCAACTCAGGATGGCGGGTCTGGGCGGATAGGGATCGGGCGGGCCGAGGAGTCCGGCCTCGGCGCGTGCGACCAGCGGCGTCACAGCGTCACGGGTGAGCACCGCGGCTTGAGCGAGGCCGGGGGGAGGGGCGGCACTTACGCCGCAAAGGGAAGCGCACGCCGCGGCCGGCATGGCATCGCCATTGCCACAGTGCTCGCAGGCGCCGCTCGACGAAACATCGTCGCACCCGGACGCGGCCGCCATCATCCTCTCGACACCGGCGGCACGACCGTCCGGTGCCGCGCCGCCCCAGGCGAGAGTCAACACGACGATCAGCGAGAGCCACCGGCAGGAGCGCCAACGCATGCGCGGAGGATAGGTCGTTCCGGCGTGCGCTGACAAGTCGTGTTCGGCGGCCGGGGACCTAAGCGTAGGCCCAGATCAGCAGGCCGGCGCCGAGTACGACACGATAGACCACGAACGGCGTGAAGGTGGCGCGCGCCAGCCAGCGCATCATCAGCGCGATCGCCACCAGTGCGGTGAGGAACGCGACCATCCCCGCCGCCAGCGCGTCGAGGCCCAGCATCACGTCGTCGCTCATTGCGACCTCGATGCCCAAGAGAATGCCGGCGGCAGCGATGGCGGGCAGCGCGATGAGCATCGAGAACCGTGTGCTCTCACGGCGCTCGAAGCCGAGCGCTCTGGCCGCCGTGATGGTGATGCCGGATCGGCTCGTCCCGGGAATGAGCGAGACCGCCTGGGCCAGCCCGATCAAGAGGGCATGGCGCGCCGTCATCCGCTCGAGGCGAAGCACGTGCGGGCCGAAACGGTCAGCGAGATAGAGGAGGACGCCGAAGCCGAGCAGGGTGAAACCGATCAGGCCCGGGTCGCGCAGCTCGGTCATGGCGCCCGAGAGCTGCAACACGCCGCCCAGCGCAATTACGGGGAGTGCCCCGATAATGATGTGCCACGCGCGCTGGGCGCCGAGGCTCGATCGGCCGCGAACCAACTCGAAGACGCCGGGCACGACCAGCCAGATGTCGCGATGCAGGTAAGCGATCACCGCGAGCATGGTGCCGACGTGCACCGCGACATCGACCGCGAGGCCCTGGTCGACCCAGCCGAATACGACGGGGGTGAGGATGAGATGGGCCGAGGAACTGATCGGCCAGAACTCGGTAATCCCCTGTACGACGGCGAGGACGGCAATCTGGAGGAGCGGCATGCGCGGCTTTATAGCACCTCCATAGGCGCCGGTGAGGGCTTCAAGGCGACGCAATTAGATCCGATTCGAGACGATCCAAGCCTTGCGGTGGTTCCATCCGTCGGTCCAGTGCAATTGTGGTGGACAGTTAGGTCGAGATTACGTCATATGATCTGACGTATTATTCGCTCGAAGCAGCGCCCTGGGAGGACACTGTGGCACAGCGCATGCTCAAGTTCGTGCGCCTCGAGCGCGCCACGCCGGCCAAACGAGATGCCCTCGAGCGGCGCCGCGACTTCCACGAGATCTTCGGCACCTTCGCGGTCGAGCGGGCGGCCGAGCAGGCCTCGCGCTGTTCGCAGTGCGGGATTCCGTTCTGCCAGATTCACTGCCCGCTGCACAACAACATCCCCGACTGGCTCATGCTGACCGCCGCCGGAAGGCTGCGCGAGGCCTACGAGATGGCCGCTGCCACCAACAACATGCCCGAAGTGTGCGGTCGCATCTGCCCGCAGGATCGGCTGTGCGAGGGTAACTGCGTCATCGAGAAGGGCTTCGGCACCGTCACCATCGGTGCGGTCGAGAACTACATCGTGGAGACGGCGTTCGCGAACGGCTGGGTGCAGGCGCCGAAGCCCGTTCACGAGCGTCCCGAAAGCATTGGCATCGTCGGCGCCGGCCCGGCCGGGCTTGCCGCGGCCGAACAGCTCCGCCTGCTCGGCTACCAGGTCCACGTCTATGACTGCTACGACCGCACCGGCGGCCTCCTCATCTACGGCATTCCCAACTTCAAGCTGGAAAAGTCGGTGGTGCTGCGCCGTGCGGCGCTGCTCGGCGCCGGCGGCATCGCCTTCCACCAAGGCTGCGCCGTTGGGAGGGATGTGTCCCTCGGCGCCCTGCGCAAACGCCATGCGGCGCTCCTCGTCGCGACCGGCGTCTACCGGGCGCGCGGGTTGATGGTGCCCGGAGTCGGGCTCGATAACGTCGTGCCGGCGATGACCTATCTCACGGCCAGCAACCGCAAGGGCCTCGGTGACGCCGTCCCGGCATTCGACGACGGCCGGCTCAACGCCGCGGCCAAGCACGTCGTCGTCGTCGGTGGCGGCGATACGGCCATGGACTGCGTGCGCACCGCCGTGCGTCAAGGCGCCAAATCGGTCAAGTGTCTCTACCGGCGCGATCGCGCCAACATGCCGGGATCGATGCGCGAGGTGCAGCACGCCGAGGAGGAGGGGGTGGAGTTCGTCTGGCTCACGGTGCCCGAGGCCATCCTGGGCGAGGGCACGGTGCGCGCCGTGCGGGTCCAGCGCATGCGCTTGGGGACGCCCGATGCCAGCGGCCGTCAGACCCCGCAACTGGTACCGGGTGCTGGCTTCACCCTAGACGCCGACCTGGTGATCCTGGCGCTGGGCTTCGACCCCGAGGACATGGCGGCGACGTTCGCCGATACCTCGCTCGCGCTGACCGATTGGGGTACGCTCAAGGTCGACCGGCGGACCCTGATGACGAGCGAGCCAGGCATCTTCGCGGCGGGGGACATCGTGCGCGGCGCCTCGCTCGTGGTGTGGGCGATCCGCGATGGCCGCGATGCGGCGGCGGCGATGCACGCTTACATCACGAGCAAGGCCGCCGCAGGGAAGCGCGCGGCGTGAGGAGAGGCATGGCTGCCACGGCACGCGGTGCCAAGTCGCGGTCCGTGCGCTGGGAGCGAACGCTTCGCAGTGCCGAGACGTTTTCCGACGACCTCGGCAGCGTCGGCGCCTGCGTTGGACCGCGCATCGGCCCATTCAGGCGTAGCAAAGGGGACAAGGAGGACTACGTTCTCCGCCGGCTGCTGGTCGCCTGGAGGAAGACCGGTGCGCTACGCTTTCCCTGTACGGTCGTCGCCGAGAATGGCGGCGAACGCGAGCCGGACTTCAGGCTTGCATGTGAGGCAGCGCCCTCCCTCAGCCTTGAGGTGATTGAGGCAGGTGAAGAGAAGTACCCGGTTTGGCTCACGCGGGCCGACCCGCCAGCTCGTCTTTCCGAGCCGGCGCTTGCGGCGCACCATGTGATCTCAGCCCCGGAGAGAGCGATCCGCGACGCGATCGCGGAGAAGGTCCAGGAGTTCAAGGACGAAGCTCGAAGGCGACCCTGCGATCTCCTTGTCTCTGGGGATGCCGCCAGCGGCCTTTTGGACAGCGAGAGGATTCTGGCTGATCTTGGGCGGCCCAACGACCTGCTCGGCCGCTTCCGGCTGATCCACATCGTGTTCGGCAACGTGGTGTACCTGGATATCTTCGATGCCGGCCCAACGGCGGTTGATGTGTCGCGCGAGTACGAAATCGACTACGCGCGGTGGCTGAGGGAGCAGGCCGAAGCGTTGCGTCGGGGCGCCACCGACATCGACAGCGCGTACATCGCAGAGGAGCTTGACGGCTGGGCGAGATCGGATCGGCGCGAGTTCGCGAGCCACCTGCGGAACCTCCTCCTTCACCTACTGAAGTGGCAGTTCCAGGACGCTCGGCGTTCCGCCAGTTGGAGCAACTCGACCGACGAAGCCCGGAGCCAGTTGCAGGAGCTTCTATCGGAGATGCCGAGCATGCGTCACGAACTCCGGCCGGAGAATCTGGCGCGTCAGTATGCGCTTGCTCGCGCGCGGGCGGCGAAACAGACGCGTCTGGCAAAGCAGTGCCTCCCGGCCGAGTGTCCCTACAGCGCCGAGCAAATCGTCGATCCCGAGTTCTATCCGGAGCCCAACGCATGAGCGATGCGGCAGAGCGGGTCTCGTCCCTCCCATCCAATGCGGCGAGCGCCGGGGCCGCATTCGTCGCGGCGTGGCGCGCGAACGCGCGGCGTCTCAACGCGGGCGGGCTCTACGATCCGGCCGACGAGCACGACGCGTGCGGTGTCGGCTTCGTCGCCGCGGTCAATGGCCAGCCGCGGCGCGAGGTGGTCACCGCGGGGATCGCTGCGCTCAAGGCGGTGTGGCACCGCGGCGCGGTCGGCGCCGACGGCAAGACCGGCGATGGCGCCGGCATCCACGTCCAGATCCCGCAGGACTTCTACCGCGCCCACGTGGCGCGCATCGGGCATGCACCGGAGGACGGGCGGATTGCGGTTGGCATGGTCTTCCTGCCGCGCACCGATCTCGGCGCGCAGGAGGCCTGCCGCGGCATTGTCGAGTCGGAAGTCCTGCGTTTCGGCTACCGCATCTACGGCTGGCGCCAGGTGCCCGTCGATCCCGCGGTCGTCGGCGAGGTGGCCAACGCTACCCGTCCCGAGATCGAGCAGGTCATGATCGCCGGCCGCCTGCGAGAGGGCGAGGCCGCGTTCAACCGCCATCTCTACATCATGCGCCGGCGCATGGAGCATGCGGCGCTGGCCGCGCACATCGCCGATTTCTACATCTGCTCCCTGTCGTGCAGCTCGCTCATCTACAAGGGCATGTTCTTGGCCGAGCAGCTCACCGCCTTCTATCCCGATCTGTTGGACGAGCGCTTCGTCTCGAACTTCGCGATCTTCCATCAGCGCTATTCGACCAACACGTTTCCCACCTGGAGGCTGGCACAGCCCTTCCGCATGCTCGCCCACAACGGCGAGATCAACACCCTCTCGGGCAACGTCAACTGGATGAAGAGCCACGAGATCCGCATGGCCTCGGACGCCTTCGGCGACTTCGCCGAGGAGATCAAGCCCATCATCCAGGCCGGCGGCTCCGACTCGGCGGCACTCGATGCGGTGTTCGAGGTGCTGGTGCACGCGGGACGCTCGGCGCCGCTCGCCAAGACCGTGCTGGTCCCGGAATCGTGGTCGAACAAGACGACGATGCCGGAGGCACACCGCGCACTCTATGCCTACTGCAACAGCATCATGGAGCCGTGGGATGGACCGGCGGCGCTCGCCGCCACCGACGGCCGCTGGGTGATCGCGGGGATGGATCGCAACGGGCTCAGGCCGCTGCGCTACACCCTCACCGGCGATGGCCTGCTGTTCGTCGGCTCGGAGGCCGGCATGGTCCCGATCCCCGAGGGCAATGTCGTCGAAAAGGGGCGGGTCGGACCCGGTCAGATGCTCGCGGTCGATCTCGCTGCGGGCCAGCTCTATCGCGACCGCGCGCTCAAGGACAAGCTCGCCGCCGAGCAGCCCTATCACGAGTGGGTCAAGAACATCACCCATGCCGACAGCCTGATGCCGGCACCGGCCGGACCGCCCCTGATCGCCGACCGCGACGATCTGCGCCGCCGCCAGGCGGCCGCCGGCTACAGCATCGAGGAGGTCGAGCTCATCCTCCAGCCGATGGTGGAGGACGCCAAGGAGGCGGTGGGATCGATGGGCGACGATACGCCCATCGCCGTGCTGTCGCGGCGCTACCGCGGCCTGCATCACTTCTTTCGCCAGAAATTCAGTCAGGTCACGAATCCGCCGATCGACTCGCTCCGCGAGCGCCGCGTGATGTCGCTCAAGACCCGCCTCGGCAACCTGGTCAACATGCTCGACCAGGACCCGAGCCAACTCGACATTCTCATCTACGAGTCGCCGGTGCTCTTGAGCCAGAGCTACGAGACGCTGCGCGCCTGGGTGCACACGAACGCCCTCGAGGTGGATTGTACGTTCGCCACCGATGAGGGCGAGGATGCGCTGCGCCGGGCCCTCGAGCGCATTCGCCGCGAGGCGGAGGACGCGGTGCGCGGCGGTTGCGCCTACATCTTTCTGACCGATGAACACATCTCCCCGGGCCGTGCCGCGGTGCCCATGATCCTGGCGGTGGCAGGGGTGCACACCCATCTCGTCGCCGAGGGGCTGCGCACGTTCGCGTCGCTCAATGTCCGCTCGGCCGAGTGCCTCGATGTCCACTACTTCGCGGTGCTCATCGGCATGGGCGCGACCACGGTCAACGCCTACCTCGCCGAGGCAACGATCGCCGATCGCCACGCGCGCGGGCTGTTCGCCGGGCTCGGCCTAGCCGAGTGCCGCGACCGCTTCAAGAAGGCGGTCGACGAGGGGCTGCTCAAGATCATCTCGAAGATGGGCATCTCGGTGATCAGCTCCTATCGCGGCGGCCGCATGTTCGAGGCGGTCGGCCTGTCGCGGACACTGGTCGGCGAGTTCTTCCCGGGCGTGACCTCGCGCATCTCGGGCATCGGGTTGCCCGGCATCCATCGCCGCGCGCTCGAGCTCCATCGCCGCGCGTTTCTCGAACCGGGGGTGCTGCCGATCGGCGGGATATACCGCTACCGCCGCAACGGCGAGGCCCACGCCTTCGACGGCCGGCTGATTCACCTGCTGCAGACCGCCGTCGCGCGAGATTCCTTCAGCCTCTACAGGAAGTACACCGAGGGCGTCGCCGCACTGCCGCCGGTGAGCCCGCGCGATCTCCTGGAGTTTGCGCCCAAGGCCCCGCCGGTTCCGCTCGTGGAGGTCGAGTCGATCACCAGCATCCGGCGCCGGTTCGGCTCGGGCAGCATGTCGCACGGCGCGCTCTCCAAGGAGGCGCACGAGACGCTCGCGATCGCGATGAACCGCATCGGCGCCCAATCGTGCAGCGGCGAGGGTGGCGAGGCCCCGGCGCGCGCACGGCCGCGGCCGAACGGCGACAACGCCAACTCGCGGATCAAGCAGATCGCCTCGGCGCGCTTCGGCGTCACCATCGAGTACCTGAACAACTGCACCGAGATCGAGATCAAGATCGCGCAGGGGGCAAAACCAGGCGAGGGGGGCCAACTCCCCGGCTTCAAGGTGAGCGCCGAGATCGCGCGGCTGCGCCACGCGACCGAGGGCCTGACGCTGATCTCGCCGCCGCCGCACCACGACATCTACTCGATCGAGGATCTCGCGCAGCTCATCTATGACCTCAAGCAGGTCAATCCGATCGCACGGGTGTGCGTCAAGCTGGTCGCCGAGGCCGGCATCGGCACCGTCGCCGCAGGCGTCGCCAAGGCCAAGGCCGACGTGATTCTCGTTTCCGGCCATTGCGGCGGTACCGGCGCGAGCCCGCAGTCGAGCATCAAGTACGCCGGCGTGCCCTGGGAGCTCGGGCTGACCGAGGTTCACCAGGTGCTCACCCTCAACCGGCTGCGCCATCGGGTTCGGTTGCGGGTCGATGGCGGCATCAAGACCGGGCGCGACGTGGTCATGGCCACGCTCATGGGTGCCGAGGAGTACGGGATTGGCACCACCTCGCTCGTCGCCATGGGCTGCATCCTGGTGCGCCAGTGCCACTCCAACACCTGCCCAGTCGGGATCTGCACGCAGGATCCGGCGCTGCGCGAGAGGTTCGAGGGCACGCCCGAGAAGGTCGTCAATCTGTTCAGTTTCATCGGCGAGGAGGTGCGCGAGATCCTGGCGCTGCTCGGCGCCCGCTCGCTCGATGACGTCGTCGGGCGCACCGATCTGCTGACCCAGGTCAGTCGCGGCAGCCCGGACCTCGACGATCTCGATCTCAACCCGTTGCTGGTGCGGGCGGACCCCGGGCCGGATGGCATGCGGTGCACGGTCGTCGGGCGCAACGAGGTGCTCGAGACGCTCGATGCCCAGATGATCGAGGACACGCGCGCGGAGTTCGATTCGGGCGAGAAGATGCAGCTCGCCTACAACATCCGCAACACGCAGCGCGCGATCGGCACCAAGCTGTCCTCCGAGATCGTGCGGCGGTTCGGCATGAACGGGCTCGCGCCGGGCCACATCACGGTGCGGCTGCGCGGCTCCGCCGGTCAGTCGCTCGGCGCATTCGCGGTCCAGGGCCTCAGGCTCGAGGTGTTCGGCGAGGCCAACGACTATGTCGGCAAAGGCCTCTCGGGCGGCGCCATCGTGGTCCGCCCGATCCCCTCGAGCCCGCTCGTGAGCTATCGGAACGTGATCGTCGGCAACACGGTGCTGTACGGCGCAACGGGGGGCGAGCTGTACGCTGCCGGGCAGGCCGGCGAGCGCTTTGCGGTGCGCAACTCGGGCGCGGTTACGGTGGTCGAGGGCTGCGGCACGAACGGCTGCGAGTACATGACCGGCGGCACGGTGGTAATCCTCGGTCCGGTCGGCGACAACTTCGCCGCGGGCATGACCGGGGGCATGGCCTTCGTCTATGACTCCGACGAGAGCTTCGTCCCGCACATCAACGATGAGCATGTGGTTTGGCAGCGCCTCGGTTCCGTGCACTGGGAACAGGTCTGCCGCGAGCTGA
>Ga0194132_10010413_pt1 | contig 12381 bp, 11 predicted proteins | sample TA2KigOf80mmetaG_FD_148612 | JGI IMG/M metagenome (GOLD analysis project Ga0194132, IMG submission 148612) | Freshwater microbial communities from Lake Tanganyika, Tanzania - TA2015054 Kigoma Offshore 80m | ecosystem: Environmental > Aquatic > Freshwater > Lake | place: Tanzania: Lake... | reverse complement strand
GTCGCGGCCCCGACGCCACCCGCGGCGCCGACCGGCGCGCCGCCCGGCGCCCCCGTTCCTTCGTCCGCGCCCACGGCTCCCGCGGCGCCGTCCGGACCCGTGCCCACCAACCCGCCGCCGCGCTCGCCGGCGATCTACGCCGAGCATTGCGACGTGCGTGCCCAGGACAACTACCGCACCAACGAGACCTTCGCGATCGATCCCCGCAACCCGAGCACGCTCTACGTCGGCGTCGAGTACCGCGGCATGTTCAAGTCGACCGACCGCGGCGCGACCTGGTTCCCGATCTCCAGCGGCCTGCGCGGCTACCCGCTGCGTAGCGACCAGTCATCGATCTGCATCCTCGAGATGGGACGCACGATCGTGGACCCGACGAACCCGCAGCGGCTGCTGATGATCCGCGTCGACAGCCCCGGCACACTCCGAAACGCCATCGCCGAGAACGCCGGGCTCTACGAGAGCCTCGACGGCGGCGCGAGCTGGCACCAGATCCTCGCCGACTGGATGAACGCCGGCGGCGGCCACGCGCTCGCGATCGACCCCGCGAACCCGCGCACGGTCTATTACGGCTCGGCCAACTTCATCCCGCGCTACGCGGGGAGCGACGGCCGCCCCGTGAACACGAAGGGCGTGCTCTACAAGACGACCGACGGCGGGCGTTCGTGGATCGAGCTCCCCACCGGCCTGCTCCCCGACCTCTCGGCCGCGCGCGTCGCCGTCGACCCGGACGCGCCGCGTCGCGTGCTGCTCGCCACCTCGGTGGTGCCCAAGGGCGGCGCGCAGCCGGGCACGTATGCGGAGTTCGGGATCATGCTCTCCGAGGACGGCGGGTTCACATGGACGAGCTGGGCCGACCGCCTGCCGCTCGAGTACCGCGGCGTCATCGCGATGTCCGCGAGCCGCGGGTTCCGCCACATCATCGTGCTCGGGCAGTCCCCGACGTTCGCCCAGCGCGCGTACGTCTCGACCGACGGCGGCGCGACGTTCCGCGCGCCCACGCGCGGCGTGACGATCGCCGCGTTCAGCCCGCACGACCCGAACGGCAGCCACGTGATCGGGGTGGCTGCCTCGGAGGTGGTGGAGAGCCGGGACGGCGGCGCAACCTGGACGACGCTGGGCCCGATTCCCCCGGAGGTGAACCGCGCGCTCCTCAACCAGGTCGAGCGGCTCACCGCGCTGGTCTTCGACCCGGTCGACCCGAGCGTCGTCTACCTGACGGGTGCGCCCGCCGCGGTCTGGCGCTCGACCGACGGCGGTCGCACCTGGACGGCGATCCTCACGCTCGAGCGGCTCCGCGCGTTCCCGCTCCCGCGCGCAGCGGGATAGGCGCCCGCCGCGCGCGCGGCTCACCGCACCGTGAGCGTGCGCACCATGCCGCCCGCGAAGTGTGGCAGCCCCTGCGCGTTCGGGATTCAGCAGACGAAGACGTACGTCCCCGTCTTGAGCTCCACCGTCCCGGTCTGGCCGACCCCCGGGAACACTCCCCGGCGGCCCCCGAGGTCAGCGCGCCCTCGCGATCATCACCGAGAGCCCCGGATCGCGCTCAGCGTCGCCGGCGAGCGAGCGCACCCGGCGCTCGAGCGCGAGGCCCGCGGCCGCGAGCAGGCCGTCGAGGGCCGCGTCGTCGTACGCCTGCAGCACCTCGCCGTGGAGTTCCACCTCCGCGGTGGCGGCGTCGACGACGTACCAGCGCGAGGCCGCGCTGCGCGCGGTCTCGTCCCAGCCGGCCTCCTCGAGCACGAGGTGCGGGCGATCGGCGAAGAGGCCGCGCTCCGCGGTACGCCAGGACCGGAGCCACGTCCCCTCCTCGCGCAGCGCCTCGACCCGGCTCACCTCCAGCTGCACGCGGCCGGAGCCCGCGAGCGCGGCCCGTGCGCGCGCGCGCAGCGCCGCCGCCTCCTCGCACGAGAACGCGTAGAGCTCGCCGTAGAGCATCATCACGAGGTCGTGCGGCCCGCCGAGATCCGCCGACACACGTCGCCCAGGACGTATCGCGCGCGCCCAGGGCCCGCCCCCGCGGCCTGAGCCCGCGCGTGCTCGATGCTCGCGGGGCTGAAGTCGACGCCGGTGCAGTCGTGGCCCAGCGCGGCGAGCCGGGCCGTGTACAGCCCGGGCCCGCAGCCGAGGTCGAGCACGCGCGAGGCGCGCTCGCGCAGCACCTCATCGTGGAGCCAGCGCGCATGGGCATCGATGCTCGCGGCGCGCCGGCTCGCCCCGTCGTGATCCTGCGTGAGGTGCTCCCGCAGCATGCGCGCGCTGAACGCCGGGTCGTCCCACGGGATCTTCCGCGGCCCCGCCTCGGCCAAGGGCGGTCGTGCGGCGCGTACCACGTCGTCGAGGCGCATCGCTCCCCCCTCGCTCCGACCGCGCGGTCCCGGGCGCTCGAAGATACACGCGGGGCGTCCCGGGCGCGGTGGCGGGCGTGCCTTCGGCACTGGCTCGCACGGGGGGCTGTGGCAGAATGCGGTCCCCGACGAACCGCGGGACGCCGCGTCCCGCGGCGCGCAGCAGTGGATGGGAGCACGTCAGATGGCAGGGCGACTCGAGGGCAAGGTGGCGATCGTGACCGGCGCCGGGCGCGGCATCGGCCGCGGCGAGGCGGTGGCGCTCGCGGCGGAGGGCGCGGCGGTGGTGGTGAACGACCTCGGCGGGTCGACCGCCGGGGAGGGCGCCGACGCCACGCCGGCGCAGGAGGTCGTCGACGAGATCGCGAAGGCCGGCGGCCGCGCGGTCGCGAACTTCTCGGATGTCGCCGACTTCGACGCCGCGGGCGCGATGGTGAAGCAGGCGCTCGACGAGTTCGGGCGGCTGGACATCCTCGTGAACAACGCCGGCATCCTGCGCGACCGCATGGTGTTCAACATGACGAAGGAGGAGTGGGACGCGGTGATCGCGGTCCACCTCACCGGCACGTTCAACACGATCAAGCACGCGGCCGTCGTGATGCGCCAGCAGCGCTCCGGGCGCATCATCAACACGAGCTCGAGCTCGGGCCTCGGCAACGCGGGGCAGGCGAACTACTCGGCCGCGAAGGAGGGCATCGTCGGGCTCACCCGCACGGTCGCGCGCGACCTCGGCCGCTACGGCGTGACCTGCAACGCGATCCGCCCGACGGCGGCGACGCGGCTCACGCTCTCGCCCGAGATGGAGGCCGCCGCCCGCGCCGCGGAGGCGCGTGGCGAGCGGCGGGCCGGGGGCGGCGGGCTCACGGCCCTCGACCCGACCGCGATCGCCGCGCTCATCGTCTACCTCGCCTCGAACGATGCGCAGAACGTGAACGGCCGCGACTTCGCGATCCGCGGCAACGAGGTCGGCCTCTACACGATCCCCGAGATCGAGGCGCGCGCCTACGCGCGCACCCCGATCTGGACCCTCGACGAGATGTTCGAGATCTTCCCGAAGTCGCTGGGGCCGCTGCTGAAGAACGAGTTCCAGCCGCCAGCGCAGTCCTAGGCCCGCCGCGCCGCCCGGAACACGAGGGAGCGGGCGGGCTGCCGCCGACCGGGTCGAGATCGCCGGTCGACTCGAGCGACCGCGCGTGGCGCCGGCGTGGACGTGGCGGGTTGGCGGGGCGGAGGGGGGAGGGGGAGCCGGCGCGCGGGCGGGGGTGGCCCGGCGCGCCGGCCCGTCATGTCAGCGCGGGTCTAGTCCCAGGTGATCGCGAGCGACTGGATCCCGGGGGCCGGGGAGTAGCCCGAGCCGTCGTAGCCGCCCGTCTTGTAGTTGATGAGCGTGGCTTCGCCGGCGGCCGCGCGCTCCGAGACGGCCTGCTGCGCCGCGGCCTCATACGCCGGGGCGTACGCCGCATCCGGGACGTGCTGCTGCACGGCGACTTGCGCGCCGAGGAACGCGGCCGCGGACAGAACCGCACCGGCGGCGACGGCGATGAGCGGTCGGTGGAGTCGGCTGATCTGCTTCAGGACCATGGCACCTCTCGTGGGGTGGTTAGCGAGCGAGCGTTGACCGCGCCCGGCAGCAACGGCTGCGTCGCGCGGCTGGTCCCCGTTCGGCAGCTCGGCTGCCCGGCGGCTCGTGGGAGCCGCGGGGGCCCGTGGCTTTGCGTCCCGCAGTCTCCCGCGGTTTGCCCTGTCTTGGGGGGAGGGGGCGTCTAACCCGGCGGCGTCATCGCGGGCGCTCCTCCGTCGCAGCGCCGAGCGCGCTGCGGCTTCAGTGCGAGGAAGCCGGAGGGCGAAGGTCGCCCCACAGCTGTCGGTAGCCCGGCTGCCGTGGCCGCTCCCGGCGAAGGGAGGCCGGTAGGCCCGTGGCTTTGCGCCGCCCGGTTTCCCGAGGCCTTGCGCTTCTCGCTGGCTGCGGTCGCGGGCACCGCCCGGGGGCGGGGCCCGTCACCAGGGAAGACGAACGAACACGCGCGTTTGTGACGGCGGCACGGGGAATTGATGCGGTGCCGAGCATCGCGCTCGGCTGCGCTGCGCACTGGCCATCGAAGACGCGCAGCCCCACCGCATCCGCAATGCGTGGTGGTCGCGAGCGGGGTGGTCGACGTACTTCGCGGTCGTGCGACGCGAGACGGACTTTCTCGTAGGCTACGCGGAGGCACCGACCTGGGATGAGGTCGCCAGACTGGTGGGCTCGCTCGCGCAGGTCACGATCACCGGGCCACCGCGACGGTGAGCGCCTGCGGGAGCACCGCAGGCCCGCGCCGCGGACCGCGCTAGACTGCGCTCGTGCCCCCGTAGCTCAGTGGATAGAGCAGTGGTTTCCTAAACCATGCGCGCAGGTTCGACTCCTGCCGGGGGTACCACGCTCCGCCGGCGTCCCGCCCGGGCCCGGCCCGACCGCCATCGAGCCCGCCACCGCCGTCGTCTCGCGTCCCCCATCCGCGGCTCGGAACGACGGCCCCCGCGCGCGGGGCCGGGGCGCCGCGGGCCGCCGCCGCGGCGGGTGGTATCGTCGCGGCGCCGCACCCGGCGGCGCCCGGAGCGACGCGAGGGGGTCCCATGTCCGAGGAACTGTTGGTCGACGTCGACGAGCACGGCGTGATGCTCGTGACGCTGAACCGCCCGGAGAAGATGAACGCGCTGAGCGCCGCGATCAGCGCGGGCCTCATGAACGCGCTCGACCGCGCCTCGCGCGAGGACGACATCCGCGCCGTCGTGATCACCGGCGCGGGGCGGGCGTTCTGCGCGGGCGCCGAGATCCGCCCCGACCGCGACCCTACCACGGGCGCCGAGGGGCCCGTCCCCCGCCACGCCCGTCTCGACCACTTCGGTGGCTCCGGCCGCGCCGTCGAGGCCTTCGCGCACTGCGACGTCCCGATCCTCGCCGCGATCAACGGCCCCACCGCCGGCGCCGGCTTCGGGCTCGCGCTCTGCTGCGACATCCGCTTCGTCGCCGAGAGCGCGCGCCTCGGCCCGATCTTCATGAAGCGCGGCCTCGCCTCGGACTACGGCGTGCTCTACTGGCTCCCGAAGCTCGTCGGCGCCGCACGCGCGTACGAGATCATCTACGACGGCGACCTGCTCGACGCCCGCCGCGCGCTCGAGGTCGGCATCGCCAACCGCGTCGTCCCGGACGAGCAGCTGCTCGCCGAGACGCTCGCCTACGCGCGCAAGGTCGCCGCGGGCCCGCCCCTCGCGTACACCTACGTGCGCCGGCTCGTGCGCCGCTCCTTCGACCTGCCGATGCACGAGTTCCTCGAGCTCGAGTGGACCTACCAGGCGAACCTCCTGCGCACCCACGACGCTCGCGAGGGCTTCGCCGCCTTCGTCGAGCGCCGCGAACCCCGGTTCCGCGGCGAGTAGCCGCGCGCCCGCGCGCGGTGCGAGCCGCTACCATGCCCGCCGCACGCGGCGGGGCGCTGGCGCGGAGCGGGGGTCGGCATGGCTGAGCTGCTCGAGGGGATCCGCGTCCTGGACGCAAGCCGGCGCGTCGCCGGGCCGTTCGCGTCCAAGCTGCTCGCCGACTACGGCGCCGAGGTGATCAAGGTCGAGCCGCCCGACGGCGACCCCGCCCGCCGTGAGCCGCCGTTCTTCCACGACGAGCCCCACCCCGAGGGCTCCGCGCTCTTCCTCCAACTCAACACGAACAAGCGCTCCGTCACGCTCAGCCTCGAGCACGCCGAGGCGCGCGCGATCTTCGCGCGGCTCGCCCGCGACGCCGACATCGTGATCGAGGACTTCGCGCCCGGCCGCTTCCCCGCCTGGGGCCTCGGCTGGGAGCAGTTGAGCGCGGGACGCCACGACCTCGTGCTCGCCTCGATCACGCCCTTCGGGCAGAGCGGACCGTACCGCGACTACCTCGGCACCGAGATCACGCTGCAGGCGATGGGCGGGCCGCTGCACGTCAACGGCACCGCCGACCGCGAGCCGCTCAAGCTCGCCGGCCACGTCGCCCACTACCACGCGGGCGCCGCCGCCGCGCTCGCGATCATGCTCGCGCGCTTCCGCGTCGAGCTCGGCGGCGCCGGCGATCACATCGACCTCGCCGTCTACGAGTGCCAGGCCGGCTTCCGCGACCGCCGCACGATCTACCTCACGACCGCCGCCTACACCGGGCGCGCGGCCCGGCGGCAGCAGGCGGGCTCGCGCTTCCTGAGCGGCGTGCGGCCGTGCGCCGACGGCTACGTGAACATCCTCGCCGGCGCGCCGCGCACCCTGAACGCCTTCCTCTCGCTGATCGGCCGCGACGACCTCGTCGACCACCCGGAGCTGCGCAAGCCGGTCGTCGACATCGATCCGATCTTCGCGGCCGAGGTGGAGGCGTCGTACCTCGGGTGGCTCGTGGGCCACACGAAGATCGAGGTGCTCACCGCGACGCAGGCGCTCGGCATGCTCGGCGGAGCGATCCTCACGACCGAGGACCTCGTGCGCGACCCGCATTACCGCGACCGCGGCGTCTGGGAGACGATCGACCACCCGCGCACGGGGCCGGTCGAGTACCCCGGCCGCCAGCTCGTGCTCTCCGAGACGCCGAAGACGCCGTCGCGTCGCGCGCCGCTGCTCGGGGAGCACAACGCGGAGGTGTACGGTGAGCGGCTCGGGCTCGACGGCCCGGCGCTCTCGCGGCTGCGCGGGCAGGGCGTGATCTAGGAGGGCGGACGTGACCGAGCGAGACCCGCGACACCGGCTGCCGCTCGAAGGCGTGCGCATCGCCGACATCACCGTGGTGTGGGCCGGCCCTCACGTCACGCAGCTGCTCGCGGAGTGGGGCGCCGACGTGATCCGGGTGGAGCCGGTGAACCGCATGCAGCCGTACTCGCGCGGCGGCGAGCGCATCGTCACGAAGGAGCAGGCCGAGCGAATGGCCGAGCTCGGCGCCGGCGCGCCGGGCTACCCGGGCTTCGACCCGAAAGACGACCCGTGGAACCGCAGCCCGAGCTTCAACAGCCACGCGCGCGGGAAGCGCTCGATGGCCTGCGACATCATGTCGCCCGAGGGGCGCGAAGCGTTCCTGCGGCTGGTCGATCACTGCGACGTGTTCATCGAGAACAACGTGCCGATGACGATCGAGAAGGCGAACATCACCTACGAGGTGCTGCGCGCGCGCAACCCGGCGCTGATCATGGTGCGGATGCCGGCGTACGGGCTCGACGGCCCGTACAAGAACTTCCGCGGCTTCGGCACGCACGTCGAGGGGATGATCGGCCACCACCTGCTGCGCGGCTACCCCGACCTCACGCCGGAGGCGACCGGCGAGGCGTTCACCGCCGACGCGATGGCCGGGGTGATGGGCGCGCTCGCCGTCGTGATGGCGCTGCGCCACCGCCGGCGCACCGGGCAGGGGCAGCAGATCGAGATGCCGCTCGCGGAGAACTTCCTGCCGGCGCTCGGCGAGTGGATCCTCGACTACACGATGAACGGGCGCGTGGCGCCGTCGCAGGGGAACCAGCACCCGTGGCGCGCGCCGCACGGGACCTACCCGTGCGAGGGGCGCGACCAGTGGATCGCGATCGACGTGGGCAGTGACGCGGAGTTCGCGGCGCTCTGCCGCGTGCTCGGTGCGGCGTCGCTCGCCGAGGACGAGCGCTTCGCGACCGCGCGGGGGCGCTGGGAGTACCGCTCCGAGCTCGACGCCCTGCTCGCCGAGCGCACGCGCCCGCGCGACAAGGAGCGGCTCTTCCGAGAGCTGCAGGCCGCCGGGGTCGCCGCCGCGCCGGTGCACGACGAGCTGGAGGCGCACGCCGACGAGCACCTGAACGCGCGCGAGTGGTTCCAGCGCATCGCGATGCCCGACGTCGGGACGTTCCCCTACCCCGGCCTGCTGTTCACGATGCGCGACACGCCGAACCGCCTCCACGCGCCGCCCCCGAAGCTTGGCGAGCACAGCGAGGAGATCTACCTCGATCTGCTCGGCTACGGCCGCGAGGAGTACGCCGCGCTCGTCGCGAAGGGGCTGGTGGGGACCGGGTACGCGCCGGAGCTGATCGCGCGCCGCGACTGATGGCCGGCGCCGCGTCCCGCCGTTGAGCGCGCCGGAGGCGCTCGCGCTGATCGCGGCGGGCGTCGCGATCGGGGCGTACGCGACCGCGATCGGCGCGGGCGGCGGGTTCCTGATCGCGCCGCTGCTCCTGCTGCGCTACCCCGAGGCGGAGCCCGCGTTCGTGACCACCGGCTCGCTCACGGTCGTCACGCTCACGAGCGCAATCTCCTCGCTGGTGGTTCACCGCGAGCGCATCGTCGACCGCCCGATCGTGTTTGCGATGGCGAGCGTGGCGATCCCGGCGGCGCTCTTCGGCGCGGTGGGGACGTCGCTGCTACCGCGCAACGTGTTCGCCGCCGGCTTCGCGGTCTTCCTCCTGCTGCTCGCCGCCTACCTCGTCTGGCGCCCGACTGCGGGGGTCGTGCGGTCGCGCGGCCGCTCGTGGCGGCGCGTGATCGTGACGCGCGACGGCGCGCGCTACGAGTACCGGGTGCCGATCGTGCAGAGCATCCTCCCGAACGTCGGCGAGGCGTTCCTCGCCGCGCTCGCAGGGATCGGCGGGGGGCCGATCGGCGTGCCGCTGATGACGCGCATCATGCGCATCCCTCATGCCGTGGCGGTGCCGTCGATCCACCTGCTGATCTTCATGCAGTCGCTGTCGGTGGTCGCGCTCCACCTCGCGCTCGACCACGGGGGCGACCCGATGCGCGACGTGCCCTTCCTGGGTCTCGGCGTCGTGGTCGCGAACCCGCTCGGGCACTGGCTGCGGCGTCGGCTGGGCGAGGGGTTCCTGATGCGCGCGCTCGCGATCGGGCTCGTCGCGGTCGCCGCGACCACCGCGACCGCGGCCCACTGAGCCGCCGTCGCGGCCCGCCGCCCGCGGGCGATCGCAAGGGCGATCTGCGCTACGCTCCGGTCGCACCCGACGCGGCCGGCCCCCCGCCCCCCGCGCGCTCTGGCTCGAGGAGCGTCGCCCCTGCCCCTCAGCGACCCGCAGCTGGCGGTCATCATCTTCGTCGTGACCTACGCGGTCATCGTCTCCGAGCGCGTGCACAAGACGACGGCCGCGCTCGCCGGGGCGATGGCGATGATCGCCTTCAAAGTGATCGACGCCGAGCAGGCATGGGAGGCGATCGACCTCAACGTCATCTTCCTGCTCGCCGGGATGATGATCATCGCGAACACGATGGCGAGCACCGGGGTCTTCCAGTGGCTCGCGATCCGCGCCGCGAAGGTGGCTGGCGGCTCCCCCTTTGGGGTGCTCGTCATCCTCTGCGCCGTGACCGCGACCTTCTCTGCGTTCCTCGACAACGTGACGACCGTCGTGCTGATCGCCCCCGTCGCGCTGGTCGTCGCGCGCGCGCTCGAGGTGCGCCCGGAGCCGGGGCTCGTCGCGATCGCGCTCGCTTCGAACATCGGCGGCACGAGCACGCTGATCGGCGACCCGCCGAACATCCTGATCGCCTCGCACGCGAACATCGACTTCATGACGTTCCTGGTGCACGTCGGGCCCGCGGCGGTGCTGAGCCTCGTCGCCTTCCTCGTCGTGCTCGCGCTCGTCGCCCGCTGGCGCGAGCCGACGAACGAGACGCAGCGGCGTCGCATCATGTCGATGGACGACCAGGGGCTGATCACCGACCTGAGGCTCCTGCGGATCTCGGTCGCGGTGCTCGCCGCCACCATCGTCGGGTTCCTGCTGCAGGGCGTGCTCGGCTATGAGCCCGCCGCGATCGCGCTCATGGGCGGCGTGCTCATCCTGCTGATCACGCGCAACGACCCCCACCACGAGCTCATGCAGGTCGAGTGGACGACGCTCTTCTTCTTCATCGGGCTCTTCATCGTCGTCGGCGGGCTCGAGCACACCGGCGTGCTGCAGGACGTCGGGCGCAGCGCCGTCGAGCTCACCCGGGGCTCGGTCGAGGCATCGACCTTCCTCGTGCTCTGGATGTCGGCGCTGCTCTCGGGCGTCGTCGACAACATCCCGTACACGGCGACGATGCTGCCGGTGCTCGACGAGCTGAACCGCAGCCTCAACCAGGCCGGGCACCCGCGCAACATCACCTGGTGGGCGCTCACGCTCGGCGCCGACCTCGGCGGGAACCTCACGGTGATCGGGGCGTCGGCCAACGTGCTCGTGGCGAACATCGCGGAGCGCAGCGGGCACCCGATCTCGTTCGCGGAGTTCTTCCGCTGGGGGCTCGCGACGACGATCGGGACGGTGGTGATCTCGAGCGCCTACCTGTGGCTACGCTATATGGCGTTCTGAGCGCGCCGCGCGGGCGTGGTGGGCGGCGCGGGGCGGGGGGCGGGACGGCGCGGGTGCTGACGGTCTTCGGGGTGCTCGCCGTCTCTGCGATGCTGCTGTTCTACGCGCTCGAGCCGGCCGGGACGCGCTTCGTGCTCGCGTTCGCCGGGGCGTGTCTCGCGGCGGCGGCGTACGGCTTCCTGGTGGGGGCGTGGCCGTTCGGCGTGATCGAGGTGGTGTGGTCCGGGGTGGCGCTGCGGCGGTGGTGGCGGCGCAGGCGCGAAGAGCGCGCGGCGGGCGCGCACGGCGCGGCGCGCTGAACGCCCTCGCGGGCGTGCGCCGGCGCGGCGGGGTCGAAGGGATGCGCATGTTCAAGGAGCGACGCGGGCGGCTGCTGGAGGCGCTCGGGAGCGGGGCGGCGGTCTTCGCTGCCGGCCGCGAGCAGCGCCGCAACGGCGACGTCGATCACGAGTTCCGCCAGGAATCGACCTTCTGGTACCTGACGGGCTTCGAGGAGCCGGACGCGGTGGCCGTGCTGCGGCCCGGGCACGAGGAGCCGTACGTGCTCTTCGTGCGCCCGCACGACCCCGAGCAGGCGGTCTGGGTCGGCCCGCGGGTCGGCGTCGACGGGGCGGTCGAGCGCTACGGCGCCTCGGCGGCGTACCCGGTCGAGGAGCTCGCGGAGCGGCTGCCGCGGCTGCTCGACGGCGTGGAGACGCTGCACTTCGCGCTCGGCTCCGACGAGCGGCTCGGGCGGCTGCTCGGCGAGCTCGTGACGCGGCGGCGCGACGGCGCGCAGCGCGGGGCGGCGCCGATCGCGCGCGTCGCCGACCCCACGCCGCTCGTCGACGCGCTGCGCCTCTTGAAGGGGCCCGAGGAGCTCGACGCGCTGCGCCGGGCGATCGCGGTGACGGGCGCCGGCATCGAGGCCGCGATGCGCGCGACGCAGCCGGGGCTGCACGAGTACGAGGTGCAGGCCGCGATGGAGGCGGAGTTCCGCCGGCTCGGCTCGCCGCGCAACGGCTTCCCGTCGATCGTCGCCTCGGGTCCCGGCGCGTGCACGCTGCACTACACGACGAACCGCCGGCGCATCGAGGCCGGCGAGCTGCTGCTGCTCGACGTCGGCGCCGAGTGGGACTACTACAGCGCCGACGTGACCCGCACGTTCCCCGTCGATGGCCGTCTTACGCCCGAGCAGCGCGCGGTCTACGACATCGTGCTCGAGGCGCAGCGGCGCGGGATCGAGGCCGCCGGGCCGGGCGTCCCGTTCCACGCGGTGCACGACGCCGCGCTGCGCGCGCTCGTCGAGGGGCTCGTCGAGCTCGAGGTGATCGCGGGGCCGGTCGACGAGGCGATCGAGCAGCGGACATTCCGCCCCTACTACATGCACTCCACCTCGCACTGGCTCGGCCTCGACGTGCACGACGTCGGCGCGTACCGGCAGGGCGAGGCGTCGACCGTGCTGGAGTCGGGGATGGTGCTCACGGTGGAGCCTGGGCTCTACTTCAACCCGGACGCCGGCCCCGTCCCCGAGCGCCTGCGCCACATCGGGGTGCGCATCGAGGACGACGTCGCGATCACGGCAGAGGGCCACGAGGTGCTCTCAGTTGCGATCCCGAAGGACGCGGAGGCGTTCGAGGCGATCGTCGGCAGGCCGCGCGAGCGGTAGCGTCACCGGCTGAGCCGTCGGTCCCGGCGAGCGGCCGGCATGAGCCGGCTGAGGCGCCGGTCCCGGCGGGCGGGCCGGCACGCGCCGG
>Ga0194132_10010412_pt1 | contig 12382 bp, 8 predicted proteins | sample TA2KigOf80mmetaG_FD_148612 | JGI IMG/M metagenome (GOLD analysis project Ga0194132, IMG submission 148612) | Freshwater microbial communities from Lake Tanganyika, Tanzania - TA2015054 Kigoma Offshore 80m | ecosystem: Environmental > Aquatic > Freshwater > Lake | place: Tanzania: Lake Tanganyika... | reverse complement strand
GCACCACTGGCTGGTCCACTGGCTGGTCTACCTTTCCTGATAATCTCCCAGCCTTTATTACCTGACGCGTTCAGATTTGTCCAGCACTTTGTGCGCTGTTGCAGGTTATTTCTCCATGCCTCCTTAGTTCCCGAGTGAGTTTGGGCGAGAAGGATCGACGTGAGTGCGCCGCCGCGCTGGTGCGCATCGAGACCCACGATCAATTGCGAGCGCCTTCTTGTGGGGGTACTTTGTACTTAGCTTCGTACTTTGAGGCGCACTTCGCCTGAATCTTTGAAGCTTCGAATTCGCCTGACCTGGCGAGATGACCTTCAGCCATCGCTTGGGCGCCGTCTTTGAACGTGTCCGGCAAGAGATCCTTTCCGATGTAGGTGACCGGCACGATGTCGCCCTTTTGTTCCAGCTTGAACTTCACGGAGCCCGGCAGACGCTCGATGCTACCGGCGACGATGTTGCCGGCGACACGCAGTCGTTTGTCGTAGGCGTCGTCTTTCATTAGCTTCAGTTCGTCCACCGTTTTGTAGTAGGCGAGGCTCTCGTCGAAACCGCTGAACCCTAGCCAAGCAATGCAAGCGACAATCAAGAGGCTGCCTGCCAGGAACTTCATCTTTCTCCGATCCATGATTGCGCCTCCACACAGACACGATAGTCAATGCAATGAAACGAATTGATTCTAACATCGACCGCTTGAATCAGCCAGCGAAAGCGTCGAAGCGCAGGCGCGCGCCAAGGTCATCTCCATTCAACGCCGCGAAGTAGAAACGTTCGAACCCCATTGGGTTGGCGGCGGGCCGCGTCACCTTGCAGACTTCATCACCCGAACGCGACGGCGTTGGCCTATTGTTGTGAACTGGCAGCTGACGGTCAATTCTCCGTTGTCCCGCTCGATCTCGGCGTGTTACAAGACAAGCCGGTCATCCTTCCACGGAAGACGGGGGATGGCGAACGCACAGCTTCTATGCCTGATTGCATGCCGAGCCGTGGCCGATGGCACAGAAACCCTGATGCTCACCGGATTGTTTCCATCGCAGGAGAGAAAAGCACTTCGCAGAGCGTTTTCGGAGCAGTGCGCTCAGTGCAGCAGCTCAATCGAATGATGTTTTCTGGCACCACTTCTGGCGACGAAGGAATGCGCGCCATCAACGTGCGGCGGGGCCGCCGGCTCGAATACCTCACGATCGGATGGAATCTGCTCGAAGGAGGCATCGCACTCGGATCGGGTTACGTCGCAGGCAGCATATCGTTGGTCGGTTTCGGGGTGGACTCCTTTATCGAATCGCTCTCAGGTGGAGCTTTGCTCTGGCGATTGCACTTCGACGACCCCCAGCGCCGCAAGCAGGCCGAGACAGCCACTCTGAAGCTGGTGGGCCTGAGCTTCATCCTCTTGGCCTTCTATGTAGGACTCGACGCTGCCAAAGCCCTCATTCAACGCGAAGAGCCAGACGCGAGCTACGTCGGGATCGTGTTGGCAGTGCTTACACTCGTTATGATGCCCATGCTGGCAGCGGCGAAGCGAAGGGTCGCTGTTCAAATCCGCAGCCGGGCCCTAATAGCAGACTCGCGGCAGACCATCCTCTGTGCCTGTCTATCGGCAATTCTCCTTGGAGGACTGTTGCTCAACGCCATGCTGGGCTGGTGGTGGGCCGATCCTGTTTGCGCCTTGCTGATGACGCCCATCATTGCTCGCGAAGGAATTGAGGCGCTGCGGAACCGTGCCTGCTGCTGAGAGCTACAGAAGCGAGCTCATGCTCATGCTGGGATCTGGGTCGTCGTGCCGAAGCCGGAAGCTGCGAAAAAATTGTAGCGGCGCTCTATGAGCGCCCGCCGTGCTGGTGAAAGGAAACGAGAGCGGCGGTCACAGACCGCCGCTGCAGCTCATTTTTCACAGTTTTCCGCAGAAAGGCTCGATTAGCACGTGCCAGGCGGTGGGAGTCCGGGTGTGCTCTCAGCGAGCCGGGGACTCCTTCGGGTCACTGAGTTCAGCCAGCAACCCTTTTTGTTCAGCCAGCACGCCCAGTTCTTTGTCCAGAGCTGCAAGAAGCGCCTTCTTCTCCGGCTCGGCCTCTCCTGGAGCCGAAAGGACTTCCTCTCCCAAGACCAGCAGTTTGGTCTTCAGGATTTCCTTGCGTCTTTCGTCCAGAAGCTTCTGCGCGCGCGCTAGCGCGGGGGAAGCTTCGCTCAGCAGCGGTCGAATCTTTGACTGAACTTCCTGAAAGCGGTCGCGTGCCTGCTTCAAAACTTCGGCGCTTTTCTTCGCAATGGCTTCCTGCGCCGCGGTTCGTTGTGGACGTTGCTCGGCGGAATGCATTGCGTTGGCACCGTTCTGAAGAACCGCAATCCGTTGCGGCCGCGCGTTCGGGGACGCAGCAGGCGGCCCGCTTCCTGGCCGGAACAGGATGATCCCCACGATGATCGCTGCGCTTCCTGCCATCACGAGTTTCAGCAATAGAGCGATCTTTCTGCGTTGCGGGCAAAACAGGCACTGGGCTGCCTGGTTGAGCTCAATCATGATGCAACCAGCATAGTAGATACGGCTGGTGCCCAACGGAATTTGCGCGGCTGGAGGATATATTCCTTGCGATTGTCGCTGGGTCTGGCGGCTACCAAGGCCTTGAGATAATGCAGGAAATTCGGGAATATGCCCTTGAAGAGGTCCGGTGCAACCTGAGCCGCCGGCAGGTCAATCAAAACCTCATGCTCGAACGTATGGCGCTGAGATTTTGCAGGTCACGTCACCAGGGTGGTGCTGGCAAGGCAGCGCCGTCTGATTTGCCGAGCAGGGTTCATCAACCTGCCTGGCCGGCCCGCTTGCGGCCACTGGCCGCTTTGAAGACTTTGGCGGCGGTTGTCAGTGTGGCTACTTTCTTTCTTCCGTACTTGGTGAGAGCGCACGCAGCGGCCATCGACAAATACCTGGGCTTGCCGGTTGCCAAAGTCGAGTTTGCCTCCACCGACGTGATTGATGCGAGCGCGCTGGGGCGTGCGATTGCAGTAGCTGCCGGCAAGCCGCTGGACGCTTCAAGCGTGCGGCAGAGCATCGATGCCTTGTATCGAACCCGCGCGTTCTCGCAGATCGACGTGGACGCCAGTATCGGCGAGGCTGGGCTCGTGATTACTTTCAACCTGCGCCCCAACTTCTTTTTCGCAGACTTCCGGTTGCGCGGCGATTCTGTCTTGCGTTCGCCACTGTCGGGTCTGGTGCCCCTTCCGTTGGGCGAGGCCTACAGCCCTATGGTTGTCGAACAGCTGAGGCAAAAGGCGCGGGAGGCGTTGCGCGAGGCCGGTTACTATCAGGCGGAGGTATTTCCGGCCGTCCAGTTCCTCTCCAAGGCAAAGCTGGTCACAGTTTCCTATGTCGTGAAGGCTGGGCAAAGAGCTAGGGTCGCGGGCATTGACATTGCCGGATCGCCTCTGCTGGACCGTACGGAGATTCTGCAAACCATCCGGCTGCGGCCAGGGGGCTACTTCGATGGCGAAGCGCTGAAGACTGACTTGGAACGGCTGCACAAGCTATACGCGGACCGCGGATTTCTGAACGCCACCCTGCGGCTGGAGGAGCTGCAATATGAGCCGAGTTCGAATTCCCTCCGAATCCGGATTCAGATTGAGTCGGGCGCTTTCGTTTACATTGAGCTGACCGGCGGAAAGATCCCCAAGAAACAGTTGCGCGAGCTCGTTCCGATCTACGAGGAGGGCAGCATCGATGCAGACCTCATCGAAGAGGGGCGGCGCGCCGTTGCGGACTATTTTCAGCGGAAGGGGTTCTTCGACGTGACCGTGGGTAAAGAGCTCATCGAAGTCCCCAGCGAAAACGCCTATCAGGTGAACTACACCATTGACCGGGGCAAGCGGCAGAAGGTCGTCTCGATCGAGTTCGTTGGAGCGAACCACTTCGGCCGCAGCCAGCTGCTGCAGGTTCTCGCCATCCGCGTTGGAGGGCTGACCAACCGGGGCACCTTCAGCGGAGATCTGCTGAAGCAAGACGCCGAAAACATCAAGACCCTTTACTTGCGCGATGGATTCGAACAAGTCTCCGTCGAGCCCGCCTTCAAGAAGGATGCAGAAGGCGTCAACATCGCCGCCACATTCACCGTCCGAGAAGGGCCCCGGACCGTCGTGTCTACGGTTGAGATACAAGGCGATGCAGCGCCTCATTCGGAGGCGCTTCCGGGCCTGAATCTTTCGCCAGGCCGGCCATTTTCGCAGTCGCTCCTTCAGGATGACCGCCGGTTGATCGAATCGCGCTATCTCGAACGAGGCTTCACCGAGGTGAAGATCGAGGATGCCGTCGAGAGGTTAGAGGACAATCGCATCAAGGTCACCTACACGGTTTCTGAAGGGCAAGCCATCCGCGTGGCCGACATCCATATCGTCGGCAGCCGGCAGACCCGCGGCAAGGTGATCGGCCGGAACATCACGTTTCACGAAGGCGACCCGCTCAGCCAGGAACAGCTATTGACCAGCCAGCAACAGCTCTACGGGCTTGGGCTCTTCAACCGGGTGGACGTTGTTCCGGTGAATGTGGTCCAGAGCGACGCCTATCGGCCCGTGATCATCCGGCTGGAAGACAGCAGTCCCATCATTCTGGGCTACGGCGGCGGTTACCAGGACCGAGAAGGCCCACGGGGCACGATCGAACTCTCTCACAACAATCTCTTTGGTTTGGCCCGCTCGATCAGCTTTCGTACCCGTGCCAGTTTCCGCGAGCAGCGCGGCCAGATTACCTACAAAGAACCGCGCCTTTTCAATCGCGATCTCGATTCGTTCGTGACGCTGTTTGCGGAACGCACACGGCGCGTCAGCTTCAACACAACGCGTACCAATGCTGCGCTGCAGGTTCTGAAGCGATTCCGGACAGTCGAGAACTTTTTCGTCCGCTACAATTTCGAAACCGTCGACCTGTCGGACGTGCGCGTGAACCCGCTGGCGACTGGGCAAGCGAACCTCGGAACGCTCAAGCTTTCGACCTTTTCCACCGCCTGGCTTCGCGATACGCGAGACGATCCGATCGAACCCGCAAAAGGCTTCTTCAACACGCTCAACCTTTCGGCGGCTTCGCGCACCTACGGGTCACAGGCTAATCTGGTCTCGTTTTTCGGCCAGAGCCAGTTCTACCGACCCGTTTCGCAGAATGCCATTTTAGCGACCTCGTTGAGATTGGGATTGATCGCGCCTTACGGTGTGACGCCTGAAGTTCCAATCAGCGAGCGGTTTTTTGCCGGAGGATCTACCACCTTGCGCGGTTTTGGGCTCGACGAAGCCGGTCCCTTGGACGCCGAAAGCCGGGCGCCCTTGGGCGGCAACGCGCTTATCATTGCCAACGTTGAGCTCCGGATTCCCGTGACACAGAGTTTCGCCGTGGCGCCTTTCTGCGATACTGGCAATGTGTTTGCTCGCGTGAAAGAGGTGAAGCTCTCCTCGTTCAGCAACACGTTGGGATTTGGGTTTCGTTACAAGACGCCCTTCGGACCTCTACGGGTCGACGTCGGATTCAACTTGTCGCCGCCATCGGGATTTCCCGCTAGGCAGATCTTCTTTACGATCGGTAACCCGTTCTGATGAGCACCCATTACGAGACCAGCAAAGCGCCAGCACGTCCTGATCATGAGTGCAGGCACGTGCGACCGAGGCGAGGCGGCAGCCGATCTGTGGGGGAACGGATCTTCTGGCAAGACTCGCAAGAACGGCTTCAACCGCGGCTTTGTCAGCTTCGCGAAACAATCGAATTAGGGTGCAAAGGGGAACCCGGCTCCTTGTTCCCAGGCGCGGCGGCGAAGCGCAGTGAGCACTGGGTTCCAGTCGAGGGGCAGCGCGTCTTTAGACTTCTGCCAAGCCTGGCTGGATGGCTGGCTTCGGGCTTGGCTCTGCTGTTTTGCCTTGCGCTCGTCGACCCGCTTGTTGGCGCGGCCGAAACCATCGACCGCCTGGTCGCTGTCGTCAATCGCCAAATTGTGACGCTTGGCGACGTGGAACAGGAAATGCGGCTCCAGGAACTGGACGCCCTTGCTGGTGACTTTGTTGGACCTGTGCCTGCTCGTCGGGAGGGTACGACTCAAAACCTTATCGTCCAGCGGCTGATCGAACAAAACCTCATTCGCGAGCAGATTCAGCAGTTTCCCGGTCTCGAAGTGAGCGACGCCCAGGTTGAATCCCAGTTTGCCAGCATTGAGCAAAAGGTTGGGGGTACCCAAAAGCTGGCTGAAACGAAGATCGATTTGCGCGCGCTGCGCGCGCGCTTGCGCTGGCAGCTGCAGGTCATGAAATTCATCGACTACCGGTTTCGACAGTTTGTGGTTGTCGATGCCAAGGAGATCGAGGCCTACTACCAGACTCAGCTGGTGCCCGAGCTGCAACGGCGAAACACAGGACCACCGCCCGAGTTAGACGCCGTGGAAGAAGGCATACGGAAGATTCTGACTGAAGAGAAAGTCAATACCCAGGTGGATGAATGGCTGGCGTCACTGCGAAGGGATGCGACCATCGAGGTTTTCCATTGATGGTGGATCGAAGAAACCTATGACTCGCCGAAAGAAATTCCTGGCTGGGTTTTGCCTGGTCTGTATTCTGGGAATCGCGGTGGTCTGGCTTGTCCTGACAGGAGATGCTTTTCGGTCGTACCTTCAGCGCGAATTGGTGTCGCGAACAGAGAAAGCGACGGGTGGAAGGGTTTCCGTTGGTTCTTTGAGACTTCGATTCTTTCCTCTTCGCGTACTGATCTCTGACCTTCGCATTGTGAAAGGACCGTCGGACCCGCCGTTTCTAACCATCCGCGTCGTCGAAGCCTATCCGCGCTTTTCAAGTCTGTTGGGTGAGCCGAACCTCGAGTCGCTGAGCTTGCGCGAGCCGGAGCTCAACATCGAAGTGCGGTTCGACGGGTCGAGCAATATCCCCAGACCGGAGGCGCCGGCAAGCCAGAACCTGTTCCGGCTCCTGATTGAGAAATTGGGTCTCGAAAAGGGAACCGTGCGCTACAACCAGCAGAAAAACACTTTCAGCACTCAACTGGAAGGTGTGGCATTAGCGGCGAACTACCTTCCACTGGAAGGTGGTTACCGCGGCAGTTTTCGACACCGCAAGGGCTATTTCCGGTTCGGGCAAAGCGAGTGGGCATACGCCCTGGAGGCTGAGCTGAGCTTGCGCCGGGCAGGGCTCGCTGTGGATCGGCTGCTGCTGACAACGGCCCATTCCAGGATCGACGCCAAGGGAGCAGTTAGCGACTTTCGGGAACTTGCTGGAGAACTGACGTACCGCGGAAACATCAGCCTGGAAGACGCTCGGCCGCTTCATCGGGAGTTGCGCGATTTGCAGGGCCTGACCCAGATTGCCGGTGTGCTGAGATTCACTGGGGGGCGTTGGAAGACGGCTGGGACGCTGCGTGGGTCCGGGCTTGGGATGAAGACGGCGAAAATCGAGCGCTTTGGCAGCCAGTTCGAGCTCAGCGCCGAGCGCCTGCAACTCTCGCAAATCAAGCTCGCGGGGCTGCACGGAGAGGCCGAAGGGCAATTTGGCATTGAGTCGCCTTTTGTCGCTCGGCGGTACCAGGCCGACTTCCGGCTTGGGAAAATCGGGTTGCTGGACCTCTCCTTGGTTGGTGGTTTGGAAAAAGTGAGATTTGCCGGTGAGCTGAGCGGGATCGTTAAGGCCGCATGGCTCGATGGCGGGCGAGATCTTACAGGCACGGGCCGCCTCACCATCGCCGAGGCTCCGCAGGAGCCGGCGGCGCACGCCCTTCCAGGCCGAGTCCTGCCGATTCGCGGAGAGTTGAACTTTGCGATTTCGCATCGGAGCTCGCGCTTCGACCGTAGCTTCCTGCGATTTGGCAATAGCTCGCTCCAATTTGTCGGCACCGTTTCAGCCGATGAGGCATCCAGCCTGCCCGTTGAAGCGCGATCGGATGACTTGGGCGATTTTTCATTCCTGGGTACGGAGGTCAAAGGGAAGGGGAGCCTTCTGGGCGTGGTGTCTGGAACGCGTTCGCAACCTACAGCGCGAGGCAGCTTTGTGGTCGACGATCTCTCGTACGGCAGATACTCCGTCGACCACGCTCAAGGCCAGTTCACGGCTGACCGAAGAGTGGTCGATCTGCAGAATGTCGATTTGCTGTGGAAGAGTTCCCGGGTTGCGGCTCGCGGCAAGGTACTTCTCGACCCGTCCAGCCTTATTCCGACGGGAGACGTCCAGCTGCTGGGTGGGCTAAAGGAAGTCAAGATCGAAGACCTGATGGCCGCAGCCGGCCACAGTTACCCACTCTCTGGCGTCGTGACGGGCGACTTCATGGCCACTGGCAAGTACCCGAGAATCGAGATCGAAGGCACCGCCCACGTTCGTGGCGGACGCGCCTTCGATCAGCCTTACGAGCGGGGGCTCGCCGAATTTCGATATCGCCATCCGCTGCTCGAATTGTCAAGCCTTGAACTCCAGATGGGACAAGGCAGAGTGGTGGGCTCGGCAACGGTCGACGTTCCTGGCGAACGGCTCAGAGCGAAGCTCGAAGGGATGGCACTACCTCTGGACCAGTTTCAGTGGCTGAGGTTCGGCAACAACCCGATTTCGGGATCGATTCGGAACTTCAACCTCGAGGTCGATGGTCCTTACCGGCGGCCAGCGCTGACAGGACAAATCGCAGTGACAGGTCTGGCGGTGGCTGGCGAGAAGGTTGGCGACTTTCAGACGCAACTGAGAACGGAAAACGACGTCTTGCGATTTCAGACCCGCTCACTGACGCCGGATGTTGACCTTAACGCTGCCGGAACGGTGGATCTGAATGACAGTCTCGACTGCATTGCGCAGCTGACTTTTCGGAATTTCGTCCTGACGCCCTATGTCAAGAAGTTGCTGCCTTTGACTCCTGAGAAACTGTCAAGCCGGGCTGAGGGCCAGCTTGTTCTGGCAGGGCCGTTGCAGTATCCGAAAAGGCTGGCTCTCAGCGGGCGCCTGCAGGCGATGGAGATCGATTTCCGCGAGGCTCGTCTGACAGCCGCGAAACCTTTCGATATTGAGGTTCATGACGAACGCGTCAATATCAAGAAGGCCACATTCACAGGCAAAGGCACGGTCTTGAATGTCGACGGCCTCGTAGATATGTCCGCCCAAAAGCGTTTGCAGTTGTCCGTGCAAGGGAACTTGGATCTGGCTCTGCTGAACGAGTTCGTCAGGAAGCTTTCCGCAGCGGGCAGCGGGACGGTGAACGCCTCGGTGCGTGGCACGCTGTCCGATCCTGACGTTCAAGGACAGGCGCGCATCAGCAACGGCCACTTTGCCTACGGCGATTTCCCGAATTCCTTCTCGCAGGCCAACGGGAACCTCTTCTTCGACGAAAACCAGATCAGAATCGACAACTTCACAGCGGTGACCGGCGGCGGCAGGGCGGAAGCGAGTGGGGGTATTGTCGTCGGAGACGGCCAGATCAAGCTGATGACCATTCGCATTCGCGGACGCGAGGTGCGAGTTCGTTATCCTGAAGGGATGCGGAATGTGGTGGACGCGGACTTGGTCCTGCGTGGGTCCCAGCAGGCCCAGCAGCTCTCGGGAAACGTTCGGATTCTCAGCGCGTCGTTCCAGAAGGGATATGATCCGATCACCCAGTATCTGCAGAATCGCGGCAACCAGATGTCCTGGCCTGCCACAAAGGAGCTGGCGGGAGGCTTGAGCCTGGACCTGAACATCACGGGCGATCGCAATATCAATCTGGATACGCCGCTGATCAAGATGACCTCACGTGCGGAACTTCGCCTGAAAGGAACGGCCAGCAGCCCTTTGGTGACCGGGAGTGTCGAAGCCAGCGGTGGCGAACTGTACTTTCAGGGAACCCGTTATCGCATCACACGAGGCCGGCTGGAGTTTGTGAATCCACTGCGCGTCGACCCTCGAATCGATCTCGAGGCCGAAAGCGATCTGCGCGACTACCGGGTTGTGCTGACGATCAACGGGAGTGCCGGCAAGTTTCGTGCCGACTTGCGCTCCGATCCGCCGTTGCCGACCATGGACCTGTTCAGCTTAATGTCTTCGGGCGGAACGGCGGGCGGGCGTGGGGGCGCTTCTTACCGGCCCTATGCACCCTCGGGAAGACAACAAGACGCAACCGCGGCCGCTTCCGCGCTGCTTTCGGAAGGGCTCTCGATGAAAGTGGGTTCCGGCGTAAAACGACTCTTCGGGATCGACCGATTTCGCGTGGATCCGTTCCTGGTTGGAAACGAGCGCGATCCCTCGGCTCGCGTGACTTTTGGACAACAGATTACGAAAGATTTCTCGATCACCTATTCGACAAGCGTTTCCTCGAACGAGCAGCAGATCATTCTGATCGAGTACCGCGTTAACGACTCCACCTCGATCATTGCCTCGCGAGACGCAGAGGGATCGTTCGGTTTGGATGTTCGCTTCCGTAAGCGCCTGCGGCAAAAGGAGCGGTAATCTCAGGCTTCGAATTCCGAAACAACGATTCGGTGAGCTGTCAGACAGCCGTGGCTCCGTCGAGCCGGGCAGACTGTTCTCATGGCTGGTGCGGCTGTGCTTCTGGATCTCCTACAACAGGCACTCCTGGAGGTCAGGAGAGTTTTCGAGGCGGCTGGTTGGGGGGACAGGCTGTACCTCGGTGCTGTCAGCCGGGGTTCTCAGGTACTCGAGCAACCGTTCGCGAGATCCCTCGAAGTACGATTCGAGCAGCTCGGCCACAGCCTGTCGGCGCGACAACTCGAAGGAAAGGCTTGGGGCATACACATACGCTTTGCCCCGCTTGGCCCGGCTCACGGCTCCCTTCTTCGCGAGGCGGTCTAGGATCGTGAGAACGGTGGTGTAAGCGAGCGATCGAAACGGCAGCAGGCACTCCTTCACATCAGACACGGTCTGTGCGTGACGCAGCCAGATGGCTTTCATGCACTCGAACTCCAGCCGGCTCAGCTCCTGCGGCCCTCGGCATTGCCTTGCGCCATCCTGGCCAGCGAGTGGCAAGCCGTTAGTCTTTTTTGGATGCGGCCTGGCCATTGCGGTTGAATCCCTTGAACAGCGGCCGGCCGAACATGGTGTTATAGCTCGTCCAGCTTCCTTCGACGTTCGGGTCGGTGCGCAGGATGGTCTGCATCGCCTCGATCTTGCTGTCGAGGTTGTCAAGACAATGGAGAACTAGGGCTTCAGGAAACATCGGCAGCTTCGGGCTGCCAAACTCATACTCGCCATGGTGAGAGATGATGAGGTGTTGTAGAAGCGTCTTGAGGTCGCGCGGGAAGTCTTCAATCTCGGCGATCTTCTTGTTCACCATGTCAAGCTCCAAGATCATGTGCCCCAAGAGCTGTCCTTCGTTCGTATAGCTTAAGCTCCGCGCGTAGGCCAATTCCTGGGTCTTGCCGATATCGTGCAGGATCGCGCCGGCCAGCAGAAGGTCCAGATTCATCGCTGGATAGTTTTGTGCCACCAGCTTGCAGAGCCTGCACAGGGACAAAGTATGTTCGAGCAAGCCTCCGAGCCAGGCATGATGCAATGACTTGGCTGCCGGCGCCTGTTTGAACTGCGTGGCAAACTCCTCGTCCATCAGCAGATTCATCAGCAGCTCACGCAAAGGACGAGTCTCGATTTCGTCGGCGATGCGAAGCAGCTCTTCGAACATAGCGTCCACGTTTTTGGACGTCTTCGGGAAGTAGTCCGAAAAGTCGACCTCGGCATCCTGGCAAGGGCGCAATTTGTGGATCGTGAGCTGCGGCCGATTTCGATAGATTTGGACCAGCCCTTTCACTTTGACGAAATCGTCACGGTCGAAAGTGGGTTCGACTTCCTCGACGTTGTCCCACATCTTCGCTTCGAGCTCGCCGCTGCGATCTCCCAGCGTCAACGCTAGATAAGGCTCTCCCGTCTTCTTCGACTTCACTTCTTTGGATTTCACCAGAAACGTGGTCGTGATGGACTGATTTGCCTGGAGGTCGCCGACGAAGAGGTCTTTCATAACGTGCCTTCTTAAGTGAGTCGAGGTAGAAGCCAATCGTCCCATTCGGCTGTTGACGCTCTGCGGCATGATAGGGGAAGAGCTAGAGGCGTGCAAGAGAAAGGCCAATGAACGGGGTCGCTGAGCCGTCAGGAAAGGCACGCACCCTTCGAGGTGTGGCGAAGTGCTGGCCTTCCGTTTGACAGTCGCGAAGCTTCCAAGCGATACTGGCGCCCTTTTTGTGCCGGCTATTCCACTGGAGAAGATGTCCATTGCAAACGCACAAGACGAAGGCTAGCCAAACATATTTGAAATTTTGATTCCATCGGTCGGCTGTACGATGATCTTGTTATCGAGGCAGGATCAAAGGAGACGACCGATGGAATTGTTCGCAAAGCTGTTTGGCAGCCTGCTGGTGTTTGTATACCACTGCTTTGACCGCATTGTCATCCACGGGTACCTGAGTGGGTT
>Ga0194132_10010409_pt1 | contig 12383 bp, 12 predicted proteins | sample TA2KigOf80mmetaG_FD_148612 | JGI IMG/M metagenome (GOLD analysis project Ga0194132, IMG submission 148612) | Freshwater microbial communities from Lake Tanganyika, Tanzania - TA2015054 Kigoma Offshore 80m | ecosystem: Environmental > Aquatic > Freshwater > Lake | place: Tanzania: Lake... | reverse complement strand
GGCCGGCGGCGCGGCGGCGGGCACCGGCGCGTGCGACGCGCCATTGCCGTTGGCCTGCCCGCCGGCGCTCGCGGGCGCGTTCACCGTCGCCGTGTGCGCGATCATGCCGTCCTGCGGCGTCATGCGGCGCGGCGGCTTGTGGCCCCAGGTGGCGATGCGCTCGTGCTGCTGCACCACCCACTTCTCGTCGTCGATCAGCCGCCCGCCCCAGCCGTATTCGATGTCGAAGCCGGATGGCGACTGAATGTAGAACGAGGTCATGTGGTCGTTCGTGTGGCGCCCCAGCTCCAGGCTCAGGGGCACGTTGGCGTGCTGCGCGTGATAGTAGGCCGCGCCCACGTCGTCGATGGTATTCAGCTCCACCATGAAGTGCTGCAAGTGCTTGGGCGCCGGCGCCTGCACGAACGCGACGCTGTGGTGCCGCGGGTTCACGTGGAAGAACGTGGCCGTGCCCGCGCCGGGCAGGTCCTTGTTCAAGTCGATGTAGTCGCTGATCTTGAAGCCCAGCACGTCGCGGTAGAACGACACCGTGGCCTGGCTGTCCTTGCAGAACAGCACCATGTGGCCCAGGCCCATCTGCTCGTCGCAGGGCGCCGTCGTCTTGAAGCCGGAGATCGCGCGGGATGGCTTGAACGGCCGCTCCCACAGCTGAAGGGCGCCGTGGAAAATCTCGCTCGGCACCCGGCTGGGGTCGCGGAACTTCACCAGCCGCACCACCTTGCGGTTCGCGCACTCCTCGGGCGTGCCCTCCGTCACCGCCACGCCCGCCGCGCGCAGCCGCTCCGCCATGGCGTCAAGGTCCTGGCCGTTCGCCACCTCCCACCCCACGTAGATCAGGTCGTCCTCGCCGGTCGGCCGGAAGGCGAACCGGTGATGGTATTCGTCCATCCGCAGGTACAGCGTGCCGTCGGGCGCCGTGCCCGCCTCCTCGAGGCCGAGCATCTCCGACGTCGCGAACTTGCGCCAACGCTCCAAGTCCTTGACCCCGATGCCGAGGTAACCGAGTGCGATGATCCCCATGTTTGCCTCCTCGCGGCTGACGCGAGCGGCGGCGCGCGGCCACGCACGAACATGCCGGCCGCGCCGCGAACGCCCGCGCGAACATACCCACCGGCCAGGCCCCCAACGGCGGCGAGCGCGCCAGCGCACCGCGCGTTGCGCGTCGAAACCTGGTAGCGGTAGGCTACCAGCGGCAATTCGCACCGTCAATCGCTCGAATAGGTGACGCCCCGCGCCGGTGTCTCGCCCGTCGTGGCGCCGCCGGGACGACGCGGCGGACGGACCGTCGCCAGCGGCGCTCGCGCGAATGTGGTACAGTGGTTGCATTCCACTTCTTTTGGCTCTGAACTCTCCGTTCTTGCGCCCAAGCGGTAGCTGGGCGCCTCTCGGCGTTTCCGCCAATCGGCCGTGGAAATCTCGCGCACGAAGGAGCACCGCATAAGGATCTTCGTTGGTAACTTGGGTTGGGGTGTGAACAATCAGGCTCTGGAGAGCCTATTCGCGCCATTTGGCGAGGTGGAGTTTGCCACCGTGCTGATGGACCGCGACATGGGCCGCTCGAAGGGCTTCGGCTTCGTCGAGATGCCGGTGGAGGCCGAGGCGCGCAACGCCATCGCCGGCCTCAGCGGCAAGGAGGAGGGTGGACGCGCCCTCACCGTCAATGAGGCCCGCCCTCGCGAGGAGCGCACTGGCGGCGGCGGCCGTGGCGGTTTCGGTGGTGGCCGCGGCCGGTACTAGACCCGGGTCGCTCGATATGAAGAAGAGGCCTCGGGACTTCCGAGGCCCCTTTCACCGTCCAGCCGCCGGGTGGGGGCACCCGCGGCCCGCCGCTGAACCGAAAGGAGCGCCGCATGCGTATCTACGTTGGCAACCTGGAATGGGAAACGGACGACAAGGGCCTGCGCGGGCTGTTTACCGGCTTCGGTCAGGTGAGTTTGGCGATGGTGGTGCTGGAGCGCGAGCATGGACGCTCGAAGGGCTTCGGCTTCGTCGAGATGCCAGTGGAGGCCGAGGCGCGCGCGGCCATTTCCACCCTGGCCGCCCGCTTCCGCAGCATGGGCGCGCCCACTGTCGTCACCGAGGCGCACTCGTCCTAGGCCGGGTCGCGCGGCCCGCGCCGTTCTCGTCACACACCGTCGCACACCATCTCGCACAAAGGATGCACCCCATGAGCCGCCCCATCGTCAACGTGAAAGTGCAGCTGCCCAACGGCAAGACGGCCACCGGGCAGGGACGCGACCTGCTGGTCGCCGCCAGCCGCGCCTACCGGCAGGCCGCGGGCGATGCCGCCGCCGGCGAGCGCATCGCCCTGGTCGAGCAGCTGGAGCGCGGACACCACCAGCCCGGCGAGGCGCGGTTCGAGGGCACCTTCCACCTGCGCGTCACCTCGCCCGACGGGGATGAGCGCACGCTGGAAGTGCAAGCGCGGCTCGCCGGCGGCTAGCCGCCACTCCACGCGCCGCCGCCCCGCAAGCCCCGCAGGGCCGGCGCCCCGTCGCCGGGCGCGCGGTGGGCGCCGCATGCGCCGCAGCTTGGCGCCCCATGCGCCCAGGCGGCCGTCGTATACTTCCCCGCACCCCACCGCCAAGGACACGCCATGACCGCCACCAAGCCCAGGGTTCACGTCATCGCCACCGGCGGCACCATCTCCAGCATCGGCCCGCACCGCCTCGACTACACGGAATACGTCGAAACGACCCAGCGCCTCACCGCCGCGCAGCTGCTGGAGCGCATTCCCGAGGCGCGCGACATCGCCGACGTCACCCACGAGGACATGTCGGCCGTGAGCAGCGGCGCGATCGGCCCCTCCCAATGGCTGGACCTCGCGCGCCACGTCAACGGCCTCTTCTCCGCCGACCCGGCGCTCGCGGGCGTCGTCATCACGCACGGCACCTCCACCCTGGAGGAGACGGCCTACTTCCTGCACCTCGCCGTGAAGACGGCCAAGCCCGTCGTGCTCACCGGCGCCATGCGCCCCGTGTCGTCGGTCAGCAGCGACGGCGACCTCAACCTGCTCGACGCCGTCCGCGTCGCCGCGTCGCCCTCGGCGGCCGGCCGTGGCGTGCTCGGCGTGCTCAACAACGAGATCTGCTCCGCCCGCGACGCGATGAAGATGAACACCTTCCGCGTGGAAACCTTCAAGCCGGGCGAGCTGGGGTTCCTCGGCTATGTCGACTCCGACGGCCGGGTGCTGTTCTACCGCAACGTCGACCGGGCGCACACCGTCGCCACGCCCTTCGACCCGTCGCGCATCGCGTCGCCGCCGCGCGTGGACGTGGTCTACGCCTACACCGGCATGGACGCGACCGTGGTCGACGCCATCGCCGCGCGACGGCCGGCGGGCCTCGTGCTGGCCGGCTATGGCGGCGGCACCTTCCCGTCCGTCGCCACCGAGGCCGCGGCGCGCATCGTCGCGGCCGGCGCGCCGGTCGTGCTCGCGACGCGCGTGCCGAGCGGGCGCGTCATCAACACATCGGGCAAGGCGGCGCGCGGTTTCCTGGTGTGCGACAACCTGTTGCCGGGCAAGGCGCGCATCCTGCTCATGCTGGCCCTCACCGTGACGAACGACCACGCCGAAATCCAGCGCATGTTCGACGTCTACTAGGGCGGCGCGGTTCCGTGCCGGGTGGACACCGGCCGTTTTCGAGGCTTGCTCGGAATCGACGCCACGGCCGTCGCGCCGGCCGCCGCCGCCGAAACGCCGCGCCAAATGCTCCGCAGCGACCAGTGGACGGCCATCTAGGCCGAGCACAAGGGCGCGGCCGCGCTAACCCGCCGCCACCGGCGCGCTGGACGTCAGGAAGCTGATCACCGCCTGGTCGTGGTCTTCCGGCTGCTCCCACTGGGGCCAGTGGCCCGCGTCGGCGATGCAGTAATACTGGGCGCCGGGAATCAGCCGCGACAGCCGTTCACCCGCGGCCGGGCCGGTGCCGGGGTTCTTGTCGCTCCACAGAGCCAGCGTCGGCACCTTCAGGTTCTTCAGCTCCGACTCCCTGATCTGATACCGCTCCGCGTGCTCGCCGTAGAAGTGGGTCGAGAACACGTGCTTCAGCCCATGCTGCACGTCGGGGCGGCTGTAGAGCTGCAAGCGCAGGTCCACCAGCTCGTCCGTCACGCGGTCGGGCCAGGCCATCAGCCACTCCAGTCGCTTGCGTACCGTCTCCGGGTTCGGGTTCGAGATCGCCGCGATGCTGCGGTCGGCCAATGCCTTCATGCCGCCGATGTGGTCGACGTGCACCTGGTCCTCGTCGAACCGCACGCCCGCCGCCGTGTTCAGCACCAGCCGCTTCAGGCGCTCCGGGTGACGCAAGCCGACGTGCATCCCAATCCACCCGCCCATCGACTCGCCCTCCAGGCACGCCTGCCGCGCGCCGATGGCGTCCAGCAGGTCGATCACCTGGTCGACGTACTGGTCCATGAAGTCATTGGTCGAGGTGTCCTTTTGCGAAAAGCCGTGGTTGACGGCGTCGATCGCCAGCACGCGGAAGTGCCGGGCCAGCTGCCGCATGTTGCGACTGTAGGCCTCCGCGTGCCCGCCGACGCCGTGTATGCAGACGAGCGGCTCGCCCTCGCCCATCTCGATCACGCGCGTGCGGTACTTCCTGCCTTGGATGAACTTGATCTCCGCGCCGAGCAGCAGGTTATGAATGGACGGGTAGTGGGCCTTCGCCATGGGGCGCCTCCTGCGATGTGTGCGGGGATGCTACCACCCCTGGTAACCTTGCGGCATCTCCCCGGGGGTTGCGCGCATGCCTCGCTGGTATCTCGTCCGCCACGGCCAAACCGACTGGAACACGCAAGACCGCGTGCAGGGCCACACCGACGTGCCGCTGAACGCGGCCGGCCGGGCGCAGGCCGAGCGCGTGGGCGACCGGCTGGCCGGCGTGCCGCTCAACATCGTCTACACCGGCGACCTTGCCCGCGCGGCGGAGTCGGCGCGCATCATCGTCGCGAAGCATCCGGCCGGCCTCGACGCGCGGCGGGACACGCGGCTGCGCGAGCTGTCGTATGGCCGCTACGAGGGGCTGCGGTTCGCCGACATCAGGGGCGACGACGCGATCAGCGCGCGCGACGCCCACGAGGACATGGACGCGGCGCCGCCCGGCGGCGAGAGCCTGCGCCAGCTGCTGGACCGCGCGGGCGCCTTCGCCGAGCGGATGCGGCTGGAGCACCGCGAGCACCACGTCTTGATCGTGTCGCACGGCGGCACCATCCGCGCGCTGGCCGTGAAGCTGCTGGGCCTGCCCGACAGCGCGTTCCACCGCCTGCGCGGGCTGCAAAACGCCAGCATCTCCATCGTCGACGCCTCCTACGCGCGGCCGGCGATCACCGCCTGGAACGACACCAGCCACCTGGTGCTGGGCGAATAGCGCCGCGCGCGGCGGCTAGGCGCCAGACCGCGCCGTCTTGACGATCTCCACCACCTCGAACTCCAGCAGATGCGAGCCAGTGCCCACGGGCGCCCGGCCCTGGCTCTGAGCGCCGCGAGCGTGGCCCCGCGTGAACTCCGGGCTGCTCACCCACGCCTGAAACGCCTCCTCCGATGCCCACCGCGTGTAGACGAAGTAGCGCGTCTCGCCCGACTTGGGGCGCAGCAGCTGGTATTCCTCGAAGCCCGGCATCCGCTCCACCAGGCGCTCGCGCTCCGCGAACCGGCGCTCCAGCTCCGCGCCCTTGCCCTCCGGCACCTCGATCGCGTTGATCTTCACGACGCTCATTGCGTTCCTCCTTTTGTCGTATCCGCGTGTCGTCATCGCATGCTCGCCGCCCATTCAATTCCGCGCCAGGGCGGGCACGCGAACGCCTCGGCGCACGCGCCGCCAGCCGGCAACACCACCGTCCCGGCGTGCGCGGGTGGGGCACCACGGTCGCCTCTTGCTCGAACATGGCGCTCAACAGCCCGGCGTCCATCACCTCGCTCAGCGTGCCCACCGCCACCATCTGTCCGTCCTTCATCACGCCGATGCGGTCCGCGTGCGCGGACGCCAAGTTCCAGTCGTGCGGCACGGCGATCACCGTGCGTCTGTCGCGCTTCAGCCCATCGCACACCGCCATGATGACCTCTTGATGGCCGATGTCCAGGGCCGTGGTCGGCTCATCCAGCACCGCCGCCGGCGTGTCTTGCGCCAACACCTGCGCCAGCAGCGCGCGGCGAGAAGCCGAGGACGATGGCGGCCAACGCTCCAACGGCGGGGCGCCGCTAGCCGCTCGCGGTGGGCGCTGCTATGCTCCGGCCACATCGGCGGCGCCGGCACGCCGCGGCGACATCTTCGACGGGAGGTCCGTTCCATGGCACAACCCCACGAGCTCACCTTGGGCCAGGCCGCCGCGGCCATCCGATCCGGCGACCTGTCGCCCGTCACGCTCATCGAATCGCTGCTCGCCCGCATCGACGCCGTCGACCCGAAGGTGAAGGCGTGGGCATACGTCGCCCGCGACCAGGCGTTGCTCGCCGCGCGCGAGGCCGAACCCAACGCCCGCACGGCCTCCGCCAACCGGCCGCTCCACGGCGTGCCCTTCGCCGCCAAGGACATCTTCGACAGCGCCGGCATGCCGACCGAGGCGGGCTCCGACCACTACAAGGGCCGCGTGCCGCCGAAGGACTCCACGCCCATCGCGAAGCTGAAGCAGGCGGGCGCGATATTGCTCGGCAAGGTGGAGACCACCGAGTTCGCCGACGGCCATCCGGCACCGTCGCGCAACCCGTACCACGTCGAACACTCGCCCGGTGGTTCCAGCGCGGGCTCTGGCGCCGCCGTCGGCGCGCGCATGGTGCCCATGGCGCTCGGCTCGCAAACCGTCGGCTCGGTGCTGCGGCCGGCGGGCTTCTGCGGCGTCGTCGGCTTCAAGCCCACGTTCGGGCGCGTCAGCCGTCTCGGCGTCATCCCCATGTCCTACGCGCTCGACCATGTCGGCTGGCTCGCCCGCACCGTCGAGGACATCGCTCTGACGCTGCAAGTGCTCGCCGGTTACGACCCCGACGACCCCGACTCCGCCAACGTGCCGGTGGACGATTACGTGGGCGCCGCGAAGGATGGCGCCCGGCCGCCGCGCATCGGCCTGTTGCAGTACTACTTCGACCGCGCCGACGACACCATGCGAAAGAGCACGCTGGCGGCGGTGGAGCGGCTCGCGAAGGCCGGCGCCGAGGTGGACGAGCTGCGGCTCGACGTCGATTTCGACCGCACGTTCAAGTACCACCGCGTCGTGCAGGGCGCGGAGATGGCCCACTGGCACATCAAGGAAGGCCTGTGGGCGCGCCAGGAGAAATACAAGAGCGGCACGCAGGCCTTCATCGCGCGTGGCGCCGGCTTCCCCGGCCACGAATACGTCGAGGGCCAGATCGCGCGGGCGCGGACGCGCGAGCAGTTCACCGAGGCGTTGGGCAAGGTGGACATCCTGGTGAGCCCCACCACGTCGGCGCCGGCGCCTGCCCTGTCCGAGAACTTCACCGGCGACCCGGCGTGGCAAAGCCCGTGGACGTTCATCGGCCTGCCCGTCATCTGCCTGCCGACGGGGTTGAGCGACAAGGGCCTGCCGACGAGCATCCAGTTCGGCGCCAAGGCTTTCGACGAGGCGAGGCTGCTCGGCATCGCCTCGTGGGTCGAGTCGACGCTTGGCGTCACGATGTCCGTGCCGACCTACTAGCGGCGCGCGGGGGCATGGCCGGGACGCTACGCGGTCGACGCGGCGTGCGCGGTCGTATGATGGCGAGTGCCGGGGACCGGCCGGACAGCACTCGGGAGGCGTCGACCACGGGCGCAAACCGGCTTCGTCGCCGCTGGCCGGCCGCCTCAGCCCGCCGCCTCGGGCGTGGCCGCGCCCCGGCTCAACGCGTGGTGCTTGGCGTAGAGGCCGCCCCGCTCCAGCAATTCCCGGTGCGTGCCCACCTCGGCCACGCGGCCCTGCTCGATCACCGCGATCTGGTCGGCGTGCTGGACCGTCGAGAGGCGGTGCGCGATCACCACCGCCGTGCGCCCCGCCAGCAGCGTTTTCAGCGCCCGCTGAATCGTCTGCTCTGTCTCGGTGTCGACGCTCGCCGTCGCCTCGTCCAGCACCAAGATGCGGGGGTCGGCGACGAGGGCGCGCGCGAACGAGATGAGCTGTCGCTGGCCGACGCTCAAGTTGCCGCCGCGCTCCTCCAGCACCGTGTCATAGCCGTCCGGCAGGCTCATGATGTAGTCGTGCACGCCCACGGCGCGCGCCGCCTCCTCGATCCGCCCCCGCGTCGCGTCCGCGCGGCTGTAGCGGATGTTCTCGCGGATGGTGCCGGTGAACAGGAAGGGCTCTTGCAGCACGGTGCCCATCTGCCGCGCCAGCGATGCCCGGGGCACCTCGCGCAGGTCGTGGCCGTCGATGAGGATGCGGCCGCCGGTCACGTCATGGAAGCGGGCCAGCAGCGCCACCAGCGTCGTCTTGCCGGCGCCCGTCGGGCCGACCAGCGCGACCGTTTGGCCGGGGTGGACCGTCAGGTTCACGTCTTCCAGCACGGGCTTGTCCTTCGTGTAGCCGAAACTCACGTGCTCGAAGCGCACCTCGCCGCGGATGGGCGGCAGCGGCTTCGCGTCCGGCGCGTCGCGCAGGTCGGGCTCCACGTCCAGCAGCTCGAAGATGCGCGCGCCGGAGGTCATGGCCCGCTGCAGCTGCGTGAACTGCATCGTCAGGTTGCGGATGGGGTCGAAGAAGCGCTGGATATACAGCGCGAAGGCCACCAGCACGCCCGCCTCGATCGTGCCGCCGAACACGAGGCTGCCGCCGATGACGACCGCGCCCGCGAGCGCCGCCGCCGTGAACAGCTCGACCGCCGGCATGAGGACCGCCGACAGGCTCATCGCGCGTAGGTTCGCGTTCAGGTTCGCCGAGTTCAGCTCGTTGAACTTGCTCAGGTTGGCGTCCTGCCGGTTCATGCTCTGCACGACGCGCACGCCGGCGATGTTCTCTTGCAGCGAGCCGTTCACCCGGGCGATGGCGGTGCGGACGTTCAGGAATGCCTTCCGCGCGAACCGCTGCCACACGGCGATGACCAGCACCAGCAGCGGCAGCAGCGCGACCACCGCCGTCGACATCCGCAGGTCGAGCACGATCATGGCGACGATGATGCCCGCGAGGCTGATGAGGTCGCCCAGGCTGACGACCATGATGTTCAGGAACTCTTGCAGCGTCGACACGTCATTCTGGACGCGCGACATGACGGAGCCGACCTTGTGCCGGTTGTGGAACGACATGGGCAGGCGTTGCAGGTGGGCGAACAGGTCGCGCCGCAGGTCGAACAGCACCGACTGCGTGACCCGCCCCAGCACCGCCTGGTGCCCGTAGTTGACGGCGTATTGCGCGGCGAGCACGACGGCGAACGCCAGCGCCAGCAGGTTCAGGCCCTCCAAGTCACCCTGGGCGATGTAGCCGTCGATGCCGCGTTGCACCAGCAGCGGCACCGCCACCGTCGTCGCCGTGTAGACCAGCACGCCCAGCACCGCCAGCGCCACCTGGCGGCGATAGGGGGCCATGTAGCCCAGCAGCCGCCACACCACCTCGCAGTCGAACAGCTTGCCCTGCTCGTCGTCGATGTTCACGTTGTCGCGCCGGCCCCAGGCGCCGCCCATGCCGCCGAAGCCCATGCCGCCCATTCCGTGCATCATCCGGCACCCCCGGCGCGCGACGGCCCCGGCGCCGCGGTGGGCGCGCCCTGCAACTCGGCGATGTGCTTGTAGATGCCGCCCCTTGCCAGCAGGTCGCGCGCGGCGCCGACTTCGGCGATGCGCCCACGCTCCAGCACCGCGACGGTGTCGGCGCCCTGGACCGACGACAGCCGGTGCGCGATGACGAACGTCGTGCGCCCGCGCATCACGTTCTCCATCGCCTGGCGGATGCGCGCCTCCGTGGCGGCGTCGACGCTGGAGGTCGAGTCGTCGAGCACGAGGATCGGCGGGTCGAGCAGGATGGTGCGGGCGATGGACAGCCGCTGTCGCTGGCCGCCGGAGAGCGTCATGCCCCGCTCGCCCACCACCGTGTCGTAGCCCTGCGGCAACGCCATGATCTCATCGTGCAGCTGCGCCGTCTTCGCGGCGGCGATCACGTCGTCCAGCGCGGCATCCTCGCGGCCGTACGCGATGTTTTCGCGCACCGATGCACTGAACAGGTAGACGTCTTGCTGGACGATGCCGACCGACCGCCGCACCGAGGCCACGGTCGCGTCGCGCACGTCGATGCCGTCGATCGTCACTCGGCCCGATGTCACATCGTAGAAGCGGGCCAGCAGGTTCACCATCGTCGTCTTGCCGGACCCCGGCGCGCCCAGCAGCGCGACCCGCTGGCCGGGCGCCACGCGCAGGCTCGCGTCGCGCAGCGCCGGTCGGAAGCCCGCCGCGCCAATGGCCGCGCCGTTCGCCGCATCGCCCGAAGGGCCGTGAGCGTTCTCGGACGCCTTCGCGCCCGGCGCGCGATAGGCGAACGACACCTGCTCGAACGCCACCTCGCCGCGCACGTTCGACAGCGGCGCCGCCTCGGGCGCGTCGCGCACGGGGCTTTCGGCGTCCAGCACCTCGAACAGGCGTTGGCCGGCGGCGTGCGCGCGGGCGAAGGTGTTCACCAGGAAGCCCATCATGCGGATGGGCTGCACGAGCAGGCTGGTGTAGAGGATGAATTGCGCCAGCTCGCCGAGCGTGATGCGGCCGTCGACCACCGCGCGGCCGCCCAGCCACAGCAGCAGGCCGGTGGCGGCCCAGAAGAACACCTGCATCAGTGCGCCGTTCTGCGCCTGCGTGCGCGCGGCGGTGTACGACGAGTCCATCACCTTCGCGGCCTGCGCCTCGAACTTCGCTTGCTCGTGGTCGTCGGCGCCAAAGGCCTTCACCACGCGCATGCCGGCCAGGTTCTCTTGCAGCACCGTCGTCATGCGGCCGGTGTCGGCCTGCACGGCGGCCCAAATGCCGCGCAGCCGCCGGCTCACGGCGATGGCTCGGTAAGCCACCAGCGGCACGAAGGCCAGCGCCGCCAGCGCCAGCCGCCAGTCGAGCCAGAGCAAGACCACGGAGACGCCGGCGACCAGCAGCAGCATTTGGCCGGACCGCACCATGCCCATGTTTATGAAGAAGCGCAGCTGTTCGACATCCACCGTCGCCTTCGACATCAGGTTGCCGGTGTGCTCGCGGTCGTGGAAGGCGAAGCTGAGGCGTTGCAGTTTGTCGTAGAAAGCGTTGCGGATGTCGTAGGCGACGCGCTGCGACACCGCCTCGGCGAGATACTGGTTGCCGTAGCTGAACACGCCGCGCAGCGCGGTGACGAGCACGATGGCCCCGGCCAGCCACCACAGGCGGCTCGTGTCGGCGCGGGCCAGCACGTCGTCGATGGCCGTGCCCAGCAGCCGCGGCACCGCGATTTGCAGCAGCGTCGCGAGGATGAGCGAAAGCCACGCCGCGGCCAAGAGCCACGGATAGCGCATGCCGTATCGGGCGATCCGTAGGAGGACGCGCATTCGTCTGCCAAGCGGCGGCGACCCGGCGGCCGCCGCGAGATTCCATCGCCTCCACTATAACCCCGTCGGCAAGGCCCCGCGCTAGCCGTTTGGGCAACCATCGGCGGATGTGCGAGGATGAACCCGAGCGATCGAGCGAGGTGCCGCATGACCACCCCTTCCCAGCGCAAGAACCGGGTCGCGACGGCCGACCTGTTCGCCAGCCCGAAGTGGGTGTCGGTGCTGGTCGCCGGCAAGGCCGTCGCCAGCACGCGCGATGCCCTGTTGTGGCGCGCCCGCTGGCCGATGGCCTATTACTTTCCGATGACCGACGTGGCCGAGGGCGTGCTGTCGCCGGCCGGCGAGCCGCGCGGGACGGAGTGGGGACCGGAGGCGCGCTTCGACGTGCGCGTGGGCGACCGCGTCGCGCCGAGCGCCGCGTGGAGCTACTTGGCGCCGCCGGACCATCTGGCCGCGCTCGCCGGGAGGGTCGCCTTCGACTGGCACGCGGTCGACTCGTGGTTCGAGGAGAGCGAGGAGGTGTTCGTCCACCCGCGCGACCCGTTCGTCCGCGTCGACGCGCTGCCGAGCACACGCCACGTCCAGGTCGTCGTCGACGGCGTGACGGTGGCCGACACGCGCGCGCCCGTGTTGCTGTTCGAGACCGGCCTCGTCACGCGATATTACATTCCCAAGCGTGACACGCGCCTCGACCTGCTGTGTCCCAGCGACACGACCACCCGCTGCCCTTATTAAGGGAGAGGCGAACTACTACTCGCTGCGGGCCGGCGGCCGGGAGCACCGGGACATCGCGTGGTACTACCGCTTTCCGCTGCCCGAGGTGCGCACCATCGCCAATTACCTCTGCTTCTACAACGAGCGCGTCGAGGCGCTCATCGTCGACGGCGTCACGGTGGCGCGCCGTGGCGCGGCG
>Ga0194132_10010407_pt1 | contig 12385 bp, 11 predicted proteins | sample TA2KigOf80mmetaG_FD_148612 | JGI IMG/M metagenome (GOLD analysis project Ga0194132, IMG submission 148612) | Freshwater microbial communities from Lake Tanganyika, Tanzania - TA2015054 Kigoma Offshore 80m | ecosystem: Environmental > Aquatic > Freshwater > Lake | place: Tanzania: Lake... | reverse complement strand
CTCAACATCCCCAACATCATGAGCACGGCGGAGATCCTCGGCGTCGACGCCATCCACCCCGGGTATGGGTTTCTCGCCGAGAACGCGCACTTCGCGGAAGTGTGCCGCGACACACGAGTCACGTTCGTCGGACCGACGCCGGAGACCATCCAGGCCATGGGCAACAAGGCGCGCGCCAGAGAGATCGCGCAGAAGGCCGGCGTCGCCGTCGTGCCGGGGAGCCCGGGGCCGATCCGCGGCGAATCGGAAGTCCTGGCGATCGCCGAGAAGATCGACTATCCGGTCGTGATCAAGGCGTCGGCCGGGGGCGGCGGCCGCGGCATGCGCGTCGTCCACACGGCGCAAGAGTTGAGCCGTGCGATCGACGCCGCGCAGTCGGAGTCGGTGGCCGCGTTCGGCAGCGGCGAGGTCTACGTCGAGAAGTACCTGAACGAGCCGCGGCACATCGAGGTCCAAGTCTTCGGCGACAACAAGGGCGCGATCGTGCACTTCGGCGAACGAGAGTGCTCGATCCAGCGGCGGCATCAGAAGCTCATCGAAGAAGCGCCGGCGCCGGCGATCTCGAACCGGTTGCGGGCGAACCTGCACCGGGCCGCGGTGAAGATCGCGCAAGCGGTCGGCTATACGAACGCCGGCACGATGGAGTTCCTCGTCGATCGGGACGAGAACTTCTACTTCATCGAGATGAACACCCGGATCCAAGTCGAGCACCCGGTGACGGAGCGGATCACCGGCTTGGATCTCGTGCGCGAGCAGATCCGGGTCGCGGCCGGCGAGCGCTTGTCGTGGCAACAGCGGGAGATCGAGTTTCGCGGGCACGCCATCGAGTGCCGCATCAACGCCGAGGATCCTGGCTACGACTTTCATCCGTCCGCTGGGGCGGTCGCCGCTTGGGTCGTGCCCGGTGGTCCCGGCATTCGCGTCGATTCCCACGTGTACCCCGGATACGTCATTCCGCCGCATTACGACTCGTTGTTGGGTAAACTCATCGCTTGGGGCCGGGACCGCAGCGAAGCGATCGAACGGATGTCGCGGGCGCTCGCCGAGTTCGAGATCTCCGGCGTGCGCACCACGATCCCGTTCCATCGGGCGGTGCTCGATAACGCGTTCTTCCGGCGCGGCGAAGTCTACACGAACTTCATCCAGCGGCGGGTCGATCTGACGGCACTGCGGCGCGATCGGGTCTGACGATCGATCCAAGGGGATTGATATAGAATTGGGAAGACGGCGCCGGCAGGCCGCCGGAAGTCAGCGAACGGGTGGCCAACGCATGAAGCAGGTCGAGAAGCCGCAAATCGATCCTCAGGTCGCGCTGCGGTGGTATAAGGACATGATCTATATCCGCACGTTCGAGGAGCAGACGGAACGCAGCTTCCGGCGCGGCAAGATCGGCGGCTACCTGCACGTCTACACCGGCCAAGAAGCGGTCGTGACCGCCTTCCTCGAGGCGTCCCGCCCGGACGACATCATGTTCACCGGGTACCGGGACCACCCTCACCCGCTGTTGCGAGGCTCGGATCCCGGCGCGATCATGGCCGAGTTGTACGGCAAGGTGACCGGGGTCTGCAAGGGCAAGGGCGGGTCGATGCACATCTTCGACGTGTCCCGCGGTTTTTACGGCGGCTATGGGGTCATCGGCGGGCACATTCCGCTGGCGGTCGGAGCCGCCTATGCGCTTCGCTACCAAAACACCGACCGCGTCTGTCTGTGCTTCTTCGGCGACGGCGCGATGAACAGCGGCGCGTTCCATGAGCCGATCAACATGGCGGGCCTCTGGGGCCACGACGGCACGTGCCCCGTCGTCTTCATCATCGAGAACAATCTCTACGCGATGGGCACCTCGGTGAAGCGGTCGTCCGCTGTCACGAACCTCGCGTCCCGCTTCGACCAGTACGCCATCCCGAACGAGCAAGTCGACGGCATGGATATCTTCGCCGTTCATGGGGTCGCGTCACGGGCCATCGACGAAGCGCGTCGCACGGGGCGGCCGTACGCGGTCGAGGCGCTGACGTACCGATTCAGCGGCCACGGCGCAGCCGATCTGTTCCAGCCATACCGAGAGAAGACCGAAGTCGAGTCGTGGCGCCAGCGAGATCCGATCCGGATGCTGGAGGGGCGCCTGCGCGCCGACGGTCACCTCACCGACGGCGCGATCGCGGAGATCCAGGCGGCGGCCGATCGGATGGTCGAAGAGGCGGTTAAGTTCGCGGAAGCCAGTCCGGAGCCTCCCGCCGAAGAGCTGTACACGGACATCTATGCGGACGCGTAATTCGTCGTGGCGAGCGTCGCGCGTCGCGCGGCCGGCGTAGCGCTTGAGCGTGGTCCACGAGTCGAGGAGCCCCAATGCCGGAAATGACCTACCGCGACGCCATCAAGACCACGCTCGTGGAGGAGATGGATCGGAACCCGAACGTCATCCTCATGGGCGAGGACATCGGCGTCTATCAAGGCACCTTCCGGATCACGGAAGGGCTGCTCGACAAGTACGGACCGCGGCGCGTCGTCGATACGCCAATCTCGGAGCTGGGCTTCATCGGCGCCGGTATCGGGATGGCGATGCTCGGCCTGCGGCCCGTCATCGAGGTCATGACCTGGAACTTCTCCTTGCCGGCGGCCGACCAAATCATCCAGAACGCCGCCAAGATCCGTTACTTCTCGGGCGGCCAGGTCGGCGTCCCGATGGTGATCCGCGGCCCCAATGGCGCCGGCGTTCAGCTCTCGGCGCAGCACTCCCAGTCCCTCGAATCGTTCTACGGACACTTTCCGGGCCTGAAGGTCGCGGCGCCGAGCACGCCCGCCGACGTGAAGGGGTTGCTGCGCGCCGCCATTCGCGGCGAAGACCCGGTGATCTTCCTCGAGCACGCGGGTCTGTACGGCCACAAGGACGACGTTCCGGAGAACGACTACGTCGTGCCGTTCGGAAAAGCGCGGATCGCCCGCGCCGGCCGCGACGCTACGGTCATCGCCTACAGCCGGATGTTGCATTTCGCGCTCGCGGCTGCCGAGTCGCTGGCGCGCGATGGGATCGAGTGCGAGGTCGTCGACCTTCGGTCGCTGCGTCCGATCGACTATGAAACGGTGATCGCCTCGGTGCGGCGCACGCACCGCGCCGTCGTCGTGCAGGAGCAGTGGCGGCTGTTCGGCGCCGCCGGCGAGGTCGCGGCCGAGATCGCCGAGCGGTGCTTCGACGACCTCGACGCGCCGGTCACGCGCGTCACCGGCGCCGACGTGCCGATGCCCTACGCCCGTAGCATTGAGTTGATGGCAATCCCACACGAGCAGGACATCGCGGAGGCGGTTCGTCGCGCGCTGAGCTGAGCGCCGGCGGCCGCGCGGCGGCGATTCGGAGGCGAAATGTCGGAAGTCATCATGCCCAAGATGGGCGACGCCATGACCGAAGGAAAGATCATCGCGTGGCGGAAGAACGAGGGCGACGCCGTCAAGCGCGGCGAAGCGATCGCCGAGATCGAAACCGAAAAGGTCAACGTCGAGATCGAAGCCGAGGGAAGCGGTACGTTGACGCAGATCGTCACGCCCGCCGGCGAGGTGGCCGCGGTCGGCAGCGTCATCGCCTACATCAACGGCGGCGGCGGGCGCGCGACAGCCGCCGCGGCACCGGGACCGACGCCCGCCGCATCACAAGCCACCCCGCCGCAGAAATCCGCTGCGCCGCAATCGCCCACCGCCCGGCAAGCGGCGGCCGCGCCCGAGACCAAGATCGCTGATGAACGAATCAAGGCGTCTCCCCTGGCGCGGCGGCTGGCCGCCGAGCGCGGCGTCGATCTCACCAAAATTCAAGGCACCGGGCCGGGCGGACGAATCGTGGAACGCGACGTCGAGGAAGCCTCGGCGCGCGGTTCAGCGGCACCCGCAGCCGCCGCGCCGGCCGCACCGACACCGGCCGCGGCGCCGACCGCACAGCCTTCCGCGGCGCCACGTACGGGCCCCGACTTCAGCGACGTCACGTTGTCCCGCATGCGCCAGGCGATCGCGCGCAGCGTCGTATCGAGCAAGCGGGAGCAGCCGCACTTCTACGTTACCAGCGAAGCGGACATGTCACGCGCGCTCCAGTTCCGCGACGATCTGCGCGCCGCCTACGGCGACAGCGACGGCAAGGTATCGGTAAACGACCTCATCGTCAAGGCGACCGCGCTCGCGCTGCGCAAGCTGCCGGCGCTCAACGCCCAGATCGTCGATGACAAGACGTTGCGGCAGTTCCATCGCGTGCACATCGGCGTCATGGTCGCGATCCCGGACGGTTTGATCGTCCCGGTCCTGCGCGACGCCGACACGCTGCCGTTGCTCCAGCTGGCGCGCGAAACGCGCCGCTTGATCGAGGGCGCGCGCAAGGGACAACTGCGACAGGACGAGTTCGCCGGCGCGACCTTCTCGATCAGCAATCTTGGCATGTACGACGTGACGCACTTCGTGGCCATCCTCGGTCACCCGCAGGCGGGTATCCTGGCCGTTGGCCGGGCGCAGGACCGCGCCGTCGTCCGCGACGGTCAGATCGTCGCGCGGCCGATCCTCGAGCTGACGGTCTCGGCTGACCATCGCGTCACGGACGGCGTCGGCACTGCCGGGTTACTCGTGGAAGTGAAACGGCTGCTCGAGAACCCGCTGCTGCTGCTTACTTGACCGCGGCCTGATCGCGGGCGAGCAACGCCGCGCGCGGACGATGCGAACACGACGGTAGGGAAGCGGGAACGCCGTCCGCGCCGCCGCGGCACGCGCGATCGCTGCCGCGTCGAGATTCGGGATACTCGCCAGCGCCGAGCGCCTGCCGGCTTGAATGGCGTCGACGGCCGCCCGATCTCCGCGACGGCCGCGATCGGTCCGTCCGGCGTCGCGATGCGCGCGCTGCCGATGACGCGGCCGCCACGATCGACGAAACCGACGAGGATCTTGGTGCCGACGACGTCAATGCCGAACCCGTGCGGCGCCGCACGCCGCGTCGGGCGCAGGCTCGTCTGATAAGCTTTCTCCGGCGACACGCTATTCCGATTACGTATCATAGAAAGGCGGCCGGCCGCGCCGTGCACGGAGAACCCGGAGGTGTTTTCAACCATGAATGCCTATGTCTCTTTCCTCGTCGTCCTATTTCTCGGGCTCTGGTTCCTGACGACCGCCATTCGCATCGTCCGCGAGTACCAGCGGCTCGTCGTCTTCCGGTTCGGGCGGGCGATCGGACAGCGCGGTCCCGGCATCGTGCTCCTCATTCCGTTCATCGACAAAGCCGTGCTCGTCGATCTGCGCGAGGCGTTCCTCGAGATCCCGTCGCAGACGTGCATCACGAAGGACAACGCGCCGATCAACATCGACTTCCTCATTTACTGGAAGGTCTTCGAGCCTGAGCTGTCGGTCATCCAGGTCAACGACTTCGCCGGTGCCGCCCGAGGGATCGCGACGACGACGCTGCGCGCCGTCGTCGGCGACATCTCCTTGGATGACGTGCTCGCGAAGCGCGACCAGATCAACCAGGTCCTGCGCACGAAGCTCGACGAAGTGACGGAGCGATGGGGCGTGAAGATCACGACGGTCGAGATCCGCGAAATCCTGCCGCCGAAGGAAGTCCAGGAAGCGATGACGAGGCAGATGTCCGCCGAGCGGTCGCGCCGCGCGGTCGTCACCGAGGCCGATGGACGCCGGGAAGCGGACATCAAGGTCGCCGAAGGCCAGAAGCAGGCGGAGATCCTACGCGCCGAAGGCGATCGGCAAGCCACGATCCTGCGCGCGGAAGCGGAACGCCAGTCGACGCTGCTGCGGGCCGAGGGCTTCTCGATGGCGCTGGACCGCATCTATCAGGTCGCGCAGACCGTCGACGCCAAGACGATGGGGCTGCAGTACCTCGACACGTTGAAGTCGCTGGGGGCCAGCCCGGCGACGAAGTTCATCTTCCCGATGGAGTTCACGCGGCTGCTCGGGAGTCTCGGCGACATGACGTCCCGCTCGATGAACGACGGCGACGGCGCTACACGATAACTTCGTGCGTTTCGGCGTTGAACAGGTGCAGCTTGCGCAGGTCGACGCCGACGGTGATGTCATCGCCCATCTTGGCACGGCTGTGCGGATCCACGCGGGCGACGATCGGGTGCCCTCCGGCATCGAGGTACAAGATGACGTCGGAACCGAGCGGCTCGTGCACCTCGACCTTGGCCGGCACGCGCGCGTAGTGCGGCGGCAACTCGTCGCGGGCGCCGGCGTCGGCCATGTGCTCGGGCCGAATGCCGAAGATGACCTTTTTTCGCTCCCACGCCTTGAGGTAATCGTTCAGCTCCGACGGCAGCGCGATCCGCCAGTTCCCGGCGTCGAAGCTGTAGCTGCCGTTGGCGCGCGACAATTCGCCGTCCATGAAGTTCATCGCCGGACTGCCGATGAACCCTGCGACGAACAGGTTCGCGGGCTGTCCGTACAGGCGCAGGGGCGAATCAACCTGCTGGACGACGCCGTCCTTCATCACGACGATGCGGTCCCCCATTGTCATGGCCTCGACCTGATCGTGGGTCACGTAGATCGTCGTCGTTTGCAGGCGGGCGTGGAGCTTCTTGATCTCGGCCCGCGTCTGCACGCGCAGCTTCGCGTCGAGGTTGGACAGCGGCTCGTCCATGAGGAACACTTGCGGCTCGCGGACGATCGCCCGACCCAACGCGACGCGCTGCCGCTGGCCGCCCGAGAGCTGCTTCGGCTTGCGATCGAGCAGCTTCTCGATGCAGAGCAGCGCCGCCGCTTCCTTGACGCGCTTGTCGATGTCGTCACGGCCATATTTCCGCAGCCGCAATCCGAACGCCATGTTGCCGTAGACCGTCATGTGCGGGTATAACGCGTAGTTCTGGAAAACCATCGCGATATCGCGATCCTTCGGCGCGACATCGTTGACGCGACGATCGCCGATGAAGATATCGCCAGACGTCGCTTCCTCGAGCCCGGCGACCATGCGCAGGCAGGTCGTCTTCCCGCAGCCCGACGGCCCGAAGAGCACCGTGAACTGGCGGTCGGGTATCTCCAGGTTAACGTCATTGACAGCGACGACGTTGCCGAAGCGCTTGACGATCTTCTCGAGGCATACGCGCGCCATGATTCGCTCCCGATTCGTCGTGGTGCCTAGGATCCTGCCAATCGCCGCTTCAATTCGTCGATCAATGAAACGGGATGCGGATCGACGCCGTTCAAGTACGCGAGATAGACGCTGACCACATCTCCGAACGCGATCAGCGACAGAAGCCGCGCCAACGCGCCGCTGCCCCTGCTCCACACCTCGTCGTAGCCGCTGGCGCGATCGAGCGCGACCTCGCGCGTGATCTCGAGACGGCGCACGTGGGGCACGGGATCGGCGGCGTCGCGCAGGGCGACCACGTGCAGTAGACCCTCCGGTTGGCCCGCCAATTGCCAGCCGACAGTTTCGTTGTGATGCAATTCCGGGCACACGTTCCAAACGGCATACATTTTGCTGTTCTCGTTGATCTGACACTTCCAGCGCAACGCCGCCGGTTCGGAGAAACGGGAGACCGAATAGATGACTGGGATTCGGCCCAAGAGCGATTGGGCGACGCGCTTCGCGGCGTTGTCGACCTGCGGCTGGTTCGGAACAAGCTCACCGTTCATCGCGGCCAACACCGCCGCCGCCTCATCGACGTGATCGCGCTGCGACGGGAGGAGCTTCCACTGTTCGAGAACGCCCAGCATCGGCCCGAAGAGATAGCCGAGCGCCGCGCGCGGCATCCAGCCGCCGGGGATCGTCACGACCGGCACGCCTTGCTCGGCGGCGCGCCGCGCCAGCGTTCCGCCCGACGTGATCGCAACGCAAGGGGCGCCGGCCCGCCGCACCGCCTCGAACGCCGCCAGCGTTTCCTCGGTGTTTCCGGAGTAGGAGCAGACGAGCACGAGGGTGTCTCGGCCGATCCACGCCGGCACGGCGTAGTCCTTGACAACCGTCACGGGTTGCTTGCCTTGATCGAACAGGAATCCCCGCAGCAGGTCGCCACCGATGCCCGAGCCCCCAAGGCCGAGGATGGCGATCGCGCCGCAAGTATGCGGTCTTGCGCCGATGGGCGCGTCGCGACCGATTCGCCACCCTTCCTGAAACGTCGAACCGAGTTTCAGCACGGACCCCATCATGTCATTGGGGTCGACGGAATTGACGGCGCGCAAATCGTCCAGCGGAAAGAGAGCCATGGCCGCGCTATTCGGCCCGATTTTCGGGCTTCCCTGCGCACGCCCGAACCCGTGCCTCGACGTCCCTTCTTTCCGTGGGCGGATCGCCGACGATCGCGCGCGCCACGCCCTACGCACCCGAATTTGTACGTAGAATGGAGCTGAAGTGAGCGATTTCACGCTGATTCTCCACAGTCACTTGCCCTGGGTTCTCGGTCACGGTCGTTGGCCGCACGGCAGCGATTGGCTCAACGAAATCGTGCTGGGCTGCTACTTGCCGCTCCTGGAAGGAGCGGACGCGTTGCTCGCGGACGGCGTATCTCCGGCCTGGACGATCGGCCTCTCGCCCGTCCTGTGCGAGCAGCTTTCACACCCGGCATTCCGCCGCGAGTTCGGGGCGTTCGCAGCCAATCGCATCGCGCACCTCGAAGACGATCGCGCGGCGTTCGCGCGCACTGGCGACGACGATGGCGTGACGCTGACGGACTTCTGGCGAGCGGAGATGCGACGGCACCTCGATCGATTCGACAAGGCGAACGGAAACGTCGTGACGGCGTTGCGCGCCCTCGAAGAACGGGGCGCGATCGAGATCATGACGTGCGCCGCCACCCACGGCTACCTGCCGCTGCTCGGGCGCGACGCCTCGATCGACCTGCAGCTGCGCGTCGCCGTCGCGACGCACGAGCGGCACTTCGGCCGGTCGCCGCGCGGCATTTGGCTGCCGGAGTCCGCGTATCGTCCGCGCTACGGTTGGAGCCTGCCGACCGGTCCGCATCGCCGCGAAACTCGGGGCGTGAGGCCCGGCATCGAGGAGTGGATCGCCGATCGCGGGCTGCGGTACTTCGTGACGGACTTGCACATGGCGCAAGACGGCACGCCGATGAGCACGCAGCATCTCGCCGAATGAAGCGTTTTTGCCACCCACGAGCGGCACGTCCGTAATGCCGATTTCTTCGAACGGGCGAAGCCAGCGCATGGAGATCCCCCCTTTTCAGCTCCATCATTGGGCCGCCAGGCGCCGCGGGCGATCCGTCATCGGCCGGATTTTCGCGGCTGCGACCCGGGAGCCGCGCCGCCGCCAGCCGATGGTCATCGCCGGATTGGGGCACGGCGGCGGTATCGTGGGGAACATGCGTCCCCGTTTGGCGTGGCTATTCCTAAGTGGAATCTTCCTAGCAATCGGTGCGTGCGCGAGCTTGGCAGCGAGTGGCGTCGCGTCGCCTACCGGGCCGGCCGTCGAATGTCACGACCCGACGCCGCCCAACGAGCTCGTCCGCGGCGCGAACGTGACCGTCGTCGATGGCGACACCGTGCGGGCCCGCGTCGAGGGGCGGAACGAGCTCGTGCGGTTGATCGGAATCGACGCCCCGGAGACGCGGAGTCTGCCGCACATGGACCGCCAGGCGCGCTCGTGGAGCCGCAGCCGCGAGACCGTTCGCGCGCTCGGCGAGCAGGCCAAAGCCTACGCCATGGCGCGCCTCGACCGCCGCGATGTCGGGCTATCGACCGACGTTCGGACGCGCGACCGCTACGGCCGATTGCTCGCCTACGTGTGGTTGCCGGATGACGTGCTGTTCAACCGGTTGATCGTCGAGGACGGCTACGCGGTCGCCTCGCCGTTTCCGCCGAACGTGCGATACGCGGCGCTGCTGAGGTCATGCGAGGATCAGGCGCGCATCGGCGGTCGTGGCCTCTGGCGTCCACGCTGACCGCTCCGGCGGATTCCGCGCGCCTCGGCGTGATTACGGATATACGTAGGAGACTCCGCCGACGGCATCGATCGAAACCGCACCGGTGACGCCGCCGCTGCGGATCGTGATGGCGCGCGCCGCGTCCCGACGACCGAACGGCGAGAACGTGATCGTGACCGTCGTGTCGATCGTAGCGGCGGCGGGACATTCCCCGTTGACGTTGAACCCGCCGCCGCTACGTGCGATCCCGTAGCTGGGCGCGCCAGTCGAAAACGCGGCCGTGTAGACGGTGCGGGACCTGCCCCCGAAAAACTGATCCAGTTGAGATGAGACTACCGTCCCTGGGCCGAAACGACGGCCAGGAGGGTCGGGATGAAGAAGAGTCGGTTCACAGATGAGCAGATAATCCAGGTGCTGCGGGAAGCTGAACGCGGCGTCGGCGTCACGGAGCTTACTCGGCGTCACGGGATCACCAAGCAGTCCCTGTACCGATGGAAAGCGAAGTACGGTGGGATGGACGTCAGTGAAGCCAGACGGCTTCGCCAACTCGAGGACGAGAATCGACGCCTCAAAGGCCTTGTTGCGGATCTGACGCTGGACAATCACACGTTGCGGAGCGTGCTGTCAAAAAAGCCATGACGCCAACTGCACGGCGAGGAATGGTGCAGCAGATCCAACGAGACTTCGGGTATTCGCAACGCCGATCGTGTCGACTGGTAGGCGTCGGCCGATCAACGGCCCGTTACCAGGGGCATCGAGCGAGCGACGAGGCGTTTCGGGAGCGGCTGCGGGATCTGGCCCAGCGCCGAGTGCGCCACGGCTATCGTTTTCTGCACGACGCGCTGGTACGCGAGGTGTGGGCAGTCAATCACAAGCGGGTCTACCGGCTGTACCGTCAGGATCGCCTGGCACTACGGCGAAGACGGCGTAAGCGTCCTTCGCTTCTGCGTGCTGCACCGCGGACCCCGCCGACGGGTGTCAATCAGCGCTGGTCGATGGACTTTCTGGTCGACGCGCTCGCCGACGGCCGGCGCTTTCGTGTCCTCAGTGTCATCGAAGACCACACACGGGAGTGCCTCGTGCTGGAAGTAGACACCTCGCTGCCGGGAGATCGCGTGGTCGAGGTCATGGGGCAGCTTGGACAGCGCCGCGGCATCCCCGAAGTGATCACCGTCGATAATGGGCCGGAATTCACGGGACGTGCGATGGATCGCTGGGCTTATGCGGCAGGGGTGAAGCTACACTTCATCGATCCCGGAAAGCCGGTGCAAAACGCGCTGGTCGAGAGCTTTCAAGGCAGACTGAGGGACGAGTGTCTGAATACGCACTGGTTTATAAGCATCGCCGACGCGCGCAGGACCATTGAAGCTTGGCGCAGAGAGCACAACGAACAACGGCCGCATGGCAGTCTGGGGCGCATGTCGCCAGCGGCCTTCGCGGCGACCGAACAGCTACGTCAGATCACACGCGCTGCGGCGATAGTAGTCACTTAGCAACTGGTATAGAAACGGGGGGGCAGGCCCCCTCCAGCTGCCGTGCGATCTCCGCTAGCGTCGTCCCGTTCTCGGCCAGACGGTGGACCTGCTCCCACCGCGCTTTCCCCAGCATGCTTTCCTCCCCAGGCTCGATCTGCCCAGGGATTCCACCCAATGCCGCCATCCCCTTACCTCCTTTGCCTCTCCTTACTAGGGTGGAGAGTTGTCGTTGACCCTATATGGGGAGTTTTGCGTGACCGCTGACACCAAATGCGGGTTGGCGCGCGCGGTCTGGTAGAATCGCGACGACGGACGCTCGCGGGGACGTAGCTCAGTGGGAGAGCACCTGCTTTGCAAGCAGGGGGTCACGGGTTCGAATCCCGTCGTCTCCACCAGTCAAGTCACAACTGGGTTTCAGCGATTGTGGACCTCCAAATCACCGCTGATAAGCAGCGGTTCAGGGGGTTCGCGATGACGCAGTCCTTCCAGGTTCGGCCGTCCCCGACTCTGCCTGACCTCGCCGAGTCTTTCCTATTATCAAAACGCGTGGCAGGTTGTTCCCCGAAGACTCTCCGCGTCTACGCACACTGGACAAGGTTGTTTGTGAGCGGTGCCACCATACCGCTAGACAGCCAACAACTGCAGGCATTCTTCACCCGGCTGTTCGAGCGCAACGTCTCTGCCAGCACCCGACACCAAGCCTACCGAACCCTGAAGACCTTTTTCCTGTGGGGCGCGGCCGTCGGCAAGCTCCCCGAGGGACTCCTTCGCGGCGTGCAGGTGCGCCTGCCGAAGACGCTTCCCCAAGTGCCAACAGAAGACGAATTGCGGTCGTTGTTGTCGACCTGTTCTCAGCAGACGGAGGGCAAGCGAAATCGGGCCATGCTACTCGTCATGGCGGACGCGGGGCTCCGTGCCTCGGAGCTGCTCCGGCTGCTCGTCGAGCACTGGCAGCCTTCCGAACGGGGTTTGTTCGTGCGGGCGGGCAAAGGGTCGAAGGACCGGGTTGCATTTGTCTCTCCGGTCACGGCGAGGGCGATTCGGGAGTATCTAGCGTCCCGTCCCGTG
>Ga0194132_10010406_pt1 | contig 12387 bp, 7 predicted proteins | sample TA2KigOf80mmetaG_FD_148612 | JGI IMG/M metagenome (GOLD analysis project Ga0194132, IMG submission 148612) | Freshwater microbial communities from Lake Tanganyika, Tanzania - TA2015054 Kigoma Offshore 80m | ecosystem: Environmental > Aquatic > Freshwater > Lake | place: Tanzania: Lake Tanganyika... | reverse complement strand
TTGTCGAACTCGTCGGCCGAGAGCCCCGTGAACATGCGGAACAACAACGGCTTCCGACGCAATTTCTCGTAATTCGTCATAACCCTATGAATAGGCCATCGATCGCTATTGCGCAACGAGTCTAATAGAACCCGAGGTCCATCGCGTTGGAGAGCGCGCGGGCCACCCACCACGCGGCGCTGCGCCACTTGGCGTGGATCTTCACCACCGCGAGCTGGCCCGGTTCGAGGGCGATGTCCGGGTCCGTCATCTCCACTTCCACCAAGTACACCTGCGCCAGCGGCACCAGCAGGTTCGGGTCGTCGCTCGGCTTCACGGCCAGCGGGCCGCCGCCGCGCTGCGTGAGGGCCAGCGGCACGGTGGCCGCGTTCTGCGTCGGGAGCCGGCGCACCTTGCCGCTGAACGTGCGGTCGCTGCGGCCCTTCGCGTAGATGGACACGTCCAGTTCGCCGCGGGCCGCGAGGTCCTCGCGCAACACGCGGAAATCGGGCGGCGACACGGGCACCTTCACGATGAGCCGGCCGGGGTCGCCCACCGCGAACACCGGGTTCGTTTCGCCGTACCCCTTGTCGAACAGCTTGCCCACCTCGTCGCGCTTGGGCGCGGTCAGGATCGTGCCGCCGCGCGGGGCGCGGGCCTGTTCGAGTCGCACCTGCTCGGCCTCGAGGCGGGTCACCTCGTCGTCGGCGGTCGCGGCCCGGCCGCGCTCGCGCGCGAACTCGCCGTTGAAGCGGTGCTCGGCGGCGGTGTCGCCGGTGTTGCGGGCCTTGACCGCCTCGAGGTTGAGCCGCTGCGCGACCTCCCACTGCGCGTCGCGGGCGGCGCGGGCCTTCTTCAGCCTCACGTCGAGCGCGTCGCTCTTGAACGCGCCGAGCAGCTCGCGCGGGGCCACGCGCTTGCCGGGGCGGATGGCGTCGTCCATCGCGACGAGGCGCGCCGGCTCCGTGAGGAACACGCCCTCCATCGCGTCCGGGTCCACCGCGACGAGGCCGGTCTCGTGGACCCGGCTCACCGGCAGCGGCAGGAAGAAGAACCCCAGCACGAACGAGCCGAACACCCCCAACGTGACGTACACGCGCTTCGCCTTCATGTCCGGTAACCGCCCGCGCTGGCGAATGTTTTTGACGATCCGAAACACCGGCCAGACGAACAGCGACGCCAGCGACAGAACCGCCAACATCTGGCTCAGGATTTTGAGTTTCGGGCCGAGGAAGTCCGCGAGGAACCACAGGATGCTGAACGTCACCACCCAGCGGTACACCCAACTGGCGATCGCGTAGATCGCGAACAGCCACTTGCGCCACGGGGCCATGTAGTGCTCCGGCGGCACCTCCACGCCGAGGCACTTCGACAGGAACATGTTGTTGAGGAACCGGTTGGCCTTCTCGCGCAGGTTCGGCACTTCGAGCCAGTCCGAGAGGATGTAGTACCCGTCGAACCGCATGAGCGGGTTCGCGTTGAACATGATGGTGGAGACGGAACACAGCACCATGATGCACAGCGAGATGTTGTTCACAGTCGGGTACGCGGGCGTGTACCACCACACGAACGTGGCTATCGCCGCGATCACCAGTTCGACGTAGATGCCGGCGAAGCTGATGATAATGCGCTTCCACTTGTCCGCGAGCGTCCACGCGTCCGTCACGTTGGCGTACAGCGCCGGCGAGAGGCACATGAGCAATACGCCCATCTCGTGGCACTCGCCCTTAAACGCCTTACAACTCAACCCGTGTCCGAACTCGTGGATGATCTTCACCACGCCGAGCGAGATCCACATGTACAGGACCGAGTTCCACGTGAAGAACTCTTGGTACGCCGGGAGCTTGGCGTGGAACGTGTTGAAGTGCAGGGCCACGTGGAACACCGCGGCCAGCATCAGCCCGACGCTGAGGACGAAGAACCACGTCGTAAATATCCACGACAGGTAGCGGTACATCCACGTGAGGAGCCGGTCGGGGTCGAAGACCGGGATCTTCAGGTACAGGATGTTCGTGAAGGTGGCGAGGCGGCGCGTGCGGCGCTGCTTGGCGCGGCGCTGGAACAGGTGCTGCGCCGCGCCCGGCTGCTCGTTCTGCACCAGCCCGGCCGTCACCAACTGTCGCGCGAACCCCTCCAAGTCGGCCGGTTCCAGCCGCAGCGGTTTGAACTCGTCCTCGAACCGCTCCTGCACTTCCTCCATCGTGTGCTTGCCGTCGAACAACCCGAACACGAAGTACTCTTGCTTGCTGAACCGATAGTACTTCAGGCACACCGGGTCTTTCACAACGTGGTACGTCTTCCCTTCGTACTTTTGCTCGTAGGTCTGGAGGTCCGGGCGCACGCGCAGCCGCACCTGCTTGCGGCGCTCCGCGGGGCTGTTCAAGTTCGTGGTGAGGTCGGCCATGGGATAGTTGGCAGTGAACAGTGGACGGTGGGCAGTGACGACAGAGGACCGCACAAGCATTGGGGCGGGCAGCGGGCAGCACAGACTCAGGGCCACGTTCTTGTTCTTAGTCCGCACTGCCCACTGCCCACTCCCCACTGCTAACGACTCACGGGTTCGTCGGCACGATGATCGTGGCGGCGCTGTGGTCGAGCAGCTTCAGTTGGGTGTTGTCCATTTCGACGCGCACGGTCACGTAGCGGGTGTCGGTGACGTCGATGTGGACGACGCGGGCGGTGTGGGCCTTGCGGTCGCCGGTGGGGGGCTTCCACAGGTACACGCCGCCGGTCGCGGTGCCGACCACCACGAACGGCTCGCCGCGGAACCGGCTGAACGGGCTGAACGCGGCGGCGGTCACGGGGGTGCGCCCCGGCGTCACCAGCCGCCCGACCTCGGCCCCGCGCCCGCCGCCGCGCGGCGCGTGCCAGTACTGGAGCGTGCCCTTCAGGTCGCCGTCGCCGCCGATGGTGGCGATCCCGTACGGCTCGCTCTCCGGGGTCGTGCCCGGCCCGAGGTCGTCCGGCCCGAACAGCGCCAGCGCCGCGAACGTGCCCGCCGAGCTGACGTTCTCGATCTGGCCCGTCGTCTGCCCGGTCGCCGGGTCCACGAGGTCGAACCGCGTCTTGCCCTGATCGAACAGCACGCGCGCCCCGTCGCGGCTCGCGCCGAGCGCCTCGACCGCGCCCGCCCGGTGATCGATGTTGCGCAGCACGGCGGCCTTATCCGTACCGAGCTTCCACACCTTCAGCGTGCCGTCCTTCGAGCTAGTAACGAGCGTGTTCTGCGGGGTGAAGGTGACGCCGCCGACGTTGTCGCGGTGCTCGCCCGCGAGGGCGTACAGCTTCTTCGCGGTCGCCAAGTCCCAGACGAACACGTCGCGCCCGGCGGCGGTCGCGAAGAACCGCCCGTCCGGGCTGACGGCGACGGCCTGCACCGCGGACGTGTGCCCGTCTTCGGGCTCGGTCTTCCACGTGTTCGGCAGCTTCTCGCGGTTGCTCACGTCCCAGAGGCGAATCTTGCCGTCGGTACCCCCGGTAATCACGGTCATCGTCTTCGCGGTCGGCGGGGTCGCGGCCACGCTGCGCACCGCGACCGGGTGCGTCAGGTTGTGCGGCACCGTCGGGCGGTTCGGCTTCTTGCCGAGGTTCGGGTCCCACACGAGCACGTTGCCGTCGGCCCCGACCGAGACGACGAGCGGGCCGTCCGGGTGCGCCGTCACCGCGATGCCGGTCACTTCCTTGCGGTGCCCGTTGTGCTCGGCGATGGGCGCGCTGGGCACGGCCGGTTCGACGATGACCCGCTTGGTGGGGTGGTTCAGGAACGCGCGGATCACGTCCACGTTCTCGACCGGCGTTTGGCCCTCGATGCGCACGCGGTCGGTGGCCTCGATCTCCATCACCTTCTCGCCGGCCTTGACGAACTGCCCGGCGCGGCGGTCCATGCTGCGGATGAAGCCGTTCACGCGGCTCCGGATGTAGTGCTTTTCGGCCTGAACTTTGGCGTCGGCGAGGTCCGCGGTCGACTTGGCGATGGTCTGGAGGGCGTTGGCCTCGTTCTCGCGAAACCGGGCGAGCGTGAGCTGCGCGCTGAGCACCTCGTTGTACGCGGCCCCGCCCTTCTTCCACGACTCTTCCACCACCTTGTACTGCTTCTCCGAGGCCACCGCGCCTTCGGCGGCGTACAGGCGCGCGGTTTCCGCGGCCTTCTTGATCGTGTCCGCACCCTGCATTCGCGTTGTGATCTGCTGGTTGTCGATGAACATGAGCACGTCGCCGTACTCGACCGTGTCGCCGTCGCTGAGGCGCTTGAGCTTGGTGCGCTTGGCCTTGTCCGGTTCGGGGTCGCGCGGGTGGTACACGATGCGGTCGGGGTCCACCGTCTCGCCGGGCTTGATGTACGTCGCGACCATCTCGATGAGGCCGTCCACTTCCGCCGACACGATCTGGCGCTCCTCGAACTGCGCGAGCGCGTTCGAGATGACGATGGGCTGGCTCCGCGAGATGACCGGCGGGTACACCGGGGCCGCGACCGGCGTGTACAGAAGGCTCGTGACGTCCTTCGGGTCCGGGCCGACGCTCGGCGCGAGCTGAACGTTGGGCGCGTCCTTCTCGTTGGGGGCCGGGGGCTTCTTCCCGCACCCGACGACGGCACCGACGAGCGCGACCGGGGCGAGAGCACGAGTGAGCCAGCGCATGGACGTGTCCTCCAAAGGGGACGAGTACGGGGTTGCGGCGCGGGTGCCGCCGGGGTCTGGCGCTCGCCAGCCAACGGTCGGCGGGTTTGCTGCGCAGTGGGCAGTTGAGAGTGGGCAGCGGGCAGAAACGCACGGTCTTCGCTGCCCACTGCCCACTGCCCACTTCAGATCAGAAGAAGAAGATCACCTTCTCGTAGAACCACTCCCACACGCCGTGGAACAGGGTGTAGCCGAGGGCGTGCTTGCCGCAGCGGACCCGCGTGCGGACCTCGAGGCCGGTCACGAGGTGGGCCTCGGGGATCCATTTGTCGCGCGCGATGCCGGGGTCGGCGAACCCGTCCGGCGCGCCGGTGCGGGCCGGGATGTTGAGCTTCACGTACGCGCTCACGACCGGCTCGTTCTCGTTCTGGTCGGTCTTGTTGGGCACGGCTTCCGCCGCCATTTCGTCCTTGTACAACCGGCCCTCATAGCTCGTATCCGGCTGGCTGGAGAGCAGCACGTCCACGATCAGGTACTTGCGCGCGCCCTTCACCGGGTCGTTGTCGGTGAGGTGCGCGTTCGGGTCGGCGAAGGCTTTCAGAATCTGGCCGACGTTGCTCTGCGGGATTTTGAGTTCGGCCTGCCACGGGCCTTTCAGGTTGCCGAGGCGCATCACTTCTTCGCTGGGGCGGAGCGTGCGCCCGGTCAGGTTCTCGCGGCGGTCGTCGTTGAGGACGATCCACTTGGACGCGCCGCGGGCGCGGGCCAGCGAGCCGAAGTCCGGGGCGATGACGCGGAAGTGCCCGGCCCCGCGCGGGTTCGGTACGCCCTTGCTTTCGGCCTTCGAGTCCGCCCGGTTGAACTGCTGGTCGAACGCTTCCATTTCGCCCAGCGCGCGCTTGCTGCGCCCCTCGGCGACGGCGCGGTCGGCGCTCAGCCGGCTCTTCTCTTCTTTGCTCAGCCCCGGCTGCTGCAACTGTTTGGAGTAGTCCGCGGCCAGCGCGCCCTGTTCGATCCACTCGCCCTTGGCCCGGCTGTATTCGGCTTCGAGTTCCGGGCTGTGGAACGTGACCAGCTCGAAATCGGGATCGACCTCGCGCCCGGGTTTCACGCGCAGATCGACGACGCGCCCCTCGCGCGGCGGGAAGATTTTGGCAATCTCGACCGGCTGGAGCTGCCCCTTCGCCTCCATGCGCAGGTTGGCCGGCACCATGACCATGACGCCTACCAGCACTGCGAGGAACACCGCGAGCGCGGCGGCGATGAACCGGCGCTTGCCGCCCAAGCCCTCTTGAAGGCGGGCGATGGGCCACCAGAGGAACTTGAGCGGGACGCGCTTCAACTCGGCCGCGTTGTACAGGGCCGGGGCCGCGTGCTTGGTCACCACGTCGAGCTTCTGAACCACCGGGTCGATCTGCTCCGGCGGGTTGAACATTTCCATCACCAGCACGGCGCGCGCGGGCCGGGTGGCGTCCTTCTCGCGCTCGTCGCGGCACGGCTGCACGATCAGCAGCTTCGGCTGGCTCTCGTGCAGGTAGGCGTCGAGGGCCGCGGCCACGGCCGGCGGCAGGCCGGCGTCCTGTTGGCCTCGGAACGTGAGCGGCTCGCCCCACGCGAGCACGGCCTCCATCAGGTCGCGCAGCCGGCGCACGTGCGTGCTGGCCTTCTCGACCACGTCGGCCCCGCTCACGGCCTCGACGGTGACGCGCCACCGGTCGTGGCGGATGCCCACGCACAGCCGGTCGCACTCGATCAGCTTGCGGCCCTCGTTGGCGACGTGGTACGCCACCTCGGTCGGGTTCAGGCTGCCGTGGATCTGCCGCGCGAACTGCTCGACCGCGGAGTACGTCTTCTCGACGCCGGCCGCGACGCGGGCGTTGCAGAACTGGTGGTACTGGCTGGCGTACCCGGCCATCTGAAGCGTGTAGTTCAGGAAGGTCGGGTACATCCGCGGGTCGTGGGTGGCGTCTTGGAAGATTTCCAAGAGGCCCAGCGGCTGCTTGTCCGGGCTGACGATGGGCGCGAAGAGGGCGAAGTGGTCGGTGAGGTTGGCGGGGGGCACCGGGCCGGGTTCGCCGGGGCCGGGCGCGAGCCGGCCGTTGGGTTCCAGCAGCACCGGGCGCGGCGGCGCGGCCTGAAACACTTGGCGCAGAACCTCGTTGTGGCACTGCCGCCCGCCGCGGCGCGCGTCCAGCCCCACCTTGTCGATGTTCTCTTGGCAACTGAGTTGCAGGAACCCTTGCGGGGTGCGGAGCCACACGGCCCCGGCGGGCGCGTCGATGGCCGCGAGCGTGCGGTTCAGGAACTGCTGGTAGAACTCGGTGGGCGGGAGCGCAGACCCGGCGAGCTTGCCGGCCGCTTCGAAGGCGTCTTCGATCTGGCGCGCGTACTTGGCTTTGGCGTCGGTGCCGGCGCTCTCGGCCGTCGGGGTGGTGCTCACGGTCGTCCTCGTACTGCGTCCGCCAAATGGCCGGTTGTCGCGGCGCGGAAGTGGCGGCTCCGGTAATCGGCTCGTGGCGCGGGTCCGTGTATACGGGCGGGCCGTTCGCTCGCGGGAGCGAAAACACGGGGATGAGCACTGTGGCTTTTGGCCCGCACCGACGACCGCCGGCCCCGAGCCAACGCCTCCGTCAAGATGGGGCGGCGGAGAAAATCTTACCGATCATACCGACTGTCGGGCCGTGAGGGAAGCTCACCCGCCCGCCACGCGCGCCGCCCCGTGCTGTGACCATAGTACGCGCCGGCGCGAGAAGAGTAGGCAACTCGCTCCGCGAGTTGCTGTTTCTTCTGGGTTCGCGTTTCCGAAGTGGCAACACGCGGAGCGAGTTGCCTACTCTTATGCCCCCGGCTGCTGGTTCTCCCACGTGAGAATGTGGTGCATCAGGTCGCCGGGGTCCATGTAGCCGGTGGGCAGCGGCCAGTCGAACCGCTCGGAGGCGGCAAGCTGGATCGCGGCCACGCGGTCGAACGGGTCGTTCCACAGTTGCACGAACCGGCCGATGGCGCGCCCGCGGCGGCACAGCCGCTCGACGCACGCCCACGCGTCCTCTTCGTTGCGGGCCGCGTCCGCGAGCAACTCGGCCCAGTTCGCCAGCCACTCGATTAACATGCGGGCCTCGATGTCCCCCAGCCCGCGGGTCAGCGCCTCGTCTCGCGCCACGTGGCGGATGAGTGCGTCGCACGACGTCATGCAGCGGTCCCCCTCGAACCCCGCGGCCGGCGGATCCCCCAACCCGCCGGCCGCCCCGTTCCGTTCCCCGTTCGTGTGCTTCGTGTGAAGCGGGGGCCGTATATCGCCGGTCCGCGCGACGAACAAGCGGACCTCGCGCCCCGAAACGCGCGCTGTTGGCACGGGCGAGCAAGTGGCGTAATCTGGGCGAACAAGCAGCGCTCCCCTTCGGGTCGCGGCTAACCGGAGTCGCCATGTTCGAGTGGTACGAAGTCGCCCTGATCGTCCTCGGCGCGCTCGTCGTCTTTGCGGCGCTGACGTGGCTGTTCCCGCCGCTGTTGCGCCCGGTGTTGTGGGCGTTCGCGCGCGCCTGCTACCGCTTGCGCGTGTACCACCGCGACCGCGTGCCCGCGACCGGCGGGGCGCTCGTCGTCGCCAACCACGTCAGCTACATCGATTGGCTGGTGCTCTGGGTGGCGTGCCCGCGCCGCGTCACGTTCGTGCTGTGGGGCGGGTACTACCGCCGCCCCCTGCTGCGGTTCTTCCTGTCGTGGGCGCGGCACAACACCATCCGCATCGACGAGCGCGTGAGCCGCGCGCACGCCGTCGCCGGCGCGCTGAAGGACGTGGCCGAAGCGCTGGACGCGGGGAAGGTGGTGGTGATGTTCCCCGAAGGCGCGCTGACGCGCACCGGGCAGATGCTGCCCTTCCGCCGCGGGGTCGAGCGCGTGCTGGCGCAAACCATGAGCGAAGTCGCCGTGATCCCGACCGCGACCTGCGGCCTGTGGAACGGCTTCTTCAGTCACGGCGGCGGGCCGGCGCTGTGCAAGCGCCCCAAGGCGCTGCGCCCGCGCGTTGGGGTGCTGTTTGGGAAGCCGCTGAAGAAATCTAACCCCCCCGGCCCCCCTTCCCTTCAGGGAAGGGGGGAGGAAGGCACTGGCGCGCCGGGAGTCTCGTCGGCGCGCGAAGGCTCTGGTTCCCCCCTTACCTTCAGGGAAGGGGGGCCGGGGGTGTTTGGTTCTTCTCTTCTGCGCCTGCTCGTCCAAGAGGCTACGGCCGACCTCGCGATTCTCGAAAGCGCCCACGTCGTTCCTGTTCACCGGCGGTTCGTGCGCCGCGCGGCCAAGCTGCGCCGGCTGTTCCGCCCCGCGGTGATCGACTGCTCCGCCGCGCCCGTGCGCACACTCTCGTACCTGAAACTGCTGGTCGGCGCGCTGTGCGTCACGCGCTATTTGCGAACCAAGGTGGGCGCGGAGCCGAACGTCGGCGTGTGGCTCCCCACGGGCCTCGGCGGGGCGCTGGCGAACCTCGGCCTCGCGTTCCTCGGCAAGACGACCGTTAACCTGAACTACACCGCGGGCACGGCGAACGTGCGCAGCGCGGTGAAGCAGGCCGGGGTGCGCGTCGTCGTCACCGCCAAGCGGTTCACGGACCGCGTGCCGCTCGACCTGCCGCCCGACGTGCAGATTGTGTACCTCGAAGAAGCGATGGCCGCGACCACGAAGGGGCAGAAACTCCGCGCGCTGCTGCTCGTCCTGTTCGCTCCGGGTTGGTTCCTCGATCGCGTCGTGCTCGGCCTTCACAAGCACAAGCTCGACGACCCGCTCACCATCGTGTTCAGCAGCGGGAGCACGGGCGAGCCGAAGGGCGTGATCCTAACGCACCGCAACATCGCCGCGAACACCGACGCCTCGATCCGCACGCTGGAAATCGTGCCGGGCGACTCGCTGTTCGGCATCCTGCCGTTCTTCCACAGCTTCGGCTATACGGTGTGCCTGTGGGCACCGCTGAACGCGCCCTGCACCGCGGTGTACTTCCCCGATCCGCGGCAGGCGAAAGAGGTGGGCGATATCGCGCGCACGCACCGCGCGACGATCATGGCCGCGACCGCGACGTTCCTCCGCTTCTACCTGCGCCGCTGCGGGGCCGACGACTTCCGCACGCTGCGGCTGATCGTGTGCGGCGCGGAAAAGCTGCCGGTGAAGCTGCAGGACGAGTTCCGCGACAAGTTCGGCGTGCTGCCGCTGGAGGGCTACGGCTGTACGGAACTGTCGCCCGTTGTGTCGTGCAGTATGCCGGACGTGAGCGGCAGCGGGTACGCGCAGCAGCGGAACCGGCGCGGGTGCATCGGCCAACCGATCTTCGGCGTCGCGGTGCGCGCGTTCGACCCCAACACGCTCGAACCGCTGCCGCCGGGCGCGGAGGGCGTGTTGTGCGCGAAGGGGCCAAACGTGATGGCCGGGTACTTGCACCAACCGGAGAAGACCGCCGCGGCGATTCGCGACGGGTGGTACAACACCGGCGACGCCGGTCTGATTGAAGAGGACGGCTTCATCCGCATCACCGGCCGGCTGTCGCGGTTCGCGAAGATCGCCGGCGAGATGGTGCCGTTGGAGAAGCTCGACGACGAGATGCACGAAGTCCTTTCGACCGGCGGCGACCGCGTGTTGGCCGTGACCGCTGTACCCGACGAGAAGCGCGGCGAGCGCATCGTCGTGCTGTACCTGCGCGACATCGCGGCGCGCCTGAGCGACCTGTTCGCGGCGCTCCCGAAGCGCGGCATCCCGAACCTCTGGGTGCCCGACCGCCGCGACTGCTACCCCGTAGACGCAATGCCCGTACTGGGAACCGGGAAGCTCGATTTGAAGAAGCTCAGCGACCTAGCGAAGGAGTTGGCCGCCAAGTAGGTCGTGTCAATACCGCTGGGTGAAATCAACCATGATGCCGAGCTTCTTTCCGAGTTCCGCGCCGGCGGGTGTGAGCTTCGACCCTTCCGCCGTGATGTAGCCGACCTTCGGGAACTGCTTCTTGATGATCGGCAGGGCGTCGTCCGTGACCAGCGTGCCGCCGAGTCGGAGGTCGCGCAGGTTCGGTTTCTCGCCGAGGTTCTTCAGCCCCGCGTCGCCGATCTTCGCGTTGGTCAGGAACAGGTACTTCAGTTCCTTCAGTTCCGCAAGGTGGGCAAGCCCGGCGTCGTCGACGGCGGTGTCCCACAGCCCGAGTCTGACGAGCTGCTTCATCCCGCTCAGGTGTGCGAGGTTCTCGCCCGTGATGGGCGTTTTTGAGAAGTCGATGTGCTTCAGGTTGGGCAATTTGGTGAGGTGCTTCAACCCGTCACCCGTCACCTTCTTCTGACCGAGGAGCAGGAGCCATTCCACGTCGGTGCGTGGTGCGAGGTGTTTCAGGTCGTCGTCAGTAATCTCGCAGCCTGTTCGCGGGAAGTGAACTTCGCGGATCGGCTTGCCCGGCTTCATCTCGTGGCGGGACACTTTCGCGCCGAGTTTCTCCAGAGCCGCGACCGCGGCGCGCACCTCCGGCGTGTCGTCCCCACTGACCGCAGGGGCGAACGTCAGGGCAGTGAGAAGTACGATCGTGCACATCGGTTCGACCCCGAAGAGGTGACCCGAAGTTACCCGGCCGCGGGTCGCGGTGCTACCGGCAGCCGCCTTCGCGAACCATCGGGGCCGCCGATGCCGCTAAACTGAGGGCATGGCTCTTTCCAACTGTCGGGTTGTTCTGGTCCGTCCGCACTACGCCGGGAACCTCGGGGCGACGGCGCGCGTCATGCGCAACTTCGGCCTGTCCGACCTCGTGCTGGTCGCGCCGTACTGCTTCACCACGGACCTCGAAGCGCGGCGGATGGCGACCCACGGCCTGAGCGTGCTCGATTCCGCGCGCGTCGTGCCGGACCTCGGCGACGCGCTCGCGGACTGCGTGTACAGCTTCGCCACGTCCGCGCTCACGGCGGGCGTGGTGCGCGGCGGTACCATCGGCACCGCGGCCGAGCAGATGCCGGAGCTGTTCGCCGCCGCGAGCGCCGGGCCGGTGGCACTCGTGTTCGGCCCGGAACCGCACGGCCTCAGCAACGAGGAGATCGGCCGCTGTCACGGGCTGGTTCACGTCCCGGTGGACCCGGAGTTCAGCTCGCTGAACCTCGCGCAAGCGGTCGCCATTTGCTGCTACGAACTGCGCCGCGCGTGGTCGAAGACGGTGAACGAGGCCCGCGGCAAGCCGGAGCTGCCGGTGCGCGTGGTCGCGCCGTTCGCGGAGCAGGAGCGGATGTTCGAGCACCTGCGCGAAGCCCTCACCGCGGTCGGCTACCTGTTCGGCGACAAGGCCGACTCGCTGATGCACGGCCTGCGGCACCTGATCGGCCGCGCGCAACCGACGCAGCAAGAGGTGAAGATTCTGCACGGCCTCGCGCGCCAAGTGCTGTGGGCCGCCGGGCAGATGAAGGGGAAGGACGCGCCGCCCGTTCCCGAATCGTGACGCGCACAACCGTTCGGCCCGCGGTATCGTCGGAAGGGTAATCGCCCCGGAGGGTCGTGCCGTGTTCAGCGCCGCTGTTGTGTTCCTCGCGGTTGTGTTTCCCGACGAGCAACCCAAAGAGAAACCCGACATCGCCTGCGAGCTGTCGGGCATGTACACCGGCAACGCCATCAACCCGACGTTCACGCTCAAGATCGAAGGGCCGAAGACCAATCGCTGGAGCTATTCCATGCGCGACGACATGTTCGGGGTCGGCGCGCGTGCCGAGAGCTACACAGGCACCTACGAGATCGACGGCGACCTCGCGGTCTTCACCGGCGAGCAAGGCGGCAAGGAGCCGAAGCCGCTGAAGTT
>Ga0194132_10010404_pt1 | contig 12388 bp, 16 predicted proteins | sample TA2KigOf80mmetaG_FD_148612 | JGI IMG/M metagenome (GOLD analysis project Ga0194132, IMG submission 148612) | Freshwater microbial communities from Lake Tanganyika, Tanzania - TA2015054 Kigoma Offshore 80m | ecosystem: Environmental > Aquatic > Freshwater > Lake | place: Tanzania: Lake... | reverse complement strand
GAGTTGTCCGGTGGTCGCAAAGTCAACACCTACCTTGACGCAGACAGTATTGCCATTGCCACGCGCCTCGGAAACGGGAACGTCAGCGAAGGCATCCGCAAAGCACTCAAGCAAGCGGGAGAGTGATGCTCCCTGGCAACCTGCTGCACTCCTGGAAGCTCGACGTGGTGGGCTTCAAGGAGGAAGACCACGATTACGACAGTGACCGTTATCAAATTAGCGTTCTTTCTTTGGCTGACCATCCTGGCCGGCCTGACATGGGTGACCAGTGGCCTGGTCGCCGGCGAAGTGTCCAAGCTGCTGCTGTGCTCGCTTGCTTTTGTGGGCGGGCTAGTCGGCACCTTAGCAGTCATTTACCAAGCATCACAGGACGAATGAAATGGCCATGGAAACTAATCAGACAACCCACGACAAGCCGTTGCGCTACGTTGACACCGGCAAGGTCAAGATCGGCATCTATTACGTGCCCAAGCCCAGCGCAGAGACTTTCTGCGACATGGAGTTCATACAGAAAGCGCTGCTGCCCCGATCGCTCGGGCCGCTGCACGCGATCAACTGGCCGACACCACGGCAGATGCTGCGCTGGTTGATGTCCTGATGCCGAGCGTACCTGTCACACGGCTGGCCATCATCGAGCTCATTAAAGAGCACGGGCCGTTGCACGCTACTGCCATCGCTCAGTATCTGAACAAGAACGATCGCACCGTGCGCAGTGCCATTCGACTGATGCACGAGAAGCGCATGCTGCACATCAGCGGCTGGCATCGCAACATCGGTGTGCGCGGTGTATGGGGCGCGATCTACGCGCTGGGCAACGCACCCGATCGCAAGCCGCCACAGGTCGACGTGCACAAGCAGGCCAACGAGCGCTATCGAGAAAAGTTTCGGGAAGTCCTGCGTCGTCGCATGCAGGCCCGACGCGGCAAGCAGGTAAATCACTGGCTTGCCATTTTGCAGACCAACTTTAGACAGTTGTCTAAGATCATCCGGTCAAACCGGTCAAAAAAAACCCCGGCACAAAGGCCGGGGAAATCTAGACCAGGGTCGGAGTGGCGGAGGAGATCGCCCCCATAGTTCTGTCAGCCATCCAGGCGGCCGGAATCAACCGCTAATTCCGAATACCCATTTTTCTGAGCAATTTGGTGCGATAATCCGCACACGCTGTGAATATCACATGAGGTGATGCTATGTGCTTCTTTGGTGGCAATGACACGCCTCCGCCTCCGCCTCCGCCTCCGCCAGCCGCTGCGCCGGTCGAGCAGGAGCAGGCTGTGCAGGAGTCCATGGACCGTGAGCGCCGCCGCCAGGCCGCTGCCATGGGCCAGCGCTCGACCATTCTGACCGGCGCCATGGGCGTGGCCGAGCCGGCCACGACGACCAAGAAAACTTTACTGGGAGCCTGACATGTGTTTCTTTAGACGCAGCCGATCCACGCCACCGCCAGTGGCCGCCGCCGTGCAGACCGCAGTTGCCAAGCCGGCAGACGACATGAACGCGCAGCAAGACGAGATGCGCCGTCGCATGGCCGCGACCACGCAGCCTGCTTACACGATGGGCATGGGCAATCAGACCACCGTGCTTGGAGCATGAATTGGAAAGCAAGCGCGAACAGTTCAACCGGCGTCTCGCGTCGTTAAAGACGGAGCGCGCTTCGTTCGTCGAGCATTGGCGCGATCTGTCCGATTACATCTTGCCGCGCCAGTCGCGCTTCGTGGTCACCGACCGCAACCGCGGCGACCGTCGCAATTCCAAGATCGTCGACAACACGGCCACGCTGGCCGTGCGCACACTGAGCTCGGGCATGATGTCGGGCATCACCAGCCCGGCGCGTCCCTGGTTCCAGCTGCGCACGCCTGACCCAGCGTTAAACGAATTCACGCCAGTCAAGCTCTGGCTCGACCTGGTGCGCACGCGCATGACCGAAGTGTTCCTGCGCTCGAACCTGTACACCACGCTGCCCATCACCTACGGTGACCTGGGCGTGTTCGGCACCAACGCATTCGCGGTGCTTGAGGACAGCGACGATGTGATTCGCTGCTACCCGTACCCGATCGGCAGCTACATGATCGGCACGTCCTACCGCGGCAACGTCGACACCTGCTACCGTGAATTTCAGATGACAGTCGCACAGGTGGTGCGACAGTTCGGTATCGACAAGGTGTCCGAGTCGGTGAAGAACCTGTACGAGCGCGGCAACAAGGACGCCTGGATCGACGTCGTGCATGTGGTCGAGCCCAATGACGAGTTCGACGAGCGCCGGCCGGCATCGAAGTACAAGCGCTTCTGCTCGGTGTACTACGAGCTGGGCGACAACAAGGACCGTCTGCTGCGCGAGTCGGGCTTCGATGATTTCCCGCTCATGGCCCCGCGCTGGGCGCTGACCGGCGAGGACATCTACGGTCACTCGCCTGCGATGGATGCGTTGGGCGACATCAAGGCGCTGCAGCTCGAGCAGCGGCGCAAGGCGCAGGCCATCGACAAGCTGGTCAACCCGCCCATGACGGCGCCGAGCTCACTGCGCAACCAGCGCGCCAGCCTGCTGCCAGGCGATGTGACCTATGTCGATGTGCAGCAAGGCGGCCAGGGATTCGCGCCCGCTTACCAGATCAATCCGCGCATCCAAGAGCTGGTGCTCGACATCCAAGAAAACCAAGGCCGCATCCGTCGCGCCTTCTTCGAGGATCTGTTCTTGATGATCGCCAACGATCAGCGCTCCAACATCACGGCGCGTGAGATCCAAGAGCGCCATGAAGAGAAGCTCTTGATGCTGGGGCCGGTGCTGGAGCGCTTAAACGACGAGCTGCTCGACCCGCTGATCGATCGCGCCTTCAACATCATGATCAAGGTCGGCATGGTGCCGCCACCGCCTAAAGAGCTGCAGGGCATGGACCTGTCGGTCGAGTACATCAGCGTGATGGCGCGGGCCATGAAGATGGTAGGCATATCGTCCATCGAGCGCACCATGCAGTTTGCCGGCCAGATGGCGCAGGCCAACCCGCAGGTGCTCGACAAGCTGGACTTCGACCAGGCGCTCGATGAGTACAGCACCATGCTGGGCGTGCCACCGTCGATCATCAAGGATAACAAGGAAGTGGCCGCCACTCGTGCGCAGCGCGCGCAGCAGCAAAACGCTGCCATGGCCATGCAGATGGCGCAGCAAGGTGCGCAGAGCGCCAAGACGCTCTCGGAGACGCAGGTCACCGATGAGAATGCGCTGACCAACATGATCAACAACCTGCGCGGTGCACTGGCATGAGCGAGAAAGACAAGTCATTCAACGCGGCCGAAGAGTCGCAGGTCAAGGACCGCAAGCGCAAGGACGAGCGCCTGCGGGACATCGAGCTCGCTGACATCAAGAAGATCATGTCGACCCGCGAAGGGCGCCGCTTTGTGTGGCGTTTGCTCGACCGTGCTGGTGTGTTTCGCACATCATTCACGGGAAACAGTGCGACGTTTTTTAATGAGGGCATGCGCAACATGGGCCTCATGGTGATAGGTGACGTGATGGCGGCTTGCGCCGACCAGTACGTCGTGATGATGCACGAATCCAAAGAGGATGAAAGAACCAATGGCTGACGCAGATACCAACGCCGTGCAGGACAACACCGCAAACACGGCACAAGGTGGCGACGCAGCTGGTGCTGGTTCCGTACTGACCACGCCGCCGACGGGCGACGCGGCACAGGCGAAACCGGATCAAGCGGCTGGTGACAACACTGACGCAGGCACCGGTGACACGGGCGACAAGCAGACCGATGACAAGGATGCGAAACCCGAAGGTCCGCCGGAAAAGTACGAGTTTCAATTGCCCGAGGGCATGACACTTGACCAGGATGCGCTGGCCGAGTTCGATCCGATTGCGCGAGAGCTCAGTCTGACGAACGACCAGGCGCAGAAACTGGCAAGCCTGTATGCCAACCGGATGCAGAAAACCGTGCAGCAGCAGCAGGAGAGCTGGAACCAGACGATTGAAAAGTGGGTATCCGACATGAAAGCGGACAAGGAGATCGGTGGCGACGCCTTCACGCCCAGCGTGAAGCACGCTCAAAACGCGATCAACAAGTTCGGGACGTTGGAGCTCAAATCAGCGCTCGACTCATACGGCATGGGAAACCACCCGGAGCTTGTGCGAGTGTTTGCGCGCATTGGCAAAGCGATGGCAGAGGACACGCATGTCGGCGGCAACGCCGCAGGCGCAGAGGCTGACCAAAGCAAGCGTATGTTCCCCAACATGAAATGAAAGGAAGTTTAAATGGCACTCTTGGCATCTACCCACCCAACCCTGCTGGACGTCACCAAGCGTCTGGAACCCCAGGGTAAAGTCGACACGATCGCAGAGATCCTGTCTCAAACCAACGAAATCCTGGACGACATGGTCTGGCTTGAGGGCAACCTGCCCACTGGCCACCGCACCACGATTCGCTCCGGTCTGCCTGCTCCGACGTGGCGTAAGCTCTACGGCGGCGTGCAGCCTACCAAATCGACCACTGTGCAGGTCACTGATGCGTGCGGCATGATGGAAGCCTACGCAGAAGTCGACAAGGCGCTGGCCGATTTGAACGGCAACACCGCAGCCTTCCGCCTCTCGGAAGATCGCGCGCACATCGAAGGCATGAATCAGGAGTTTGCCGGCACGCTGTTCTACGGTTCTGAAGCCACTGAGCCCGAGGCCTTCACCGGCTTTGGCGCACGCTTTAACGACCAGGCTGCAGCCAATGGCGACAACATCTTAACCAGCGCAGCAACGCCTGACAGCACCGACAACACGTCGATCTGGCTGGTGGTCTGGGGTCCGAACACGGTCCACGGCATCTATCCCAAGGGCTCGAAAGCTGGCTTGGACATGAACGACAAAGGCCAAGTCACTATCGAGAACGTCGATGGCAACGGTGGTCGCATGGAAGCGTACCGCACGCACTATCGCTGGGACTGCGGCCTGTCGGTTCGTGACTGGCGCTACGTGGTTCGCATCAACATCGACCAGGAAGATCTGGTTAAGAACGCCGCGTCGGGTCCTGACCTGATCGACCTGATGACCCAAGCTGTGGAGCTGATCCCATCGCTGTCCCTGGGCCGTCCTGCGTTCTACATGAACCGCACCGTGCGTTCGTTCCTGCGTCGTCAGATCGCCAACAAAGTGGCTGCTTCCACGCTCACCATTGAGCAAGTAGGTGGCAAGCACGTCACGATGTTTGACGGCATTCCTGTGCGCCGCTGCGACGCCATCACCAACACCGAGTCCGGCATCTAATCGGCTCACTTGAAAGAAAGGAAAGCATCATGATTCTCGACGAGCGTACTGAGTTTGCCGACGCCACGGCACTCAACACCGGTGCAGCCGGTGACTATGTGATTGGCGATGTGATCGATCTGGGCGCGGCAGGCCGCGACATTGGCAACGGCGAAGAGCTTGAGCTGGTGGTTCAGGTCGATACCACTGCGACTTCGGGCGGCTCTGCCACCCTGGCAATCTCGCTGGCAACGGACGACAACTCTTCGTTGTCCTCGCCCACAAAGCTTGTCACCTCGCCAGCAGTGGCTGTGGCCAGCCTGACCGCGGGCACGACTGTGTTCCGTGTTCGTGTTCCGGCCGGCACCTACGAGCGCTACATTGGCATCGTGCAGACCACTGGCACCGCAGCGTTTACGGCAGGCAAGATCAACGCCTTCCTGACGCCTGCATCGGCCAACTGGAAAGCCTACGCCGACGGCATCTGATAGGAGCGCGCAATCATGAAAGTCAAAGCAATCACTGACGGCTTTTATGCGGGCGCGCGTCGTCGCGCTGGCGCGGTCTTCGAGGCTCCTGATGGCACAAAAAGCAAGTGGTTCGTGAGCGTTGAGGAAGCCGAGCAGATCGTGGCCAAGGCCAAACCGGTAAAAAAGGGCAAGGCAGCCGCAGAGCCTGAGACTTTCTCCGAGCTGGCCAAGACGGCGACACCGCAGGAACTCGAAGTCATCTAAACCGCAGGGGCCTTCGTGCCCCTGCTTTTCGGAGTGTGACATGGTCGACATGAAATCAAAGCCGGAAGTCGAAGAAAAGCCTGGCATGGTTGAGGCAGACGAGCCGAGCTATCCGTATGGCCTGTGCCTGCATCTGGGCAAGGACGAGCTCGAGAAGCTCGGCATGACTACGCTGCCTGACGTGGGCGCCAAGATGGAAGTCATGGCCAAGGGCTATGTCAAGAGCACCAGCGCTTACGAAACGCAAGACGACGGCAAGTCGATGAGCGTTGACATTCAAATCACGGATCTTGAGCTTGCCCCTGGCGAGATGAAAGATCCTGCATCCGTACTTTATCCGCAGGGCTAAACCATGGCGGCCTCGGTCATATCCATCTGCAACATGGCCTTGGCACGCATCGGCGTGTCGAGTTTTATTTCATCGCTGTCCGAGGCCAGCAACGAAGCGCGCGTGTGTAGTTTGTTTTACGAGCCCATGCGCGATTACGCACTGCGCGATTACCAGTGGAGCTTTGCCAACAAGCGCGTGACGCTTGCCAATGCGGGCACCGCGCCTACCAACTGGGAGTTCAAATACGGTTACCCGTCGGACTGCCTGCGTGCCCGCGCGATTGTCGTGCAGGGTCTGTCGACGCCGCGCAATGACCAGCGCATCCCCTTTGAAGTGGCCAATGACAACGGCCAGCGTGTGATCTACACCAACCAGGACGCAGCCGAACTGCAATACACCGCGCGGGTTGAGGATCCGACGCTGTTTGACCCCATGTTTGCCTCCGCGCTGGCTTACTTGCTGGCCTCCGAGATCGCCATGCCGCTGGCTGTGCAGCCCAAGGTGGCCGAGCAGGCGCGCGGCGCCTACACCTTGGTGGTATCCGCTGCGGCGGCAGCCAATTTGTCGGAGAACACCGAGGCGCCGATCGCCGATTCCGAATTCATCGCTATTCGGGGCGTGTAAATCATGGGCAGCAGCCTCATTCAATCATCCTTCACCGGTGGCGAGCTCTCGCCCTCGCTCTACGGGCGGGTGGACCTGGCACGCTACGGCACCAGCCTCAAGACTTGCCGCAATTTCATTGTGCAAACCTACGGTGGCGTGCGCAATCGCGCAGGCACGGCGTTTCTGGCCGAGGTGGCCAGCAGCACGTACCGGCACCGCTTGATTCCGTTTGCATTCTCGACCACCCAGACCTATGTGCTCGAGTTTGGCCACCAGACCATGCGCGTCTACAAAGACGGCGGGCAGGTGGTGTACAGCTCCGGCGGATCTGCGGGCTCGCCTGTTAGCGTGGCAACGCCCTACAGCGCCAGCGACTTGCCCCAACTCACCTTTACGCAGTCGGCCGACGTGCTCTACGTGTGCCATCCCAGCTACGTACCGCGCACCATCAGTCGCACCGCGCATGATGCGTGGACGGTGGCCGAGTTTGCCAACATCAAAGGCCCATTCCAGGACACCAACACCACGACCACCACCACGGTCTATGCCAGCGGATCAACGGGCAGCGTAACCCTCACGGCCTCAAGCTCGATTTTTACTGCAGCCAACGTGGGGCAGCTGTTCTTCATTGAGCAGAAAGACTATGGCCAGCCCTGGGAGGCTGGCAAGAGCGTGTCCACGGGCGACATCCGCAGGTCGGACGGCAAGTACTACAAGGCCAACACGACGGCCACCACGGGCACGCTGCGCCCGACGCATGAGGCGGACATTGCCAGTGACGGTGCGGTCAACTGGGAGTTTTTACATCCTGGCTTTGGCGTAGCGGAGATCACAGCGTATTCAAGCGGCACCAGCGTGTCGGCTACGGTCAAGCTGCGCATTCCTGATGCCAGCGTCGGATCCGGTGGTGCGACCTACAAGTGGGCCTTTGAAGCCTGGGGCGGCACGCAAGGCTATCCTGCGACGGTGACGTTTCACCAGCAGCGCCTGTGCTTTGCCAACACGCCGGCGCAGCCGCAGACCGCGTGGATGTCGCGCACCAATGCGTATGTGGATTTTGGGAAGAGCAACCCAATCGCCGACGACGACTCGGTCACCTTCACCATTGCATCGCGCCAGGTCAACGCCATTCGGCACATGCTGACCTTGGACAAGCTGGTGCTGCTGACCTCGGGCGGTGAGTGGATTGTGGCCGGTAGCGAAAACGACACCATTACGCCCTCGTCCATCAACATCAAGCAGCAAGGCTACCGCGGCAGCTCGATTGTCCCGCCGCAGGTGGTCGGTAACACGGCACTGTACCTGCAAGACAAGGGCTCGACGGTGCGCGATCTAGGCTATGAGTTTGCCAGCGATTCGTTCACCGGCAACGACTTGACAGTGCTTTCCTCGCACCTGGTGCAAGGCTACCAGCTGGAAGAGTGGGCCTATCAGCAGGTGCCATTTACGTGCTTGTGGTGTGTGCGCAATGACGGCGTGCTGCTATCCATGACCTACATGCGCGAGCAGCAGGTGGTGGGATGGCATCGTCACGACACCGACGGTGACGTAGAAAGCGTGTGCGTGATCTCGGAAGGTACTGAAGATGCCTTGTACATCGCGGTCAAGCGCACCATCGGTGGTGTCACCAAGCGCTACGTGGAGCGCATGAGCACGCGATTTATCAGCGACATCAAAGATGCCTTCTTTGTGGATAGCGGCTTGTCCTACGATGGGCGCAACACCAGTGCGACCACGATGACGCTGACCTCTAGCGGCGTGTGGACCTATGGCAGCGCAGCCACCTTTACGCTGACAGCCAGTGCGACCTACTTTGTGTCGGGTGATGTGGGCAGCGAAATTCATTTGGTTGCCGATGACGAGCGCATTTTGCGCTTGCTGATCACGGCTCGCACCAGCGGCACTGTAGTCACGGTGTCAATCAACCGCGATGTCGCGACCGAGCTGCGCAACGTGGCCACGGCCAGCTGGACACACGCTCGCAAGAGCTTTTCGGGTTTGTCGCATCTTAACGGCAAGACTGTCAGCATCCTGGCGGATGGTCATGTAGCCCCCCAAGAGGTGGTGTCCAGCGGCGCGGTCACGCTTGACCAGGCAGCCGGCGTGGTGCATATCGGCTTGCCCATCGAGGCGGACTTTGAAACGCTTGACATCAGCGCGCCGCAGGGGGAAACCATCCGCGACAAGAACAAGATTATTCAGGCCGTGCGTCTGCTGGTGGAAGAGTCGCGCGGCATCTTTGCCGGGCGCGACGCCGACAATCTCATCGAGTACAAGCAGCGCGCCCAGGAAAACTACGACGACCCGGTCAGCACGCTCACCGGTATTGCTGACGTCCTGATCCCGGCCACTTGGAACAAGCAGGGGCGGGTGTTTGTGCGTCAGTCCGATCCGCTGCCATTGTCCATTTTGGCTGCGATACCGGAGGTGAGCGTTGGCGGCGCATGAGTACGCCGTTATTGAGGCGCTGCCCGAGCACGTGGCGCCCATGCTGCCCATCATCCGGCAGGCGGACATAGACGAGCTATGGGCGGCCAATCGCGTGAGCCCGGACTACGCTTTGCGGCGCGGGATCGCCTGTTCGACGTTGAGCTGGACCGGCACGGTCGACGGGCGTCCGGTGTGCATCTTCGGTGTGGCACCGGCGTCGTTGCTGGGATCGGTGGGCGTGCCCTGGATGATCGGCACGCAGGAGATCGACAGCCATGCAAAAGCTTTCCTGCGACGCAATAAAGCCTATGTGGAACACATGGCAGAACTGTACAATTATCTAGTGAATTTTGTGGATGCGCGCAACACGCGGGCGATCGGGTGGTTGAAGTGGTTGGGCTTTACCGTACACGAGGCCAAGGCACACGGCCCTGACGGTTTGCCGTTCCACCTTTTCGATATGAGAGCCAATCATGTGTGGCATTGAAGCAGCATTGATGGTGGCAGGTACGGTGATGAGTGCCTATGCCAGCGAGCAGCAGGCACAAGATGCGCGCAACTTGGCCAATTACAACGCCAAAGTACGCGAGTATCAGGCGCAAGACACGATAGACCGTGGCGCCGTCGAAGAGCAGAAGCAGCGCGAGAAGGTGCGCCAGTTCATGGGCTCGCAGCGCGCGGCCATGGGTGCTTCCGGCGTTGAGGTGGCCAGCGGGTCTTTTGGTGACGTGCTGCAACAGTCGGCTGCCATGGGCGAGCGCGACGCGCTGACTATTCGCAACAATGCCATGCGAGCTGCTTGGGGGTATCGCACACAAAGCGCGGCCGAGCAGTTTGAAGGCGAAGCGCGTGCGCGCGCTTACGAAGGCCAGGCGGTGGGCTCGCTGCTCACCGGCAGCGGCAACGTCTATGCCCACGGCATCAAGAAAGGCTGGTGGGAGGGCTAATGCCACGCATACCTGTATACGAGCAGACCCAGGCCACGATTGGCAATCTGCCCAGCCCATCGATCAACCCGGTAATGCCCGACGCGGGCGCGGGTATCCGCGAAGGCGTGCAGGACATGATGCGCACCATCACCAAGGCGCGCGAAGAAGCTAACGCGCTGCGGGTGGAAGATGCGGTCAATCGTCTGAACAAGGACGACAACACGCTGCTGTATGGCGACAACGACCCGACCAACCCGAACGCCGAGCGCGGCGCCTTCTCGGTGAAGGGCAAAGACGCCTTTGATCGCGGCGACAACCCGCCGCTGGCCGATGAGTACCTGCGCAAGTACGACGCCCTCGTGGCCGAGATCAGCAAGAGCCTGGGCAACGACGATCAGCGCGTACGGTTCAGCGTAGTGGCCGGTCGCATGCGTGCCAACTTCGACTCGCAGGTGCGTCGACACGAGCAGATGCAAGGCGAGGTCTACCGCGAGGACGTGTACAAGGGCACGGTGGCTACCGAGCTGGAAAAGGCGGCGCGCAATTACACGGATCCGATTGCTCTGCAAGATTCGATGACACGCATCGTCGAAGCCACTCGCTTGTATGGCAGCGCCCAAGGCATGAGCAAAAACTCGATCGATCAGATGGTGCTGGACGCGACCAGTGACATGCACACTGTGGTCATCAATCGACTTCTTGAAGAACAAAAGCCGCTGGCCGCGCAAGAATACTACGCGCTGCATCGAAATGCGATCAACAAGAGGGATGCCGGCGCCGCCATTAAGGCGCTGGGCGTGGTGGGCATTGATGCGCAAGTGTCGGCCTACGTCGATGAGCTGGTCGGGGGTCCACTGGGCCCGCAGGGCAATGACCGTCAGGCCTTTCAGATCGACAAGATGGCCGATTTGGTTCGCAAGAAATACAAGGACAATCCGCAAGCGCTCGATGCGGCAATCAAACAACTGGTCGAGCGCAAGCGATTGCACGATGCCGGCGTGGCCGAGCGCAAGGCTGCCGATAACGGCCAAATTGCCCGAGTGGCAGCGAGCATCGCATTTTCGAAATTCAGGCCTAAGAACGACTACGGCGCGTTTGACCTCGAGCAGGCGGTCAACGACCTGAAAGACGCCAAGCTCTATCCTGAGCTGGCTGGCAAACCTGACTTGCTCAAGGCAGCCGAAACGCAACTCAAAGACCTATACAACCTGTGGAAACTCAGCGTTAATGAGCGGGATCGAGAGCGCCTTGGCAAGATCTGGACAGAAGTCAACAAACACAAAAGCCCCACCAGCGCACTGGCTGCAGTGAGGAAGATGAACGAGTGGAAGCAGCTTGACGGCACCGCGCAGCGCACGCTCACGGGGCAGATTGAGAATGAACTTCATCCGCCTGTTGTCAGCGCGGCGTCCAAAGAAAAGATCAAGGAAGCTCAAGACGCCAAGTACTTTGAGCTCACCCGCGACCCAGCGCGACTGGCTGCAATGACAGAGCCCGAGATCATGGCAATGACGCCAGAACTTGGCGCAGCTAACGTAGAAAAAGCCATCAAAGAAAAGCGCCGCCTGGCCACGGCTGCTGAGACGGTCACGATCGACAAGAATCATCTCCACCAGCGCGCCAAGTTTGCAGGTATGAACGTCGACAATCCGACCACCAAGGAGAAGGCGTTGCTGGGTGACCTGTGGAAGCGTGCCCAAGAGATCATCTACGCCACGCAAAAAGGCGCCATGCGACCCCTTGACCGCAAGGAGAAAGAGAAAATCTTCGACACCTTGCTGCTCATAGTGCCTGTGCGCATGCAGCAAAAGGGCGGCATATTTGGCGATGGCAGCATCAGCTACGAGAACATGCGCCTGTTCCAGGTCAAGGACGTGGGCAATGTGGGTCGCCCAGGCGATCGCCAGAAGGTGATCAAGTCCTTTAGGGACAGGGGCATCGAGCCTGACGAAGATCAGATCCTGCGCGGCATTGCCGCAATGAACAAGAAATAGGACTAGAACATGGGGCAGCGCGACCTTGAAATGCTGATCGGCCAAGAGATGCTGTTTGAAGAGCAGCGTCGTCGCACCGAGCAGTCGCTCAACTTCGGCTTCCGCCAAAACCCTGATCAGTTCTCCAACTCGCT